>Ga0190275_10000126_pt1 | contig 85146 bp, 58 predicted proteins | sample Popmic550T_FD_133745 | JGI IMG/M metagenome (GOLD analysis project Ga0190275, IMG submission 133745) | Populus adjacent soil microbial communities from riparian zone of Yellowstone River, Montana, USA - 550 T | ecosystem: Environmental > Terrestrial > Soil > Riparian zone > Trees stand | place...
CGTGACGCACCACGTTCCGGGCGTGACGCACCGCGTTCCGGGCGTGACGCACCGCGTTCCGGGCGTGACGCACCGCGTTCCGGGCGTGACGCACTGCGTTCCGGGCGTGACACACCGCGTTCCGGACGTGACGCACCGCGTTCCGGACGTGACGCACCGCGTTCCGGACGTGACGCCGCACGTTCCGGGGAAGGCGGAGCTCCTTCCTCCCGTCATCCTGAGCGGCGGGTGGGCGGGTGTGAGGGAGCGAAAGGATCTGTACGACGAAAAGCGGTCCGATCGGCGTTTGATCCCGAGGGCGCGGCGGGCACGAATCTCACGTTTCGTCGACCCGATCCTTTCGCTCCCTCACACCCCGGCCACCCGCCGCTCAGGATGACGGGAGGGGGACTCCCTCTTCACTGAAGGCCATTGGGATGACATCCGCTGGAGAGCGGAACGTGGCACCAGTACGCGGCGAGGCCGAAGCTTTCCAGCCGGCGAGAGGGTGCGGAGGAAGGTGAGTCGCATGGCTCCTTCCATCATCGCGCGCTGCAACGCTACGCCATCCGCGCATCCCGCATATCGACCGCTGCTCGCTGCGTTCATTCGAGATCTCTGAGCAGCTCTTCCACCGCCGCGATCTTCGGTTCATCCTGCGGTGAGAGCCGTCCCTCTCGGTGGAGCGTCTGAAGGATCGCGAGCGCCCGCTCGAGGAGCTCGCGGGAACCGGCGATGCCTCCGACTCGTGCGAGGGTGAGGGAAAGGTCAACCTGATAGTCGGCGCGACCGGGCTCGGCTGCGGCGAGACGTTCGCGGATCTGGAGCGCGTTCACGTAGACCTCGCGCGCCTTGTCGTCCTGACCGAGTGCGCGGTATAGGTCGCCCATCCGCTCATAGGAGATGGAGAGGTCGCGCTGGTAGTCGGCCCGATAGGGCTCCGCCTGCGTCAGGCGCTTTCGGATATCGAGCGTTTTGAAGTAGGCCTCGCGCGCCTTATCGCCCTGTCCGAGTGTGCGGTAGAGGTCGCCCAGTTTGTTGTAGGAGACGGAGAGGTCGCGCTGGTAGTCGGCGCGATCGGGCTCGGCCTGGGCCAAGCGCTCTCGGATGTCGAGCGCTTTGAGGTACGCCTCGCGTGCGTTGTCGCCCTGACCCAGTGCGCGGTAGATGTCACCCACTTTGTTGTACGAGAGGGACAGGTCGCGCTGGTACTCGGCGCGATCGGGCTCGGCCTGAGCCAGGCGCTCTCGGATGTCGAGCGCTTTGAGGTAGGCCTCGCGCGACTTGTCGTCCTGACGGCGTGTACGGTGGAGATCACCCACGTTGTCGTACGAGAAGGCAAGATCGCGCTGGTACTCGGCGCGATCAGGCTCGGCCTGGGCCAGGCGCTCTCGGATGTCGAGCGCTTTGAGGTAGGCCTCGCGTGCGTTGTCGCCCTGACCCAGTGCGCGGTAGATGTCACCCACTTTGCCGTAAGAGACGGCAAGATCGCGCTGGTCGCCGGCGTGATCGGGCTCGACCTGAGCCAAGTGCTCTCGGATGGCGAGCGCTTTGAGGTAGGTTTCGCGCATCTTGTCGCCCTGACCCAGTGCGCGGTAGAGGTCGCCCATCCGCTCATACGAGACAGAGAGGTAGCGCTGGTAGTCGGCGCGATCGGGCTCGGCATCGGCTCGTGCCTGATGCGCGCCGAGCAACTCCTCATATCGCTGGCGCGCACGCTCCGTGAATCCCAACACCAGATGCGCCTGTGCCTCCTTGTCCGCGACGGCCGCGTAGTCGGGATGATCGGGCGGGAGCGACTCGAGCACCTCGCCGGCCAGTGCGGCGATTCCGACGGACTGCTGGAACCGCCGCAGGGCTGCGAGGCAGCTCTTCGCGGTCGGGGCAGCGGCGTCGAAATCACGTCCGGCAAGGAAGTTTCGAACGGCCTCGATGGCCTCGCCGAGGTCGTGGGGGTCGTGCTTCACCCGCCATACGCGATAACGCCCCGCCGCGTTGCATCGCTCCGCGCGAACGGCCGGATCGGAGATCCGCGCCAACCCCTCCGCGGTCCACCGGTGGACCCACGCCGAATCGTCGGGAAAGCGGACGACCAGCGAACGATCCGCGAGGCGTACGAGCGCCGCTTGCGTGGACCGGATGCGGGCCTCGTCCGGGGGCCCACCGGCGAGCATGTGTGCGAGGCCTTCCGGCGAGGTGGGGAGATTCGAGACGGCGGCCTGGAAGAGGGCCTCGTCGTCGCCTGTCTCGTGCGAGAGCGCGACCAGCTCTTCGAGCAGCACGTCGCGCATTCCGAGGAGCACGGCCTGCTGCAGGCGATCGTCGAGAGCCGCCGGCGCCGCGGTCAGGTCGATTCTTTCCTCCCCGAGCAAAGCATTCAGTTTCCGCGTGACGTGAGACAGCCGTCCCTCGCCGCTGTGCAGCAGGGCGTCGAGAAACTCCAGGATGCGCGGGTGTCCGCCGATCGCGCGCAGCGCGCGGGTGATCTCGGCCGGTGCGGACCGCCGCAGTCCGGGCAGGCGCTGCACGAGCTTGCGCGTCTCGGCATCGCTGAGCGGCCCGACGGCGATCTCGCGCAGCCAGGCCTCGGCGTTGGGAACCGGATAGCGGCACGTGATCAGAAGCCGCCCGCGTAATGCACTACTTGCGAGTGTCTCGAGAAAAAATCCGACGTCGGCGTTGAGATACGTGCCGCCGCCGACCGGCAGGTTCTGTTCGAAGTCGTCGAGGACGAGCAGCACGGAATCTTCGGCGAGCGTTTTACAGAGCAGTTGGAAGCAGACGCGTTCATCGAGGTCGTCCGAGGTCAACACGTTCGCGCGCTTTCGCAGCTCCGCGCGATCGGCCTCGATGAGGGCCGTCCCGACGGCGACCGCGATTCCGCGGAGGTCGAAACGGCCGCGGTGCGCGGCGACGTACCAGCCGCCTTCTTTCAGACGCTGCATCACGCGTCCGGCGACCGCACTCTTCCCCACGCCGCCGATCCCGGTGAGGACGACGCCGGCGTACCGCCGCTCCGGGTCGCGCAGCGTGCGCAGCGTCTCGCGCAGCTCCTTCCGCCGCCCGATCAGGTCGTCGATGCGGAGCTGCGGGACCGGGCCGGAGACTTCGTACACTGGCCGTTCGCGCAGCGGGACTTTGTCGAGCGCAAAGTCCGCGAGCGGCGCCTCCTGTCCGGCGACGTAGAGCGCCGCGGTGGCGTATTCGGGTTGGATCTCGTGCAAAGGCGCGCCGCCGTGCTGCACGCGCTGCATTCGCTCGTGCTCGAGCTCCTTGCGCGCCTCGGCGAGCGCGCGGCCGGCGAAGGGAGGCTCGCGGCGCGCGAGGTGCTCGTAGAACGTGCGGGCGAGCCGCGTCGCGTAGTGGTCGGTCACCGCCGTCTGCATCGCCAGCACCGCGGGGACGCCGGCGCGGAGCAGCGACTCGGCGAAGCTCGCCGTCTGCTCCTTCTCCACGCCGCCGTGGCACGCGCTCAGGAACACGAGCGGCAGGGGCCTGCCGGCGCGGCGGAGCGCGTCGACGAGCTGGCTCGCCGTGACGGGCACGGCCCGCCCATCCTCGTCCTCGAGCTCGAGCACGCCCGGCCCGCCGTGACACGAGAGATGAAGCACGTGGTACGGGTCGCGCTCGATCGCCTGCGCGATCACGTCGGGATGGCAGACCTCGAGGATCCGCACCTGCACGTTTTCGTGGCGCTGCGCTTCTTCAACGGCATCGAGGATGTTCTGAAATTCCTGCTCGTAGTCGAGCACCGCGGAACGGGTGTTCCCCTCGTCCGGCGCGCCGACCGCGGCGAGGACTTTGATTGGTCCCGCGAGCGGCGCCCATTCCTGCGCGGCGACGCCCGCGGGACGGCGCACGGTGACGACGGGCGGCAGCGTGGCGAGGAGGCGATCGTCCGGCAGTCGCAGCGCCTCGAACGGCAACCCGAGAAGCTCGGGGTCGTCCGCCTCGAAGCAGACCTCGACCACGGTCCCGACGCCGCAGCCATCGACGAGACCCGCCAGCGCCTCCGCGGAGCTGCCGGGGAGACAGAAGTCGCGCAACACGCGACCGAGGTGCGCGAGCTCGATCTCGAGCGACGCCTGCGCCGCTTCCGCCGGTCCGCGCCGCAGTCCGGCGCGGAAGCCGCGCAGGAACGCATCGCGCGCGGCGGCGACGTCGCGCGGCAGCTCGGCGTGGACGGCGCGTCCATACTCCTCGCCTCCGACGCCGACGCGCACTTCGACGCCGGCAACTCCATTCCGTCGAAGCGAGACAACGACCCGCTCGTACCGCCCCGCCACCGGACTGGTGACGTGCGGCGGAACCGCGCGCCGGGACTTCAGCGCATCGGCGATCGCCTCGACCTCCTCGATGCCGCGCCGCGCGAGCGGCCGCAGCAGCGGCGGCACGTACGCGTCGTCGCCGGCGACCACCGGAATGAGGACTTTCCCTTCCTGAATGCGCGCGTAGGTGAGGTAGCTGACCTCCGCCTCCACCCAGCGGCTCTCCCGCGAGTGGGACGAGAACACGATCAGCCCGGCGTTCGCCTCCTCGAGTCCCGCGTTGATCCTGGCGACGATGTCGTCGCCCGGCGCGATCGTCCACTGGTCGAGCCAGGTCTCGATCCCGCGCTCGCGCAACGCGCGGTCGAGCGCCTCGACCGCCGGCATGTCTTTCGACGAATGGCTGATGAAGACGCGCATGTGCGACCCGGCCACCAATGCGCCCGTACCCCTCAGAACGTGCAACTCAAGGTAGCACGCGGTTCACCATCCGTCATTCTTCCGCGACGACTACAAGATGGACGCGGTGAGTTGCCTATTCCGCGGGCTCTTCCACCGCCGCCTGCCGTTTACGCAAACCACGGAGCTTGCGGGTGCCGCGGGTCTGCCGCTCGCGCAGGAGGATTGCCAACCGCTCGGCTTCCGGTAACTCGCTTTCGATCCGGCTCAACTGGTTCCGGGCGCGGGCGAGTTTGTAGGCCAGAAGGATCCGTTCGCCGGCCTCGGCGCGATGGACAGCGGTGTGGCGCATCGCTCTGGCGATCGCCTCGAGATCCACTGCAATTTCGTCGCAACCCTGCGCGGACTTCATCACGTCCCGAAGGTCTTTCCCGGTGCATCCGATCGCCTCGGGGAGCCATTCGCTGGCGTCGATCATCAGGAGCCCCTGCTGAATGATGTCCGATGACAGCGAAGCGGCGACATTGATCCGCCTCCGGTAAGGCGTCTGCAGCGTCTGGAAGCCCGGAACCGTCTGGGCCATGGCCATGAACTGCTCACGGAGGACTTGAAGATCAGGGTCCGCCGGCAACGCCTTCGCAAGTGGTGGCATGTGTCGAACCATTTTTTTCCTCCTTGCGATGATCACTCTTCCATGCGAAAAAGGCCGAGCCCGGAAGCGCTGGTAACGTCATCGGACGATAGAGATATCGTGGATCGACGTCGTCGCAGATATCAATGAACGTCCTGAAGGTCGTCGTATGACGACCTTGTCGTCGTTCGATCATGACTTTCAAGTTGTGATGAAACGACATCGATGACGTCGTCTCATGACACCAACTTCGTTGAATGACGTTCTCGATATCGTTGTCTAACGTTGTCGATGACGTTAGCGAATGTCGCTCAGGACGTCATTGAACGTTCATGAGAGCGTCGTACGACGGCTATGCGGACGTCGACCGACGTAGGCGCAGACGTATACCGACGTTAGTGAGACATCGCTGTGCCCGGAAATGGCTTTCCTCCCAGCGTCTTCCCATTCTCCGGGCGGGGACGAATGTCCGGCTGGTTGGCTCAGACCTTCCGTTTTTCCGTTCCACCGAAGAACAAAGGTCCGGGCCCATTCGACCAGGGTCCTGTACGACGAAACCGTTCACCCTTTCGGTCGCCGCCCCGTGATCCCCCAGATCAGGCGCAGGAGCGGGTCGGGCTTCGGGACGCGGAAATCGACCCAGGTCATGGCGCGCAGGAAGATCGGCAGCTCGGGCTGGCTCGGCGCATCCTGCAGCAGCACGGGGACGACCGGAACCTTGCGCGCCACGAACTCGCGCAGAAATCCGTAAAGCTCCTGCTCCTGCCACGGGCCGACTCCCGCCGCGCCGACGAATACGGCCGCAGAGCGGATGCTCGCCACCTGCTTTTCCAGGAGCGGCTGCCATGGCTGTCCGGGCGGGAGCTCCCGCTCGTCGAGCCACGGGAGGATCCCGTGCCCTTCCAGCAGATCGGCGATCCGGATCACGAGCGGCTTGTCCGACGAGTTGTGGCAGAGGAAGACGTCGAACTCCCCGGCGGCGCGTTTGCGCTCGAGCTCGCGCAGAACCAGCAGGCGCGCCTCGTCCGCTTCGGAGCGGGCGGCAACGGGTGGCGGCGGAGGCGGCGCCGCCGGCGCAGCGGGAGCGGCAGGAGGTCCCGCGGGCGCAGAAACGACCGGGGCGTCCGCCATCGCACCGCCCTGGAGAATCAGCGGGATCGCCGACGCCGCGCGCGCATGCGCGGTGGCCTCGGCCGGCGAGGAGCCGGTGGCGAGACTCGCGTAGAACTTCCGCGCGAATACGGCCTGCGCCGGATCGGACGGCGCTCCCGCATTCAGCAGCACCGCCGGTCCGTGCTCCCAGACGCTGTCGCCGCTCGTACCGGTCTGCAGGACGACCAGCTTCACCGAGCCGTTCCTGGCGAGCAGATCGCCGAAGTACTGCGTGCCGACGCTACGCGAAGCTCCCGTCGAGCTCCCGAGGAGCAGCGTTCCATACTGCGCCGCTCCCCGCCATTTCGCGAGACCGATGAAATGCAGCACATCCCATCGCTCGGCGGCGAGCTTCTTCTTGAGCGCGTTCTCCGTCGGCGGGGTGACCTGCGCGAGCGAGACCAACCCCTGCCCTTCCAGCGGCTTCAACGCCTCCGCCAATTGCCGCCACGCCGCGGCGGCGTCGAACGGCGCATCCGGCGAGGGGGCAACGAGCGCCAGGACGCGAAGCGCCGCGGTCATTGAGCCGGTCCCGGCAAAGACGGGGTCCGGGAGGCGCCGCAGCGCGGGCAAAACCGCTCCACGCCCGTCAGGGCGTTGCCGCACTGCGTACAGAAACGCTGCCCCCCCGCGGGGATGGCCGCCGGCTGCCCCTGCGGAAACTTCAAGACACTCTCGTACGTCCCGCTGTCGATCCAGGTGAGGAACTCGCTCGCGCGCAGCACTGTCCAGGGGTGGCTCTGGCCCATCGACCCGAGCCACTTCGCCAGCCAACTGAGCTTGTCGAGATCGAGGCTGGTGAACTCCCGCGCCTGGGCGATGAAGTCCTCGGGATTCATCGATGCGTAATACTTCTGCGGCAGGCCGGCGATCTTCATCATCGCCGTGACCGCCACGTTCGCATCCTGACACGCCAGCAGCCCGGCACGGTCGGCGGTGAACTCCGACATCCGCTTCCACTTCAGCAGCGCCATCTTCAGGCCCGCGCTGAGAATCTCGCCGATGCCGAACGTCGCGGCACCGATCATCTCGCCGATGACCGGAAGGAATTCCGCGATCTGGTAGTAGAGAACGTGGCCGCTTTTGACATGCCCCAGCTCGTGCGCGATGACGAAGAACAGCTCGTCGTCCGACAGCTGGTCGATCGCGCCGGCGTTCAGCACCACGATCGTCCGCTCCACCCCCGCGGTGAAAGCGTTGATCTCGCCCCCGGGAGCGATGTAGATGTCGGGGCGCACGGGCAGGTCCAGGACTTCGCAAGCCTCCACGAGTTTTTCGTGGACCTCGGGGAAGTTGTCCGCATTGACGCGGATATGGCTTCCCGTCAGCTGGACCTGCAGCAGACGCTCGAAGCCCCACTCATTACATTTCCGGACGACCGTCTCCAGCCCGCTCGTGTTCTGCAGCACATTGAGCGCCTGCGCATCCGCGGGATGCTCGTACAGCTGCGGACGAAGACCGGTGAGCTTCCGCCGCTCCATTCGCTAGGTCCAGAGCGGCGACTTACCACTGGCGACCTGATAGGCGTCGATGGCGGACCAGATGGCAATACCGAACCAGCCGAGGCCGAACGTCAGCACCCCTGCCACCACCGCCGCACCGAGCATGACCAGGCCCTTCTTCGTATCGCCGTTGTAGAACTGGCCGACACCCACGATCACCATCGACAGGATCAGCGCGACGCCCGGACTGCGGCCGATCGCATACTGCTTCTGGCCAGGCACGAACTGCTGCGCGCCACCCCGCATGCGAGGGTCCGCCTGCTGCTGGGGAGGAGTGTACTGCTGCTGATGCTGCTGCTGATGCTGCTGCTGCTGTTGATGCTGCTGTTGCTGCTGCTGCGGAGGAGGAGGGGGCGGCGGCGGTGGCGGCGACGCCTGTGTGCCGCCGCTCTGCAGCGTCGTGCCGCAACTCATGCAAAAACGCGCCGATGCATCGTTCTGGGTGCCGCAACTCGGACAAAACATGGGTCACCTCGCGATTTTTGATGGAGCGATCATGGTAGCAGTTCCGGAATGAAAGCCGCCTCATACCTCGTACCTCATACCCCGTGGCCCAACGCCGTACGTGCCCGATGTGTGGCATGGCACATACTCTGCTGCCCCGAATTGGTTCGGATAAATGCAGGCAAACGGAGAAGAATGCAGATGGGATCTTGGATGAAGCGCGCCGGCGCGGTCGCGATCGTGCTTGCGGTTGCGGGCTGCGCCACCACCGGTGACAACGACGTGACACCCGCCAACGACACCGAAACCCCTCCCGCCGCCACCACCGCGGCCACAGCCATGCCGGAACAGGCGCCGGCCACACTCGCGCGGCCGACCGGCCCGCTCACCACCGCGGCCGACAATCCGCTGCTGGTCGACTGGACCGGCTCGTACGGCGGCGTCCCGCCGTTCGACAAGGTACGGGTCGAGCACTTCCGCCCCGCCCTCGAAGTGGCCATGGCCGACAACCTGGAGGAGCTGGAGCGGATCGCCAACAATCCGGCGCCGCCGACGTTCGAGAACACGATCGCGGCGATGGAGCGCTCCGGCCGGACGCTCGGCCGCGTGGCCTCGATCTACAACATCTGGGGCTCGAACATGAACACCTCCGAGTTCCAGCCGGTCGAGCTGGAGATGGCGCCGAAGCTGGCCGCGTTCAGCGACCGGATCACCCAGAACGAGAAGCTCTTCCGGCGCATCGAGGCGGTCTACAACTCACCGGACAAGGCGCGCCTGACGCCGGAACAGCAGCGCCTGGCCTGGCTGCTGTACACGGACTTCGTCCGCTCTGGCGCGAAGCTCGAAGCCGCCGCCAAGAGCCGCCTCTCCGAGATCAACCAGGAGCTGGCGACGCACTTCACCAACTTCAGCCAGAACGTGCTCGCGGACGAGAACGACCAGATCCTCGTCCTCGAAAGCGAGGCCGACCTGGCCGGCCTGACGCAGTCGGCGCGCGACGCCGCGGCATCCGAGGCCGCCTCGCGCAACATGCAGGGAAAGTGGGTCATCGCCAACACCCGCTCCTCCGTCGAGCCGTTCCTCACCTACTCCACCCGCCGCGACCTGCGTGAGAAAGCGTTTCGGATGTTCGTCAACCGCGGCGACCTGGGCGGCGCGACCGACACCAACGCCATCATCACGGAGATCCTCCGACTCCGCGCCGAGCGCGCGAAGCTCCTCGGCTACAAGACCCACGCGCACTGGCGTCTCGAGAACACCATGGCCAAAACCCCGGAGCGCGCGCTCGAGCTGATGGAAGGAGTCTGGAAGCCGGCCGCCGCGCGCGTCACCGAGGAAGTCCGCGACATGCAGGCCCTGGCCGACAAGGAAGGGGCGAAGATCACCATCGAGCCGTGGGACTACCGCTTCTACGCCGAGAAGGTGCGCAAGGCGCGCTTCGACCTCGACGAGAACGAGGTCAAGCCGTACCTCCAGCTCGAGAAATTGCGCGAGGGGATGTTCTGGGTGGCCGGACAGCTCTTCGGCTTCAACTTCGCGCCGGTGACCGACGTCCCGGTCTACCACCCCGACGTCCGGGTGTGGGAAGTGACGAACAAAGACACAGGGCGTCACGTCGGCCTCTGGTACTTCGACCCCTACGCCCGGGCCGACAAGCGCTCCGGCGCGTGGATGAACGCGTATCGCAACCAGGAGCGGTTCGACAACGAAGTGACGACCATCGTCTCGAACAACTCCAACTTCGTCAAAGGCCAGCCGGGCGAGCCGGTGCTGATCTCCTGGACCGACGCCACGACGCTCTTCCACGAGTTCGGCCACGCGCTGCACGGCCTGTCGTCGAACGTCAGTTACCCGACGCTGTCGGGGACGAACGTCGTCCGCGACTACGTCGAGTTCCCGTCGCAGCTCCTCGAGCACTGGCTGTCGACGCCGGAAGTGCTGCAGCGCTTCGCCGTGCACTACCAGACCGGCAAGCCGATCCCGAAGTCGCTGGTCGAGCGGATCGAGCGCGCCTCGACGTTCAACGAAGGCTTCGAGACGGTCGAGTACCTCTCCAGCGCGCTGGTCGACATGCGCATGCATCTGGCCGGCGACGAGCGGATCGACCCGGACGAGTTCGAGCGCCGCACGCTGGCCGAGCTCGGGATGCCGCGCGAGATCGTCATGCGCCACCGCAGCCCGCAGTTCCTCCACGTCTTCTCGAGCGACGGCTACTCGGCCGGCTACTACAGCTACCTCTGGTCCGACGTCCTGACTGCCGATGCCTTCGGCGCTTTCACCGAGGGAGGCGGCCCGTACGACCCGGCGGTGGCGAAGAGGCTGCGCGAGAACATCTTCACAGTCGGCAACACGATCGACCCGGCGGAGGGCTACCGCGGCTTCCGCGGCCGCGAGCCGAGGGTTGAAGCGTTGATGGCGAAGAGGGGGTTTGCGAGCGCGTCGGAGGAGGCGGAGGAGGCGGCGGCACCGACGCGGGAGCGACGGGCGAAGGATTAGGGTTTCGTGGTGCCAGGGTTCCTCGGCGCGCCGAGGAACCTGGGCCCGGTCCCTTCCCTGTCATCCTGAGCCGCAGGATTGATCCCATGAGCAGCAAGCATGGCGGCGAAGGACCCCCTCCGGTGGAACGCCTGCTCGTTCTGTTGAAGGGGGTCCTTCGCCGCCATGCTCTGCGTCGATCGGGACGTTCCTGCGGCTCAGGATGACAGGATGCTTCGATGGAACATCCGTTACGGCCGTTCAGAACGCTGACGCCGGCTGTTCGATCGTCGCCCAGAACCGCCAGCTGCCTTTGATATCGCGAATGTAAAGCGATTCCCCGGCCCCTTCGTCCGGCACGAACATCTCCAGGCCCGAGGAGTTGACGAGGATGATGCCGTTCGCGCCTTCGACGGTCGTTCTTCCCTTGCGGGTCAGGACGGCCTGTTGGCCGTCGAATTCATCGGTCCACTGCACGCCGTTGCCGGCGATCTGGTGCATGACCTTCGTATCGGATTGGTAGTACCAGAACTTCAGGCGTTCCCGGGGTTGAGGCGTCTCCGGTACGGCCAGGTTGTGTCGCGTGGTCACTCCATTCGTGACCTTCACCACATCCCGGCGCTGGAGCCCGGCATGGGTGACGGTGATGCTGTACGTCCCCTCTGCTGCCACGAGCTTCCAGATGCCTCGCCCCACCTTGGGGTCGCGAGTCAGGGAGCGGTATTTCCCCGCCACAGTAACCTGGGATCCCGGATCGCCGGTCTCGATCAGCACAACGCCGCTGACTGCCGCCGGCTTGACGAGCAGTTCCGTCGTGCTGCCGCCGACGATCTGCCCGGTGACGGTGTCGTCGAAGTAGTCCGTTTTGACGATCACGCGCACAGTCCCGGGCTGGAGCTGAAGCGGCTTTCCATCCCAGCGGGTCCGCTTGCCGGACGGGAGCTCGATTACGACGTCGCGCGGCGCGACGTTGCGTAGGGGGACTTTGATGACGACCGTTCCGGTAGCCGGCGGATCGATCCGAAGGACCAACCCGTATTCATATTCGCTGGGAATGACCACGGCCTGGCGCGTGAGCGGCTGGCCGGGGATCGAGATCTCCGCCGTATAGAACCCGGGTGGAACCGCGATCATCTCTCCCATGTTCGCAACCGAGAAAACCTGTCCCCGCTCGTGACGCAGGACGACGGTCGCCACGGTGCGTTGGTCGCCCAGCCATACGTCCACGTAGACGCGGACGAATTCGCGGTTGCGCTCCCTCAATAATCGGATGATGTCCTTCACCAGGACGTTCCTCAGCGTCGAGAGAGGGATCGTCTGACCGAACTGCTGCTCGATCTTTTTCGCGATCTCGTCGAGTGTACGGCTGTCCGCGGAGAGGTCCCGTCTCAGGTCGGCTTCGGGCGGGATCGTTCGCGAATCGACATTCAGGACGTCTGCGATGATCGCGATGACCCGCTGCTCGATCGTCGCCGGCGGCACCCATACGGCGTCACTGACGGCGAGATTGCCTTGCGGAAGGCGCGCGCGTACCTGGAAAAACCCGCCCGCCTGGTCCTGCGGCACGTTCAACGAGAACACTAAGCCTTCGGTAACCGACGATGCGATCGAGCGCTGATCCCGCCACAGTTCGAAGACGTATGGAGCGCCTAATCGCCTCGGCAGCACCTCGAGGATTGCGGCATCACCGCCACGTTGCGGCGCGAGCATCCTGAGCTCATACGCGTCATACACATGCGGAATCTCGGCACCGCGCTTATCCCCGAAGTAAAACGCAAACTGCGTCCAGGCCAGGAACGTCAGAGCAGCAACGACGATCAACCCTACCACCCCCGGAAACGCAAACCGCGGCGGCCGTCCGGCGTCGGATGCAATCGTCGCCGGAAGCTTCTCCCCCGCCCGCCGCACCCTGCGCTGCAACACGGTCACGGCTCCCCCCTCCGGCATCTGCGCGACGGCCCCCTGCACTTCGTGCCGCAGCGGACCGGCGGCGAGCTCCGTCAGCGCACCGATCGCCGGAGCGGTCTCCGTTTCGCCCGATCGGGCCACGTGCAGACGCTGCATGGCCACGTCGAGTTGCCAGCGGAGGTGAGCGATGGAGCCCCGCTCCGGTTCCGAGTCGCGCAGGACTTCCAGCAGGTATTTGCGGATCTGCAGCTCGCGCGACGGTGCGTCCGCGCGGAGGGTGGCGAGCAGGCGGGCCAGCTCTTCGGCGGGGAGCTGGTACTGCTCGCCGCGGAAGGCTCCCTCGGCGATCAGGAACAGCACGACCTCCTCGGGGATGTCGGAGGCGTAACGTCGCCGCAGCTCGTCCGCCAGCGCCGCCGTCGGCCGCGGGACCAGCGCGATCAGGCGCTTCATCCGCTCGACGTCGTCGGCCGTCACGTCGCGGGCGGTGTCGCCGACATCCTCGTTCGCCACCTGCGGCATGCGGGCGAGATCCCACGCGATTCCGCGCAGGCCGTCACGGGTGAACGGCCACACCCGGACCGGCAGCCGGTCCAGTTCTTTGCCCCAGTAGGCCGGATTGGCGACGGGGTTGAGCCAGGAGCGGAACGTCCAGCGCCGCAGCGTGTCCTGCACCGTGGGGTTCTCCTCGACCGCGCGCGCCGCTTCGCCGGTGCTCACGATCAGCAGCGAAGCGGCGCCGCGCGTGGCGAAGAGCTGCGCGAGCGGCACCGGCTGTTCGTCCGCATTGCGCCAGACCAGGGCCGGGTCGCCGTCGAAGTACCAGCGCTCGTGGTCGACGCGGTGGCGCCCCAGGCCCGCGACGAAGGCGTCGATCTTCCGCCTCCAGGGCCGCATGGCCCAGTGCACGTCTTCGAGCAAGAGCAGAAACGCGTTTCGCGGGGGCGGCTCGAACGCGAGATGCGGGCGCATCCCGTGGCGCAGGGTCAGCCGCAGCGACTCGTTGACGTCGAGATGCGTGCCCGGCGAATCATCCGGGCCGCGGCCGAGGATCGACGCCACTTCGTCCATCCAGGCCTCGGGGACGAGAGGCTGCTCGTGCGACACGACCGGCGTATAGCGGGTCGGTCCCGTGCCGCTTTCGAGCGTCTCCTCGAGATAGCTCTCCTTCCAGTCGCGGCGGCGCCTGCGTGTGCGGAGCTCCGCGGCCACGAGTGCCAACAGCAGCGCCAGGCCGGCGGCCAGCAGCAGCGGAACGACCCGGTCGTCGGCGCGGGGCGGAGGGGGAAGGGCGGGCGGCGGCGGAAGCGGCGCCGCTTCGGCCGCCACGTCTTTGAGCGGGTCATCCTGCGGCACCGCCTGGACCGGCGTCGCCAGGCGCGGCGCCTTCGTCGGCCAGGCGACGCGGCGATACCACACCTCGCCGATCGCCGCCGTGGCAACGAGCAACAGCACCGCCACGGCGATGACGACCGGCCGCCGCGAACGGACCCGCACCTCGGCCGGCTCCGCCGGGAACCATTCGTCGAACGCGTGTCGAATGGTCTCGACCTCTTTCTGATCGCGCGCGAGCAGCGCCGCCAGCGCGTCGCGCAGCGGCTCCCGCTCGATCCCGCTCCACGCCCGTAGCAGGCGCGCCACCGACTCGTACTCCTTCACCCCCACGGGCACACCTCGGGCGCGGAGAGCGGTCAGGAACTCGCCGAACGGGAGGGCGTCGTTTGGCGACGCCTCACGAGGTCGCGCGTTGGACACGGCCGAGGTCATTGTCGTTCTTGATCAACGCACCCTTGAATGGCAGCCCGGCGAGCGGGGCGGCCGCGAGCTTCGCCGGGTCGACTCCCGCGTGGACGAGCATGCGCAGCCAGACGATCAGCTCCCCGGTGGACGGCTTCTTCTGCAGCTTCAGGGCCTCGGCGCGCAGACGCCCGAACTGCGCGACCGCGGCGTCGATCAGAGCGCTGTCGACGCCCGGCTCCAGGCGCTGCCCGAGAATGCGCACGAGGTCTTCCGGCTTCGGGAAGGCGATCTGGTGGAACACGCAGCGGCGGAGGAACGGGTCGGGAAGCTGCCGCTCGCTGTTGCTGGTGATGACCACGATCGGCTTTTCCGCGCTCTTGAACTTCTCGCCGGTGTCCGGGACCTCGAACTGCATCTGGTCGATCTCGTCGAGCAGGTCGTTCGGAAAGTCGCGGGTGGCCTTGTCGATCTCGTCGATGAGCACCACGCGCTTCCCGCCGGACCGGATCGCCTCGCCGAGGGCGGCGTAGCGGATGTACTCCGTGAGGTCGTCCGCCCGCTTGTCCTTGATCTGCGCGTGATAGAAGCGGCGGAGGTTGTCGATCACGAACAGCACGTCGCGGGCGTGGTGATCGCTGCGGGTGTGGAACTCGAGCACCGGCAGCAGTCCGAGCTCGGAGGCGATCGACCACGCCAGCATGGTCTTGCCGGTGCCGCTCTCGCCGACCACCAGCAACGGCTGGCCGACGATAATGGCGGTGTTGACGGCGTTCACGAGGTGCTTGTCGGCGAGATAGACGCCGCGCTCTCCGCGGGAGTCGTATTGCGACTTGTCCGGCACCGAGCCGTCTCCCCGATAGCGGAACTTGCTGCTGTCGAACGGCACCTCGGGGAACGGCTGCGCTTCCGCCACGCTCATCTCTGCTCTCCTGCCGCAATCGCGGGATGTTCGTCAAAGTACGTGTCGATGGCGGCCAGGACGTCTTCGGAGGTCCGGATGCTGTCGCCGCGTCGGGTCCGGCCGAGGAGCTCCTCACGCGCGTCGCCTTCGATTCCCTTCGCCTCGCAGAACTTCAGCACGTCCACTTCCACGATCGGCGAGAGGTCGATCGGCAGGCTTTTGACGGCGTCGCTCGACAGGTTGCGCACGAGGAGACGCGCCTGCCGCTCGTCCCGAGCGCACAACCAGTCCGAAAGGCCGTGCAACTTCAGGGCGGCCGAAACGCGGCGGCCCAACCGGGTGGCGGCGCCCGCCGGGCTCCACGCCACCGGCTGCACACATTTCAGCCGGTGAGCGTCCGCGTCTTTGGGCAGCAGCTCCGGGAGCCACTCGGTGTAGTAGCGGACCAGTTTCGGATCGTCGAGCCGCGAATCGATGAGGTCGTGGAGCAGGATCGCGTTCGATTGCGCGAGCAGCCGCCCGAACAGCTTCGGCAGCTCGTCGATCGAGCCCTCTCCGCCGGGAGCAAGCGCGACGACCAGGCGCTCCAGAAAATCGTCCTGCTTGACCGGACGATTTGGCCAGAAGACGCGTTTGATGGGTGGAGCAGCGCTCTCGATGAGCTTCTTCTCGATCCTCTCGACGAACGACTCGTGGGCCTCGTGGCGCGGCGCGGCGACGATCGAGATCTGATGGTGCGAAGCGGAGTACATCTGCTGCACCGTCAGCCACTCCCCTCCCCGTCCGCATTCGAGCGACGGCTTGACCCAGCGGGGCCGTTTCGGCTTCGGAGGGATCGACGGCATGGCCGCCGTGCCTCGCGCAGGCAACTCGGCGACGAGCGGTGCACCGCTGGCCGCCCACGTGTCCTCGAGGCCGGGATCAACACCTCTGAGGCTCTGGAGCAGTTGCCAGAAGCAGGCAGCATCATCGTGGCTGCCGTCGTACCAGGCGAGGCCGTTGTAACTCGCAAGCTCGGGCTGCGGGCCCTCCGGCAATTGAGCGATCGGAACGCGATAGATGGGGATCCGCGCGATGCGCTCGCCGCGCGGATCATGTGTAGCGACCCGTCCCAGTTCCCATTGCGTCCAGTCACGCTCATCCCACGCCGGCGAGACGATGAAGATCGCGGCGTCAGCGCGGGCGATCTCCCGGTCGATGACCGCCTTGTGCCTGACGCCGAGTCGCATATCCGTCTTGTCCCGCCAGACGTCGATCCCCTGCCGGTCGAGCCAGAACTCCAGCCGTTCGGCCAGCCAGGTGTCGGCGGCGGTATGGGCGTAGCTGATGAAGACGTGGAGCATCGCGGATCTCGGAACCTGGATCGTCCCTTGAATCTACTGTACACGGAGCAGTGCGCTTCGGCATCCCCTTCCATACGATAAGATCCGGCCGCGACTTCTCTCCGGAAGTCCAGACCATCAGGAGGCGCCACCGTGACTCGTTTCTTCGGTCTTCTCCTCTCTCTCCTCTTCATCGCCGGAAGCGCCCTCGCGCAGACCTCGGTCACCGTGGCCGGGAGCCTGCAGTCCGAGCTCGGCTGTCCGAACGACTGGGAGCCGCCGTGTACGGCGACGCAGCTCGTCTATGACGCCGAGGACGACGTCTGGCAGCGCGCGTTCGACGTGCCGGCCGGCAGCTATGAGTACAAGGCCGCGCTGAACGGCGCATGGGACGAGAACTATGGCGCGGGGGCGCAGCCGAACGGCGGGAACATCGGGCTCACGCTCGACAGCGCCGCCTCGGTGAAGTTCTATTACGACCACAAGAGCCACTGGGTCACCAGCAACCGCAACACCACCATCGTCACCGCACCCGGGAGCTACCAGTCCGAAGCCGGATGCGGCGGCGACTGGGCACCGGATTGTCTTCGCTCCTGGCTGCAGGACCCCGACGGCGACGGCACCTTCACGATGAGCCTCCGCCTCCCGGCCGGCGACTACGAGACCAAGGCGGCGATCGACGAGAGCTGGAACGAGAACTACGGCGCCGGCGGCTCGCCGGGCGGCGCGAACATCCCGTTCACCGTCGGCGCGAACTGCGGCGTGACCGTCTTCTCCTACGACTCCGCCACGCACATTCTCAGCGTGACCTCGGAGGCCGACCAGATCCCGCAGCCGAATTCGGTCGCGATCCCGGGCAGCTTCCAAAGCGAGCTCGGTTGCACCGGCGACTGGGATCCGGCGTGCACGAACACCCACCTCACCTACGACGCCGCCGACGGCGTCTGGCAGGGCACCTACGCCATCCCGGCCGGCAACTGGGAGTACAAGGCCGCCATCAACGGCGCGTGGGACGAGAACTACGGCGCCGGCGGCCAGCCGAACGGCTCGAACCTGACCCTGAACCTCGCCGAAGCGGGCGACGTGAAGTTCTACTACGACCACGCCACGCACTGGGTGGCCGACAACCGCTCGGAGGTCATCGCCACCGTCCCGGGCAGCTTCCAGCACTTCCTCGGCTGCGGCGGCGACTGGCAGCCGGACTGCCTCCGCTCCTGGCTGCAGGACCCGGACGGCGACAACATCTATACCTTCTCCACCCGGGCCATCCCGGCCGGCTCGTACGAGGCGAAAGTGGCGATCGGCGAGAGCTGGACCGAGAACTACGGGGCCGGCGGCGCGCGCGACGGGGCGAACATCGGGTTTACCGTGTCGCAGTCGTGTGCGGAGACGTTTTTCTCGTACGACGCCACCACGCACGTGCTGACCATCTCGACCGCAGGCGCCGTGAAGGGCAATCTCGCCAAGGCGCAGGCGCACTGGGTGACGGCGCGGACGATCGCCTGGGATGTTCCGGAAGGATCGTTCGTCCGGCTGCACAGCAGCGAGGATGGCGATCTCACCCTGGACGCTTCGGGGGTCGCGGGCGGCACCGCGGTCGCGCTGACGCGCGATCCCGCCGGCCTCCCGGCCGATGTGCTGGCGAAATTCCCCCACCTCGCGGGACTCGACGCCTGGACGATCCCCGACACCGCCGACGTCGCCTCGATCCTCAAGGGACAGATCGCGGTCTCGGCGATGACGGGGGACGAAGGAGACTCACTCGTCGACGCGACCTCGCTGCAGATCGCCGGCGTCCTCGACGATCTCTACACCTACGACGGCCCGCTCGGGATCACCTGGAACGCCGGCGTGCCGACGTTCCGCGTCTGGGCGCCGACCGCGCACAACGTGATGCTGGTGCTCTACGACGATCCGGCGGCCGAGATAGGGACGACCGGGATCGCGATGACGCCCGACGACGAGAGCGGGGTCTGGTCGACCACCGTCGACCCGTCGTGGTACGGCAAGTTCTATCTCTACCTGGTCCAGGTGTACGTCCGCGGCACCGGCTTCGTGAACAACCTCGTCACCGACCCGTACTCGGTGAGTCTCTCGCAGAACAGCACCCGCAGCCAGATCGTCAACCTCGACGACGCCGCGCTCAAGCCGGCCGGCTGGGACACGCAGGCCAAGCCGCCGCTCGACGCGCCCGAAGACATCGCGCTCTACGAGCTGCATGTGCGCGACTTCAGCGCCGGTGACGCCACCGTGCCGGAAGAGGAGCGCGGAACGTTCAAGGCCTTCACCCGCGCCGCATCGGACGGCATGAAGCACCTCTTCTCGCTCTCGTCCTCCGGCCTGACCCACGTTCACCTGCTGCCGGTGTTCGACATCGCCACGATCAACGAAGACAAATCGCAGTGGGCCGACCCGGGCGACCTCTCCGGCTTCCCGCGCGACTCCACGCGACCGCAGGAGCTCATCGAGGCGATCCGCGACCAGGACGGCTTCAACTGGGGCTACGACCCGTGGCACTACACCGTCCCGGAGGGGAGCTATTCGACCGATCCGGCCGGCACGGCGCGCATCGTCGAGTTCCGGGAGATGGTGCAGTCGCTCTCGGAGGTCGGGCTGCGCACGGTGATGGACGTTGTCTACAACCACACCAACGCTGCCGGGCAGAACCCGAAGTCGGTGCTCGACCGGATCGTGCCGGGCTACTACCACCGCCTCAATGCCGACGGCAACGTCGAGATGTCGAGCTGCTGCCCGAACACCGCCACCGAGCACAACATGATGGAAAAGCTGATGCTCGACTCGGTGCTGACGTGGGCCCGCGACTACAAGGTCGACGGCTTCCGCTTCGACCTCATGGGCCATCACATGAAGACGAACATGACCAAGCTGCGCGCCCGGCTCGACGCGCTCACGCTGCAGGACGACGGCGTGGACGGGAAGAAGATCTATCTCTACGGTGAGGGGTGGAACTTCGGCGAGGTGGCGAACAACGCCCGCGGCGTGCACGCCACGCAGCTCAACATGGCGGGCACCGGCATCGGCACGTTCACCGACCGGCTGCGCGACGGCGTCCGCGGCGGCGGTCCGTTCGACGACCCGCGCTCGCAGGGCTTCGCTTCCGGTCTCTGGTACGACCCGAACGGCAGCGGCGTGAACGGCACGGAGAGCGAGCAGCTCGCCACGCTCCTGCTCAGGACGGACTGGGTGCGTCTCGGCATGGCCGGCAATCTCGCGAACTATCGCTTCCGGGACCGCAACGGCAACAGCGTCTTCGGCTCGCAGGTCGACTACAACGGCCAGCCGGCCGGCTACGCCGCCGACCCGCAGGAGATCATCAACTACGTCGAGGCCCACGACAACGAGACCCTCTACGACGCGCTGGTGACGAAGCTGCCGGTGACGCTGACGATGGAGCAGCGCGTCCGGGCGCAGATCGTGGCCCTGTCGACCGTCGCCCTGGCGCAGGGCATCCCCTTCTTCCACGCCGGCAGCGAGATCCTCCGCTCCAAGTCGCTGGACCGCAACAGCTACAACTCCGGCGACTGGTTCAACCGCCTCGACTGGACCTACACCACGAACAACTTCGGCGTCGGCCTCCCGCCGGCGGCCGACAACCAGGCCAACTGGCCGCTGATGGCGCCGCTGCTGCGGAACCCGACCCTGAAGCCGCAGCCGGAGGACATCCTCTTCTCGCTGGCCAGCTTCCGCGAGCTGCTGGCGATCCGGAAGAGCTCGACCCTGTTCCGCCTCCGCACCGCGGACGACATCCACGCCCGTGTGACTCTGCTCAACGGCGGCCCGAATCCGGAGCCCGGCCTGATCGTGACGACCGTCCACGACGTCGGCGGCGACGTCGACCGCCGCTTCCGCCTGGTCGCCACGGCCGTCAACGCCACCGGCGTCCCGAAGAGCTACACCGCCGGCTCGCTGGCGAACTGGGAGCTCGAGCTTCACCCGGTCCACGCCGCGTCGCACGATCCGGTCGTGCGGACGGCGACGTTCGCAGACGGCACGTTCACCATCCCGGCGCGGACGGCGGCGGTGTTCGTCTCCCGCCGGCCGCTCGACCAGCAGGTCGCGCTGCTCGGCTCCGACGTCCGTTCGACGATCGAAGGGCGCACCACGAACCTCATCGCCAAGCTCGACGCGGCCATCGACCGCATCGTGGCCGGAAACCTGGTCGCGGCGGCGAACCAGCTCAACGCTTTCATCAACGACGTCGAGTCGATGGTCGACAACGAGCGCATCCCCGCATCGGTCGGCAACGCGCTGATCGCCGAGGCGAACGCGATCCTCGCGCAGATGTGAGCAGAGACAGCAACGGCGGCCTTTCGGCCGCCGTTGCGCGTTGCTCGGAAGAGGCAGGAGCGTCAGACCTTCTTCGCTTCGCTGATCATCAGCTCTTCGCCGTCATCACAGCTCACGAGCTGGCCCTTGATCTTGACCGTGTCGCCGGCGAGCTTGGTCAGCTTGGCCTTGCTCTTGTCGCACACCGAGTACTGCGTGTCGGAGTCGGAGACGCGGAAGACCTGCTTGCCGTCCACCGAGACGATCTTGCCGGTGAGGCTGACGTCCTTGGAAGCATGCTTCGACTTGTCGCACGACTTCCCCTCGCCCGCGAACAACGAACCAACCGACAGCAGGAGCACCATGAGCATCACGATTCTTTTCATTTGAACTTCTCCTTTCGAGATCTTACGACGTTCAAGATAGGCCCGGGTAACGGCCAAAAGGTTCGCGATTGAGAACGTCGCTGTCACGGGATGTGACACGCGAGTTGCTGGTTGCTGGTTGCTTGGAAGGAGTCGGCTGTCGGAATCACTCCTCTCGAAGCCGGTTACTTGCGACTGCCAAACGCAGATCCGAGCACGCCTCTCTGCTGCCGTAGGCAGCAAAAGATCTGTAGGCCCGGCCTTTAGGCCGGGTAAGCGTGGATGGATCTTCGAGCCCGCGTAGCGGGCGACAGACTAGAAACTTGCGGATGGTCTCTCTGTCGCCCGCTACGCGGGCTCACCTGATGGCTCCCGGTTGTAACCCGGCCTGAAGGCCGGGCCTACAGATCTTTTGCTGCCTACGGCAGCAGAGAGGCGTGTCGGGATTTGTACTGGTGCTCTGAATGCGGCCTGCTCACCCTACTCCGCTACGAACTTCGTGGCTGCTTCCACCACCCCTGCCTCGCGGAGGATCCGGCGATGGCCCAGGCCTTCCGTGGTGAGCATGCGGGCTCCCGGCCAGGCGGCGGCGAGGGCGGAGCCTTCGCTCCAGTAGGTTTCTTCGTCGTCGCGGTCGTGGATGACGAGGAGGGGGGTGGTCATCTGGCGGGCGGTCTCGTCGAGGGCGTAGTCGCTCCATTTGCGGAGGAAGCGCTCTTCGATGCGCAGCTTCATCCGGTCGAGCACCTCGGTGCTGAAGTTGAGGATTCCGCCGAAGCGGTCGACGTAGTCGGACGGGTTGAGGGGCGGGGAGAAGAAAACCAGCCGCTGCGTCGACAGCCCTTCGCGCAGCGCCAGCGTCGCGGCGGCGCAGCCGAGGGAGTGGGCGACGATGGCGTAGGCACCGGAGATCGACTCGGCGACGCGGCGCACGGCCCACGCAAAATGCGGCAGCGAGGAGCGCGAGCCGTCGGAGTCGCCATGGGCCGGGGCGTCGAACGTCACCACCGAAAAACCGCGCGCCAGCAGCGGCCGGACGAGCGGCGCGAGCTGCGAGCCGCGTCCTTCCCAGCCATGCACCAGCAGTACCGCCGGGCCGCTCCCCCACCGCCACGCCTGCACGCTGCTGTCCGCGCCGACCTGGACCACAAACGATTCCGCCTCGGCGAGCAGTTCCTTCTCCCGCGCCGGCCGTGCATAACGGCGCGGCTTCATGAAGAGATTGACGGCGAGCCGCGAGGCCACCTCCGGGGCGGTCCGGGAGAGCATCCCGAATGCTCCCCGCATCAGGGAGAGTGTGATGGGCGTCGCGTTCTTGCGTGACGGGGAGGCGGAGGAAAGTGCGCGCTCTGTCATGGCAGAGATAAATTAGCACGAACGTTCGGTTCTAGCCAAGACGCAATGATGGAAGACTGAGCTGGCAGCCCGCTTATCCCCTCACCGAGGCCACGATCGCCTGGACCAGATCCTCCGGGACCTCCTCGGCCTCCAGCAGCGGCGCTGCGGCGGCCGCCCGGGTCATGCGGATCGTGTCGCGGTACATGGCCAGGTAGGCGGTGCAGGACTCACAGAGCGAGAGGTGCCGTTCGAAACGGGCGCGCTCGTCCGGCTCCAGCAGGCCGTCCAGATAGTCGGCCAGATAGGCGATGGCTTCTTCGCACGTCATTTCACTTCCCCCCGCATCTGCGGATCGAGCAGCGTCCGCAGCGCCTGACGCGCGCGATGCAACCGGATCTTCACCGCATTGGTCGTGATTCCCAGCATCCCGGCCACCTCGGCGGGCAGCAGCTCTTCGATGTCGCGCAGCAGCAGCACCACGCGATAGGTGTCGGGCAGCCGGTCGATCGCCGCGCGGACCATGTTGGCGAGCTCTACGCGTTCGAGCGCCGTGTCGGCCGGCTCGGTCCATGGCACGCTCGGCTCGAGCTGGTGTCCGTCCCCCGCAAACTGCGGCAGATACGGCTCGATGTCTTCCTCGGGGTGCCGGCGTCTGGTGCGCAACTTCACCAGGGAGGCGTTGACGACGATCCGGTGCAGCCACGTCCCGAGCATGGCCGTCCCCTCGAAGCTGCCGATCGACCGGAAGGCGGAGACGAACGCATCCTGCACCGCATCGCGCGCATCTTCCTCGTTCATCAGGAACCGCCGTGCCACGCGCAGCATGCGCCCCATGTGCGTCCGCACCAGCTCCTCGAACGCCGCCCCGTCGCCGCCGCGCAGGCGCGCGACGAGGGTGGCGTCGGAGTGGACAGTCTGCATCATGGAGAGGACGGCAATTCTAGTGGGAAGAGCATAGGTCCCGTAGGACACCGCCGTCATGAACCTTCGATTCCGCCGGCCGGCCCCGCGTTTCAGGCTCTCTGGCGCTTTCCCTGCACGTAAGGCCTGCCGGAGGCCCGGTTTGCCGCGAGTGTTGGTGGTGGGGATGGCGTTGCTGCTGACTGCCGCCGGGGCGGCGCGGGGTGACGTGGTTCGCCTGCTGGACGATCCGCGGGAGGCGCTGCAGGCGCGGGTCGACCTGATCCAGCAGGCGGAGAGCGAGATCCAGGCGGTCTACTTCCTGGCGCGCAACGACCGCGTCACCCTCACCGCGCTGGCCCTCCTGCGCGACGCCCAGCGCCGCGGGGTCCGGAGCCGGCTGGTCGTCGACGCCGCCTTCCATCACATCCCGACGGCCGTGCTCGCGCACCTGCGCGACGAAGGAGTCGAAGTCCGCGAGTACCATCCCCTCACCCCCCGCCATCCGACCTGGCTCCTACGGCGCATGCACGAAAAACTCGTCGTCGTCGACGGGGCGCGCTACATCACCGGCGGACGCAACCTCGCCGAGGGGTACTTCGGACTGGCGAAGAAAAACTACGTCGACCGCGACGTCTACGTCGAAGGCGCCTCCGCGCTCGACGCCGACGACCATTTCGAAGAGCTCTGGTCGAGCGGCGAGGTGGCCGACCTGCGGCCGTACGCGCACGAGGCGCGGAAGAAAGAGGCCGCGCAGCGTCTCGACGCGATCCTCGAAGAGCTCTGCCGCGGTGGCGGCTTCGTGACCCTGCACACGGGACACGACTGGTCGGAAGGGCACAAAGACGTCGCCTCCGTCCGCTTCCTCCACGACCCGGTCGGGCCGGCGAAAGGGCCGCGCGTCGGTGCGCGGCTGGCGGAGCTGGTCGAGGCGGCGCAGAGCTCGATCGTCATCGAGTCGCCGTACCTCGTCCCGTCGAAATCGCTCCTCGCGCTCCTCGAGAAAAAGCGCGCCGAGGGAGTGCAGATCCGCATCCTCACCAACTCCCTCCGCTCCACCGACGGCGTCCTGCCGTTCGCCGGCTATCTCCGTTACCGCCGCAGGCTGATCCGCGCCGGGATCGACATCCGCGAATACAAAGGCCCCGACGTCCTGCACGCCAAGAGCGCGGTGATCGACGGCCGCTTCGTCCTCATCGGCTCCTACAACCTCGACCGCCGCTCCCAGAACCTCGACGCCGAAGCGATCTGCGTCGCCGAGGACGAGGCCCTCGCCCGCCAGTTGCTCGAGTCGATCGGCGAGCGGGTGGAAAATGCCTGGAACGTGGCGGAGCGGAGGCGGAGAGAGCGCGTGCCGCGCACGCGGTCGTTCGGCGTCTGGGCGGTGAGGCCGCTGGCGCTGCTGATCGAAGGACAGTTGTAGCGCGCCGCGCACGGCGCGTGCACGATGGTCGTCCCATGTCCCGCACCGTCAAATCCGTCTATCCCGCCGTCTCCGACGACATCGGCGATCTCCGTACCCAGCGCCCGCTACCGAACCGGTACGTCGAGCAGATCGACCCCTTCCTCTTCCTCAACCACCACGGACCGCAGGTCTACCCGCCGGACAACCGCGGCCTGCCGTTCGGCCCGCATCCGCATCGCGGCTTCGAGACCGTCACCTTCATCGCCGAAGGCTCGCTGCTGCACCGCGACACCGGCGGCCACGAGAGCGTGATCGAAGGAGGAGGCATCCAGTGGATGACTGCCGGCCGCGGACTGGAGCACGCCGAGCTGTCGCCCGAGGAGTTCCTGCGCAACGGCGGCCCGCTGGAGCTCCTGCAGTTGTGGGTCAACCTCCCCTCCCGGCTGAAGATGACCGAGCCGCGGTATGTCGGATTGCAGAAGGAGGACATCCCTGTCGTCGCCGAGGACGGGGTGAAGGTCAACGTGATCTCCGGCACGTTCGGCGGCACGCGCGGGCCGGTGGAGTCGCTGACGGACGTGCACATGAGCACGATCGAGATGGCGGCAGGCTCCCGGGTGACGCTGCCGGTGCCCTCGGGGCGCAACATCTTCTTCTACGTCGTGCGCGGGGAAGTGCAGGTGGGCGGAGAGAATGTGCGCGAGCTCAACCTCGTCGACTTTCACGATGACGGAGCTGCCGTGGAGGCCGAGGCGGTGTCCCCTTCCCTGCTGCTCTTCGGCCACGCCACGCCCTACAACGAGCCGGTGGTCGCGCACGGGCCGTTCGTGATGAACACCCGCGCGGAGATCCTGCAGGCCATTCGCGACTACCAGGCCGGATCGTTCGGCTAGTGTCGTGTCAGGCGCGCGCCGCGTCTTCGTCCGGGGTGAAACGACTGTGCAGCCAGGCGCCAGCGATCACCAGGGGAACGGCCAGCAGCATGACCAGCACTCCGACGAGCGCGAGCCGGTAGAGCGAGACCGCACGCTCGATCGAGACCGACGCCGGCTGGGTGACGCTGTACAGCACCGTCGACGGCGTCAGATTCCGCGACACCAGCCGGTAGATCTCGTTCATCTCGCCGGTAATGACCACCGCTTCGTCGACGACGTCGCCGATCGCCTTGCTGAGAGCCTGCAACTCCTCCGGGCGCGGCTGGCGCGCGCGGCCCTCGAAACCCTGCAGAGAGGCGATCAGCGACCGGTAATACTCGGCCTGGGCCTGCATCGGCGCGATCGCGAGCGCTTCGCCGGTCATCCGGTCCACGAGACTCTGCCGGTACCGAAGATCCTCCGATTCGCTGGACAGGCTGGTCAGACGATCCAGCAACGACTCCCCGAGCTGGGGAATGACGACCTGGCCGCTGCCGGGAATGGCTTCGCCCGGTTCTGTCCCCGCCGCCTGCCGCTGGTTCTGTTCCGTGTACAGCGCGAGACTCTTCTGATAGGCCTCCACACGGCTGTTGGCCTCCTGCAGGTCGATCTGATTGAACCGGAGGCGGGCATTGAGGAAATCGACGGTGGCGGCCGGGTTCTTGGAGATCCCGCGGGTAATGATCATGCCGACCATCGGCTGCAGCTTGAATTCAACGGCGTCGTTGAGCCGGACCCGTAATTCCGCGAGCGAGGTTTTCGTCTTCGTACTGCGAATGACCTTCGAGCCCGGGATGTTCATCAGGGCATCGACGTTCGAGATCACCCGGCCGATCCGCGAGCGAAGGATGTCGAGGGCCACGACGTAGTCATAGTTCTCGATGGTCTGTTTCTCAAAGACGCTGGGCGAGAGGATCGCCAGGTCGTACAGCACGACCCCTTTGTTCACGATCGTCTGTTCCGCCCAGGTCTCGAGGATGTCTTCCAGCAGCTTCGCCTTGGTCGCCTCGGGGAGACCGCCGAACGTTCGGTTCTCCTCGATGAAATTAATGGTGTAGGCGGCGGCGGAGAGCGCCGAGAGCTTGTCCTGAAACTCCCGTTCCAGCCGCTCGCGGTCTACGACCGGAAGCTTCGGGTCCGCGAGCCGGGTCTTGTATTCACGTTCCAGCTCCTCTCGCGCGGTGCTCGACTGAGAGGTGTAGATCGCCGCCTTGAACGTCTCGAAGCTGATGAACTTGTCCACCTGGTTCTCTTCGAAGACGCGCAGCAGCACCGGAGTTCCCGTGATCTCGTTGGAGCTGAATTTCGTGCCGTTCGGATACTCGCCGCGGTCGGCGCCCCGGAACTCCAGCCGGAATCCGACCGTGGTGATCTTCCGCGCAGGAGCGAGGAGGATGGTGACGACGGCGAAGATCGTGTAGAGCACCGCCGCGCCCAGCAGGACGAGCGCAATCGGACCGCGGTAACGCCTGGCCGTCCGGATGATCTCGCGGCCGGGAAGCGCCCCCTCATCCTCATCGCCCCATCGGTCCCGTTCCTGAGTAATCTCGCGCATCGCCCCGTCCTTATACCGCCCCGCCGCCTTCGGATGCGGTAGCCCCGCGATTCTATCAGTTCACTTCCACCCGTCGATTTGCTATAAGGCTGCTGCATCACGAAGTGGCTCTCGAGCGGATCGGCCGGGCTTTGCCTTGTTGATCGCGATCGTTTCGAGCCCATAGGCCATCCGTCGCTGGCTCCGCCCGGCGGCAGCGGGCCCGCTCGCTGGCTGACGAACGGTCGTCTCTGTTCGGCTCACTCGCGTGAGCAGCGATTCGCCGGTGCAGGTATCCAACCTTTAGGAATGCACTCGAATGTTCAATGGCAAATCGATTCTGGTCACGGGCGGTACGGGGAGTTTCGGAAAGCGGTTCATCCGGCGCGTGCTCGCCGAATCCTCGCCCGAAAGGGTGATCGTCTACAGCCGGGATGAGCTCAAGCAATACGAGTTGTCTCAGCTCTTTCCGGAAGCGGAGTTTCCCAGCCTTCGCTACTTCCTCGGCGACGTTCGCGACCGCAACCGTCTTGCGCGCGCCTTGACCGGCGTCGACATCGTCATTCACGCCGCCGCCCTCAAGCACGTCACCGCCGCTGAATACAATCCGTTCGAGTTCGTCAAGACGAACGTGATGGGGGCCGAGAACCTGATCGACACCTGCATCGACGCCGGCGTCGAGAAGGTCGTGGCACTGTCCACGGACAAGGCCTCGAATCCCATCAATCTCTATGGCGCCACCAAGCTCTGTTCCGACAAGTTGTTCGTGGCCGGCAACTCGTACGCGGGGCGGTCCAAGACCAGGTTCTCTGTGGTCCGCTACGGGAATGTGATGGGATCGCGCGGCAGCGTCATCCCGTTTTTTCTTTCCTGCAGGTCGAAAGGGGTCCTTCCGATCACGGACGACCGGATGACCCGCTTCTGGATCACCCTCGACCAGGGGATCGAGCTGGTGATGGCCGCTCTCGAGCAGATGCAGGGGGGCGAGATTTTCGTCCCGAAGATCCCGAGCATGAAAGTGGTCGATCTCGCCGCCGCGCTGGCGCCCGAGTGCCGCCTGGAAATGATCGGCATCCGGCCCGGCGAAAAGCTCCACGAATGCATGATCACCGAGGACGACGCTCCGCATACGCTGGAGCATCCCGGGCACTATGTGGTGCTGCCCGCCATTCACAACTGGTATCTCGATCCCAAACGGCACCAGGGCGGCAAGCCGGTGCCTCCCGGTTTCCGCTATTCCTCGGAGCTCAATACTCAATGGTTGTCGGGCGACGAGTTGATGCAGATTCTGTCGGGCTATGAATTGCGAGGCGCAGAGCTCGTCCGGAAGGACGAAGCCGTGCCGAGCCGCCGCGAGCTTCCCGCCGAGATGAACTGAGGCATTACGAATGTCGGACCGATACCTGGGCTACGGGAGGCAATCTCTCGATCGCGACGATGTAGAAGCGGTGACGAAGGTGCTGGCGTCGGACCACCTCACGCAGGGTCCCGCGGTCGAGCGCTTCGAGCAGGAGCTGGCCGCCTTCGTTGGTGCGGCGCACGCGGTGGCCGTGTCGAACGGTACGGCGGCACTGCATCTGGCCTGTCTTGCGGTCGGACTCGGTCCCGGCGATGCCGCGATCGTTCCCCCCCTCACCTTCGCGGCGACGTCGAACGCGGTGCTGTATTGCGGCGCCACGCCGATCTTCGCGGACGTCGATCCTCGGACTCTCTGTCTCTCGCCCGAATCGGTCGAAGCGGCCCTGCAGCTCGCCCGCGCCGAGGGGCTGCGTCCGCGGCTGCTCATGCCCGTGCACTTCGCGGGACTCCCCGCCAGCATGGACGGCCTGGTGCGCCTGGCCAGGAAACACGATCTCCTGATCCTGGAAGACGCCTGCCACGCCCTCGGGGCCGAATACCGGCTCACTCCGGAGGAACCGTTCCGGCGCGTCGGCAGCGGCCTCGCCGACATCAGCGTCTGGAGCTTCCACCCGGTGAAGCACATCACCACCGGGGAGGGAGGCGCCGTGACGACGAACGATCCGGCCCTGGCGGAGAAAGTGGCTCGTCTGCGCACCCACGGCATCACCAAGGCAACATCGTCGCTCCGCAACCGCGAGCGCGCGTTCGACGCATCGGGCCAGGTCAACCGCTGGTACCACGAGATGCAGACGCTCGGCTTCAACTACCGGCTCCCGGACGTGAACGCCGCGCTCGGGGCGGCGCAGTTGAAACGCATCGACGCATTCGTAGCGCGCCGCCGCGAGATCGCGGCGTTCTATCGCGAGGAACTGGCCGGCGTGCCGGGCATCATGCTCCCGCCGGGAGACGATGAGCTGCGGCGCCACAGCTACCACCTCTTTCCGCTGGCAATCGACTTCGCGGCGCTGAACACGACGCGCGAACGGTTTATGGGCGAGCTGCACGCGCGCGGCATCGGCAGTCAGGTCCACTACATCCCCGTCTACTGGCATCCGTACTATGAAGACGAGGCCTCGCGCTGGCGCCGCCTTCCCTGCCCCGTGGCGGAAGAGACCTACGAGCGCGAGCTGTCGATCCCGATGTTCCCGGCGATGGACGACGACGATTGTCAGCGCGTCGTTCGGGCGCTGCGCGAAGTGGCCGCCGGCGACCAGAGCGGGCCACGATGACCTCCACGTTCCTCGTAAGAGTGGACGGGGGGGGACAGATCGGGGCCGGCCACTTCGTTCGCAGCGGAGCGCTGGCCGAGCAGCTCACGTGCGGCGGCGGAGCGGTGTCGATCTTCACGGTCTTCGACGGCGACTGGAACGCGTTCGGGATCCGGCCGGACGTTCTCGCGCGGCTGCGGCTCTTCCATTCGCCGGCGGAAGCCGACCGAGCATTCCTCGACGCCTTGACGCCCGGTGCCGCCGCAATCATCGACGGCTACTCCGTGTCGGCGGCTCTCTTGGAAGCGGCTCGCGTCCGCGCAGGCCGCGTTGTGTACGTCACCGAGCTTCCGGACGAACAGCGGGGGCGCTTCGCGACCGACGTCCTTTTCCCCGGCGGGGACCTGTACGCCGCCGGCTACCGCGCGAAGTTCTCCGAGGCCATGCGGGGGGCGCGGGTCTGGTCGTCACCGGCCGATCTCCCTTTGCGGGAAATCGTCCGGCAACCTCGGACCGCGGACGTGCAGGATGGACGGGGCTTGGTCGTGACGTTGGGCGGCAGCAGCGCCGGACGGCTGGCACGGCGGCTGATGGCGCACATCGCGGGTCGCATCGCGGACGAAGGAATCACGCTGCTCGCGCCGCATTCCGGCGATGCCGATGCGCTTCCGGCTGCCGGCGGCGAACGGGTGCGCGTCATTTCCGCTCCGCCGATCGAGCGATATCTTTCGGAGCTTGCGGACGCCCGTTATGTACTGACTGCCGCGGGGTCGACGTGCTGGGAGCTGCTGCACCTCCGCCGGCCCTTCTTCCCGATCGTGATCGCCGAAAATCAGCATGAGCTGGCCCGAGGATTGTGCGAGCAGGGCATGGTTGCCTCGTACTTCGACGCATTGGCGCACCCCATCGAGGAGCTCCGGATCGGCCCGGAGGATTTCCGGCGCAATCCTGCATGGCCGATCGAAGGAGCGTCGCCGCTGGTCGCGAGTCTTCTCGCATCATCGAGCGAGGCGGCGGGATGCTGACCTATCTCCGGCCTGCACTCGACGCGCGAGCACCCATGGGAAGCTCCTCTTTCGTCGTCAGACGCGCCGGTGCCGCCGACCGGGACCTCATGCTCGACTGGAGAAATGACCCGGCCGCGGTGGCGCTCTCCGAGACGGGCCGCGCCATCAGCGCGAAGGATCACGAGCGCTGGTTCGCGGCATACCTCGCCGGCGCACCGCCGCTCCGTAGGATCATCTTCATCGGCGAGAAAGAGTGCGAACCGGTGGGTAGCATCCGCTTCGACTGCCCGGTTGACGCTCCGGGCGCCGCGACGATCTCGATCGTGGTTGCTCCGAACCGGCGCGGCGAAGGGATCGGCGCGGCGCTTCTCGAAGAAGGGATGCGGCGATTCGAGGAATGCGCGGCGCCGGGCATCGTGCTATGGAACCGGACCTACGTCGCACGGGTACGCGAGGCAAACACCGCGTCGAGAAGAATCTTCGAACGATGCGGGTTTCTGTCGCAACAGGAGGAGAAATCGTGAGCACCGAGCTGTTCATCATCGCCGAGGCAGGGAGCAACTGGCGCAGCGGCGCATACGCGCGCGACCGCCAGATGGGCCAGGCCCTCATCGAAGGCGCCGCAGAAGCGGGAGCGGACGCGGTGAAGTTTCAGATGTACCGGGCCGCCACCGTCTACGCGCCGAATGCCGGTGCGTACGAGGGTCATTGCGGACAGGACCTCGAAGACATCGGCAAGACCTTCGAGGACCTCGAAATGTCCACGACCCTGCTCGAAGAGTTCAGCCAGCACGCCGCCCGCTGCAACATCGAGTTCATGTGCACCCCGTTCAGCGTCGAAGATCTCGCGGCCGTCGACCCCCACGTCCGGCGGCACAAGATGGCGTCGTACGAGATGCTGCACCTGCGGATCTGGGAAGCGATGATCCGCACCGAGAAACCGGTGATCTTCAGCACCGGCGGCTTCACCCTCGCCGACGTCGACCGGATCCTGGACTGGCTCGTCTCGCAGAACGCCCCGATCGAGCTCTACACCGTGATGCACTGCGTGGCCTCGTATCCGGCGGAGCTCTCTTCGCTCGGACTGGACGTCCTTCGCACGATGAAGGAACGCTTCGGGCGGCGGGGACTGCAGGTCGGCTACTCGGATCATTCGCTCGATCCGGTCGTCGCTCCGGCGGCGGCGGTGGCCCTCGGCGCGACCTGCATCGAGAAGCATTTCACGCTGAACCGGCACCTGCCGGGCCCCGATCATCCGTTCGCGATCGAAGTGCCCGAGCTCGTCCGGATGGTGAAAGCGTGCAGAGAGACGTTCGCGGCGGTGGAAGAGCATGAGGAGAAGGGCACCGGCCCGGCCGAGAAGAAGTTGCAGCGCTTCGCCCACCGCGCGCTGCAGGCCATCCGGGACGTTGCTGCCGGCGACATCCTGCGCGAAGGGGAGAATTTCGCGATCCTGCGGCCCGGCAACAATTCCCAGGGCGCCTCCCCGCTGGAAATCGACCGGATCGAAGGACGGCGGGCCAATGTCTCGATTCCACGCGGCGGCGGCATTCTGACGTCGAACGTGGAGTGAGGGACGCGCATGAGTGAACGCGACGCCCAGTCCGGCCGGCGGCGGACGCTGATCGTAGTCGAGTCACCGCTGCAACTGCTCTGCGCGTACGAGTGGATCCTCGAAACCAGGGCGCCCTACGTCCTGATCGTCCGGCTCATCGGAGCGGCGGGAAGCGACGCTCAACTGAAAGCGATGGCCCGGGAGCTCGACGTGGTGGTGAGCCGGTGGATCTTTCTGCCCCCGCGCGTGAATCTCCGGTACGCACTGGCCGTGATTTCGTTCCTCCCTGCGCTCTTTCGCCCGTACGAGCGGCTGGTGATCGGAAATTACTTCTCGGGGTTTCTGAGGATCGTCGCGAAGCTCACACGCTGCAGGAATGTCATCCTGCTCGACGACGGTGTGGCCACGCTCCTGGCCGGACGAGAGCTTGCGGCCGAGAAATCTCCCCGCTTCTCGGTGTTCACGATCTTCACCCTCGAGCCCGGACATTACCGCTCGTATGTCCGGAACTCGTTTCGCCACCTCATGCGCTCTACCGGCGCGGAGAGCGCCGAGCCGAATGGCGTCTATTTCGTCGGCCAGAAGCTCGTCGACATCGGCGCGCTGCCGCTGGAACGCTACCTCGACGTCGTCCGGCTGTGCGTCCGGGACAATCCGGGGGCGGCCGTCCACTACATCCCCCATCGCGGCGAGAGCGAAGAGGTGATCGCCGCGATCGGTCAGGAGCCGGGGGTCGAGCTGCTGAAAATCGACTGGAACATCGAGTATTACATGGTGCGAAACCGGATCACTCCGGCCAGGATCTACTCTGTGAACTCCACCGCGCTCTATTCGCTGGCCACGATGTTCCCCTCCTGCAACGCCACGGCCTTCGACCCTGCAGGGCTGCGGACGGAGATGTTCGCGCACTATCAGTTGATCCACGACGCGTTCTGCACGCTTCCGAACTTGGTCATTCGCCGGGCATGACGGAGCGTGCCGCATGACCGGACCGGCCTGGCTGACTCCCACACGACTCCGGTCGCTCCTGTTCATGGCCCCGGTGTTCCTCGGCGCGGTGTCGTTCTCGCTCGTCATCGCCTGCTCGCGCTTCTTTTTCGGCAACGTCAACCTCACCCATATCCTCGACCTGCAGAGCTCCACGGCCTTTTTCACGTTTCTCATCCAGGCCGGCCTGCGCGCCGGAATGCGGAAGGAGTACCTGGTCGGAAACGAGCGGGTGGTCCGGCTGATCGAGCAGTACTTCCTCCGGAAGTGGCCTTACTACTCCGTGCCGGCGTCGTTGCTCGTGGTGCTCGTCTTCGGCGGCACGTTCCTGCCGATTCTCTGCACGCTCAACGCCGTCTACTCGCTGATGCTCGGCCTGCGGCTCGTCCAGGTCCGGGTCCCGGCCGCGGCTTACCATTCGGTGAACCTCTTCATCGTCAACACCACGGCGGGCGCGCTCTATCTGTTTTTCCCCGACGCGCCGAAGCTGTACCTCGACTTGGCCGCCGAAGCGTTCGCGCTGACGTGGGGAATCGTGTCGCTGGCCGGTACGGTCCGTGGCCGGCTGAGCCCAAAGCGCGCGGCGAAGACCTTCGTGCTCGTCCTCAGGAGGTATGCCGGCCTGCAGGTGTCGTCGTTCCTGATCGTGCTGCACGGGTATGCGTTCGCCCAGACGATCGTTCTGGCCGGCGGGAAAGACCTGCAACTGGCGGTCTACTACTCCGATGCCGTCATGGCCACCGGTCTGATCATCATGGTGCTTTCCCGGGTGAGTCTCGTGTTCGAGAAGCAGATGGTCGCGAAGGGGCTCATCCGGCGCTACATCCTGATCCTGCACCTGGCATTCGCCGCGGCCGCCGTCCTCTTCGCGGCCGCCACGCGGCGGAACGTGGAGGCCATCGTGCTGGTGGCCCTGTTTTTCCTCTCCCTGCTGGGGAGATACACTACCGGGGTCATCTCCGGATTTCTCGACGAGAGCCACCGCGCCCGGGCCATCCTGTGGATCGGAGCCTTCGCCAGCGTTCCGTTGATCGGATACGCGATGGTCTATGCATACGACTGGGACAAGCAGGTCATCGCCGCAACCGCGGCGTGCAGCCTGTTCCTGCTGTCTTCTCTGTTCGTGACGTTCTTCAAAGCCGAAGGAGCTTACATTGGCGATGCCGAAGCCGATGGTGCCCGGTAGGAGCGTCGGGGTCTACCTGGGACTCGGCGACCTGGTCCTTTCGATCGTGGTGCCGCTGATCGTATTCGGCGCCTGGATCAAGACTGGGCGCGGGATCTACGTCTATCCCGCCATCACGATGGAACTCGTCGCGCTGGTCGTGCTGCTCACGGTCTGGCTCTACCTTCTCTCCCCCTACGTGGCCCGGCTGTTCCTGCCGGTGGCGGGGGTGTTCCTGGCGTTGATGCCGCGGCTGGGGAGGCGGATGTTCGGCCTTTTCGCGCTGGTCTATCTCGGATCGTCCGTGTTGTTCCTGGCCCAGGGCCTCAGCCGCAATCGTTACGACGACGTGCGGGCCTCGGAGAATCTCGGCGCGACGGCGTTCGTGACGGTCCTGTTTGTCTGCAAGACGTTCGTGGCCGCGCAGGTCTTCTATTCGCTGGTCACCGGCCGTGTCCACCCGAGGAGCGGCCCTTACTGGCTGGCGGTGCTCGTGGCCACAGTACTGGCCATCGACGGGCTCGCCCAGACCATGCTGGTCGGGGTGATCTTCTGCTTCGTGATGTTCCGCGGGCCGTTCCGGGCATTTCTGCAGGCGCCGATCTTCCGCAAGCCACTCTCCGTCCTGGCTCTCGGCACCATGGCCGCGTTCTTATGGGTGTGCGGGATTGCGTTCAAGGCGGGCTCTGTCGGGGAGACGGTCGCTTCTCTGCGGGACCGCGAGTTCGTGGAGCATCACATGAGCTGGCTGGTCGACCGCGTCAGCACGCTCTACTTCGCGGCCGGATATGCCGTCAATACGGCCGTGGAAGACCCGTCGATAAACCCGCGCGCCCGCGCGATCGTCGTGAATCAGTTCCGCTTCCGGCTGTGCGTCGTCACGTCGGGCGCCGACTGCGCACGGTTCAAGGACGACTACGGTGCCCTGTCACGGTTCAATTTCATCAACATCCGCACTGGCGACGCAGGCAAGGCCGGAGCGTCGGCAGGCGTCCTCGGCTCGATCGCGTACCTGGTGCCGCTGTACTGGGTGCCGGTAGTGGCCCTGCTCTTCTACGGCGCGGTCGCGGCGGTGATCGACGCCGCGATCGGGAAAGTGCGTTTCCGGCCGACGCTGGCCGCACTGATCGTGTACGGGTATCTGCTGCGGGGCCTGTTCCTCGATCCGGCAGGATTCCTGAATCCCATCTCCCCTCCTTTCATCGGACTGATGTCGTTCATGCTCGCCTCCGCGCAGTTCTATCATCTGCGCGGGAGACGCGCGCCTGCCGCACCGGATGATCCGGCGCGGGTGCGGCCGGCCGTACCGGCTCTCGACGGCGCTTGAGGTGTATCCAAAATGCAGACTACACAGGCAAATCAGCGTAGCGGACCAAGAAATGTGTTTCTGGCCGGCATGGTCGGGGCCGGACTGTTCACACGGCTGGGCCGGAAGAAAGACGATTGGAAAAAACATCTCGCCGAGCTGTCCCGGTTCGGTGTGTCGGTCATGGACAATTTCCTCGATGGGCGCTGGTGCGATGAGCTCATCGAGCGCTTCGACGCCCTCGAATCGATCGCCAAGCCGTATGACAACGACCGGAGGATCTTCGCGATCGAACGGATCAGCAGCGTGCACTTTCACACGTACGCCGATTCGAAGATCCTGAATGAGATCGGAGTTCAATACACCGGAGTGCCGCAGGAGCTCCTCGCCACCATGGCCGCAAAGCTCTACGCCGACCCGAACGCCCTCGGCTCCGGCGGAGGCTGGCACCGCGATTCCTTTCTCCCGCAATACAAAGCCATCTGTTATCTGACGGACGTCACCGCGGACAACGGGCCGTTCGAATACATCCCGGGCTCGCAGAGACTGAAGAACAAGTTCCTTTACGACTTCCGGTCGCGGCTGCGCCGCGGCCCGGTGACGTCGCGGTACGAGCAGGCCGAGATCGACGAATACTGCAGCTTCTTCGACATCACCCCGCGCGTATTCACCGCCCCGCGCGGCACGGTCATCCTCGTCGACAGCAGCGGCCTGCACCGCGGACGCCCCATCAAGGAAGGCATCCGCTACGCCCTGACCAACTATTACAAATCCTCACGCCTCCTCTTCAGCGAACGCGGACGCGACGGCGGCATCTACGGAAACATCGACGAGACGCTGAAGGCGTACGAGGAAATGACAGCGGCACGGCGCTGAGGGAGCGACGAGGGGTCCTCACGCAGAATCGTGCACGCGCCGCTGCACCACGTGCGAGTTGAGTGCGGCCCATTCGGGATGCGCTTCCAGGATCCCGATCAGCTCTTCCCACGGCGCCAGAATGTCCGCGGCCGCGTGGAAGAGATGGCGCACCACGGTCAGATCCTCCGGCGTGTCCACCGTGACGCGCAGATGATAGCGGTCGCGGACGTCCGCCACCCGCGCCTGCGGGTATTTGTCCGGCGCGTCGATGATGTAGGGGGTGATGTGCTCGCGCTCGTACGGGCGAATGCCATGGGTCCAGGCCTCGGACAGCGCGGTACGCGAGAATGCCTCGACGGAAAGGCCGGTCGGAAACGTCGCCGGCGGGAGGTTCGTGCTGGCGTAGCCGGCGCCCTGCGCCTCTTTCGCCGCCAGCACCTTCTCGATCAGCGGCCAGTCCACCAGCGGATTGTCTCCGGTGATGCGGACGATCGTCTCGGCCGGGAACGCACGCGCCACCATCTCGAAGCGGTCGAGGCAGTCGTCCTGCGATCCGCGCAGGACCGTGACCGACTCGCGTTCGCAGACGCGCACGATCGGATCGTCGGCCTGATCGGTCGACGTGGCCACGACGAACGCCGCCGCTCCCGCGGGCGGGGCCACCCTGCGTGCGATCGCGAGGAGCATCGGCACGTTCCCGATCGTGGCCAGCACCTTCCCCGGCAGGCGCGTCGAGGCCATGCGGGCCTGCAGGATCACCAGGACCGGCGTCATAGGTACTGCCCGGCGTCCACCTTCACGATCTGGCCGGTCACGTGCCGGGCGCTGTCGTCACAGAGGAAGAGGACGACGTTGGCCACGTCCTCCGGCTGGCCGAGGCGCTTGATCGCACATTCCTTGATCACAATGTCCCGGATCAACTCCGGCGTATTCGCCTGCGAGGCCGTCTCGATGAAGCCGGGGGCCACGACGTTGACGTTGACGCCATACGCGCCGAGCTCCGCCGCCGCCGTCTTGGCGAGCCCGGTCAGGCCGGCCTTCGCCGCGTTGTAGCCGATCGAACCGATCCGCCCCCGCAGCCCGTTGATCGAGCCGATGAACACCACTTTCCCGTACTTCTGCAGCATGAACTGCGGCGCGGCGGCGCTCAGATAGTTGAACGCCCCTTTCAGCACCACGCTCACGACCGCATCCCAATCCTCTTCCGTGGTCTTCCAGATCGCGCCGGAACGGGAAAACCCGGCATTGCATACGAGATGGTCGAGGCGGCCCGTCCGGGCCACGATCTCCCGGACGACTTCGTGCGCCTTCCCGTAATGGGCGACGTCGGCCTGGATGGCCGTCACGTCCCGGTCGTGCAGTTCCGCCACGAGTGCGTTCGCCGACGCGTCGTCTTTCGAGAAGGTGAACCAGGTGCGTGCGCCGCTCCTGGCGAACTGGCGGACGAGCTCCGCCCCCAGGCCTCGCGACCCGCCGGTGATCAGTGCTGTCTTGTTTTCGAACTGATGCGTCATCGCTCCCCCACCCTCAATTTTCCCGGGTCCAGTGCCGCGGGTCGAGCAGCTTCTCGACCGAGGTGGTGTCGAGCTCGTGGATCCGCTCGATGATCTCGAGAGGGAGCGTTTCCGATTTCCACCAGGCCACGTTCTGTTCGACCTCGGTCTCGCTGGTCATGCCGACCACGATCCCGGCGCTGCCAAGTGCGTCGCGCGCGTAAGCGAGGGCCAGGCCGGGGAGCGATCTACCGCAGCTCTGCGCCAGGCCGCCGGCGACGGCCAGGAAAGGAGCCAGCGGCTGGAGATGGCCCGGGATTTCCCCGGCGTCGAGTGTCAGAAGACCCTGGAGGAAGACGCTTCTCACGTCGATGGCGACCCCCGCCTCCCGGGCACGCTGGAGCGCGCCGGTTCTCCGGAACCGCTGGTCGAGAAGGTTCGCCGGAATCTGCAGCAGGTCATAAAGGCCGGAATCGATGGCCCGGAATGCCTCGCCGGGCGTGTACACCGAGACGCCGTAACGGCCGACGCGGTCGCGGAGCTCTTCGCGCACGACCTGATGCATGGCGATTTCGAGCTCCCGGCTTTGCGGAGAGGAGTGCAGCAGCAGTCCGCGAAGCCGTCGCACGTGCAGGCGCTCCAGCGATTCCTGCAGTGCGTTGCGCCACTCCGCGAGAGTCTGCGGCGCTCTGAGCTTCGTGATCACCTGAAGGGCGGCGCCGTGCTTTCGCGACTCCGCGAATTGCCCGAGGACCTGTTCGCTGGCGCCGTAGGCCGCGGCCGTGTCGAAGCAGGTCACGCCGCGCGAGGCGGCGAACGACAGAAGCTGCAATGCTTCGGAGGTGGTGGGCGCCGAGGGGCGGCGTTCGGCAACACCGTATCGCGCTGTGAGCTGGGCGGTTCCCATGATGAGCTCTGGAGGGGCAATGCCGTTCATCAATCCGTCCGTGGACGCGCGCGCATCCTAGCAGGATGCTTTCATCTGGCCCACGAAAGAGACCGACGAGGAGGCCTCCGGCGGGCCGGCCCGGCCGGCTGCGTTGGTTGCCATAGGCTGAACGGACGCTGGTCGCTCGGAACGCGATTCACGCGGAAACACACGCAGCCGGCCGGGCCGGCCCGCCGGAGGCCTCCCGGTCGGTCTCTTTCGTGGGCTGAGTGAATGCGTTCTGCTCAGGCGGCGGATGCGGTCATGGGCCGGTCGCGTCGACGACTTCGCGCAGGACGCCGAGGTATTGGCCGGAGAGCAGATCCCGGTCGAAACGCTTTGCCAGCCGTTGGGCATTACCGCGATTGCGCGCGACGCGCTCGTCGTCGTCGGTCAAAGTGATCATGGCCTGGGCCAGACCCTCGCCGGAATCGGGCGCCACGTTCAGCCCGAGATCCTCGTGCGAGACCAGATCGGCAAGCCACCCGGTCGTGTTCTGGATCACCGGAGTCCCTGCCGCCAGGGAATCGAAGAACTTGTTCGGACTGGCCGCATTCATCACCCCGGACGACTCGAAGGTGATCAGCGAGCCGCGTGCGAGCGCGAGCCAGGGTACGACGTCCTTCTTCGGACGGAGACCCATGGCGACGAGGTTGGGAAATTGCCGCGACGCCTCCTCCACCTGCGCACTCCCGGCACCATCCCCGATGACCACGATGCGAATATCGGTGCGTCCCTGTTCGTGGAGCATCCGCGCCGCCTCGATGATCTTTTCGTGAGCGTTCGTAGGGCCGACGTTTCCCGCATAGACGAAGAATGGCGTGTCCGTACCGACGACGGCTTCGATCTCCGCCCGTTCCGCGGCGAGGACCGGCCGCGACCAGAAGGAAACGTCGCATGCGTTCGGAATGACGGTGACCGGCGTGGCGCTCCGCCTGGTGATCGCGTCCCGCATAGCCGGCGAGAGTGCAATGACGTGCCTGGCGCCCGCATACGCCGCACGCTCGAGCCACCGCGCCAGAAAACGGGGCACGGAGCCCTGCAGGTGTCCCGTTGCAATGGCGGTGTCGGGCCAGAGATCCCTGGTCTCGAAGACGTAAGGCGTCCGTCCGAAAAGATTCTTGAACATCGCCGGAACCGCCATCGTGAGCGGACCCGACGAAGCCACCACGATGTCCGCGTCGGTCAGGAGCAGCATCCCGGTGGCGCGGATCATCAGATTGAGAAACGCAATCAGCCGCTTCGCCTTTTTTTCCTTGTTCGTCAACTCCACCGGCAGGACGCGGACGTGGATCCCCTCGACGACCAGGTCTCCCCCCTCCGGCATGTCGCACTTGTAATACCGGCCGGTGATTACAGTGACGTGGTGGCCTTCACCGGCCCAGCGGCGGCCGAACTCCAGCCAGCGGCTGCTCCAGGCGCCGTCATACCCGCCGAAGTATTGGTACAGGACGACGATTTTCATTTCGCCCTCGAATGAGGGGTGCTCAAAGGCAAGGACCTATCTTATCACCGCACTTACGTACATTAATATAGCTGCGCCTCACTGTGGTCGTGCACTGTAAGCTAAAACGCCAGCCGCAAATACGCCTCCGGCCCCTGAATGGCCTGCTCCAGCGTGCCCCGCAGATCCGATTGCGCCACGTCCACGTCCAGCCGGAAATAGTTGTACGCGGCGCCGATGCCGAGCCAGGGCAGAGGGCGGTACTCCAGCCGTGCACCGGCGTTGACCGCCGTTCCGGTGTAGTCCTCGATGGTCACGCTCGGGAGCATGGAGACGCTTCCTTCGAGGTGAACGCGCGGCGTGACGGCGAGGCGTCCCTGCACGCCGGCGAGCGCCACTGGCACGTCCGTATCGGCGCGTTGCGTCACCGTGACCGACTCGCCGAAGCGCTCGGCGGTGACGCTCGCGTCCATCGCCAGTGCGGCGACGCCGAGAGTGATCCCGAAGCCGTCGCGGTCGGAGCGGCGGGCCCAGTAGGTGTAGGTCAGACTGCGGTAGTCGAGGTCGAACTCGGTCGTCACCAGCGCCTGCGCGCGGTAAACCTCGTCGCGGAACACGATCTCCCGGTCGATCTGCTCGATCCCTTCCCGCGGTGCGGAGAAGAAGCTCGCCGCGAGCTCATGCCGCTCGAACGGACGCCACTGCGCGCTGAAACGCTGCAACGTCCGCGAATCCTCGAGGCCGAGGTCGTTCTCGAAACTGACCACCGTCCCCTGCTCTCCGGCCGTCTCAGGATCGATGCGCGCGGCCGTGTCGAACGAAGAGGCGGACGTACCGCCGGTGATGCTGAAGCGTGGGAAGAGGGACTGGGCGTGAAGGGGGATGGCAAGCAGCAGGATGAGAAGACAGAGGCGTCGCATACTGCAAGTGAGACGCCGGGGGGGATTGAGAATTGAGGATTGAGGATTCCGGAAACCCAATCCTCAATCCTCAATTCTCAATCCTCAATCCGGTCCTACACCGCCACGGGGTGCGGCGGCTTCTTCCCGTGCGACTGCTGCGCGACGAACTGCTCGGCTGCCGCCGTGTGGTGGAAGAGCTCGAGCGTATCCATCTCGTCGTCCGTCACCGGAGTCAGGGCGGTGTCCATGTAGCTCAGCTTCTGCGGGTCGCGCTTCACGCGCATGTAGATCAGGCGAAGGCCGGCGTAGGTGGTGAACCAGCGGCCGAGCTTGGCGATCGACTCGAAGACGTAGCCGGGGTAGAACTTCCAGCGCGGCTCGATCGGGAACCCGGAGCGGCGGTCGCGGCGGAACTTGAAGCGGAAGAAGCCGGCCTCGAGCGGGTGCACCTTCTCGATGTGGATCGAGCCGCCGAACCAGGTCATCAGCAGGATGGCGTTGCTCGCGCTGGCGCGCCTGGCCACCAGCCGGCGCAGCACCGACTCCACGTGCTCCTTCGTGTAGTACGTCTCCCACGCCATCCGGTACGCCCCCTCCCACTCCTCCTTCGACATCTTCGGATGAGCGGTGCAGACGTGGTTGAGGTCGTACTTGTTCATGTCGGGATCGACCGCGACCCCCTTGTTCACCAGCACCTGATGATCTTCCGAGCCGGGGAGCGGCGTCAGGAAGAAGAACTCCAGCAGGTCGACCGGCAGCTCTTTCTTGATGATCTCGATGTCGTGGCGGATCGACTCCGGCGTATCGCCCGGGAAGCCGAGGATGTAGCCGGCGTAGGTGATCACCCGGGCCGACTTCCACGCCAGCAGCATCTTCCGGTACTCGGTGATCTTGTTCTGCCGCTTCTTCGCCCCGACCAGGCTGTCGGGATTGATGTTCTCCAGCCCGATGAAGACCCGGCGGACGCCGGCCCGCGCGCACTTCTCGATGAAGTTCGGGATCTTGTGGCAGAGCGTGTCCACCTGGATGATGAAGTGGATCTTGATCCCGTCCCGCTCCTTGAGCTGGATCAGCCGGTCGAGGATCGCCTCCCACTCCGTGTTGCGGGCGAAGTTGTCGTCGGTGATGAAGAAGCTGTGCAGCCCCTGGGCGACGTTCTCCCGGACGATCTTCTCGATGTCGTCCGGCGAACGGCGGCGCGACTTCCGTCCCTGCACGTTGATGATCGTGCAGAACGAGCACTGGAATGGGCAGCCGCGGCCGGCGTCGAAGCTCGTCACCCCGCCCGCCGTCCGCCACGCGCGCAGCGCGGTGATCAGCGGGATCGGCGTTCCCTCGATGTGAGGGAGGTCGTTCATGTAGTTGTAGAGCGGCTTCAGCGCCTTGGCCTGGGCGTCGCGCAGGACCTCGTCGAGCCGCCCCTCCGCCTCGCCGGCGAAGAGCGAGACGCCCATGGCCCGGGCCTTGTCGAGATCGGCGTCGACCCCCTTCAGCATGCTCAGCACGCCGGAGACATGGAAGCCGCCGACGGCCACCTGGATGCCGCGCTCGCGGAGCGGGCGGGCCAGGTCGAGCGCGCGGGGGAACTGGTTCGACTGCACGCCGACCAGCATCACCATCCCGCTGCCGGCGTCCTCGATCAGTTGGGCCAGCTTCTCCGGACGGATGCGGGTATTGGTCTCGTCGTAGGGGTGAATCTCGAGCTCGACGTCCTCCCCCAGCACCCTGCGCGCCGCGCAGTCGCGGGCCAGGCCGTAGAGGGCGGCCAGCGAATTCGACGGGATGGCCGAGCGGTACCACTGGATGACGTAACCGTCATCGTCGTAGTGCGACGGCTTGACGAGGACCAGGCAGAAACGCTGCCGTGCGTGCGGAATGGTGGCCATGGGGACGAAGCATGATACCGTTCCGGGACGTGAAAAACGACCCGCGTCTCGCAAGGGTCTCCGGAATGTGCATGGCCTTACCCGAGGCCACCTGCGAACGTTCGGGGTCCCACAGAACCTTCAAGGTACGGAACAAAGTCTTTGCGTACCTGCTCGACGACCACCACAACGACGGCCGCCTCGCGGTCTGCTGCAAGACCGAGCTCGGCGAACACGCCGACCTCGCCCGCCGCTATCCTGACAAGTTCTACCTCCCCGCCAACATCGGCAGCAAAGGATGGGTCGCTATCCGCCTCGACCGCCCGAAAGTGGACTGGGACGAGATCCGCGACTTCATCCGCGCCAGCTATAAGCGGGTGGGGCCGAAGACGATGAGCAAGATCGCGTAGGTTCCAGTCCATCGTCCGGCAAAAGCGCCCGAGGCAAAAGCGCCGGAGGCAAAAGCGCCGGAGGCAAAAGCGCCGAAGGATAGACTGGAACGATGCAATTCGAGCAGTCCGAGCGCTCCCGCGACACCCTCCAGCGCGTCCGCACCTTCATCGCCCAACGCATCGCACCCATCGAAGAAGCGTACTTTCGGGAGCTGCGGGCGGAGAACCGTGGCGGCGACTGGACTTCGTGGACGGTGTCTCCGGTGGTCGAGGAACTGAAGGCGGCGGCGCGTGCCGAGGGGTTGTGGAACCTCTTCCTGCCCGGCATCTCCGGGTTGAGCACGTACGAATACGCGCCGCTGGCCGAGGCGATGGGGCACAGCCTGCTGGCGCCGGAGATCTTCAACTGCAACGCGCCTGACACCGGGAACATGGAAGTGCTCTACCACTACGGCAGCGAGGAGCAGAAGGAGCGCTGGCTGCAGCCGCTGCTGGCCGGCGAGATCCGTTCGGTGTTCTGCATGACGGAGCCGGAAGTGGCGTCGAGCGATGCCACGAACATCGACGCCACGATCGCCGAAGAGGGCGACGAGCTGGTGCTGCATGGCCGCAAGTGGTGGTCGACCGGCCTCGGCCATCCGAACGCGAAGCTCGCGATCTTCATGGGGCGCTCGAATCGGGAGAGCGACCGCCACCATCAACACAGCATGGTCCTGGTGCCGCTCGACACGCCGGGCGTGAAGATCGAGCGGATGCTGACCGCGTTCGGCGAGTACGACGAGCCGTACGGCCACGGCGAGGTGTCGTTCGACCACGTGCGCGTGCCGAAGGCGAACCTGATCGCCGGGCTCGGACGCGGTTTCGAGATCGCGCAGGGGCGGCTCGGTCCGGGACGTATCCATCACTGCATGCGCTGCATCGGCGGAACGGAACGGGCGCTGTCGCTGATGATCCGGCGCGGCCTCTCGCGCGTCGCCTTCGGCAAGCCGCTGATCGACCTCGGCGGGAACCGCGAGCGGATCGCCGAGCTGCGCATCGCCATCGACCAGGCCCGGCTCCTGACCCTTTACGCCGCCTCGCGCATCGACGCCGTTGGCGCGCAGGGGGCGATGATGGAGATCTCCGCGATCAAGGTCGTCGCGCCGAACCTGCTGCAGCGCGCGGTCGACGAGGCCATCCAGCTCTTCGGCGGCGCCGGCGTCTCGACCGACCTCCCGCTCACCAGCCTCTTCTCCATCGCCCGCTCGCTCCGCATCGCCGACGGCCCCGACCAGGTGCACCTCGGCGTGATCGCGCGGCTGGAGCTGAAGAAGTACCGCGCATGAACGAAGGTGCCGTCCGTCCCGGCGAAGAGCTCGACGCCACGCGCGTCGATGCCTGGCTGCAGACGCAGATCCCCGATCTGCGCGGCACGCCGCGGGTCACGCAGTACGCGGGGGGCGCGTCGAACTGGACGTATCGCCTGCAGTACGACTCGCAGGACCTGATCCTCCGCCGCCCTCCTGCCGGGACGAAGGCAAAGTCGGCGCACGACATGGGACGCGAGTACCGGCTGCAGAAGGCGCTGAAGCCGGTGTTCCCGTACGTGCCGGAGATGATCGCGCACTGCGCGGACGAGTCGGTGATCGGCGCGGAGTTCTACATCATGGAGCGCCTCGACGGCATCATCCCGCGCAGGAACCTCGGCGTGGAGATGCCGCCAGACGCCGTCCGCCGGCTCTGCACGAACGCGCTCGACGCCCTGGTCGCGCTGCACGGCGTCGACTACGCCGCCGCGGGACTGGAGCATCTCGGCAAGGGCGCCGGCTACACGCGCCGGCAGGTCGAGGGGTGGAGCGACCGCTACTCGAAAGCGCGGACGTGGAACGTGCCGCGCGGGACGAAGGTGATGCGCTGGCTCGCCGCCAACATCCCGTCCGACGAGCGAATCTGCATCACCCACAACGACTTTCGCTTCGACAATCTCGTCCTCGACCGTCAGGACCCGACGCACATCATCGGCATCCTCGACTGGGAGCTGGCCACGCTCGGCGACCCGTGGATGGACCTCGGCAACGCCCTCGCCTACTGGGTCCAGGCCGACGACGACTTCATCTCCCGCTCCACCCGGCGCCAGCCGACCCACACGCCGGGCATGCTCACGCGCAAAGAAGTCGTCGAGTACTACGCCGAAAAAAGCGGCCGCTCCCCGCACCACTGGACCTTCTACGAAGTCTTCGGCCTCTTCCGCCTCTCCGGCATCGCCCAGCAGATCTACTACCGCTACCACCACAAGCAGACCCGCAACCCGGCGTTCCGGAACTTCTGGGTGCTCGTGAACTACCTGCACTGGCGGTGCAGAAGGTTGATGTAGGGCTGGGATGGGACAGATAGGACCTATGGGACTGATGGGACCTATAGGACTGCGGGACTCACCCGCCGTCTCATAGGTCCTATAGGTCCCATAGGTCCCATCTGTCCTATGATGCCCGCGCACCGAAAAGGGGATCCGCCAATGCACGTGTGCCGTACGCAGTTGGGCCGAGGTCTGTTCATTTTCCTGCTTCTGGCCGCTACCTCGCTGCAGGCCCAGCTCACCGTCTACGACGACGCCTTGCAGAACGGGTATCTCGACTACTCGTACGGCGGCGGGGACGACTTCGTCAACCCGGCGCCGGTCCATTCCGGGACGTACTCCATCGCCTTCACCGGCAACAACTTCAACGCCCTCTCCTTCGCCCGCCCGGCGCCGGACGTCAGCAGCGGCGACTACGGCACGATCCGCTTCTGGGTCCACGGCGGCGCGGCGGGCGGACAGCAGTTGCGGATCTACCTGCAACTCGACGACGTCGTCGTCGTGAGCGGTGAGCTCGACAGCTACATCGACGGCGGCGCGATCGTCGCCGGAACCTGGACCGAAGTCACGGTCGACCTGGCCGAGGGCCCGCTGGCGTATGCAGGGTCGTTCGACCGCATCGATCTTCAAAGCGACGCCGGCGGAGCGCAGCCGGTGCTCTACATCGACGACATCGTCCTGCAGCCCGACACTCCCGACCCGGTGGCGACGATGGAGATCGAGCAGAGCGTCACCGTCGCCTCGATGCTCAGCGACCGCTTCACCTGGCGCGACAGCAATGGCGAGCCGCGCGTGGCCGTGCTGGCGCACAACAACGTCGGGGCCGGACCGGGCGGCACGCGCGGCGGCGCGATGCGCGAGTTCCGCTACCAGCTTCCGAATGGCGCCACCCGCATCGCCAGCGTCACCACGTACGGCAACGCCGGCTACGGCGGCTTCGGCTATGTCGTCTCCCATGCGTCGGACCTCACCGGCTGCTCCAACGACTCCCCCCTCGGCGAGGGCATCGCCGGTACCTTCGAGCGCATCTTCGAAGGCCGCCATCACGCCATCTTCCGCTTCCGCCAGAACTACCCGCGGAACTGCTCGTCCCCACCGGACATCGCCCGGAAGATGCCGATCACCATCGACTGGATGTTCTCCACCGGCCATGACCACCCGCTGTGGACGATCACCTGGCACGTCGACGAGACCTTCGCCACCGCGGACAACACCATCGCGCCGGTGAATACGCTCTTCGACGACGCCCGCGCGCCGTACGGAGAATTCAACATCGACGGCGACGGCTTCACCGCCATCGACGGCGTGGCCTGGGGCGACCGGTACAAATTCACCAGCACCACCGCCCCGGTCACGCTCAACAGCGCCTGGACCTGGAACGTCGCCAACAGCGTCCCCTACGTCAAGCTCTGGCTCAACGCCCCTCTCGCCGCGGGCAACAAGAAGGACGCCACCATGGGCCTGGTGCAGACCCAGACCATGACCCAGCAGGACGCCGGCGGCGGCCGCAATCCGAACTACCACGACCTGACTCCGCTGTGGGGTACGACCTCGGCGGACGGCCCCGGCAGCGATAACTACCTGATGCCGTGGCAGGGTGAGTGGCCGTATCAGGCGAACGCCTTCAATCTCGGACCGGCCACGTCGAGCAACAACGCCCGCCTCACCTGGGGCACCCAGTGGGGCTTCCTCGGCCAGTCGAGCTACGTGGTCAACGACGGCGTGGTCGCCAACGCGCCCGGCTATCCCAAAAAGAGCTACTCCACCTACGTGGTCATGGGCACGCACAGCAGCAGCCCGGTCGAGGCGCAGGTCGAGCAGGTCGAGACCATCCAGACCCTCACCCTCAGCGCCACCACCGGCTCGGTCGTCACCAGCGGCCCCGCCGGCGCCGAGCGCGCCGACACCGTCACCTACGACCCGCCCGGCTACAACCACGTCTACGGCGCCCTCGCCTTCGAGGCCGACGGCAATGCCCTCGCCGCCAACATCGCCGTCGGAGCGGGGACGCTCGCGAACCCGCTGCTCATCCTCGGCAACTACACCGGCGGCGATCCCGTCGTGACCCTCGGCGGCATCACCCTGGTCGCCGACGCTGACTACTTCGCCTCCCTCCGCGCGCCTGCCAGCGAGCTGTGGCTCACCCTCAACCGCGACCTCACCGGCGCCGTCAACGCGTTGACGATCGCCGGAGAAGCTCCGCCCGATGCACCTCCTATCCCGGCCGGCCTGATTGCCGCCGCCACCACCACGACCCAGGTCGACCTCAACTGGACTGCCTCCGCCGGAGCCGATTCCTACGAGATCGACCGCCGCGGTCCCGGCGAAGCCTTCGCCCTCCTCGGCACCTCCGTCGCCAATTCCTACAGCGACCCCACCGCCATCGCCGGTACGTCCTACCTCTACCAGGTCCGCGCCGTAAACGGCGCCGGCACTTCCGGCAACAGCACCCCCGACCTCGCCACCACGGTGATCTTCACCGACACCCTCGTCACGGGGTTGAAGGTCAAGGCCGTCCACCTCTCCCAACTCCGCACCGCAGCGAATGCCGTCCGTCTGCTGGCGGATCTCGGAGCCGCCGCCTTCACCGACGTCCCCGGCCCCACGATCCGCATCAAGATCCTCCACGTCACCGAGCTGCGCACCGCAATCAACGCCGCCCGGACCGCCTTAGGCCTGACAACCCCCGCGTTCACGGACGCGACCCTGACGGGTGTGAAAGTGAAGCGGGTGCACTTCCAGGAGATGCGAGACCGAGTGCACTGAGCCAATTGTGCCCCCATGCACGACACCCTTCCGGAGAAGGCCCGGCCGGATGACCGGGTAGCCGCGGTCCCTCGCGGGGTGTCCCGGGCATCCCGGCCAGGTTGGTGAGCGTACCTGCTCGGGTATGTCAACGGACCTACTTGGGGATGGCAGGGTACTTACTCAGGAAGGGCAAGGTACGTACTCGAGAAGGGCAAGGTACTCACTCCGGGATGGGGGCGTACTCACTCCGGGAGGGCGGCGTACAACTCCGGGGTGGCGGCGTACTCACTCCGACATGGCGACGTACTTACTTCGGGATGGCGGCGTGCTTACTCCGGCATGGCGGCGTACTTACTCCAGTATGGCGGCGTACTACTCCGGCATGGCGGCGTACTCACTCCGGGATGGAGCGTGCCCACTTCCTGCTGTCAGTGAACCCACTCCTTGATGGCAGTGTGCCTACTCCGCGATGGCAGCGCGTCCACACTCCAGTCCTCCCAAGAGCGGCCCGCGAAGACGCGGGCGGACCGGCCCACGAGGACGTGGGCGGTCCGGGGGGACGGTCGGACTGGCCGACCGGACCGCCCACGTCTGCGTGGGCCGGTCCGCCCGCGTCCTCGTGGGCCGGTCTGGGGAGGACGGACCTACTTGCATCGCCGGGCGATCGCCGCGGCGGCTTGCGCATGCGGGTACAACTCATGCGCGGCACGCGCGTGCTGACAGCGTTGATTGCGCTTCGCCACTCGCGCCAGCCGCAGGCGGACACGGTAGTTGCCGGGGTCGAGGGTGGCGGCTCTCGCGAGCTGCTGCCGGTCTCGTAGAGCTGCATCGCTGCGAGCTGCGCACCGCTGCGGAGGACGCCGAGGAGGGAGATCAGCAGGACGGCGACGACCATCAACGGCGCGATTGTCGGGGCGGGAGTCTCCACCTCGGGCTCGGGCAAAGCCACGGGTCCGCTCAGCCCGCCGAGTGCCGTCCACACGAGAAACGCCGGAATGGGAAGCAGGAGCATGGCGTCGAACAAGCCGGTCACTCCGGCGCCGGCGACGGTGCCGAGCAACGCCACGCCGGCGAGATCCTTCTGCCGCCAGCCGTCGAGCGCGAGCAGCAGGAAGACGGCGGCCAGCAGGCCGGCGGCGAGGAACCCTCGCTCGGAGACGTACGCCACCCAGTCGCTGCTCGGCCAGGGGTTGAAGGTCATCCCCGGCTCCGAGTCGTTCATCGACGGATCGTTGCGCGCGGCGTGGCCGGGGTATTCGACGGCCCAGTTCCCCGGGCCGGCGCCGAAGAGCGGATCGCGCAGCGCCATCTGCAGCGACTGCCGGTATTGGATGAGCCGTCCCCGTCCGCTGCCGCCTTCGTAGTCGGCGACGCGCTGGACGGTGGCGAGGTACGGGTTGTCGTCGCGCCAGCGGAGGGTGTTGGGGAGGAGCAGCGCGGCCGCGATGCCGCCTCCGGTGAAGAGCACGAGGAAGAGGCGCCGCCGCCAGGTGATGCGCAGAAGCGAGGCGCGCAGGATGGCGGCGAGGGTCACCAGCACGACCGCGGCGAAGGCCAGCCAGGCGGCGCGGGAGCGCGTGAGGACGAGCGTCGCGGTGACGATGGCGATGCCGGCTGAGCTCATCCACAGTCCCGCGAATCCGCGGGCGGTGAAGGCGGCGTACAGCAGCAGCGGCAGTCCGAAGGCGGCGGCGTGGGCGACGAAGTTGCGGTTGCCGAGGGTCCCGCCGGGGGCGCGATTCTCGGAGAAGAGCGTGGTCTCGACGCCATAGGTCTGCAGGAGCGACGTCGCGGCGATGAGAACGACCGCGAGCGCGAGCGCGCCGAGAGCGGGCGGGCCAGGCCGTGCTCCCGGAGCGACCGGGCAATCCAGAAGAGCACCACGCCGGAAGCGCTGATGGCCAAGCCGCGCAGGCCGAGCCAGCGGTTCTGCGCGAGCACCGCCGAGGCGGTGCTCAGCAGGAGAAAGCCGAGGAGGAAGAGATCGAGGCGCGTGCGGCGGATGCGGCGCAGCGCGAACGCCCCGGCAAGCAGCGCGGCCGCGTGCAGGACGAGCTCCTTCGGGACGAAGAAGCGGTCGAGCTCGAACGCGAAGAACGTCGTGACGGCAAGCACGACCGCTACCGCGCCGGTCTGAAGTACACGCAATGCGAACCGCATCGATGTTTCTTTTTCTCCCTCTTTCCTGGTCGTCGATCGAACGATGAAGCGGTGCATCGCTTGCACTGGGCGTAAGGGCCCGAGGAGGAATTATTACGATGAGAGCAATGACTTACAGAGGGCCATGGCGCGTTCGGGTCGAAGACAAGCCGATGCCGCGCATCGAGCATCCGAACGACGCCATCGTCCGCGTCACCCGCGCCGCCATCTGCGGCTCGGACATCCATCTCTATCACGGACTGGTCCCCGACACCCGCGTCGGCCAGACCTTTGGCCACGAGTTCACCGGCATCGTCGAAGAGGTCGGTGCCAACGTCGACAATCTCAAGCCCGGCGACCATGTCCTGGTCCCGTTCAACATCAGTTGCGGCACCTGTTTCTGGTGCTCGCGCGATCTGTTCAGCAACTGCCACAACACCAACCCGAACGCGACCGCGGCCGGCGGCATCTTCGGCTATTCGCACACCACCGGCGGCTACGACGGCGGCCAGGCCCAGTACGTGCGCGTGCCGTTCGCCAACGTCGGCCCGGCCATCATCCCCGAGGGGATCCATGAAGAGGATGCGCTGATGCTGACCGACGCCTGCCCCACCGGCTACCAGGCCGCGGAGATGGGCGACATCAAGGAAGGCGACACGGTGGTGGTCTTCGGCGCCGGCCCGGTCGGCCTCTTCGCCGCCAAGTCGGCGTGGCTGATGGGCGCCGGACGGGTCATCGTGACCGACCATCTCGATTACCGTCTCGAGTTCGCCCGCAACTGGGCGGGCGTCGAGACGTTCAACTTCGCGCACGTCGGCGACGTCGTGCAGTACCTGAAGAAGACCACCGACTGGCTCGGCGCCGACGTCTGCATCGACGCGGTCGGCTGCGACGCCGCCGGCAGCCCGCTGCATACCTTCACCGGTCTGAAGTTGAAGCTGCAGGCCGGCTCCGCGATTGCGGTCGAGTGGGCGATCAACTCGGTCCGCAAGGCCGGGACGGTCTCGATCGTCGGCGTGTACGGACCGACGTACAACCTGGTGCCGATCGGCAACGTGGTGAACAAGGGGCTGACCATCCGCGCGAATCAATGCTCGGTGAAGCGGCACCTGCCGCGTCTCTTCGAGCACGTGCTGGCGGGGCGGCTCGACCCGAAGGCCGTGATCACCCACCGCTTCCCGCTGGAGGAGATCTCGGAGGGGTACCGCATCTTCACCAGCAAGCTCGACGAGTGCATCAAGCCCATCGTCATCCCGAACGCGGCGTAAGGAGGAACCATGCCGACCACGACGAACAAAGACGAGCACCTCATCCAACCGCCGCAGCCGGGCCGGAACATGCACGGCTGGGGCGCCGACCTCAGTCCCGCCGACCGGCCCGCGGTCCCGAAGGAGAAGCCGTCGACCGTCACCACCCCGCGCGGCGTGATGCCGACGCGGCAGGTCCCGACGATGCGCATCCACAAGTCGACGGAGCATCCCGACCTCCCGCCGGTCTTCGGGACGAGCTGTCCGCCCCGCGGCTTGAGCGGCAAGCTGCGCGACGTGGCCTATACGTTCAGCGAAGGGCAGATGACCCACTGGCTGACGCTGATGCTGGCCGACCGCGTCGACGTGGTGGAGGGGCTGATCGAGGACCTCCGGCACGGCAAGGTGCCGAACCTCATCCGCGAGCGCGGCACGGACGCCGTCCTCACCCACGAATCCGAGGACCGCTTTCTGAAGCAGAAGACGGTGATCTACACGGCCGCGACGATCGGGGTGGTGGCGGTGGCGCTGGTGGCGCTGCAACAGAGGCGCCGCCGGTAACATCCTCGGTCATCCTGAGCCGCAGAGATCTCCGGGATCTCTGCGGCTCTCAGGATGACATCGTTTCTCGACGGCCTTCCGCACCGCGTCCGCCTCCCGTTCCGGTATCCTGCGCTCACCAAACCGGTCCCCTTAGGCAGGAGGAGCGCTGATGCGCCGTGTTCTCGTCGCGCTATCCCTATCGTTGGTTTTCTCCGTTTCGCTTGCCGCCGCGACGTTCACCGTCGACGAAGTCGGCGACGACGGCGACAACAATCTCGCGGACAACGTCTGCGCCGCCACGTCAGACAACGTCTGTACGCTCCGCGCGGCCATCGAGCAGGCCAACGCCACCGCGGGCGCCGATACGATCGACTTCAACGTCACCGGTACGATCACCCTCGCCACCGCCTACGAATCGCTCGTCGAAGAGACGGACATCGACGCGACCGGCGCCCCGGGACCGGTGATCGTCGACGGTGCGGGAAGCGTCGCGGTCGGGTTCGACTTCGACGACGGCACGGACGGCTCGCTCATCGCCGGCCTGGAGATCTCCGGCTTCACCACCGCGGCGATCCACATCGACGGCGACAGCGTGACGGTCCGGAGCTGCGCGATCGGTCCGATCAGCGGCGGCACGCCCAATGAGGACGGCATCGTCATCGCCCCCACCGCCTCCGGTGTGCTGATCGGCGGGGGCGGCGGCAGGAACGTGATCTCCGGCAACGACGGCATCGGGCTCGTGATCGAGGGTGACGACAACGACGTCGTCGCCAACTACATCGGCACCGACGCCGCGGGGACGGCCGCGCTGCCGAACGACGCCGGCATCCTGCTGACCGCGACGGCCGACGGAAACGAGATCGGCTCCTTTTTGCCCGACAACGCCAACGTGATCTCGGGCAACGGCTTCGACGGCATCGCGGTCGACGAGGCGACGAACACGACCATCTTCGGGAACCTGATCGGTCTCGACTCCACCGCCGGCGCCGCACTCGGCAACGGCCTGGACGGCGTCGGTCTCTACGGCGCGGCCGGCACGATCGTCGGCGTCTCCGACGGAGGGAACACGATCTCCGGCAACGGCTTCGACGGCATTTACTCCGAGGACGCCACCGGGACGATCGTCGAAGGCAACATCATCGGGCTCGATCGCAACGAGACGGCGGCCGTCCCGAACCTCCAGCACGGGATCAACATCGACAGCGGCGACATGACCATCGGCTCGACGGTGGGCCGCAACATCATCTCCGGCAACGCCCAGATCGGGATCCTGGTCGGCACGCTCGACCCCGTCACCATCATCGGCAACATCATCGGACTCGATTCGAGCGACAACATCGCCGGGAACGACGTTTTCGGCATCGGCGTCGAAGGCGGCCCCTCCGACGTCACGATCGGCGGCACAAACGAAGGCGAGGGGAACACCATCTCCGGCAACGGCTTCGCCGGGATCAGCATCTTCTTCAGCTCCGGCGTGCGGATCTACGGCAACACCGTCGGCCTGACCTTCGACCGCACCGATACCCGCGGCAACGGCGGCTACGGCATCGAGATGCTGCTGTCCGACGACATCACCATCGGCAGCGCCGGCGGCGGGATGAACGTCATCTCCGGCAACAGCGCCAGCGGCATCGACCACGTCTCGACGACCGGCGTGACCATCACCGGCAACCGGATCGGCACGGACGGCACCGGCATGACCGCGCTCGGCAACCTGGAAGCGGGTGTGGAGATCTGCGACGCGACGTCCGGCGTGGCGGTCTCCGACAACCTGATCTCCGGCAACGCGCTGTGGGGCGTCTGGCTGATGAGCGACGCCACCGGGAACACGATCTCGAACAACGTCATCGGCCTCAACGCCGACCAGAGCGCTGCCCTGGCGAACGGCAATGCCGGGGTGTTGTTCACCGACACCGCCGAAGGCAACACGATCGGCCCTGACAACGTGATCTCCGGCAACGCCCGCGCCGGCGTCGCGGCTATCGACACGGCGGTCGACAATGCGATCGAGGGCAACTCGATCTTCGACAACGGGGAGCTGGGCATCGATCTCGGCGGCGATTTCCAGGTTCCCGGCGACGGGGTGACGCCGAACGACGACGACGACACCGATACGGGCCCGAACGGTCTGCAGAATTTCCCGGTCCTCGCCGCGGCGATGTTCAACGGCTCCAACACGTCGATCCAGGGGACGCTCAACAGCACTCCCGACACGACGTTCACCGTCCACTTCTACGAGAACAGCGTCGCCGACCCGAGCGGCTTCGGCGAGGGGCAGACCTACCTCGGCTCGAGACTGGCCATCACCAACTCGGACGGCGACGCGGCCTTCATCTTCAACGGCCCGGCCACCACGCTCGGGAACGTGATCACGGCCACCGCCACGGGTCCGGACGACGGCACCTCCGAGTTCTCGGGTCCGGTGACCGTGGAGACCGCGCCGGTCGTGCAGCTCAGCAGCGCGACGTACACGGAGGCCGAGAATGCCGGCTTCGTCACCATCACGGTGACGCGCACGGGCGACCTCTCTGCCACGACGAACGTCGGCTTCGACACCACGGACGGCGCCGCCCTCGCCGGCAGCGACTACAACGCCACCACCGGCAGTGTCACGTTCGAGCCGGGCGAGGACACGGCCACGTTCAATGTCCCGATCACGAACGACCCGACGGACGAGCCAGCGGAGGATTTCGACGTCGCGCTCTCCAATCCGAACGGGGCTTCGATCGGCGCGCCGTCGACCGCCACGGTCACGATCACCGACGACGACGACCCGCCGCAGATCTCGGTCGACAACGTCACGCTGGACGAAGGGGACGCGGGGACGACCGCGTTCGGCTTCACGGTCTCGCTCTCCGCGGTCAGCTCCTTCACGGTCACGGTGGACGTGGAGACCGCGGACGACAGCGCGGTGGAGCCGGGCGACTACGCGGCGGTGACGACGACGACGTTGACCTTCGATCCGGGCGAGACGACGCAGCCGGTGACGGTGAACGTCAACGGCGACACGACGTTCGAGGGCGACGAGCAGTTCTTCGTCAACCTGAGCAACGAGTCGAACGCGTCGATCCTCGCCGGCCAGGGGATCGGCACGATCACCGACGACGACGGCCCGCCGCTCATCTCGATCGACAACGTGACGCGCGAAGAAGGGAACGCCGGCACGACCGCGTTGAACTTCAGCGTCTCGCTTTCGCACCCGAGCGATGCGCCGGTGACGGCCGACTACGAGACCGCCGACGGCACGGCGGTGGCCGGGACCGACTACACGGCGGTCCCGACGACCACGCTGACCTTCGATCCGGGCGAGACCCTGCTGCAAGTGACGGTGAATGCGAACGGCGACCTGACGTTCGAGGGGGACGACACGTTCACGGTCGAGCTCAGCGACGCCTCGGGCGGCACGATCGACGCGGGGAAAGGCGGCACCGGGACGATCGCGAATGACGATACGCTTCCGGAGATCTCGATCGACGACGTGACGCTCGGCGAGGGAGACGCCGGCATCACCGCATTCGTCTTCACAGTGTCGCTCTCGAACGCGAGCGACAGCACGGTCACGGTGAACGCCGCCACGGCGAACGTCACGGCCGCCGCGGGCAGCGACTACACGGCCGTCGCGGCCACGCCGGTGACGTTCGACCCGGGCGAGACCTCGCAGCAGTTCACGGTCGACGTGAGCGGCGACACCACGTTCGAGGCGACGGAGACGTTCTTCGTGAATCTCGCCGGCGAGTCGGGCGCGACGGTCGACGACAACCAGGGCCTCGGCACGATCACCAACGACGATGCCCAGCCGGAGATCTCCATCGATGACGTGACGCTGAACGAAGGGGACGCCGGCACGACCGCGTTCGTCTTCACGGTGTCGCTCTCGAATGCGAGCGACGCGGCGATCACGGTGGACGCCGCCACGGCGGACGACAGCGCGATCGCGGGCAGCGACTACACCGCCGTCGCCACGACCACGCTGACGTTCGATCCGGGAGAGACCTCGCAACAGTTCACGGTGAACGTCAGCGGCGACACGACCTTCGAGAGCGATGAGACGTTCTTCGTCGACCTGAGCGCTCCCTCCGGAGCGACGATCGAAGACGATCAGGGCCTCGGCACGATCGCGGATGACGACGGCCAGCCGTCGATCTCGATCGACAACGTGGCCCTGAACGAGGGCGACGCCGGGACCACCCCGTTCCTTTTCACGGTCTCGCTCTCGCACGCCAGCGATACGGCCATCACGGTCGATGCCGCCACCTCGGACGGCAGCGCAAACGCCGGCAGCGACTACGCCGCCGTCGCCACGACCACGCTCACCTTCGACCCCGGCGAGACGTCGCAGCAGTTCACGGTGAACGTCAGCGGCGACACGACGGCCGAAGGGGGCGAGAACTTCTTCGTCGACCTCACGAGCCCGTCCGGCGCCACCATCGCCGACGACCAGGGCGCCGGCATCATCGCGGACGACGACGCTGCGCTGTCGCTCACGATCGACGACGTGACGCTCGACGAAGGCAATGCCGGAACCACCTCCTTCGTCTTCACGGTCACGCTCTCGACCGACAGCAACGCGACCGTGACGGTGGATGCCGAGACCTCGACCGGCACCGCCACCGACGGCAGCGACTACACCGCCGTCGCCACGACCACGCTCACCTTCGATCCCGGCGAGACCTCGCAGCAGTTCACCGTCAACGTAAGCGGCGACACGACGTTCGAAGGAGACGAGACGTTCTTCGTCGACCTCACCAACCCGTCCGGCGCGACCGTCGCCGACGACCAGGGCACCGGCACCATCACCAACGACGACGGCCAGCCGGCGATCTCGATCGACGACGTCACGCTGGACGAAGGCGATGCCGGGACGACCGCGTTCGTCTTCACGGTCTCGCTCTCGAACGCCAGCGACTCGACCATCACCGTCGATGCCGCGACCTCGACCGGTACCGCCACCGCCGGCGACGACTACGCCGCCGTCGCGACGACCACCCTCACCTTCGATCCCGGAGAGACCTCACAGCAGTTCACGGTCAACGTCAGCGGCGACACCACGCTGGAAGGCGATGAGACGTTCTTCGTCGACCTGAGCGGCGAGTCGGGTGCGACGCTGTCGGAGACTCAGGGCACCGGCACGATCACCAACGACGACGGCCTGCCGGAGATCTCCATCGACGACGTCACGCTGAACGAAGGGGACGCCGGCACGACGGCCTTCATCTTCACGGTCACGCTCTCCAACGCCAGCGACTCGACCGTGACGGTGGATGCCGAGACCTCGACCGGCACCGCCACCGCCGGCAGCGACTACGCCGCCGTCGCGACCACCACCCTCACCTTCGATCCGGGCGAAACCTCGCAGCAGTTCACGGTCAACGTCAGCGGCGACACCACACTGGAAGGCGATGAGACGTTCTTCGCCGACCTGAGCGGCGCTTCCGGTGCGTCGATCGGCGACGACCAGGGTCTCGGCACGATCACCAACGACGACACGCAACCCGAAATCTCCATCGACGACGTGACCCTCGCCGAAGGGGACGCCGGGACGACTGCGTTCATCTTCACGGTCTCGCTCTCCAACGCCAGCGACTCGACCATCACCGTCGATGCCGCGACGGCGAACGGCAGCGCGACCGCCGGCAGCGACTACGCCGCTGTCGCGACCACCACGCTCACCTTCGATCCGGGCGAGACCTCGCAGCAGTTCACGGTCAACGTCAGCGGCGACACCACGCTGGAGGGGACGGAGACCTTCTTCGTCGACCTCGGCAACCCGTCCGGGGCGACGATCGCAGACGACCAGGGCACCGGCACCATCACCGAAGACGACGGCGTGCCTTCGATCTCCATCGACGACGTCACCCTGAACGAAGGCGACGCCGGGACCACCGCCTTCGTCTTCACGGTCTCGCTCTCGAACGACAGCGACTCGACCATCACCGTCGATGCGGCGACTTCGAACGGCAGCGCGACCGCCGGCAGCGACTACGCCGCCGTCGCGACAACCACGCTCACCTTCGATCCGGGCGAGACCTCGCAGCAGTTCACGGTCAACGTCAGCGGCGATACCACGCTGGAGGGAGCGGAGACCTTCTTCGTCGACCTCGGCAACCCGTCCGGGGCGACGATCGCAGACGATCAGGGCACTGGCACGATCGCGGAAGACGACGGCGTGCCTTCGATCTCCATCGACGACGTCACCCTGAACGAAGGCGACACCGGGACGACCGCGTTCGTCTTCACGGTCTCGCTCTCCAACGACAGCGACTCGACCATCACCGTCGATGCCGCGACCTCGAACGGCACCGCCATCGCCGGCAGCGACTACACCGCCGTCGCGACGACCACGCTCACCTTCGATCCGGGCGAGACCTCGCAGCAGTTCACGGTCGACGTCAGCGGCGACACCACGCTCGAAGGTGATGAGACTTTCTTCGTCGATCTCGGCAACCCGTCCGGGGCGACGATCGCAGACGATCAGGGCACCGGCACGATCGCCGAAGACGACGGTCCGCCGTCGATCACCATCGACGATGTGACGCTGAGCGAGGGGGACACCGGGACGACCGCCTTCGTCTTCACGGTCTCGCTCTCGAACGACAGCGACTCCCCCATCACGGTCGATGCCGCGACTTCGAACGGCACCGCCACCGCCGGCAGCGACTACGCCGCCGTCGCGACGACCACGCTCATCTTCGATCCGGGCGAGACCTCGCAGCAGTTCACCGTCAACGTCAGCGGCGACACCACGCTCGAAGGCGCTGAGACGTTCTTCGTCGATCTCAGCAACTCGTCCGGCCCACCGATCTCGGACGATCAGGGCCTCGGCACCATCTCCGAGGACGACGGCGTGCCCTCGATCTCCATCGACGACGTCACCCTGAACGAAGGCGACGCCGGTACCACCGCCTTCATCTTCACCGTCTCGCTCTCCAACGCCAGCGACTCCCCCATCACGGTCGACTACTCCACGGCCGACGGCACAGCACTTGCCGGCAGCGACTACGCCGCCGCCGCAACCACGACCCTCACCTTCGATCCGGGCGAGACCTCGCAGCAGGTGACGGTGAACGTGAGCGGCGACACCACGCAGGAAGGGGCCGAGACGTTCTTCGTCAATCTCGTCAATGCCTCCGGTGCCACGATCGGCGACGACCAGGGCCTCGGCACCATCTCCGAGGACGACGGTCCGCCGTCGATCTCCATCGACGACGTCACCCTGAACGAAGGCGACGCCGGTACGACCGCCTTCGTCTTCACGGTCTCGCTCTCGAACGACAGCGACTCCCCCGTTACGGTCGACGCCGCAACCTCGAACGGCACCGCCACCGCCGGCAGCGACTACGCCGCTGTCGCGACGACCACGCTCACCTTCGATCCGGGCGAGACCTCGCAGCAGTTCACCGTCAACGTCAGCGGCGACACCACGCTGGAAGGGACGGAGACCTTCTTCGTCGATCTCAGCAACTCGTCCGGCCCACCGATCTCGGACGACCAGGGCCTCGGCACCATCACCGAAGACGACGGCGTGCCCTCGATCTCCATCGACGATGTCACCCTGAACGAAGGCGACGCCGGGACCACCTCCTTCGTCTTCACGGTCTCGCTCTCGAACGACAGCGACTCCCCCATCACGGTCGATGCCGCGACTTCGAACGGCACCGCCATCGCCGGCAGCGACTACACCGCTGTCGCGACGACTACGCTCACGTTCGATCCGGGCGAGACTTCGCAGCAGTTCACCGTCGACGTCACCGGCGACGCCGTCACGGAAGGCGACGAAACGTTCTTCGTCAACCTGACCAACCCGCAGAACGCTGCGATCGGCAACGCGCAGGGCACCGGCACGATCGTCGATGGCGACGGCGCCCCCTCGATCATCATCAGCGACGTGACGGAAGTCGAAGGGGACGCCGGCACGACGGCGTTCGTCTTCACCGTCACCCTCTCCAACGAAAGCGCCTCCGAGGTGCTCGTCGACTACGCGACGGCCGACATGACCGCCGCGGCGGGCGCCGACTACATCGCAGAGGCGACGGCGACGCTGCCGTTCGCTCCGGGAACGACGGTCCAGACCATCCAGGTCGACGTCCTCGGCGACACGGACATCGAGGGCGACGAGGTCTTCCTGGTCCGGCTTTCCAACGCGCAAAACGCCACCATCGCGGACGACGAAGGGAGTGGCACGATCGACGACGACGACGTCCTCGGCTCGGCCAACCTGGTCCTCAGCAAGACCGCGCCGTCCGGAACGTTCGTCCCCGGCCAGCAGCTCACGTTCACGCTGAGCGTCCGCAACGACGGCCCCGACGCGGCGACGAACGCGACGGTCACCGACACGCTGCCGGCCAACACCACCTATGTCTCCGCGACCTCCGCGACCGCGTCGTGCAGCGGCACGGCGGTCGTGGTGTGCACGATCGCCACACTCGCCAACGGCGCAACGGCGACGATCTCGTTGGTCGTGAATACCAGCGGCACAGACGACATCACCAACACCGCCACCGTGGCCGCCGCCGAGGACGACGCAAACGTTGCGAACAACACGGCCTCCGTCACACTCGCCGCTGCCCCGGGCGCGCCGGGAGCGGCGATTCCGACGGCGTCGGAATGGGGACTGCTGCTGCTGGCAATGGGATTGGCAGTTGCGGCAGCGATGCGGGCAAGAGGATAGGAACCAGCCGCGCCGGGGGCCGACGAAGGGCCTCCGGCGGGCGGGCACGGCCCGCGGCGTTTGTTTTCGCCCGGACCGCGTTCGGCGGGACAAACGCGCGTTCAGCCTATGGCAACAAACGCTGCGGGCCGTGCCCGCCCGCCGGAGGCCTTCGTCGTTCCCCAGCGTCCCGCTTACTTCGGCTCGAGCCGCAGGACCCGTCCTCTTGGGCTGTCCGTGATCACGTAGATCAGCCCATCCGGGCCCTGCTCCACGTCGCGGATACGCTCGTTCAGCGCACCGCCGTAGCGCTCCTCCTTCGTCACGCGCCCGTTCTGCAGCGTCAGGCGCACCAGCGCGCCGGGAGTGAGCGAGCCGATGAAGATGCTCCCCTTCCAGCCGGGATACTTGTCGCCCGTATAGGCGACCATGCCCGACGGGGCGATCACCGGATCCCAGTAGTAAACCGGCTGCTCCATCCCCGCTTTCGCCGTCCCCTCGCCGATCTTCATGCCGGAGTAGTCGCGGCCGTACGTGATCACCGGCCAGCCGTAGTTCTTCCCGGCCTCCGGCTGATTGAGCTCGTCGCCGCCGCGCGCGCCATGCTCGACCGTCCAGAGCTGCCCGGTGTCGGGGTGAAGGACCGCCGACTGCACATTACGGTGGCCGTACGACCAGATCTCGGGGCGCACGCCCTTGCGTCCGACGAACGGATTGTCCTTCGGGATCGAGCCGTCGCGGTTGATGCGGACCACCTTGCCGAGCAGCGAGTCGAGCTCCTGGGCCTGCTCCCGGTAATCCATCCGGTCGCCCTGAGTGATGAACATCGTCCCGTCGCGCCGGAAGACGATCCGGGAGCCGTAATGCCCGCCGCGGCGCACCTTCGGCTGCTGTTGATAGATCACCTTCACGTTCTCGAGTCCGCTCGCGCCGAGGACCGCGCGGGCGACTGCCGTACCGGCGACGCTGTCATCCTCGCCCGGCTCGGCGTACGACAGATAAATCGTACGGTTCTGCGCGAACTGCGGATCGAGCGCCACGTCGAGCAATCCCCCCTGACCGCGCGCGTAGACCTTCGGCACGCCCGTCAACGGCGCGGAGAGGCGTCCGTCACGGCCGACGATGCGCAGGCGGCCCGGACGCTCGGTGACGAGCATCCGCCCATCCGGCAGGAAGGCGATCCCCCATGGGTGTTCGAGCCCGGTCGCCACCTCGGTGACACGGCCCGGCGGCTCCGGGGCCGACGGGGTCGGCGATTCCTGAGCGCCGCCGGCACTTGCAGACTTCTGGGCCTTCTGCGCGCACAGCGGCAAGGTGGAGATGACGAGAGCGGCGACGACGATACGCAATCTCATGGGCGATTCGTTTTCATGATTCGGACCCGCGCACCTCTTCGAGCAGTTCCAGCAGCGTCCGCAAGCGCGCCGCCGGGACATGGGCCAGCGTTTGTTTCAGAGTCGTTTCCACTTGCGCATCCAGTGACTCCAGCAGTTCCAGCGCCTCGGGAGTGATGAAGGCCAGCACCACCCGGCGATCGCTGGTGCCACGCTCGCGCGTGACCAGCCCTCGCGCTTCCAGCCGGTCCAGCAGGCGGGTCAGGTCGGGATCGCGGCGGACCATCCGGTCCGAGATCTCACCGCACGGCAGCCCATCCTCCCCCGCGCCGCGGAGGATGCGCAGGATGTTGTACTGCGACTGGCTGAGGTTGACCGCGCGCAGCACCTCGTTCATCGGTGCGGCGGCCTGGTCGGCCGTGCGCATGAGCGCCAGCACGACTTCCTCCTGCACGCCGCTGAAAGGGCGCCTCTGCTTGATCTCCCGCCTGAGCTTCCCGGCCATGCCGTCTCTCCATTCCAACAACTCGTCCAACAATGCCTGTCGCCAGTATAGTCCGCCCGACATTAGTCGTTGTGAGGAATAATGTCGGGCGGCCGATCCTTGTAGGGGGCGTTGCACGACGAACAAGGAGCGAAAGACATGACAGCCATGACCGAAACGACCGCGAAGACCACCTGGCAGATCGACCCCGCCCACACCGGCGTCGAGCTGGCCGTGAAGCACATGATGTTCACCACCGTCCGCGGACGCTTCAAGGACGTGAAGGGGACGATCGAGGTGGACGAGCAGAATCCCGCGCATTCGACCATCGACGTCGAGATCGCCGCGGCCAGCCTCGACACCGGCGTGGCCGACCGCGACGGACACCTCCGCTCGGCCGACTTCCTCGACGTGGAGAACCATCCCACCCTCACCTTCCGCAGCAAGCGCGTGGACGGGGCGATGAAGAACGAAGGCGACCGCTTCCAGGTCACCGGCGACCTCACAATCCGCGGCGTGACCCGCGAGGTGACGCTCGAAGGTACGTACGAGGGGACCGGCAAGGACCCGTGGGGCGGCACCCGTGCCGGAGCGCGCGCCTCGGCGAAGATCGACCGCCGCGACTGGGGTCTCGTCTGGAACCAGGCCCTCGAGACCGGCGGTATCCTCGTCGCCAACGACGTCCGCATCGAGCTCGAAGTGCAGGCGGTCAAGCAGGTTTCCTCGTGATCGCCGAAGTAGCGTGAGAGGAGTTGCTGGTTGCTGGTTCCTTGTGCAGCACCGCCTTACAGGCGTCAGCCGAGAAATCCCAAGCAACCAGCAACCAGGAACCAGCAACCAATCGGCACCATCGCACCATTCAGGAGAAACCCATGATCACCGTCCGCAAAGCCAATGAGCGCGGGACCGGCCGTCACGGCTGGCTCACCACCCATCACACCTTCTCGTTCGCGAACTACTACGACCCGAAGCAGATGGGCTTCCGCGACCTTCGTGTCGTCAACGAAGACACGGTGGCGCCCGGCCGCGGCTTCGGCGCGCACCAGCACGACAACATGGAGATCATCTCCATCGTCTTGGAAGGAGCGCTGGCGCACCGCGACAGCACCGGCGGCGACGGCGTGCTCCGCCGCGGCGAAGTGCAGCGGATGAGTGCCGGCACCGGCGTCGTGCACAGCGAGTTCAACGGCTCGGAATCGGAGCCGGTGCACTTCTTCCAGATCTGGATCATGCCGGCCAGGGACGGCATCACGCCGGGCTACGAACAGAAACTCTTCCCCGAGGAAGAGCGCCGCGGGCAACTCCGCCTCCTGGTTGCGCCGGGCGGTACCGATGGCGCGCTGGACATCAACCAGGACGCCCTCCTCTACTCCGCGATCCTGGACGGTGGCAAGAGCGTCGCTCACCAGCTCGAGCCCGGCCGCGGAGCCTGGCTGCAGGTCGCCCGCGGCAGCGTCGAGCTCAACGGCGTCACGCTGGCACAGGGCGACGGCGCGGCGATCGAGGAGGAGACAACGCTGAGCATCACCGGCAAAGAGGCGGCCGAGATCCTGCTGTTCGACCTCAACTGACTTCCGTGTGTGGCCCGGACTAAACCCCAGGCCACGCGCGTTTTTCTTCGGTAATGGCATCCCGGAAACCCCACATCCCCACCACCCTCGGCCGCGGGATCCGCGGCAAATGCCCGCGGTGCGGTGAGGGAGAGCTGTTCCAGCGCTGGATCGTCACCCACGAGCGCTGTTCGGCCTGCCACCTTCTCTACCAGCGCAACTACGGCGACACCTGGATGTTCACCAACATCCTCGACCGCGTCCCCATCCTCTTCGGCATCGCCGCCCTCTTCTTCGGCTTCCGCGTGACCAACCTCGTCAACGGCATCCTCTTCCTCATCGCCCTCGCCGTCCCGATGATCGCCACCATCCGCCACCGCCAGGGCTTCGCCCTCGCCCTCGACTACCTCATGCGCATCTGGTTCCCCGACCCCTCGGACGAACTGCACGGAGGAAGGGAGCTCTCGCAGAGCGAGGCGGAGGGGCTGGCGTCGCGAACGGCGTAGTAGCGGTTGGTAGAAATCCTTGACATATGCGGACAACGTCGAGGACTCGGAGTTTACCTGTGTGCCGAAACGTTGACATTAATTGGCAAGTGTCGATGATTTGACACATGGTCCCATCGCAGCGCTCCAAACTGCTCCGATACGCGCGGCGGAACTCTGTGGTGAGTCGTGCAGATCTCTCCCGTCTCGGTATCCATCCAGAGACTGCAAACCGGTTGACCCGCGAAGGAGCGCTGAGCCGAATCGCACCCGGACAATACCGCCTTCTCGGCGGGAACATCACCGAGCACCACGGGCTCGCGCTCGCCGCTGCCGCAGTGCCGAAAGGTGTGGTCTGCCTCATCTCAGCGCTCCGCTTCCATGACGTAGGGACGCAGAGGGCTCACCATGTGTGGATCGCACTGGACCGCAAGCAGAGAAAACCGGTCGTCGAGTATCCGCCGCTGCAGATCGTACGGTTCTCCGGTGACGCACTCACGGCCGGCATCGAAGAACACTCGATCGAAGGGCAGCAGGTGCGCGTTTACACGCTCGCCAAGACAATAGCGGACTGTTTCAAATACCGAAACAAGATAGGTCTCGACGTCGCGCTCGAAGCACTCATCGATGGGTGGCGCTCCAGGCGCGTGTTGATGTCCGATCTCGATTCTTACGCGCGCATCTGCCGCGTGCACAACGTCATGATGCCGTATCTGGAAACACTCGTGGCATGACCTCCGGGCACAGTGGGCTCGCACAATCGGTCATGACCCGTCTCGGGACCCACGCCCACCAAGTCGGTCTCGATACGAATGCGATCCTCGACCGGTATGTGCTCGAACGGTTTCTGTACCGGCTCTCGGTCTCTCCGCATGCTCGAGCATTCATCCTGAAAGGCGCCATGCTCCTGCCGCTATGGCTTCCGGAATCCGCGCGCCCGACACGGGATGCGGACTTCGCCGGCTTCGGGAAGCTGACTCAGGAAACGCTCCACGGCATAGCAGACGACGTTTGTCGAATTGAAGTGGAGCCCGACGCGGTGGTTTTCGATACGACAACGATCAACGTAACCCGTATCCGGCAAGAGGACGAATACGGCGGACACCGCATCAAGGTCACAGGAAGAATTGGCCGGTCGAGGGTGGTGGTGCAGATCGACGTAGGCATCGGCGACGCGATATCGCCGTCACCGGAAATGGTTGAATTGCCGTCGCTACTCGAGTTCCCGCAACCGCGTCTGCGCGCTTATCGTCCCGAGACAGCCATCGCCGAAAAGTTCCACGCCATGGCCACACACGGCGAGGCAAACAGCCGCATGAAAGATTATTACGACGTCGATCGTCTGGCGGTGAGCCTTTCGTTCGACGCCGCGATTCTGCGAGGAGCGGTCGAGCATACTTTTGCGCACCGCGGCACCGTCATTCCGAACCTCCCCCCGACGGCGCTCACAGATTCCTTCGCGGAACTGCAGACGAAACAGGCCCAGTGGCTCAGCTTCGTCCGCCGCATCGTTCCGTCGGCGGATCGGAATTTCGTGCTGGTCGTCCACCGCGTCCGCGATTTTCTGATGCCGGTCTCGCGCGGCGAAGCAGCCGGCACCTGGCCTCCCGGCGGCCCATGGCAAACTGCCCCACGCCATGCGTAGCGTCCTCCTCGCCGCCGCCCTTCTCCTCGCCTCCTGTGCCACCCACCGGGCGACGGCACCGGCAGGGCTGCCGGAGGGCAAGGTCTGGATCGAGCATCTTCAGCGCGATCTCGTTCCGTTCTGGACGATGCCGGACGCGCTCGGCGATCCCGTCGGCAACTTTGCGACGTTTCGCTGTCATGACGGGCGGCGGTTCGACCGGGCCGCTCCCTGTCCGGAGCTGTTGCAGGCGGGGGCGTGGATCAGCGAGAACCTGGATCGCGAGTATGTGCGGATGCAGTCGCGGCAGATCTACTTTTACGCGGCCGCCTACCACCTCACCGGCGATCTGAAGATGCTGGAGCTGGCAGATGCGGGCGCGCGGTGGCTGCGGGAGCATGCCGTCGACCGGGTGAACGGTGGCGTGGTGTCGTGGTGGGTGAACGGGAAGCCGGATCCGGAGCCTTCGCTGCGAACGGCGCAGGACCTCGCCTACGCGCAGCTCGGGCCGGCGATGCTGTACTACGTCACCCGCGATCCGGAGCTGCTCCCCGAGCTCCTCGGGGTGAAGGAGCACATCTTCCGGACCTTGGATGACGGCGGCGGCCTGCTGCTGTGGGTGCGCGACGACCCGGCCGGCGACGAGGATCTGCGGCGCGAGCTGGTCGCGCCGCTCGACCAGGTCAACGCGTACATGCTCCTCCTCGCGCCCATCCTCCCCGAGCCGCACCGGACGGAGTGGAAGCGCGACCTGGTGCGTCTGGCGGACGGGATGATCGCGCGCTACTGGATCGAGGACGAGGGGATGTTCCGCGGGACGCTGCACGAGCCGAAGCTCCTCGGCTCGCGGCACACCGACTTCGGCCACACCATCAAGGCGCTCTGGATGATCGAGCGCATCGGGCAGCTCACCGGCCGCGGCGATCTCGTCGACTTCAGCCGGCGCAACGGTGCACGCGTGCTGCACCGGGCCTGGATTCCGGAGAGCGGCTGCTGGGCGACGAGCATTCGCGAGAACGGCGAGCTCGATCGGACGCTGGTGTGGTGGAGCTTCGCCGAGCTCGATCAGATGGCGGCCACACTGGCGCTCAGCGACGCCTCCGCGGCGCGGCCGCTGCCGGCGTCGTCGCGCTGCTGGTTCGGGAAGATGGTCGATCCGGTCCACCATGAGGTGTGGGGCTTCGTGAATCCCGACGATCCGTCGAAGCACTTTGCGAAGGCACATCTCTGGAAGAACGGCTATCACACCGCCGAGCATGCGCTGGTCGGTTACCTGACCGCGCAGGCGCTGCACGGAAAGCCGTCGCAGCTCTGGTTCGCATTCGCCGAAACGCCGGAGGGCGACGAGCTCCGGCCGTACTTTTTCAAGGGACGGGTGCAGGCGATCGAGCGGCAGCGGAATGGGACGCGGGTGACGTTCGACCGCTTGCAGTGAGAGACTGACGGCGCCATGAAGCGCCTTGTCCTCCTTCTCCTTCTCACCCAGCCGCTCATCGCGCAGCTCCGCCCGGTCAGTACCTATTCGATCGTCGCCCGCGATCCGGCGACCGGGCAGATGGGAGTGGCGGTGCAGTCGCACTGGTTCGCCGTGGGGCAGGTCGTGCCGTGGGCGGAGGCCGGCGTCGGCGCTGTGGCGACGCAGAGCTTCGCCGATCCGACGTACGGCAAGCTCGGACTCGAGCTGCTGCGCGCCGGCAAAGGGGCTCCCGAGACCTTGCGCGCGCTCCTCGCCGGCGACGCCGCGTGCGAAGTGCGGCAGGTCGGCGTCGTCGACGCGAACGGAAGCGTCGCCACTTTCACGGGGAGCCGCGACATCGTCGCCGCGGGCGGGATCGCGTCGAATGCAACGGCAACCCAGACCATCGAGTGCGGCGCCGCCGGCGGCACGCTCATCGCCGGGAAAGACTTCGCCGTGCAGGCGAACCTGATGGAGAACGATAAGGTCTGGCCGGCGATGGCGAAGGCCTACGCCGAGTCGAAGGGCGATCTCGCCGAGCGGATGCTGGCCGCGCTCGACGCCGCGCAGTCGGTCGGCGGCGACATCCGCGGCAAGCAGTCCGCCGCGCTGATCGTCGTGAACGCCAGGTCGAGCGGACGCGCGTGGCAGGACCGCGCCTTCGACCTCCGCGTCGACGATCACGTGCAACCGCTCGCCGAGCTGCGACGTCTCGTGGCCCTGCAGCGCGCCTACAACCACATGAACGCCGGCGACCTCGCCGTCGAGCACAAGGACGTCGAGGGAGCGCTGCGCGAGTACGCCGCCGCCGAAAAGATCGCCGCAACCACGCCCGGCATCCCCCAGAGCCGCGTGGCCGAGATGACGTACTGGCATGCGGTTTCGCTGGTGAACATGAACCGGCTCGAAGAGGCGCTGCCGCTGTTTGCGCGTGCATTTGCGCTGGAGCCGTCGTGGCGGGAACTGACACCACGGTTGCCAAAATCAGGGCTGCTGCCGGAAGAGGCGATTGCGCGGATTGTGGGGGCGGGGAAGTAGGCAACCAATAGGACCGATGGGACTAATAGGACCTATGGGACTAATAGGACCTATGGGACCAATAGGACCTATGGGGCCAATAGGACCTATGGGACAAATAGGACGGATGGGTTCCTATAGGTCCTATAGGTCCCATTAGTCCTATGGGTGCCTACCTCCGCAACAGACTCACCACCCCCAACACTGCCAGCGCGCCGATGGCCGCCCCCACCACCCCGCGGTGCGTGTTCGCCCATAACTGCGGGCTAACGCCTTGCGCCTGTTCGCCGAAGACACCGTGGGCACCGGCGTCGCCGGGCACCGAGGCATAGAGATTGTCGGGACGGCCGGGCTGCTCCGGCTCGTCGCCCTGCTGCTGGTCGTAGCCGATGCGGCCGAGGTAGCGATCGAGGAGGCCGGGAGCGAAGGCGTTGGCGATGATGGCCTGCGACGTTCCCCAGCCGACGTTCAGCTCGCGCCGCGGGTGCTCGGACGCCCAGACGATCGCCTGCGCCGCGACCTCGGGCTCGAAGATGGTTCCGAACGGCTGTGCCTTGCGCGGCATGTGGCTGCGGATCCACCGGAACTGCGGCGTATTCACTGCCGGCAGGTTCACCATGCACGCGCGCACGCTGCTGCCGTCGTGCAGCAGCTCGCTGCAGAGCGAGTCGTGGAAGCCCTGCACCGCGTGCTTGGCCGCGCAGTACGGCGCCTGCAGCGGGATCCCGCGATACGCGAGCGTCGAGCCGACCTGGATGATGACCCCGCGGTCGCGCGGCAGCATCCGCCGCAGCGCGGCCCGCGTTCCGTACACGACGCCGAGGTAAGTCACCTCCGTGACGCGGCGGAACTCGTCGGCGGAGACCTCCGTGATCGGCCCGAGCACCGAGGTCATGGCGTTGTTCACCCAGACCTCGATCGGTCCGAATGCATCTTCGATCGCCTGCGCCGCACGTTCGACGGCATCGGCGTCGGCAACGTCCGCGATTGCGACGACGCCCTGTCCGCCGCGCGCCTCCACCTCCGCGCGCGCCGCTTCGAGCGCCTCGCGGTTGCGGGCCACGAGACCGATGCGCGCTCCACGCGCGGCGAAGGCACGTGCGGTCGCGCGGCCGACCCCCGCGGAGGCTCCGGTGATGACGACGACAGGTCCGGCGTTGCTCATGAAACCTCCTTCAATGTCCCGGCAGGAGACTGGAGAGCGCGTCGCGCAGCCGCTCGGCCGGCGCGGTCGTGAGCGACCACGGCGTCGCCTGCCGCACGACGTGCAGCTTGCCGCGCTGCTCGAGGATGCGATACGTGGTGCGCCCGCTCGCGCCGCGCCGGAAGCGGATCGTGACCCGCGCCTTTCCCACCCGCAGGCCGCGCAGCGTGATCTCCGGCAGCCACTCCGGCAGGTGCGGGTCGAGGACGAGCAGTTTCAGCGGCGCGTATGGATAGAGGCCGAGCAGCGCCTGCAGAAGACTGAAAACCGAGGACGACGACCACGCCTGCGGCGAATTCGTGTTCGGGTAGATGCCGGGGAACGGATGCCGCTCGTCGCGCGGATGGCCGCCGAAAAGCTCCGGCAGCCGGTGAAACTCGAAGAGCGCCGCCGCCTCGAACTGCGCCCGCGCAAGCTGCTCCACCCGCTCCTGCAGACCGTAGCGCATCAGGCCGACGGCGAACGTCCCGTGCTCGACCGGCCAGATCGAGCCGAGGTGATAGCTGTAGGGGTTGTAGCGCGGGTGATCGGAAGAGAGCGTCCGGATGCCCCAGCCGCTGAAGAGATCGGGCGCGAAGAGGCGGTCCGCCGTCCGTTCGACGAGTGCAGCGTCGGTGATCGCGGCGGCGATGCAGTGGCCGGCATTGGAGCCGATCGACCGCACCTGACGCTTCTCCGGGTCGAGCGCCATGGCGTAGAAGCCCTCGTCCTCCATCCAGAACGCGTCGTTGAAACGCTTCTTCAGTTCCACCGCTTCGCCGTACAGCTTCTTCGACAGATCGCGCTCGCCGAGAAAAAAGAGCGTCTCGGCGAGATGGAGCTTGGCGACGTAGATGAAGGCCTGCTCCTCCGATGTTGCGATCGGCGGCTCGACCAGCCGGCCGTCGTCGTAGACGATCGCGTCGGACGAGTCCTTCCATGCCTGGTTGCGCGGTCCCATCGGCGAGCGGGTGCGGTACTCGTAAAAACCGTCGCCGTCGAGATCGCCGAATCGCTCGAGCCATTGCAGCGCGCGCAGCGCCGGTTCGATGAAGGGGCGCACGAGATCCTTGTCGCCGGTCCAGTGCCACAGCTCCGCGACGATGAACGCGTACAGCCCGGAGGTGGTGATGGAGCTGAAGCTCAGGCGGCGTGGATTGAGGTCGAGCATCGACAGCGGCCCGGTGTGCGCCTCGTGCAGCATCTTGCCGGGCTGCTCGTCGCGCCAGTCGTCGACGCGCCTCCCCTGCCGCTGCGCGAGCGCGTGCAGGGTACCGGTGGCGATCTCCGGGCCGAGGAGCCCGGCCTGCCATCCGGTGGTGAGCGTGTCGCGGCCGAAGAGGGCGATGTAGAGCGGCAGGCCGGCGGCGACGGTCCAGGCGCGAGAGTCGCGGTCGAGGTCGAAGAGGCGCAGCGCGGCGAGATCGGAGCGGGCCTGGTCGAGCGTCGCGAGGACGTCGGCGGTCATGGTCGCCGAGAGCGGTGTCTCGAACGTGGTCCGCTCGTCGGCTACGACATGCGCGGCGTCGAGACGCGTTCCGTCGATCAGCGGCGTGACGTCGATCGCCGCCTCCCATCGTTGCTTCGGCGCGAGCGTGACGGAGAAGAGGAGGCGTCCGTTCTCGTAGCGAGCCGCTTGCGAAGCGCGGATCTCGACGCCGCGATGCAGGACTGCGTCTCCGTTGCGGGCGGTGTAGTGGAAGGTCAGGCTGTTCGTCGCCTCTTCCCATTGCACCTCGGTGTCGCCCTGCTGCTGACGCTTCCGCGTTTCCGCCTGATCGGCAAAGTCGGCGTCGAGCTCGATGCTGAGCACAAATGTGGTGATCGCGGTCGTGTAGTTCGTCAACACGAGCTCTTCGTGCAACGCATCTTCGATTCCGCGCGTCACCTGAAGCTCGAGCGTGTTCTGGGACGCCGCAGGTACCTGTCCGCTGCCGGCATCCTGCTCGGGCAGCGGCACGCCGGGTGCCGCGATGACGTAGTAGCCGATCCACCGGTTCTGCCGCACGGACGAGAGGGCGTTGGGCGAGGGAGGCTGGCCGTCGATGGAGTACCGCCAACGCGACAGGAGCCGCGTCTCGTGGACGAAGAAGCCGTGGTCCGGTCCCCCGTCGATCACTCCTTCGGGTGTCGTCGCCAGCACGCTGCGCCCACGGGCGATGTAGACGGTGAACGGCCGCGGGCGAATCCGGACGAGGTCAGGCTCGCGCATCTCCGTCTCCGTGCAAGTCGAAGTCCATGCCTGGGTGCACTCGCCTGCAAAGGGGAACGACGGGAGGCCTCCGGCGGGCGGGCCCGGCCCGCAGCGTTGGTTGCCATAGGCTGAACGCGCGCGTCTGGCATCGAACGCGGTCCGGGCGAAAACAAACGCTGCGGGCCGGGCCCGCCCGCCGGAGGCCCCTCGTCGTCCCCTTTGTGGGCGTACACACTCAGGCGGGTTTCGCGTGCAGGGAGGGGGCGTGCACTGCGGCCGGCTCGCGCACCTCGGAGAGGCGGGCCAGAACAAACGCGCCGCAGGCCATGACCAGATCGCGGACCGCGATGTCGAAATAGCGTCCGGTCGTCAGCAACGTGATCGCGATCAGCGTCAGCCAGGCAGCAACGACATAACCACCGAGACGCGTCACCCCGGCGAGCAGCGCCAGACCGGCCACGATCTCGATCACCCCGCCGATGCGCATCAGCGCTCCGGCAGAAAGCGGCAGGATGCTCAGGACGAGCGGGCTGGCGTACTGCTCCCAGTTCGTCAGCAGATTGAAAAACTTATCGAGACCTGCCAGGAAGGCGGTCAGACCGAAAGCAATGCGGAGCGTCCAGAATGCGGAATTGAGTCGCGGGTCCATCGTGTGTTTCCTCCTGACCGATTGGAGTGGCGGCGGGCCCGGAGGTGACAGTTTCTTGCCATCCTGACAGGATTGGAATTTGTCACCTTTTCCGCGGCCGGCGCTCTAATACAAGTGATGACCGCCCTCGAAACGCTCGCCCCGGTGCAGGAACCGATCTCCGACGAGGAGATCGTCGGCCGTGTCGTCGCCGGCGACGTGGCGTTGTTCGAGATCCTGATGCGGCGGCACAACCAGCGGATCTATCGCGCCGTCCGCGCTGTGCTGCGCTCCGACGACGACGTCGAGGACGTGATGCAGCAGGCGTATCTCAACGCCTACAAGCACCTCGCCCAGTTCGCCGGCGGCGCGCGCTTTTCGACGTGGCTGACGCGCATCGCGGTGAACGAGGCGCTGGCGCGGCGCCGCGGAAGCGCCGTGAAGCTGGTGCAGGGAGACGAGAGCATGGACCTCGACATCGCGGACGAGATCACACCCGATCCGGAACAGCAGGCCGGTACCGCGGAGCTGCGCGAGGTCATGGAGCGCGAGGTGACGGCGCTCCCCGACGCCTTTCGCACCGTCTTCATCCTCCGCGAAGTCGAAGGCCTCGGCACCGCCGAGACCGCCGCCTCGCTCGGCGTCTCCGAAGACCTGGTCAAGACCCGCCTCCACCGGGCCCGGATCCTGCTCCGCGAGCGCCTCTACCGCCGTGCCGGCGTGACGCTGGAGACGATCTTCACGTTCGGCAATGCCAGATGTGACCGGGTCGTGAGCGCGGTGATGGCGAAGATCGGACCCGGGTAAAGCCGGAAACCTGGTCATCACCGCCGACGACCGGGGTGTGGGTAACCCCTCCGTGCGATACTCCGTAGTACAGAGATAAATGTCGGGGTCCGAGGCGCAGGAGCTGCTGACGGCGAATCTGCCCGTCGTCGAGCGTGCGGTTGCATTTGCCGCGCGCCGCTACCGGCTCGACCCGGCGGATGCGGAGGAGTTTGCGGCGGTGGTCAAGCTGCGGCTGGTCGACAACGACTACGCGATCCTCCGTGCGTACGAGGAGCGCAGCAGCTTCTCGACCTACATCAGCATCGTGGTGCAGCGAATGGCCCTCGACTTCCGCATCCACGCCTGGGGGAAATGGCACTCGTCCGCCGAGGCGAAGAGGCTCGGGCCGCTGGCGCTGGAGCTCGAGAAACTCCTCCACAGGGACGGCCGCACCATTGAAGATTCGGAAAAGATCCTCGCGACGAGGTACCCCGAGGCGACACGCCAGTCGCTGGTCTCGCTCGCCGCGCGCCTGCCGGAGCGTGCTCCGAAGCGCCGCGACGTCGCACTCGAGGAGGCGGAGTCGGTCGCCGTCACTCGCCCGGCCGAAGTTGAGGAGCCGGTATTCGCGGACGAGCGGCGGCGTACCTCGGAGCGAGTCTCGTCGATCATGGCCGCCGTCATGTCGCGGCTCCCCGAAGACCAGCGCCTGATCCTCCAGTTGCGGTTCGAGGGAGGGATGACGGTGGCGCAGATCGCGCGCTCGCTGGGAGTCGACCAGAAGCTGACCTATCGCCAGATCGAACGGAACATGCGCGATTTCCGGCGGGAGCTGGAGCGTTTCGGCATCGCCTCGGGCGACGTTGCCGACCTGATCGGGCGCGACGAGGTTCTTCTCCATTTCGACCTCGGAAATCAGAATCGGCGTCCGTCTCTGGTGACAGATGAGAGGGCGGCGCATTCGGAGGACGCACCATGAATGGTCTGCCGCGCCATCCTTCTGACGGGACGCTGGCCGCGTTCCTGGACGGAAGGCTCGCGCCCGATGAGATTGCCTACGTAGCCGACCACCTGCGCGGGTGCGCTGATTGCCGCACGGTCGTCTCCGAGACCGCGCGGTTCGAGCGGGAAGAAGAGCGCGTTCCGACTACCCATGCCGCAAATCCATGGAAACTGAGGATCGCCGCCATGCTGGCGGCGATCGCGATCTCGGTCCCGATGCTGCTCCGGTACGTGCAGAGCGACGCGAGACTCATCCCGCGCATGGTCGCCGCCGCTCCGAAGGATCACCGGATTCTCGAGCCCCGGCTTTCCGGTTTTTCCTGGGCACGGTTCCGGGCTCCCACACGCGGCAAGCCTCTGGTCGATGCGGCCGAAATGAGACTCAACGGTGCCGCGGGCGACGTCCTGCAGCGGACGGAAGACCGCACCACCCCCGAGGCCGCACACGCGAGAGGAGTAGCGCTGCTGGTAGCCGGCCGCGCGGACGACGGCATCGCCGCGCTCGAACAGGCTGCACGCAAGTCGCAGGACGCGCGCGCGTGGAACGACCTCGCCGCAGCACGGTACCAAATGGCCGTGGAAGAGAAATGTAACGCGGAGTTGCCGCAAGCGTTCGCGAACATCGAACGCGCCCTGCAGCTCGACCCGAAGTCGGCCGAGGTGCTCTTCAACCGCGCGCTCATCCTCGAGCAGCTCGGCCTGCGCGATCAGGCGCGGAAGGCGTGGGAGCGGTATCTGGAGGTGGATCCCGGCAGCGGTTGGAGCACGGAGGCCCGCGAGCGATTGCAGCGGCTGACGAACAACACGAAGCGCTTCAACCCCAAGCTTTTCGAGAGCTCGACCCCCGACGACATGGCGCGTCAGTTCCCGGAGGAGACGAGAACCTATGGAGAGGTCGTGTTCCTCGGCGACTGGGGAAACGCCGTCGCCGCACGGGACGACAAGGCCTCGGCCGCCTCCCTGAGCCTCGTCCACGCTCTCGGCGAGGCATTGCAACGCGCCAATGGAGAACAGATGCTCGCCGACGCCGCGGCGTCAATCGAGCGAGGCGATGACGCCGCCCGCGCGACGCTGGCGGATGGCCATCGCACCTACTACACCGGGCGAGTGGCCCTCACGCAGAAAAAACTCGGCGAGGCGGAACCGCTGTTGCGGCGCGCGGCGCTGCTGTTCGACCGGGGCGGCAGTCCAATGTCCCAGGTTGCGCGCTATTACGCGGCCATCGCGGCGTTCGGTCAGGGTCGGGCCGAGGAAGCCCACGCGGAATTCGTGAGGCTCCTCGCAACCATCGACCAAATCCGGCACCGCGCGCTGGCGGCACAGATCCACTGGCAACTGGCCGTCCTGGCAAACGGCGCGGGCGACTGGGGCACGGGTGCCCGTCACGCCGATGCCGGTGCGACGATCTTCGGCGACCTCCGCGAATCTTCCAATGCCGTGATGCTCGACGGCATTGCGGCCATGTCCCTCGAGATGATCGGAGACCGCGACCATGCCTGGGAACGTCGCCAGCGAACGTTCTCCGGCAGCACCAATGCCGGCCAGGTGGGAGCCATCCTCCACAGCTCTGCCTGGACGATGGCTTCCCTCGGACAAAACGATGCCGCAGCATCGTTCCTCGACCTGAAGATCGACGGTGCCGACCGCACCGACGCGGCGGCTCTTTCCGCCTCGTACGCCGAAGTCATCCGCCTTGCCGGACGAAGCGGCGACACCCTGCGAGCCGAGCGCGCCTTCAACAGCGCCCGCGCCTACGCCGCGCGCGTGACCGACCCGGCGCTCCGCAGCATCGCCAACGCCGAGATCGATCTCGCCGGCGCATGGCGCGCGGGCGATTCGCGCAGCTCGATCGCCGCGATCGACCGTGCCATCGCACACTTCACCGCGATCGGAAGGTACGCCGTCCTTCCTGACGCGTACGCCCAGCGCGCACGTGCGCACCGGATCGCCGGTGACGACGACGCAGCCGCCTCCGATCTCGAGGCGGGATTGCGCGAAGTGGAAAAACAGCGCAGCAGCATCTCGCCCGAGGAGCAGCCGAAGTTTCTCGACGTCGCCGCGCAATTGATCGAAGACACGATCGAACTGCGCCTCTCGCGCAACGACGTCACAGGCGCGCTGGACATCGCCGACTGGTCCCGCTCACTGCTGGACACCATACCGCTCGATGCCCAAACGAATGTCCGTCCGCCGCTCGCGCCGGGCGTAGCGCTGGTCGAATACGTCGTTTTCCCCCGCCGCGTCGTGGCGTTCTGCGTCACGGCCGGATCGGTGACCGCACACCCGATTCCGATCGACCGCGCCGAGCTCGGAGCGGTTATTGCCTCTTTTGCCGACGCCATCCGGCGGAATGCCCCGCTGCCGCGCATCGAAGCCGGCGCCGAGGCAATGCACCGTCTGCTGATCGCGCCGCTGGGGCAGAGGCTCGCCGGCATCCGGGAGCTGGTCATCGTTCCCGACCGCCAGTTGTACGCCGTACCGTTTGCGGCGCTGCGGAACCCGGTCACGAAACGCTACCTCGTCGAGGAGATGACCATCCGCTTCGCGCCGTCGGCGACCTTCCGGCGCGAGGCTGCCGATACGCTCGAGCCGGCCCTGGTGGTCGTCGATCCTCCGACTCCCGAATGGCCGCCGCTGTCCGCGAGCCGCGACGAGGGAAAGCGCATCGCGTCGATGCACGGGGCCACGCTGCTCGAAGGGGAGAAAGCAACGCGGGCGGCATTCGTCGACGCCGCGCAGCGCAGCTCGCTCATCCACTTCGCCGGCCACGCCAACAGCAACGCCGGCACGTCGTACGGCGCGCTGCTCCTGGCCGCTTCCGGCGCGGACAACGGAATGGTCGGCTCGAGCGACATCGCCCGGCTGCGGCTCGGCCGACAGCCGCTGGTCATCCTCGCGGCATGCGGCACCTTCCGCGCCGACCCGCTGCACGTCTCCGGCATGGCCAGCCTCGCGCGCGCCTTTCTCACCGCGGGCGCGCGCGGGGTCGTCGGAACGCTGTGGGAGATCAACGATGACGTCTCCGCCGAGCTTTTCCTCCGCCTGCACCGCTATCTGCTCGAAGGCAACGCTCCCGCGGAAGCGCTCCGCCGCGCGCAAACAGACCTTCTGCATTCAGGCAACCCGCACCTCGCCCAGCCCGGCTCCTGGGCCGCCGTCGAGTTTCTCGGAAACGTGTAAGGGCCATGGGACGGATGGGACCCATGGGACCTACAAGGACCTATGGACCAATGCCCCAGACAGCAAAGGCGGCCCAATGGCCGCCTTTACACCGCACTGGCGATGGCTTCGTCTCAGGGGAACTTCGTGTTCGAGCACTCGAAGGTGAAGGCTTGCTTTCCACCGACGCCGCCCGCGTCCCGGATCATCGGTGTCGTGCAGTCGCCCGGTGTGCTGCCGGTCATACAGTTCTTGAGGCTCCCCTGGCATTTCGACGTGTCACCCTGGAGCATGGCGTAATAGGCATGCAAGTGCGCACGCCCGTCGGGTGCAGTCGTCGCTTTGGTGGTCGGGCACGTTCCGGAGATGAAGCAGGTCGGCAGGTTGGCGATGTACACCACGCCCCGCGTCGCCACGGGAAGGTTCTTGAGGCGGACCTCCTTGCTCACCTTCATCGTGTCGCCGGAGATCCTGGCGACGCCGTTGTGATTGAGCAGGATCTCGGTGTCATACCGGTATTCCGTCCCTCTCGCCGGCGCTCTGCAGGCGCTGATCTGCCCGCCCGCGACGTCCAGAACCGCGGCCGCGCCGGTATAGGGCGCCTGGAACGTCGAGCGAAGCTTTGCCGACGGCACGCTGACCTTGCAACACCCCTGCAGGCTGGGCAGGCGCAGCCCCTGAAGCGATGGGGCCGGGTTGGTCGCATCGGTCAGCATTCGGAGCTGGTCCCCGTTGAGCTTCGTGTACACGTAGTTCGGAAACGCCGGCAGCGTCACCATGATCCAGGAGCTCGTCGTGTCATAGTTTTCCTTGGGAACGACGAGTATGGCCGTGTGATCTTCCACCTGCGGCGGAGTCTTCACTCCCGGGTGAGCGTGATACTTGACGCGCGGCACGATCACGTGCACGCCACAGTCGTTCGGGACCTGGTCTGTCACGGTGGCCAGTCCCAGGACGCGTACTACCAGCGTTGCTGCGAGAACTATCTGCATCTTCGTCTCCTCTCTTAGTCATGAACGGCTGCGTTCATGGACGGACACCGCGGCCGGATTCCGGATGCGCGATGACGCCGGAATTCGAGCGGCAGGGCCGTCTAGGAATGCGACCGAAACTGAAGGGGATACCCGATGAACCGATTGCTGATCTCGATCTCAGTATGCGTCCTGATTGCCGTGCCGTCAGCAACGGCACAAACAGCGGTCCAGGGCTGTACGCCCGCACCGGAGGGAATCTGGGCCTGGTGGCCGTTCGACGAAGTGCCCGGAGAGGAGGCCCCCGACCTGCTTGGCGGCAATCCGGCACGATACATCCAGCGTGACGATTACTCACCAGGGCGCGTGGCCGGCGCATTGAGATTCGATGGGATCGGGGATTATCTCGATGTTTCCGGAGACCGCGTCAACCCCGGCTACGGCGATTTCTCGATGGCGCTCTGGATCCGGACCACGAAGGACAACGGTGGCGTCTCCACGGTCGTCGACAAACGCGATATCGGGTCCACAGTCCGCGGTTTCTCGTTCTGGCTGTACAACGGACGTCCCGGCCTGCAGCTCGCCGACGGAACCGGCCCCCCCTCCTGCTCGAATGATCCGTTGAGATCGGGCTGCACGAACTACGGGACGAACGTCCCCATCGCCAACGGCGACTGGCACTTCGTGGCCATCACCGTCGACCGCCATTCCAGAGACGGAGGCCGATTCTACGTGGACGGCGTCATGGTTCAGGCCTTCGACCCGACCATCCGGAAACGCTCGGTCGCCGCCACCGCTCCGCTCCGGATCGGCGCGCACAGCGGCACGACTCCGCAAGGGCATTTCACGGGCAGTCTCGACGAGTTGCAATTCTTCCGGCGCGCGCTCGACGCCGGCGAGGTCGATGCGATCTACCGCGCCGGCACCGCCGGCGTCTGTAAAAATGTCGCTCCCGCCGTCTTCGCCTCAGCCTCCGACGATCAACTGCCCTACGTTCCGGGCGTCGTGATCATCAAGCTCGAGGCAGCGCCGGCGGCCGAGTTGCGCAAGGCTCTGCAGAACGGCATCGCGTTCGCGCTGTTGCCGTTTCCTCCGGAGGTCCGTGAACTGAACCGCCGCTTCGGCGCGTCCGCGATCCAACCGCTGTTCCGCTCCAATCCTCCCATCACCGAGGGCGGACTGGATCGCTTCTTCAAGCTTACGATCGACAAGGGCCTCGACGCGGCGGGGGCGGCGTTCACCTATGGACGCGCGAAGGGCGTCGACACGGCGGATCCCGACTGGATCATGCGCTCGATCGGCGGCACTTCGACCTCGGCGCCGCCGTTCTGGAACCTCGGCAAGATCAACGCAGCGTCCGCGTGGAAGACCGCCATCGGGACGAACGTCGTGGTGGCCGTCATCGACACCGGAGTACTCCTCACCCATCCCGACCTCAAAGCAAGCATCTGGACGAATTTGAATGAAACGCCGGACGACAAGGTCGATGACGACGACCCGAAGGGTTCCGGCTACATCGACGACCTGCATGGGTGGAACTTCGTCAACGGCAACAACGACCCCACCGATCTGAACGGGCACGGCACTCACGTCGCCGGAACGATCGTCGCCGCCAACGACGGTACCGGCGTGACCGGCGTCGCCTACGGCGCGAAGGTCCTGGCGATCCGCGCCCTCGACCAGGCCGGCAAAGGCGCGACCAGCACTCTGGCCATTGCAATCGAGTACGCCATCCTGAAGGGCGTCCAGGTCATCAACAACAGTTGGGGCGGTGCCGAGCGCTCTCCCGCAATCGACACCATCATCGGCCACGCCCGCTCGCGTGGAATCGTCGTCGTCTCCGCCGCGGGCAACGACAAGGCAGACGCCTGCCGCTGGACCCCCGGCAACGCCGAAGGAGGGATCACCGTTTCAGCGACCGGGACCTCGGACACGAAGATCGTGAGCTCGAATTTCGGTGCAAAGCTCGATGTCGGCGCACCGGGGGAGGCAATCCGGTCGACCTGGCTGAATAATGGCTACGGGCCGAGCGAAGGGACGTCCATGGCGGCGCCACACGTTTCCGCGCTTGCCGCCCTGCTGATCCAGGCCCACAGCAAGGACCCATGGACTCCCGAGCAGATCCGGCAGACCATCCGCTTGTCGGCGTTCGACGTCGGCACAACAGGTTTCGATCTGCAGACAGGCTTCGGCCGGATCGACCTGACGCGGGCGCTCAGCCTCAGCTCTCCGCCGCCCGTGGCGGCAATCGACGGACCGACGAACTGCCGCACCGTCGCCGGAAACGCGGTCCAGGTCTTCGGTTCGGCCAGCGCCGACAAGTTCGCAAAGTACGAGCTGTGGATTGCACAGGGCGCCGATCCGACGCCGGGCGACTTTAAGCTGCTCTCGACGGGCTCGAAGTCCGTCAGCGACGGGATTCTCGGATCGTTCGATTCCCGCCTTCAGACCGACGACATTCATACGCTCCGTCTGGTCACGAAGACCCAGGATGGGAAGATGCAGGGCGAAGACCGCAACATCATCAAGATCGACAACATGAGGAAGGCGGGCTGGCCTACCAACGTCAGTGGCGGGTCGAGCAAGTCCCCGATGGTGGCCGACCTCGACGGCGACGGCACGAAAGAGATCATTCTCGGCATGGCCGTATTCGACAAAGACGGCAAGCCGCGCCCCGGCTGGACCGCCGCCGCAGGCTTTGGCAGGAGCAACCCTGCCGTCGTCGATCTCGAGGGTGACGGACCGCTCGAGGTCATCGCGGCGGACTGGCCGCTGCTGAATCCGCTGGACGATGAGGGGATCGCCGAGAAGACCGGGCCAAAAATCTATGCGTTCAACGCCAACAACACTCTCGACAAACAGGGTGCCTACGACTGGGTGTACTCCGTCCAGAATACAGCCTCCCCGGGCGGGTACCACCACGGCATCCCGTCATCCATCTCCGTCGCCGACGTGGACGGCGACGGCTTGCCGGAGGTCGTCTTCACGGTTTATTTCGACATCGACAATGCCGACGGCGAGACCGAGGTATTCATCCTCAGCGGAAAGAAACCCGTTCAAAAAAAGACATCGTTCCGCGTCGCCGGCCGGGCCATCAGCTCCGTAGCTCTCGTCCCTCACCCGGCCGCCACCGGACGCCTGCTCGTCATCTCCACCGACACTCACCTGCACGTCGTCGACGCCAAGGGTCAGCCGTATGGCAACGGGTGGTGGCCGAAAGCGCATCAGGTCAGGAATGGCGGTCTGATCGACCCCATCGTCGCTGATGTCGATGGGGATAAAAAGCCGGAGATTCTTTTCGGACCGACTGTCTGGACGCTCAACGGTACTTTGAAGCACTCGCTCGGTACCGAGGGAGCGACGGCCGCCGTAGGACAACTCACGCCGACGTGCGGCCTGGAGATGGTCCTGAGCGGAGGGAAGGACAAACCATACTCCGCCCGCAACGACATCGGCACGGATCTCTTCAGCGTCAACGACATGAGCGAAGAACAGGTCTTCACGCTCACCGATGAGAACGGACAGCCCGGCGCTCCGCTCATCGCGGACCTCGACGGCGACGGCAGTCCTGAGATCATCGGCCCGTCGCGCAGAGGCAGCGGCGGGCAGATCGCACGGCTGTACGCATGGCATTCCTCACCGGCTGGGAAGCGGGTCGCCGGTTTCCCGCGGCTCGTCCCGACCTCCACCGGCGTCATCCTCTCGTCCGCCGCCATCGACGACATCGACAATGACGGACAGGCGGATCTGCTGGTGGCCAGCGACGGCCAGCTCCACGCCTGGAACCTCAAGGGGCGGTTCGAGCCTTCCAACAACCCGTGGCCGATGTTCCAGCACGATCTCGCGCACACCGGCTACCTGCCTTCTTCCAGCACCGCGCTGTTCGATCTCTGGGTCGACGACACGCCGCGCTCCTCCGCGAGCGCGCTCGACAACGGTGGTGAGCCGTCGGGCAAGATGACCGGCCAGCCGGTGTGGCTGAGCCGCGCGCTGTGGGTGAGAAGCGCGGCCGGAAGCCCGAAAGGGAACGACCTCGATCATCAGAATCCGTTGCCCAACAGCCAGAACCGCGTCTACGTGTCGGTCCACAACCGCGGCTGCAGGACTTCCGCGAAAGGACAGGTCGAGCTCCTGGCCGCGAAGTCCTCCCTCGGGCCGCCGGCCAAATGGAGCAGCCTCGGTATCGCAGACGTGGCCTCGATCACACCCGGTGGATCGGTAGTGGTGAATGTCCCCTGGACACCGACCGCGCCCGGGCCGTACGCCTTCCTCGCTCGCATCGCCAGTGAGCCGTTGGCCCATGGACAGGCCGGCTCGATCGAATCGAGCGTCCGGAAGAACAACAACCTGGCGTGGCGCAACGTGCAGCTCGTGACGAAGCCGAAGGAGACCATCCCCCTCGATGTCGTCAATCCCACCAGCGCCACAGCGACCGTCGATCTGAAGTTCACCATGCGCGGCGCTTTCGTCGAGAGTGGCGGCGGCCTGCAGGTCGACCTCGGCTGGCTCTGGGACGCCGCGCCCGCCAGCAGCAACAACGTCACTCGCGTCCAGGGAGGAAAGATTGCAGTTCTCAAGTTCCCGGCAACCGTCAAGACAACGCCGATGGCACGCGGAGCCAAGGAGATCTCCCTCATCTTCGACACCGCGTCGCTCAAGAAAGGGCAGTACATCCTCGACGTCACCGCCTCAATCGGTGGAGTACCCATCGGCGGCGCCAGCTACGTGATCAACCGGTAACTCCCAAAGGTCCCAAAGGTCTTGTGGGACCTTTGGGACATCCCTCCCTGCTACGATGCCCCCGCCTGATGACGAAACGCCGAAAACTCCCATGGGAAGAGCTGCCCGAGGCCCAGCTCTTCGACGTCCGCCTGCGCAACCTCGGCGTGCGCATCGAAGGGACGTGGATCGAGGAGTGCCTCGACGACCTCTACGAAGACCTCGCCCGCCGCGACATCCCCTTCCGTCCCCATGCCTGGCTCTCCTCCGACTGGTTCGTCCCGGACGACATCCCCGGCATCGCCATCCCCTTCTACCTCGCCCATCCGCGCCTGATGCAGATCGAGCGCAGGCAGATGCTCGAAGTCGAAGGAGGGACCCGGCAGGAGATGATGCAGATCCTCCGGCACGAATGCGGGCATGCCCTCGACAATGCGTACAAGCTCGAGCGCGAGCCCGGCCGGCACGAGCTGTTCGGCGACGCCACGCGACGCTATCCCGACCACTACCGCCCCAACCCCGCCAGCCGCCGCTACGTGCAGCACCTCCGCCTCTACTACGCCCAGAGCCATCCCCTCGAAGACTTCGCCGAGACCTTCGCCGTCGTCATCGGCTCCCGCTCCGGCGGCTGGAAAAAACGCTACTCCGACTGGCCGGCCCTCAAGAAGCTCGAATACGTCGACACGCTGCTCGAAGGACTGCGCGGCACGCCGCCGCGCCATCGCGACCGCCGCGCGCCCGACTCCCTCCGCACCCTCGGCATGACGCTGCGCGAGTACTACACCGACAAGCGCGAGCGCTACCTCGCCAGCTAGCCCGACATCTACGACCGCGACCTGCGCCGCCTCTTCTCCGACGACCCGAAACACCGCGGGGAGGAGCTGGCCTCGCGCTTCCTCCGCCGCAACAGCACCGAGATCCGCAAGCTCGTCGCCAAC
>Ga0190275_10000127_pt1 | contig 84319 bp, 90 predicted proteins | sample Popmic550T_FD_133745 | JGI IMG/M metagenome (GOLD analysis project Ga0190275, IMG submission 133745) | Populus adjacent soil microbial communities from riparian zone of Yellowstone River, Montana, USA - 550 T | ecosystem: Environmental > Terrestrial > Soil > Riparian zone > Trees stand | place...
ACGGTCGGCCGCCAGGCGGACGGAATCGCCGCCTATCGCCGCGCGCTGGCGCTGGCGCCCGGCCTCGGGGAAGTGTGGTGGAGCCTCGCCAATCTGAAGACCGTGCGTTTCACCGACGAAGACGTCGCCGCGATGCGCGCCGCCTTGGGCACCAGCGACCTCGCCGCCGAGGACCGTTTTCACCTCCACTTCGCGCTCGGCAAGGCGCTGGAGGACCAAGGCGACGCCGCCGCCTCCTTCGCCGCTTATGCCGAGGGCAATCGCCTTCGCCGCGCCGGGATCGACCATGATCCGGAGGAGATTTCCGCCCACGTCCGGCGCGGCATCGCCTTGTTCACGCCGGCGTTCTTCGCGGCGCGCGACAGCCTCGGCTGCCCGGCGCCCGATCCGATCTTCATCCTCGGCATGCCGCGCGCCGGCTCGACCCTGATCGAGCAGATCCTCGCCAGTCACCCGATGGTGGAAGGGACGATGGAGCTGCCCGACATCTCGGCAATCGCCAAGCGCCTGTCGGGCCGCAAGCGCAGGGCCGATCCCGGGCTTTACCCCGAATGCCTGGCGAACCTCGACGGCGCCGCGTTGCGCGGGCTCGGCGAGGAATATCTCGAAGGCACGCGTATCCAGCGCAAGAGCGAGCGGCCCCATTTCACCGACAAGATGCCCAACAATTGGGCGCATGTGGGCCTGATTCGCCTGATCCTGCCATATGCCAGGATCATCGACGCCCGCCGCCACCCGCTCGCCTGCTGCTTTTCCAATTTCAAACAGCATTTCGCCCGCGGCCAGGGCTTCAGTTATGACCTCGCCGAGCTCGGCACCTATTATCGCGACTATGTGACGCTGATGGCGCATCTCGACGCGGTTCAGCCGGGCCGCGTCCATCGCGTCTACTACGAAGCGATGGTCGACGATCCGGAAGGCCAGGTCCGGCGCCTGCTCGACCATCTCGAGCTGCCCTTCGATCCCACCTGCCTCGCCTTCCACGAAAACGAGCGCGCGGTGCGCACCGCCAGCTCAGAGCAGGTCCGCCGGCCGATCAACCGCGACGGGCTCGATCAATGGCGCGCGTTCGAGCCCTGGCTCGGGCCGCTCAAGGAGGCGCTGGGCGACGTTCTCGCCGACTATCCGCACATCTGATCGTTACGTACGCAAAATCATTTGACGCCGCCCGCAAACGGGTAGAGCCTCGTCCTGGGCTGATCCTGGGGGGAGAAGGACGTGCGCTTTTCGTCGACTTTGGGCCTTCTGGCCACGACCATGCTCTGTGGCACGGGCACCGCCTTCGCCCAGGACCCGGCGCCCGAGCCGGACGCGCCCGCCGCGCAGCCGGAGGACGACGAAGCCAACATCGTCGTCACCGCCACCCGCCGCGCCGAGAATCTGCAGGACGTGCCGATCGCGATCACCGCGCTTGGCACCCAGTCTCTCGACGAGCTGCAGATCGACAATTTCGACGATTATGCGCGTTTCGTCCCGAGCCTCTCCTACCGCTCGCTCGGGCCGGGCTCGGCCAACGTCTTCTTCCGCGGCGTCGCTTCTGGCGAGAATGCCAATCACTCGGCCTCGCTGCCCAGCGTCGGCACCTATCTCGACGAGCAGCCGATCACGACCACCACCGGCGCGCTCGATCTGCACATTTTCGACATCGCCCGGGTCGAGGCGCTGGCCGGCCCGCAGGGCACGCTTTACGGCGCTTCCTCGCAGGCGGGCACGGTCCGGATCATCACCAACCAGCCCGATCTCGCGAATTTCTACGGTGCCGCCAATCTCGAGCTGAACAGCGTCGCCCATGGCGATTTCGGCGGTACCTTCGAAGGCTTCATCAACGCGCCGCTGTCCAGCAATGTCGCGCTGCGCGTGGTCGGCTGGTACCGCCACGACGCCGGCTATATCGACAACGTCCCCGGCACCCTCAATTTCCCCACCTCCGGCATCGCCTTCAACAACGCGGCCCTCGTCGAAGAGGATTATAACGACGTCGATACCTACGGCGCCCGCGCGGCGCTGCGCATCGAGCTCGACGAGGACTGGACGATCACGCCGACCCTGATGGCGCAGCGCCAAGTCTCCCGCGGCTCCTTCACCCAGGAGCGCGGGCTCGCGCCGCTCCAGGTCGCCCAGTTCAATCCCGAGCGGGTCAACGACCGCTGGTATCAGGCGGCGCTCACCATCCAGGGCCGGATCGGCAATTGGGACCTGACCTATGCCGGCGCCTGGATGCAGCGGCAGATCGACGGCCAGTTCGATTATTCGGACTATGCCTATTTTTACGACGCGCTGGCCGGCTACGGCGCCTATTTCTACGACAATCAGGGCAATTTCGTAAATCCAAACCAGTATATCCGCTCCGACGACAGCTTCCGCCGGCTCAGCCAGGAATTGCGCGTCACCTCGCCCGCGGACCGGCCGGTGCGCCTCGTCGCCGGCCTGTTCTACCAGCGCCAGCAGCACAATATCGAACAGAATTACATCGTCGACAACATCGCCGACTCGATCACCGTGCCGGGCACCGACAGCAACATCTGGTTGACCCAGCAGCGCCGCGTCGACCGCGATTATGCGGTCTTCGGCGAGCTCGCCTGGGACATCACGCCGCAGCTGACGCTTACCGGCGGCGGCCGCCTCTACCATTTCGACAATACCCTGGTCGGCTTCTTCGGCTTCGCCAATCCGGGCTACAGCTCGAACCCCATTTATCTGTGCCAGGGACCGCCGGTCGTTCCGCAATCGCCCTGCACAAATCTCGGCGACTTTTCGAACGGCGACGTGCGGCCCAAAGGCACTTCCGACACCGATTTCATCCATCGGCTCAACCTGACCTACAGGATCACCGAAGATCATTTGATCTACGCGACCTGGTCGCGCGGCTTCCGGCCCGGCGGCATCAACCGGCGCGGCAATCTGCCGCCTTATGGGGCCGACTTCATCAGCAATTATGAAATCGGCCTCAAGACCGACTGGCTGAACCATCGCCTGCGCTTCAACATGGCTCTCTATCAGCTCGACTGGGACAATATCCAATTGTCCTTCCTCGGCGCCAATGGCCTGACCGAGATTCGCAACGCCGGCAATGCCCGCATCCGCGGCGCCGAGTTCGATCTCTACGCGCGGCCGGCGGAGGGTCTGACGATCAATCTGGGCGCCGCCTTCAACGACGCCGAGATTACCGAGGATTTCTGCCTGATCGCCAACCCGCAATTCGATTGCACGATCGACGCCGATCTCGACGGCGATGGCGTGCCCGAAACAAATGCTACCCTTGCCCCGTCCGGCACGCGCCTGCCGCTCACCGCGCGGTTCAAGGGCAATGCCCGCATCCGCTACGAATTCCCCTTGCTGGGAATGAACGGCCACGTTCAGGCAAGCGCCACCCACGAAGGCACCCGCACCCGTGACCTCAGGACGGCGATCAACCCGATCTATGGCAATTTGCGGAGCTACCAGATCGTCGATCTGAGCGCCGGCTTGCAGAACGACCGCTGGTCGATCGAGCTGTTCGCGCGCAACCTGTTCGACGAGCGCGGCGCGCTCGGCACCGGCATTCAGTGCAACGAATTCGTCTGCGGCGACGCCGACGGCCTCACCGCGATCGGGCCGAAAATCTACACCTATGTCAGCCGGCCCCGAACGATCGGGATCCGGGCCGGGGTGCAATTCTAAACATGGAGTCATCCCGGCTTCCGCCGGAATGACTCGCCGGGCTTGAGCGCAAGCGGCGTTTCTGCTGACCTTGCCCGATGCCGGCTCCTGAAAAGCTCTCGCTCGCCGCCGCCCGCCGGATCGCGCTCGCCGCGCAGGGCTTCGGCGCGGCACGGCCCGAGGCGGTCACGGCAACGCACCTGCGCCGCACCATTGCCCGCCTCGGCCTGCACCAGATCGACAGCGTCAACGTCCTCGCCCGCGCTCATTATCTGCCGGCTTTCTCGCGGCTCGGCCCCTATGACCGGACCCTGCTCGACGGGGACGCCTGGGGGCCGAAGCGCAGCCGCCGTTTGTTCGAATATTGGGCGCACGAGGCCTCGTTGCTGCCACTCGCATTCCACCCCTTGCTGCGCTGGCGGATGGAGGAAGCCGACCGCGGCCTGCGCGGCTGGACCCGGCTCAAGGAATTCGCCCATGCGCGCCGCCCGGAAGCCGAAACGATCCTCGCCCGGATTCGCGCCGACGGGCCGCTGGCCGCCTCGGACTTCGAGCATGGCAAGAGCCGCTCGGGCTGGTGGGAATGGGGCGAGACCAAGCAGGCGCTCGAATTCCTGTTCTGGGCCGGTCACATCGCCACCGCGACGCGGCGCGGGAGCTTCGAGCGGGTCTACGATCTGACCGAGCGGGTGATCCCGGCGCCGATCCGCGCGCTTCCCACCCCCTCCCCCGCCCAAGCCCATCGACATCTGATCGCGCACGCCGCCCGCGCCCATGGCGTCGCCACCGCCGGCGACCTGCGCGACTATTTCCGGTTGAAGCCCGACGAGGCGAAGCCGGCGATCGAGGCGCTGGTCGAAGACGGCACCCTCCTCCCCGTCCAGGTCGAAGGCTGGCGCCTGCCGGCCTTCCTCCACGCCGAGGCGCGCCGCCCGCGCCGGATCCGCGGCCAGGCCCTGCTCGTCCCCTTCGATCCGCTGATCTGGCACCGCGAGCGCACCGAGCGCCTGTTCGGCTTGCGCTACCGGATCGAAATCTACGTGCCCGCGGAAAAGCGCACCCACGGCTATTATGTGCTGCCCTTCCTGATGGACGAAGCGATCGTCGCCCGGGTCGATCTCAAGAGCGACCGGCAGGCCGGGCGGCTCCTGGTTCAGAGTGTCCATTTCGAACCGGGCGCGCCGCCGGAGACGCACGCGCGGCTCGCGGGCGAACTCGACCTGATGGCGCAATGGCTGGGGCTGACGCGATAGCGTATGCGATGAAGTGGGGGATGAACCGATGACGAAGATCTTGCCGACCATGGCCGCTTTGCTGCTCGCCACCGCCTGCACCCAAAGCCCGGAAGCGATCCAGGCCGAGGGCGAAGCCGCGATCCGCGCGCAATTGCGCAATCCCGAACTCGCCACTTTCGAACGGATCCGGCATTGCCCGAACCAGCCGGGCATCATGGGCGCGGTCGTCACCCCCGAATACGGGGATACGGACGGCTTCGGCGCCTTCGTTTACACGCAGGGCGAGGCGGTGCTGCTCCGCTCCGAGACCTCGCGCTACCCCGAGCTCGTCCGGGCCTGCCTGGGCGAGTAGGAAGCGGCCGCGAACACGGCTCTAGCCGCCGCGCCCGGGCTGGCCTAACCTCGCGCCCGGAGGAGCGGAAAATAACGATGAATCAGCCGCCTGACGCCAAGCGCAACCATATCCGCCTGAATTCGCACCCGGGCTCGCGCGCGCCCGCGCGCTTCCCGCTGCATTGGGGGGCGCCGACCGCCGAGGCGCGCGGACCGGTGATCGCGACGGTCAATGCCGGCGCGCACCGCAACGCGATCGGCGCGCATGGCGGCTCCTATTCGATCTACCGCGCGCTCGCCATTTCCTCGGGCGCGATGGACCCCTCGGCCCGCCCCGACCTCAACGACACTTCGCCGGTCTGCGAGATCGGCCCGCACAAGCAATGGGGCAATCCCGAAAGCATCGTCTCGCTCGATCCCTGGGGCCACCGCGTCGCCCACGATTATGGCCATCTGATTACCGAGGGCATCGACATCCGCCCCTCGATCGCGATCACCAGGGCCCGGCTCACCCTTCCCGAAATCCAGGGCGCGATCGCCGCCGGCCGGCTCGCCGTCGACGGCGACATCGTCCACGAAGCGGGCGACGTCTCGGTCACCAAGATCGCGATCGATCCGGTGTGGTGGCTGCCCGGCGTGGCCGAGCGCTTCGGGGTCAGCGAATCGAGCCTGCGCCGCTGCCTGTTCGAGCAGACCGGCGGGATGTACGCCGATCTCGTCACCCGCCACGATCTCAGCGTTTTTCTGCCTCCGATCGGCGGGATGACGCTCTACATCTTCGGCGATCCGGCCCAACTCGGCAACAAGCGCAAAACCCTGACCTGCCGGGTCCACGACGAATGCAACGGCTCCGACGTGTTCGGCTCCGACATCTGCACCTGCCGCCCCTATCTCACCCACGGCATCGAGGAGGCGACGCGGCAGGCACAGGCGGGCGGGGTCGGCCTGATCGTTTACAACCGCAAGGAGGGCCGGGCGCTCGGCGAGGTCACCAAATTCCTCGTCTACAATGCCCGCAAGCGCCAGCCCGGCGGCGATCAGGCGGCGACCTATTTCGAGCGCACCGAGTGCGTCGCCGGCGTGCAGGACGCCCGCTTCCAGCAATTGATGCCCGACGTCATCCACTGGCTCGGCATCCGCCGGATCGACCGCTTCGTCTCGATGTCCAACATGAAATATGACGCACTCGCCGCCGGCGGCATCGAGATAGGCGAGCGCGTGCCGATCCCCGACGATCTCGTCCCGCCGGACGCCAGCGTCGAGATGGAGGCGAAGAAGGCGGCCGGCTATTTCACCGCGCAAAAGCCGCCGAGCGCGAAGAAGCTCCGTTCGACCGTCGGGCGGGATCTGGGGAAGTTTTGACCGATGATGGTGTCTAAGATCCTCCCCGGAACGGGGAGGGGGACCATGCGAAGCATGGTGGAGGGGGTCCGCCGTCCGGCAGGGAGCCGGAGGATGGGGGCTTGCCGACGGCTCGGGGCCCCCTCCACCATTCGCCTGCGGCGAACGGTCCCCCTCCCCGTCCCGGGGAGGATCGGTTGAGCGCGTCTGCAGTCTCCCCCATACGCGCCCTGCTCAGCGCGGCCGCCGTGCGCAAACGCGCGCATGAGCTGCTGGCGCTCGCGCTCGACGGGAAGGTGGAGGGCTGGATCATCGACCTCGACCGGCTCGACGCCGCAGCCGAGTTCACCGCCCAGGTCACCCGCGACAACTATCCGGATCTCATCATCCCCTTCCACGCCCGCGCGCGGCACTTCGTCGCCGGCCCGCCGCGCCTGCCCGAGGGCGACCCGGCCGCCCGCGCCCGCGCGGCCTTCGATCTCGTCATCCTCTCCGTGCTTCTCGACGCCGGGACCGGCCCGGGCTGGCGCTTTCATGATCCGGTGAGCGGCGGCACTTTCGCGCGCTCCGAAGGCCTCGCCGTCGCCAGCCAGCGCATGTTCGAAGGCGGCGCGCTCGACAATCTCGCCACGCTCGAGGCCGAGACGCTGGCCGAGGGCTTTCAGGTGAGCGAGGACAATCCCCTGCTCGGCCTGGAAGGGCGCGCCGGTTTGCTGCGCCGGCTCGGCCAGCAGGTGCTGGCACGGCCGGATCTGTTTCCCGGCGCGCGTCCGGGCGGCCTCTACGACGTCCTGGTCGCCTGCGCCGAGAAGAATGGCGGCCTCCCCGCTCCGTTGATCCTGGAGCTGCTGCTCGAGGCGCTCGGCCCGATCTGGGCGAACCGGCTGGAGATCGACGGCGTGCCGCTCGGCGATTGCTGGCGGCATCCGGCGCTGCGCCGCGACGATGCGAGCGACGGCCTCGTGCCGCTGCACAAGCTCTCGCAATGGCTGTCCTACTCGCTGATCGAGCCGCTCGAGGAGGCCGGCATCGCGGTCACCGACGTGGACGGCCTCACCGGCCTCGCCGAGTATCGCAATGGCGGCCTGTTCGTGGATCTGGGCGTGCTCGCCCTCGTCGACCCCGCCGATGCCGGCCGGAGCCATCAGGTCTCGGACCCGCTGATCGTCGCGTGGCGGGCGATGACCGTCGCCCTGCTCGACCGGATGGCGCCTTTGGTCCGCGCCCGGCTCGGCGTCGACGCGGCCGCCTTCCCGCTGGCCCGAATGCTGGAAGGCGGCAGCTGGGCCGCCGGCCGCCGCATCGCCGCCGAACGCCGCCCGGGCGGCGGCCCGCCCTTCAACATCATCAGCGACGGAACGGTATTTTGACATGGACGGACTGACCATCGTTGCCCATCCCCTGGTGCAGCACAAGCTGACCATCCTGCGCGACCGGAACAGCTCGACCAAGCTGTTCCGCGCCGTCGTGCGCGAGATCGCGGCTTTGCTGTGCTACGAGGTCACCCGCGAGCTGCCGACCGCTTTGGTCCGGATCCAGACGCCGATCGCCGAGACCGACGCGCCCGAAATTGCCGGCAAGAAGCTGGTCATCGCGCCGGTCCTGCGCGCCGGCCTGGCGATGGCCGAAGGGATGCTCGAACTCGTCCCCTCGGCCCGGGTCGCCCATATCGGCCTCTACCGCGATCCGGCGACGCTCGAGGCGGTCGAATATTATTTCAAGACGCCCGAGGACGTCGCCGAGCGGCTGGTCATCGTCGTCGATCCGATGCTCGCCACCGGCCACACCGCGATCGCCGCGCTCGACCGGCTGAAGGAGGCGGGCGTCGCCGACATCCGCTTCGTCTGCCTGCTCGCCTCGCGCCCGGGCGCGCAAGCGGTCCGCGCCGCCCATCCCGACGTGCCGATCTGGGCCGCCGCGATGGACGAGGAGCTCAACGACCACGGCTATATCGTCCCGGGCCTGGGGGATGCCGGGGACCGGACCTACGGGACGCGCTGAGGCGCTACTCGCCCTCCCAGCCGAACACGTCCTCGACCCCCACCCCGAACAGGCGGGCGATCCGGAACGCGCTTTCCAGGCTCGGCGAATAGCGGCCCTGTTCGATCGCGATCACGGTCTGGCGGGTGACTCCGATCGCCTCGCCGAGCGCGGCCTGGCTCATCGCGCCGGTTCGTTCGCGATAGTCGCGCACCCGGTTGGTGATCGGCGGTCGCTTGCCCATCGCTCAAAAGCTCCGGCGAAGGAGGAAGATCTCCAGCCCATATTCCACGATCTGCGCGAGGATCAGGCTTCCGGCGACCAGATGGAACAGCGCGTTGCCGTCGCCATAGGCCATATAATGTCCGAGCGCGCAGACCACCCCGGTGGCAAGCAGCAGCCCGGACCAATGGCCGGCCCGATCGCCCGCGATCCGCTCGCGCTCGTCGGCGGGCGCGCCGGCGGCTTTCGGCGACGAGACCGCGAGCACGGTCTGCACCACCACCGCGCCGATCACGACCAGCAGCACGAAGAGGATCGCGATCTGCGGCGGCGCCGTCTCCCCGGTCGCCGCCGAAGCGGCCCGGACGATGTAGAGATAATAGAGCCCGGCCGCGCCGAGCAGCACGGCCATGGCCCAGGCCGATTTTTCACGAAACGACATATGGATCCTCCGATGTCAAAGATTTGTGACATCGCAGCTAGTCTAAGATTTTCGACATGTCAAATATCTTTTACGCGCGCGCCCTTTCTCGCTTGCGGGCAAGCCCCGCCAGCTTGGCTGAATCTGAACCGGTCTGAAGCTCACGGGCCGAACTCCCGTCGAGATCGCCACCTGGCGCTGCGGCGGCTGCGGATTTCTGGAGAGCCATGCGGGCGGGCGCTGACGGAACCACGAGCAGCGGAGGCGCCGTCGAGGGACCGCTAACCTCTCCCCGCTCCCCCAAATTCACCGCAATCCGATACACCGATTTCTACATAGGTTCTCTGATCTTCCGGATCCAAAGAATAGTCTCGGCCAATAAGCACGTCGTAGGCCCAGCGAAAATCTCTCGTCGAGTCATGGTAAAGCTCCTCGAATACGAAGTTGCGCCCGAATAAGTCGGTATTCGTATCATAAAACCGAATCGGCCACGGCTCGGCCAAGGCGCAACAATCCGGGAACCGAGTCAGATAGGCCGCAACGACCGCGCGCGGCTCGGCGCTTGGATTCGCGGCGAGGTGACGCGAGCGGAAACCGGCGAAATGGCGCAAGCCGCGCTCTTCGGCCCTGTCGTAGAAATGAAGCAAGGCGGCCGAGAACCGCTCCCGCTGCGAGAGGCGCCGCTCCTGCGCCTCACAATAATCGGGAAAGGCCACGGGCCGATTGGCACAGGACGACAGGAGCAGCGCAACGGCGGCGAAGGCGAAGCGAGGCGCGCGGTGGGGACGCGTTTCGCGGGGCATCGCTATCAAGCGCGTGCACCGCAACTGCCGATCCAGGCGCGCGGTGGCGTCGTCTGCCGGGCTAGATGCGCGGCCGCAAAGTAACCGCCTTAATCTCATTCGAGCTACCCCCCTCAAACGAAGCCCTCACCTTCGCAGTCTATAGTGCCGGCGAGCGGGCAAGCGCGTCGGCGGCCTGCCGCCGCCCCGACAGGTCGAACGTCCCATAAGCGATGGCGCGGAGCAGCCATTCCAGCGGGCCGATCGGGCGATAGTGCAGCCAGAGCATGCTGAACGCGGCGGTGAGCAGGCAGATGGTGAGCGTGACCCCCATCAAGGCCGCCGCCCCGAACGCGCCGAGATAGCCGAGCGCGTAGAACAGTAATGAGGTGAGCGCCGATTGCAGGGTGTAGACGGTGAGCGCGGTGCGTCCCATCGCCCGGAACGGGGCGGCCCAGAAGCGGGTCCCGGCGCGGAACAGGAGGACGAGCGCGGCGACGTAGCCGAGCGTCAACGCAAGCCGGGCGGGCTGGTACCAGGCCGAACGCAACAGCGACATCAACGGATTGAGCCGGTGGATGTCGAGCTCGAAGCCGGTTCGCGCCTGCCAGACGAGGTCGCCGGCCCGAAGCGCGAGGCCGAGGCCGCCGCCGATCAGCAGCAGCCACCAGTAGAAGCGGGAGGACGCCGTCCCGGTCAGGATGCCGGAACGGTAGAGGGCCATCCCGACCAGCATGAAGGCCAGGCATTCGGCGACCGCGTGCCAGCTGTAGACGCCGAGATGCCGAGATGCCCAGCCGCTGGCGCTCCAGCCGAGGAGCGAACGGAACGTCGTGCGCTGCTTGATCTGCGTCGCGAGCGCTTCCGGGCCGGGATAGTTGGCGGCGCGTGCGCCCGCCGCGGCCTCGATCGCCGCCTGCTGGACGGGGGTCGGTTCGCGCCCCGCTGCCAGCGCCTGCTCGCCGGCGAGAGCCTGCCGATAAGTGGCGACATAGCCACTGGTGTCATAGGCCCTGAAGGCGCTCAGGCAGGCGACGATGATGAGCGCCCAGATCCAAAGCGTGCGTGGGCGCGCCGTCCTGAACGCCAGCAGGGCCAAACCGGCGATGCCGTAGGTCCACAGGATCTCCCCGGGCCACATCAGCAAGGCGAAATGCGCGATCCCCAGAGCGAGCAGGGCAAGGCAGCGGCGCGCCCAGACGTCGATCGGCACGACCTGCGGATGCTCGCCTTCGGCTCTGCGGAGCATCATCAGCATGCCGGCGCCGAACAGGATGGTGAACAGGCCGCGCATCGGCCCCTCGAGGAACAGCCGCTGGAAACCCCAGGCGATCCAGTCGGCATTCCAGACCGCCGGGAAGGTGCGCCCCTGCGTCTCGCCGACCGTGCCCATGACGAAGATGTTGACCGCGAGGATGCCGCAGACCGCGACCCCGCGCATCACATCGAGCAGATCGATCCGCTGGTTCGCCGGCGTCGGCGCGCCGAGACTGTCCGCCATAAATCCCCCGCCCGACAGCTGCCCGTCGGCACCCTAGCAGAGGCAGAAATCGGCGGATAGCGCCTTGGTAACGATGGAGAATGGTGGAGCCGAGGGGGATCGAACCCCTGACCTCTGCAATGCCATTGCAGCGCTCTCCCAGCTGAGCTACGGCCCCGAACCATTTTGGGCTCCCGGGTGGGTCCGGGAGCGGATGCAAGGCGCCGCATTAGGCAAGCATGCCGCGCTCTGCAATTCCAATTTCGTGAGGCCTAGACCTCTTCCTCGTCGCCGCCCGCGCCGGGGACGCCGATATCGTCGTCGCCGCCCAGATCGACCTCATCGTCGGGATTGCGCTCGGCTTCCTCGTCGACGTCGATCTCGAGCTCGTCGGCGGCGAGGTCGGAATCTTCCTTCTCGACCTCGACCTCGGGCTTGACCGCGGCCTCGAAGGGCAGCGGCTGCTTGGATTTCAGCACCGGCTCGGGCTGCCAGTTGATCCCGCAGGCGATGCAGGTCACCGGGTCTTCCTTGCCCAGATCATAAAAGCGGGCGGCGCATTTGGGGCAGGTCCGCTTGGTGCCCCATTCCGGCTTCACCATGGGTGAAAATCTCCGTGTCAAAATAAGCGTGGAAAGCCGGCGCGCGGGCCGGGATCGGCGGGCGCCTTGCCACAGCCCAAGAGCGCTGTCAAAGCCCGCCGCCATGACTCCCCCCCTTCGCGGCACCGTCCGGGTCCCCGGCGACAAGTCGATCTCGCACCGCGCGCTGATCCTGGCCGCGCTGGCGGTGGGGACGAGCCGGATCGAGGGGCTGAACGCGGGCGGCGACGTTGCGGCGACGATCGCCGCGCTGCGGGCGATGGGGGCGCGGATCGAGCCCTGCGGGGAAGATGCCTGGGCGGTGCGCGGAGTCGGCGTCGGCGGGCTGCTGCAGCCGGCGGAGCCGCTCGACCTCGGCAATTCGGGCACGTCGGCGCGTCTGTTGATGGGTCTGGTCGCGAGCCATCCGATCGCCGTCGAGTTCACCGGCGACGCATCGCTGAGCCGCCGCCCGATGGCGCGGGTGGCGGATCCGCTCCGCCGCGTCGGTGCGCGCATCTCGGCGGACAGCCTGCCGCTTCGCGTCGAGGGCACCTTCCCGCTCGTTCCCGCCCGCCACCGCCTCATTATCCCCTCTGCGCAGGTCAAATCGGCGCTGCTCCTCGCCGCCCTCAACACCCCCGGCGTCACCAGCATCGAAAGCCCACCGAGCCGCGACCATCTCGAGCGCATGCTGCCGCTGTACGGGGTGGAGGTGAAAGCAGACGGCGACGCTCTGGCGATCGGCGGCGAGGCTGAACTCACCCCCTGCAACCTCAGCATCCCCGGCGACGCCTCGGCTGCCGCTTTCCTCGCCGTCGCGGCGCTGATCGTCCCCGGCTCGGCGATCCGGATCGAAGGCGTGGGGGTGAACCCGAGCCGGACCGGCCTGTTCGAAATCCTCCTCGCGATGGGCACCGATCTTGCCTTCGAAAATGAGCGCGTCATCTGCAACGAGCCCGTCGCCGACCTCATCGTCCGCCACAGCGCCCTTACCGGCGTGGATGTCCCTGCCGGGATCGCGCCCCGGATGATCGACGAATACCCCATCCTCTGCGTCGCCGCCGCCGTCGCGCATGGCACCACCCGGATGCGCGGCCTGGCCGAGCTTCGCCTCAAGGAATCGGACCGGCTGGCGGCGATGGCGCCGCTCGGCGCGCGCACCGAGGGCGACGATTTGATCGTCGAGGGCGGCGGAGGCACCCCGCTCGCCGGCGGCTTCACCGTCGATCCGGGCCACGACCACCGCATCGCCATGGCCTTCACCATCGCTGGCCTGATCAGCCGCGAGCCGATAGGGGTCGCGCCCATGACCAGCATCGAGACCAGCTTCCCCGGCTTCCTTGCCACGCTCGGCGCGTTGGGCGCCTCATGATCATCGCCGTCGACGGACCCGCCGCGAGCGGCAAGGGCACGATCGCCCGCGCGCTCGCCCGCCATTTCGGCCTGCCGCACATGGACACCGGCCTGCTCTACCGCGCCACCGCACTCAACCTGCTCGAGCTTGGCGGCGATCCGGAGAGCGAGTTCGCCGCCGCCCGCGCCACCGACCTCGCCCAGATCAGCCTCGACGATCCCGAGCTCAAGACCGAGACTGTGGGCGGCATCGCCTCGCGCATTTCTGCCTATCCGCTGGTCCGCGAGGCGCTGATCGAGCGGCAGCGCAACTTCGCGCAGCAAGAGGGCGGCGCCGTCCTCGACGGCCGCGACATCGGCACGGTGATCGCGCCGGAGGCTGAGGCGAAGCTGTTCGTCACCGCCCGCCCCGAAATCCGCGCCCAGCGCCGCTTCGCCGAACTGGTCGCGGCCGGCCTCGACGTCCACTTCGCCGACGTCCTCGCCGACATCCACGCCCGCGACGAGCGCGACACCGGCCGCGCCGCCGCGCCGCTGACGATGGCGAAGGGCGCGGTGCTGATCGACACCAGCGAACTGACCCCCGGCGAAGCGGTCGCGGCGGCGATCACGGCGGTCGAGGCGCGGCAGTAAGGCGGCGAAAGTTTCGGAAGGTTCGGAAAGTCCGGCTTCCATAGGGACAAGAAAAACCCGATCCTTTCGGCACCGGGAGGCTGGGGTGGTGAGCCCTGCGTTCGCCGGCGCGATGAGCGCGGGATGTTGACGGATTGACGGTACGCCAGGGGGGAGTCGACTCCTCCCGGGGACCTTTCGATCGATCGGCAGGGCGCTCGGTGGGTGGCGCAGGCTGGGCGGTAAGCGGCGTTCACCGGCCAAGGCTGACAGACGAAATCCTATTTGTATCCAACAAAATGCTGGGGCGGCCGGGCCCTATTCGTCCAGCCAATCCTCGCAGCGCAGCCCATCGACCCTGCGAAACTCGCCCAGATTGCCGGTGATCAGCGTCAGCCCCTGGCTGCGCGCATGGCCCGCGATCAGCAGATCGTACGCGCCGATCGGCAATCCCTTGCGCTCTAGAACGGCGCGAATCTCGGCGGCATGATCGGCCGCCGCATCGTCGAACGGCAGCACCGTGAGGCGCCCCGCGAACTCGTCCACCGCCCGTCGATTGTCCCCCGGCCGCGCCGATTTGGCGGCGCCGTGCAGCAGCTCGGTTAGGACCACCGTGGAGATGCTCAAACCCTCGCTATTCTCGTTGAACCGGGTGCGCACGCTTGCCGGCCGGTCCCGCAGCACGCGGATGCACAGGTTGGTGTCGAGCATGAAGCGCAGCACTCTAGAAGGCCTCGCGTGCCTCAGCTTCGAGCTGCTCCCGGGCGCCCAGATCGAGCCCGGGCGCGTCGAAGAAATCGTCCCACGCCGAATCCGCCGGCGCAATCACCCGCGCCTTACCGAGCTTGCGGATCGCCACCTGCTTTACGCCTTCCGGAAAGGCGAGGTCCTTGGGCAGGCGCACGGCTTGCGAGCGGTTGGATTTGAACAGGGTGGAGCGGGCAGGCATTTGCGAAAGATGGCGAAGTGCGCGGGATATGTCAATGGGATATGCCGAACGCTTTGTGTCTGATGCGAGGGCCGGTGTCACCAGCTTCGTTCGTGGCTTTGGTCCTATGGTCCTTTGGGTGCAAAAGAAGAACGTGGTCTCACCCAAAGGACCGCAGAAGAGCGGTCATGTCAGCAGCCTTTCCGGCTCTCTTCAGCGCGAAAACGGGCATGCGCACCGCCAGCAGCGTATTTGGACTCAGGCATTCTCAGCCGCAATCGCTCCAGCGCAGTGCGGTCGCGTCGACCACCTCGCCGCCCATATGCTCGACGAAGGCTGCCCGGATCGCGTCCTTGAGGGGCTGCCGCTTTTCGGGCTCCAAGTTCGGGTTCACGCGGTCCGCCAGGAAGACCCACTCGACGAATTGGTCTGCCGTGACCGGCCCCTCGTCTGGGATGAACAAGGTCACGTGAAGCGGCGCGCCGTTCCGGTGGATCGAGCCGCAATAGCCCAGGCGCGGGCACACGACCTGCATCAACGCATCGAAGCCACAAGGCACGGGCTTGCCGGCCTCGCCATTCTCTTCCATTTTGGACATAGACAGCCCGCCCGAAACGACGGCGATTTGTTGTCGTATCCCGAGTCTCTTAATCCCGGGCGATCGGGTTGGCGAGCCTCTCTCTTGCCCCTCCCCCCTCTTCCCACTATACGCACCGCCGTCCGGCGGGCTTGGCTCGCGGAAAGCTGAGAAGGCGTTGCGCGCGATGGGGTCGGTGAGAGCCGGGCTCGGGCGCGCCCTTTTTGGTTTTTCGCGTGGCTCGGTCCGAAGGGCGCCGCTTCGGTATTCGGCCGCTGCGGCACGCTGGTTCGCAAGACCGGGGGAGACAACCCCCAGGCCGGCAAAACGACTGAACGGGAACGACATTTATGGCCACTACGGCAAACCCAACGCGCGACGATTTCGCCGCGATGCTCAACGAATCCCTCGGCGGCGAGAACGAATCCTTTGAAGGACGAGTCGTCACCGGCACCGTCACCGCGATCGAAAACGACCTCGCCGTCATCGACGTGGGCCTGAAATCCGAAGGCCGCGTGCCGCTGCGCGAGTTCGCCGCGCCGGGCCAGAAGGCCGAGCTTAGCGTCGGCGACAAGGTCGAAGTGTTCGTCGACCGCATCGAGAATATGAACGGCGAGGCGATGCTGAGCCGCGACCGCGCCCGCCGCGAAGCCGCCTGGGACAAGCTCGAGACCGAGCACACCGCCGGCAACCGCGTCGAGGGCGTGATCTTCGGCCGGGTCAAGGGCGGCTTCACCGTCGATCTGGGCGGCGCCGTCGCCTTCCTGCCGGGCAGCCAGGTCGACATCCGCCCGGTCCGCGACGTGGGCCCGCTGATGGACCTGCCGCAGCCCTTCCAGATCCTGAAGATGGACCGCCGCCGCGGCAATATCGTGGTCTCGCGCCGCGCCATCCTCGAAGAAACCCGCGCCGAGCAGCGTTCGGGCCTGATCCTCAGCCTCGCCGAGGGCCAGGTGGTCGACGGCGTCGTCAAGAACATCACCGATTACGGCGCCTTCGTCGATCTCGGCGGGATCGACGGCCTGCTCCACGTCACCGACATCAGCTACAAGCGGGTCGGCCATCCGAGCGAAGTGATCAACATCGGCGACACGGTGAAGGTGCAGATCATCCGCATCAACCGCGACACGCAGCGCATCAGCCTCGGCATGAAGCAGCTGGAGAGCGACCCCTGGGAGGGCGCGGCGGCCAAATATCCGGTCGATGGCGTGTTCAAGGGCCGGGTCACCAACATCACCGAATATGGCGCCTTCGTCGAGCTCGAGCCCGGCATCGAGGGCCTGGTCCATGTCTCCGAGATGAGCTGGACCAAGAAGAACGTGCATCCGGGCAAGATCGTCTCGACTTCGCAGGAGGTCGATGTCGCGGTCATCGAGGTGGACGAGGAGAAGCGCCGCATCTCATTGGGCCTCAAGCAGGCGCAGGCCAATCCCTGGTCCGCCTTCGCCGATACCCATCCGGTCGGCACCGAAGTCGAGGGCGAGGTCAAGAATTCGACCGAGTTCGGCCTGTTCATCGGCCTGGACGGCGACGTCGACGGCATGGTCCACATGTCCGACATCGCCTGGGGCGTGACCGGCGAAGAGGCGCTGAACCTGCATCGCAAGGGCGAGATGGTGAAGGCCGTGGTGCTCGACGTCGATGTCGAGAAGGAGCGCATCTCGCTCGGCATGAAGCAGCTCGAGCGCGGCGGCGTCGCCAAGGGCGCGGCGGCCGGCGGCGGTGCTGGCGGCGGCGGCGTCAACAAGAACGAGATCGTCACCGTGATCGTGCTCGACGTCAAGGACGGCGGCCTGGACGTGCAGGTCGGCGACGACGGCGTCACCGGCTTCATCAAGCGCACGGACCTCGGCCGCGACCGCGACGAGCAGCGCCCCGAGCGCTTCCAGGTCGGCCAGAAGTTCGACGCGATGGTGATCGGTTTCGATCGCTCGAAGAAGCCGAACTTCTCGATCAAGGCGCTGCAGATCTCCGAGGAGAAGCAGGCCGTCGCCCAATATGGCTCGTCCGATTCCGGCGCGTCGCTCGGCGACATCCTGGGCGAGGCTTTGAAGCAAAAGAACAGCTGATCGTGCACGGCGGCGGGCGGCTTCCATGCCTCCCGCCGCCGCTGCCGTGACGTAATCTGCTAGCCTGTTCGAAACGCTTGGGATTTTCCCAGCGACGCCGCTTGATTTTTATCAACATCAGTGCAAGTGTCTGTGGCAGAGGCCATGTGGGGGCGTGGCATCGACCGCGGATCATTCCGGGGGCGAAACGTAGAGGGGATTGCCCGTGATTCGTTCCGAACTCGTCCAGAAGCTTTGCGACGACCATCCGGATCTGACGCTCAAGGAGGTCGAGCGGGTCGTCTCGGCCTTTTTCGATGCGATCATCGAGCAATTGCAAAATGGCGGGCGAGTCGAACTGCGCGGCTTCGGCGCCTTTTCGACCCGCAGCCGCGACGCCCGCAAGGGCCGCAACCCGCGCACCGGCGCCCCGGTCGACGTCTCCGCCAAGGACGTCCCCTATTTCAAACCCGGCAAGGAAATGCGCGAACGCCTGAACGTCTGAGGCTGAACGTCTGAGGCCAAGCGTGGCCCAAGCCGGGTCATCGGCCGCGGCACGGGCTTTGCGCACCAACCCTTAGGCGCCTTCGCGATGCAGTCGCGCCAGGAAGCTGCCCGGCGGCGGCGGATCGTTCTTCCAGCCCTTGATCAGCTCGTTCCAGAGATGGATCCCGACCGAATGCGGCGAGACCATGTCGTCGAGGGCAAGCGAAGGATCGCGCAGCCAGCCGGCATTGCGATAATGAACAGGATAGAAAATCTCCGGCGGCACCGCCTCGCCGGCCAGGCCATGACGCTTGGCGAACGCGGTGAGCGCATGAGGGCCCGCCGTGCCCCAGGGCATGTGCGAAAGGCCGGAGCGGCCGGTGGTCCACCGCCTGACGTGCGCCGCGACGCGCCGCCGGCGCGAAAGCCAGAACGGCACGCGGTTCTGCTCGAAGACCCCGATGAGCTCCGGCAGGATCGGGGAATCGCATGGCAGCCTCAGCACGGCCGAGCCGATCACGCCGACGTCCTCCCAACCATAAAGATGCGGGCGCGACGCCACGATCGGCGCCAGCAGATATTGATCCACGTCGATCCAGATGCCGAGGCCCCGGCGCTGCAATTCGTAGCGGAACCAGTTGGCGAACAAAGCGACGCTGCCGCCGCGGTGCCGGATCATCCTGTCCTCGCCGAGAATCGCGGCGGCATCGCGAATTTCGACGCCCGCCGGAATCCCCTCGACCCGCCGATAGCAATACAGCGCCACCTCGTGCCCCTGGCGGAGCGCGGCGCGCAGGCAGGCGCGCTCAACCGGACCGAGGCGGTCGCCGATCCACAAGCTGAGACAAGGCTCCAGCACCAGCTCCCCCCTTCGCCCGCCGAAGCTCGCGTCTGCCCCATCCCATTGCCGCAGCCCGCGGCGCGGCATCCGCCGTGCCAGATCGCGGCATGGACCGCCATTTCCTAGTAGCGACAGGCTTGCGAGTCCCGCATAATGCACATGCAAAGTGGGGGGATGCGGGATGCGGTTCGATAGCCAGCCTGTCAGCGTCGTCATGCCGGTTCGAAACGCCCTGCCCTTCCTCGACGAGGCGATCGCGAGCATCCTCGAGCAGAGCCATGGCAATTTCGAATTCGTGATCGGCGACGACGGCTCGACCGATGGCTCCGGCGAGCGGCTCGAACACTGGGCGCGCCGCGATTCGCGAATCCGCCTCCTGCGTAACGACGGTCCGTGCCTCGGCCCGGCCGGCAGTTCAAACTGGGTCGTGCGCGAATCGATCCATCCGCTGGTCGCGCGCATGGACGGCGACGACCGTTCGATGCCGGACCGATTGCGCCGGCAGCTCGCCGCTTTCGACGAACATCCCGATGCGGTGATCGCGGGAACACTGTTCGAAACGATCGACGCGAAGGGGGGTCGAGTCGCCGGACTCGACCGATCGGTGCTGCGCAACAAAGCGGGCGACTATCCGGTCGCGCATGGCTCGATCATGTTCAGGCGCGACGCGTTCGAGCAAGCGGGCGGATATCGCGCGATCTGCGATTTTTGGGAGGATCGCGATCTGCTGATCCGGATGGTGCGGGACGGCAAGGCGCTGATTCTGCCGCAAGCCCTGTATCGCTACAGATATAGCGGCACGAGCTGCCGGATCGTCGCCGAGGAGGCGCGTCTCGCGCGGGCGCTCGACCTTCGGCTGCGCTGCCTGGCCGCTTATCGGAGCAGGCGCGACTATGACGACATCCTCCAGCAGGAGGCCGCCCACGGCCCGCCGCCTGCCGTCGCGCCGGCGGTCCTCGCCCAGATCGCGGTCGAGCTGCTGTGGCGCGGCGACCCTCGGGAGATCATGCGGTCCTGGACCCGCCGTCACACCGCGTTGCGCTGGGACCGGCGCGGCATCCTGATCCGGGTCTTTGCCGCCTGGGCGTCGATCAACCCCGCGAGCCTGCGGGCCCTGCTGAGGCTGAGGAGCCGCCACGCGGACTGGCGATCCCGCCACCTCGTCCAGGACGACAAGGCCCAGATCTGGACCGGCGGGCCGCCCGAGCCTTATCCTTTCCTCGCGAATGCGCGCGACGACCGCGGCGAGGGATCGCGGATCGCCGGCAGCGAGTTGGTGCCCGCGGCCGCAATGCCGGGGGGCCAGCCGCATGGCTAGGATCGGGGGCGGCCGCCGATGAGCTCCCGGCCCCCGCTCCTCGTCGCGTTCCTGCTCAGCCTGACCGCGCGCCGGCGCTGGCAATTGGCGCTCGTCCTGCTCATCACCCTCACCGGCGCCCTGGCCGAGCTGATCACGATTGGCGCCTCGCTCGGCTTTCTCGCGCTGGTCGCCGCACCCGATCGGATCGGCGTCGCCAGCGGCGTCATCGCCCGGCTCGGCGGCGATCCGATGTTGACCGCGTCGATGCTGCTGGTCGTCGCGGCGATCGCCGCGGCGCTGATCCGCCTGTTTCTCCTTTGGCTGACCCACGGCTTCGTGATGGCGGTCGGGCACGACATGGCGGCCCGCATCTTCGCCCGCATGCTGCGCCAGCCTTATGCCGATCATGTCCGGCGCGGCAGCAGCGAGCTGCTTTCGGGGATTGAAAAGGTCGGTGCGGTGGTCGGCGAGATCTTGCAGCCGGCGGTGCAGGGCCTCACAGCCGGGCTGATCGCCCTGCTGATCCTGATCTTGCTGTTCGCGATCGATGCGCAGGCCGCGACCCTTGCATCGGCCATCGTCCTGCTCGTCTACGGGACGATGAATCGGCTCACCGGCCGCCGTCTTCGCCGCAATGCCAAGACCCTGTCCGAAACCGGCACCGCCCGCATCAATCTGATCCAGGAAAGCCTTGGCGGCATTCGCGACATCATCCTCGATCGGAGCCAGCCTCTGTTCGAGGAGAAGTTCCGCCGGATCGACACCCGCTACCGACGGGCGCGGGCGACCACCGAATTCATCAGCGCGGCGCCGCGCTTCATCGTGGAAGCGGCCGGGATCGTGGCCCTCGCGCTCACCGCCCTCGCGATGAGCCTGCAGCCTGCCGGCATCGTCGGCGCCATCCCGATCCTGGGGGCGCTCGCGCTCGGCATGCAGCGCCTGCTGCCTTTGCTTCAGCTCGCTTATTCGGGCTGGACGCGAAGCACGGGGACGCTTCAGCTGCTCGCCGACGTCGTCGCCCTGATGAATGCCCCGATCGTTGCGGACGCCGCGCCGCACGGCGGCGACAAGCCGTTGCGCTGGCGGGAAATGCGGCTTGAAGACCTGTGCTACCGGCACCGCGACGGCGGCTTCGCGATCGAAGGCGCGACCCTGACCATCAAGCGAGGAAGCCGGGTCGCGATTTGCGGGCCCACGGGAGCCGGCAAGAGCACCCTTCTCGATCTCATCATCGGTCTGCTCGTGCCCGATTCGGGAACCATTCACATCGATGGCCGTCCGCTGGACGACGCCAGCCGCGCCTCCTGGATGGGCGGGATCGCCCATGTTCCCCAGTCCGTCTATCTGGCCGACGACAGCATCGCGGCCAACATCGCCTTCGGCCGCGACCCGGCTCAGATCGATGGCGAGCGTCTCGACGCGGTCGTCGAGGCCGCCCGGCTTCGCGCATTCATCGACGAGTTGCCGGACGGTCTCGGCACCCGGGTCGGCGAACGGGGAATCCAGCTGTCCGGCGGTCAAAGGCAGCGGATCGGCATCGCCCGCGCGCTCTACAAGGACGCACCATTGCTGATGCTCGACGAAGCGACCAGCGCCCTCGACGACGCCACCCAGGCACAGGTGATGGAGGCGATCATGACGATGGGCACGGACAGGACGATCATCATCGTCGCCCACCGCCCGTCCGCGCTCGCCGGCTGCGACCAGATTGTCCGGGTGGAAGCGGGACGGGTGACGACGGACGAACCCGCGGCGCGGGAACGCGAGCGTGTCAGACGTTGACGCGGCGCAAAGCCCGGCGCAACTCGCGGATGTGCGGACGTGGCGGAATGGTAGACGCTACGGACTTAAAATCCGTTTCCCCTCGGGGAGTGGGGGTTCAAGTCCCCCCGTCCGCACCAGACTTCAGGCGGCTTCGGCTTCCTTGGCCTTGACCGCGGTCCATTCGCAGCTTTTCAGGCTGATCGGATCGAGGAACATGCCGCCCATGCGCACGCCGATCTGCCAGCGCACCTGGGCGTCGACCGCGCCGACGCCGGGGATGTCGAGCGAGACGTAGGAGCCGATCCGCACCGGCGCCGCGCATTCGGCCATGAAGCCGCAGGGCGAAAGGTTGCGGACCTGGACCTCGACCTCGTAGCGATCGTGGGGGGTGAGGCTGGCGACGCCGCCGGCTTCGACGCGAAGCGCGCGGCGCGCCTTATAGGCCCCATCCTGGTCCCGCATGGCGGTCGAGTCGGCTTTCCTGCTCATGGCCATCGCTTAATCCAGATTGATGAAGGAGCGGTAAAAAGCGCGCGCCTTTGACCCGCTGGCCGATGGGGCTATCGCTTCTGAATGCCGATTCGCGTCTATCCGATCGCGGCCCTCGCCGCCCTCGCTTTGTCACTGACGGGCTGCGACCGGGCCCATGACGGGCCGATCCGGGTGAGCGCGATCGGCGGCGGGCCGAGCGCGGTCAATCCCAACCTCGCGCCGATGAACGCGGCAAGCGCCTTTCTGGCCGAAGCCAGCGCCCAGGGCCTGGTCCGCTTCGACGCCGCCGGCGAGATCGAGCCGGGGTTGGCGCAGAGCTGGATCGTCTCCGACGACGGCCTCAGATACACCTTCCGGCTGCGGCGGGCGCAATGGGCCGACGGCTCGCCGGTGACCGCCCAGCAGGTCGTCGCCCGGCTGCGCGCCGCCTTGAGCCGGGCGAGCCGCAACCCGCTCAAGCCCGTGCTCGGCGCGGTTTCCGACGTCGTCGCGATGACCGATTCGGTGCTTGAGATCTCGCTTCGGGGGCCGCGCCCCAATTTCCTGCAATTGCTCGCCCACCCGGAAATGGCGATCCTGCAGAACGGCGCCGGCAGCGGCCCCTATCGGGTCGCGGAGATCGGCCCCGCCGGGGCGCGGCTGGCGCTGCCGCCGGCCGAGGACGACGGCGCTCCGGCCGGCCCCGACATCCTGCTGCGCGGCGAGCGCGCGGCGCTGGCGGTCGCGCGCTTCGCCGAGGGCGACGCCGACCTCGTCGTCGGCGGCACGGTGGACGACCTCGTCTATGTCCGCGCCTCCGAAATCCCGACCAGCCGGCTCGTCCTCGACGACGTTTCCGGCCTGTTCGGCCTGGCCTTTGCGAGCAATCAGGGGCCGCTCGCCGAGCCGCAGGTCAGGCGCGCGATCGCGATGGCGATCGACCGCGAGGCGATCGTCGAGCAGCTCGGCGTGCCGGGCCTCAATGTGCGCACCAGCCTCGTCGCACCCGGCGTGGCCGAACTCGCGGCGCCGGTGCAACCCGATTGGGTGCCGCTGCCCCTGGACCAGCGCCGCCAGCAGGCCGCCCAGACGATCGCCGAGCTGGGCCCACAGACTCGGCTCCGCCTGCGCGTGGCGATGCCGGACGGGCCCGGCTACCGGCTCGTCTTCGCGCATTTGCGGCGCGACTGGCGGATGATCGGGATCGAGGCCGAGCGGGTCGCGCCCGGCGCGCCCGCCGAGCTGCGCCTGATCGATGCCGTCGCTCCGGCCAATCTCGCTTCCTGGTATCTGCGCCATTTCTCCTGCGAGGCGAGCGCGGTGTGCGACGCGGCCGCCGATCAGGCGCTGCTCGCCGCCCGGCTGGCGCCGCGCTCGCGCGACCGCGCCGCGCAATTCGCGATCGCCGACCGGACCCTTAACGAGCTTGTCCCGTTCATCCCGCTGACCGGGCCGGTGCGCTGGTCGCTGGTCTCGCAGCGGCTGAGCGGCTTTCGCCCGAGCGCCTTCGCCCGGCATCCCGCCGGCGAGCTGATCGAGGAGCGACCCTGAGCGATGAGGCTTGAGCGATGAGGCCAAAGCGATGAGGATAGACCGCGAGCGCTTCGATCAGGTGACCGGCCAGCTGCCCCTCGGCCGCGATCCCGCCTCGGTGCGGCGGCGGGTGGAGGCGATGGAGACGGTGCTCGAGCGCGCCTTCGCCTTGCCGGGCACCAGGATGCGCGTCGGGCTGGATTCGGTGATCGGGCTGATCCCCGTGGTCGGCGATCTGGTCACCGCGGCGATGGGCGCCTGGCTGATCTGGGAAGCGCGCAACCTCGGCATGTCGAAATTCCACCTCGCGCGGATGGCGGGCAATGTCGGCTTCGACACTTTGGTCGGCGCGATCCCGCTGGCCGGCGATCTGTTCGATTTCGCCTTCCGCTCGAACACGCGCAATGTGCGGATGCTCAAGCGCTGGCTCGACAAGCATCATCCGCAGACCGCCGTGATCGAAGGCGAAGTGGTGGCACGGCGGGAGCTTTGAGTCAGGCCTCGATCGAAGCGGTCAGAGAGTGAAATCCAGGCCGATGTCGGCGGCGGGGGCGGACTGGGTGATGCGGCCGACCGAGAGGTAGGTGACGCCGGTCTCGGCCTTGGCGCGGATGGTTTCGAGGGTAATGCCGCCGCTGGCTTCGGTCGGGACCCGGCCGGCGACGAGGGCGACCGCCTGGCGCAACGCGGGCACGTCCATATTGTCGAGCAGCAAATGGGTGGCGCCGGCGGCCAGCGCGGGCTCGATCTGGTCGAGCCGGTCGACCTCGACGATGATCCGCGCGATGCCCGCGGCGGCGGCGCGGCGGACGGCCTCTTCGACCGAGCCGGCGACCGCGACATGATTGTCCTTGATCATCGCCGCGTCCCACAGGCCCATGCGGTGGTTCTGCGCGCCGCCCATCCGGGTCGCATATTTTTCGAGCGCGCGCAGCCCCGGCAGGGTCTTGCGGGTGTCGAGCAGGATCGCGCCGGTGCCCTGGATGGCATCGACGTAGCGCCGAGTGAGCGTGGCGATGCCCGAGAGATGCTGGACGATGTTGAGCGCCGAGCGCTCGGCGGCGAGCAGGGCGCGGGCGTCGCCCGACAGGCGCAGCAGATCGGTGCCCGCCGGGGCGCGATCGCCGTCCGCCACCAGGCGCTCGATCTTCACCTCCGGATCGAGCGCGCGGAAGAAGGCTTGCGCGACCGCGAGGCCCGCGACGACGATCGCATCGCGGCTGTCCATCACGCCGGTGAAGCGCGCATCGGCCGGGATGACGGCGCGCGAGGTGATGTCGCCCGCCGCGCCGAGATCCTCGGCGAGCGTCGCGGCGACGAAGCGATCGAGATCGAAATCCACGGCGCGGCTGTGCCATCGCGCCGACGGCGAGACAAGCGTGGGGGAACCACCGGCGCGCTGAACGGTTTGCGTCCAAGAAGGGCGCGGGGAAACTCAGGGAAATCGCCGATGACTGCAGCCGACCGGGACTATTTCCTAGAGTGTGCCGAGGCCGAGCTGGACCTTGGCAACGCCGCCGGCCACGCCAAAGCGGCGGCCTCGCATTACGGACGGGCGGCCTTCTATCTCGACCGGGCGTTCGAAGGCGCGGCGAACGAGGATTGACGGCCCCAAGTCATCCGCTGGCCTTCTCTAAGACGACTCAATCCCCCGAAATCTGCGGCTTGCCGACGTCGCCTTTGCCGACCGTGTGGGCGGCCATTTCCAGCATGCGATCGAGCGATTTCTTGGCGCGCAGGCGCAGGCCCTCCTCCATCTCGATCCGCGGCTGAAGATCGCGCAGCGCCACGTAGAGCTTTTCGACCGTGTTGAGCGCCATATAGGGGCACATGTTGCAGTTGCAGTTGCCGTCCGCCCCGGGCGCGCCGATGAAGGTCTTGCCCGGCGCCGATTTCTCCATCTGGTGGATGATGTGCGGCTCGGTGGCGACGATCAGCAGCTGCGCCTCGCTTTCCAGCGCATATTTGAGGATGCCCGAGGTGGCGCCGACATAATCGGCATGGTCGATGATGTGCGGCGGGCATTCGGGATGGGCGAGCACCGGCGCGCCGGGGTGGCGTGCCTTGAGCTTGAGCAGCTCGGTTTCCGAAAAGGCCTCGTGGACGATGCACACGCCCGGCCAGAGCAGCATGTCGCGCCCGGTCTTGCGCGCGAGATAGCCGCCGAGGTGCTTGTCGGGGCCGAAGATGATCTTCTGCTCGAGGGGGATCTGCTTGAGGATGGTCTCGGCCGAGGAGGAGGTGACGATGATGTCGCTCAGCCCTTTCACCTCCGCGGAGCTGTTGATGTAGGTCAAAGCGATATGATCCGGATGGGCCTCGCGGAAGGCCTTGAACTGGGCCGGGGGGCAGCTGTCCTCGAGGCTGCAGCCGGCGTCCATATCGGGCAGGACGACGATCTTGTCGGGCGAGAGGATCTTGGCGGTTTCGGCCATGAAGCGGACGCCGCAAAAGGCGATGACATCGGCCTCGGTCGCCTGCGCCTTGCGCGAGAGATCGAGGCTGTCGCCGACGAAATCGGCGAGGTCCTGGATTTCGGGCTTCTGATAATAATGGGCGAGGATGACGGCGTTGCGCTCCTTGCGCAGCCGATCGAGCTCGGCGCGAATGTCGAGCCCTCGCAGGGTTTCGGTCTGAACGGTCATTCGCAGCCCCTCAATCAAGCCCAGATCGGCGTGCGAGCGATGTAGGGGCTGAGGCCGGCTTTGCCTATGGTGCGGGCCGCTCGCCGGCGCGGCGGTCCTCGATCACGTCCTCCGTCCGGCGCGGCCGATCGAGGAAGCTCGCTTCCTCGGTGCCCGAAGGCGAGAGGAAGCGGACCGACACGCTCGCCTCGATCCCGGCGGCGCGCAGCGGCATCGCGAAGCTGCGGGCGACGGCGCGCAGGGCGGCCTCGCGGGCCAGCGCCATCGGCGCCCGTTCGCGCGCCTGGCGCATCAGATCCTCCTGGGCGGCGCGGCGGTTGGCGTCGTCGAGCGCTTCCTCGGCGTCGGTCAGCGCCATCACGATGCCGCCCTCCGAATGCTCGCGGACCTGGTTGAGATCGATCTCGGGCCCGGCGATCTCCAGCGGCGGCAGGGTCACCGAAAGGGTTCGGGTGGCCGGATCCCAGCGCAGATGCTCGCGGCGAAGACGGCCGAGATCGACGCCGTAGCGGACCTGGCCCGGCATGATCAGGGTCTTGCGCGCGGTGAGGCCGAGCCTGGTCTCGGTGGCGGTGACTACGGCGACGAAGCGGGCGGTGAACAGGGTCAGCCGGCCCTGCTCTCGGACCGAGAGCAAGGTGGCGTCGGTGAGCGCGACCGGATCGGGGCCGGCGGCGATCTGCGCCGAGGGCCGGAGCAGCAGACCAAGGCCGGCGCCGATCAGCAAAGCGACGAGCGGCGGCAGCCAGAGCGGCAGCTTCCTCAGCCGTTCAAGGTCCACGCCTCGCCCTCCCGCGCGACCCGTCCGCGCCGCTCGAGATCTTCGAGATGGGCGAGCACCGAGCGGCCCGCGGCGCCATGCAGGCGCGGATCGGTCTCGGTATACATGTTGGCGACCATCGCTGGGATACGCTCCTCCCCCGCTGCGAGCTGCGCGACGATCTGCCGCTCGCGCATCCGGCGGTGCTCGATCAGGGCGCGGACATGGTCGTGCGGCGCCTCGATCGCCGGGCCGTGGGCGGGGCGGTAGACCTTGTCGTCGCGCGCGAGCAGGAGATCGAGGCTCGCCATATAGGCGGTCATGTCGCCGTCTGGCGGAGCGATCACCGTGGTCGACCAGCCCATCACATGATCGCCGGTGAAGAGGTCCCCCTTGCCCTCCAGCGCGAAGCAGAGGTGATTGGAGGTGTGGCCCGGGGTCGCCACCGCGCGCAGCGTCCAGCCCTCCCCCTCCAGCGCCTCGCGGTCGCTCAGCACCCGATCCGGCGCATAATCGAAATCGAAGGCGGCATCGGCGCGCGGCCCGTCATCCTCGATCGCCAGCGGCGCGCAGCCGATGATCGGGGCGCCGGTCGCTGCGCTGAGCGGGCGGCTGGCCGGGCTGTGATCGCGGTGGGTGTGGGTGCACAGGATCGCGGTGACGCGCTCGCCCGCCGTCGCGGCCAGGATCGCATCGACATGTTCGGGCAGATCGGGGCCCGGATCGATCACCGCGACCTCGCCCTCACCGACTAGATAGGTCTGCGTGCCGGTAAAGGTGAAGGGCGAGGGATTGGCCGCGAGCAGGCGGCGCACCAAAGGCGCGACCTGCTCGCTGCTGCCGGGACGGGCCTCCACCATGTGCCGCATGTGGCATCGGCGGAGCGGGAATGAAAGGCTACTGGCTGCGCAGCCTGGCGATCTCGCGGTCGAGGGCGGCGCTGACGCGGGTGCGTTGCTCGGCGCTCAGATCGCTGTCGTTGGCGAGCCGCTCGCGCGCGCGCTGCAGATGCTCGAGGCGCTGCGCGGGGGTGGCGTCGCCGCGGCTGCACAGGACGATGCGGGTGCGCTCGCCGTCGCTGCCTTCGTCGACGTTGGTGCGCTGGCCGCCCTCGCAATCGGGGATGACGTGCTCGCCGTCCCCGTGGATCCGGCGGATGTGAGTTGCATGGTCGCCATGCCCGCCGGCGCCCTCGGCCCCGCTTTTGTGGGTGCGGATGATGATCCGCTCGCTCTTCTGCGCTTTCTCGCCCTCCGGGTGGGGATGGGCAAGGCTCGGCGCGCCGAGGGTCAGGCCGGCACCGGCGAGCAGGGCCACGGCGGCGGCTCCGCCGAGCATGCGCAGCCGGCTATTCTTGTGTCCCTTCATCATTTTCAGTCTCCGTTTCAGTTGGTTGGCGTGGTTGAGCGGACAGGCGGCGATGAGCCCGTGAGCGCTCGCGGATTTGATCAGGGCGCGCGCATAATCGTGGCGCGCTTCAGGTGAGGCCGCGGCGGTGACGGCGGCGTCGCAGGCCAGTTCCTGATCGGTGCGGAAGGCGCGGAAGGCCGCCCAGGCGATCGGGTTGAACCAGTTGAGCGCCAGGATGAGGAGGCCGGCATGGTTCCACCAGATGTCGCCGCGACGGTGGTGGATGCATTCATGGTCGAGCGCGAGGCTTTGTTCGGCGTCGGAGTAACGCTGGGTGAAATCGGCGGGGACGACGATCCGCCGGTCGAGCAGGCCGAGCGCGAGCGGGCCCTGCACCGCCGCGCTTTCGATCAAAGGGATGCCGTGATGGGCGCCGAGGCTGCGCGAGGAGAGGGTGAGTGCGGTGAGGAAGCGGCGGTAGGCCAGCCATTGCCAGATCAGGAAGGCGCCCGTGCCGACCGCCCAGAGCGCGAGCAGGACGGGCAGCCACTGAGCGGTGGCGGCGTCGGACGGGAGAGGCGCGGCCGTCTCCTCCACCCATAGCAGCAACGTCTGCGGCGTTGATGCGAAAGCCGGAAGCTGAAGCGGCGGCATCACCAGCCGGAGCGCCGGCAGCAGCCACAAAGCATAAGCCGGGCCGGCGCCGAACGCCGCGGCGAAGGGCCGGCGCACCGCGAGGACGACGAGCATCAGCAGCGTCGCCCAGGCGAGGTTCTGGAAGAACCAGCCGGTCACGACTTGAGCGCCTTCAACAGCGCCTCGATCTCGGCGATGTCGGCGTCGCTCAGCCGGTCGCGCTCGGCGAGCTGGGCGACCAGAGGCGTGATCCGCCCGCCGAACATGCGATCGATCAGCCGCCCGGACTCCTGCGCGACATAATCGGCGCGGGCGACGGCCGGCCGATAAAGGTAGCGGCGGCCCTCCTCTTCATGGGCGAGCACGCCCTTGGCGAGCAGGCGGGCGAGCATCGTCTTGACCGTGCGGATCGACCAGCCGCGGGCGGGCGGCACCCGCTCCGCCACTTCGGCGGCGGTCAAAGGGGCCTCCTCCCAGAGCACCTCCATCACCGCATATTCCGCTTCCCCGATCCGCTCCACGCTCATGCTCCCGACTATTAGACTACATAAGTAGTCGTCTTTCGCGTGAACGGTGGATGAACGAAGGCCCCGGCTGTCGGATCGCTTTACAGATTGGCGGAGAGGTAAATTTCGCTTCACCATGAAAAGCGCGCGTTTCCGCCATTCCCACCGCCTGGCACGGGGCGTGAATAGTAGTCTCACGTCCACATGGTTCTACTCTCCAGGGGCGGGCCTGGCGCACTTTCCGGTCGCGCTGCCCGCCCCGGATTTTTTTCAGCCACCCTTCAGATAGTCGGCGGTGCGCGCGTCGGCGGGCAGGAATGCCTCGATGGCGAGCTCGGCCAGCGTGATGTCGATCGGCGTGCCGAACATCGTCGTCGTGCTGAGGAAGGAGAGCTCGATCTCGCCCGAGCGGATCACCAGCGGCACCGCCACCCCGCCATAGGCATCGCGCACCGGCAGATTGCCGCCCGGATAGGCGCGAAGCTCGGCGAGCAAGTCGGCCAGGCCCTGGTCGGCGCTGGCCGCGATCTGCGCTTCCAGCCGATGGAAGATGTGCGCGCGCCATTCGCTAAGATTGACGATCCGCGGCGCGACCCCCTCCGGATGCAGGCTCAGGCGAAGCACATTGACCGGCGGGGCGAGGAGATGCGCGGCGACGCCGGCCAGCAGCGGCGCGACGCCGGCATTGGCCGCGAGCATGTGCCAGTGACGGTCGACCGCCAGCGCGGGGAAGGGCTCATGCGCCTTCAGCACCAGATCGACCGCGGCGCGGGCGGCGGCCAATGCGGGATCGTTGAGCGGCCGTTCGGGCAGAGCGGGCGCGAAGCCGGCGGCGACGAGCAGCAGATTGCGGTCGCGCGCCGGAATGTTCAGCCGCTCGGCAAGGCGCAGCAGCATCGCCCGGCTCGGCCGCGAGCGCCCGGTTTCGACGAAGCTCAGATGGCGCGCGGAGATTTCGGCGTCGAGCGCGAGATCGAGCTGCGAGAGGCGGCGGCGCCCGCGCCAGGCGCGAAGCTGCTCGCCGACGGGGATGGTCTGGGTCTGCATGGGGGCCAGCCTAGCCGCACCTGAGCGCCCATCCCACTACCTGCGAGGTAATCGACACCATGACCTTGGCCGAGGATGATTGGGGCATCGATCAACCAAGGAGACGATCATGAACCAGACCCTGTTCCTGCGCCGCGTGCTCGCGCTCGATTCGCTGTCCTGCCTTGCGATGGGGCTGGGCATGAGCCTCGCCGCAGCGCCGCTCGCCCCTCTGTTCGGGCTCGACGAGACGCTGATCCGGTTCGCCGGCCTGGCGCTGTTGCCGATCGGCGCCTTCATCGGCTGGCTCGCCTCGCGACCGGCACCGCCGCGCCTGCTCGTATGGGGCGTGATCCTCGGCAATCTGGGATGGAGCGTGGAGAGTTTCGTGGTGATCGCCCAGCAGCAGCCCGAGCCGCTCGGCACGGCGTTCGTGGCGGCGCAGGCGGTTGCGGTGCTTGGGCTTACGGCGCTGGAATATGTGGGGCTGCGGCGGGTGACGGCCTCGGCATAACTCTTCCCCCTCCCTACCAAGGGAGGGGCCAGGGGTGGGTCAGCGGAGCGTCGGCTCGATGCCGGCGTTCCGCTCCAGCGCAGGCAGCGGGCGCGCTGCGCGCGCACCCACCCCTCAATCCCCTCCCTTCCAGGGAGGGGAGGGCAGGCCTTCGCGACCTGCTTTTCGTCGAGCAATTGCTGGAGCTCGCCGGCCTGGAACATCTCGGTCATGATGTCGCTGCCGCCCACGAATTCGCCCTTCACGTACAGCTGGGGCACGGTCGGCCAATCGGAATAGTCCTTGATGCCCTGACGAATCTCCGGATCCTGGAGCACGTCGACGGTCTCGAACGCGACCCCGAGATGATCGAGGATCGCCACCGCCCGGCTCGAAAAGCCGCATTGCGGGAACAAGGCGGTGCCCTTCATGAACAGGACGACATCGTTGCCGCCGACGAGTTCGCCGATCCGGGTCCTGGTTTCGCTCATTGTCTTTTCCTTCAATCGGGGACGGCTGTGCTGAGCTTCAGCGCGTGAAGCTCGTTGCCCATCCGTCCGCCCAGCGCCGCATAGACGCGCTGATGCTGCTTCACCCGCGGCTCGCCCCGGAAGCTCTCCGAAACCACCCGCGCTTCATAATGATCGCCGTCGCCGGCCAGATCGACGATCTCCACCCGCGCGTCGGGAATGCCGTCGCGGATCAGGGTCTCGATCTCGTTGGCGGGCATCGGCATGAGCGTCAGCCCTGCGCTTCGATGAACTGGCGCCGCGCTTCGACTTCCTTGTGGGCCAGCGCCTCGCGGATCGCCGAATCCTCGATCTCGATCCCAGCGGAGGTGAGATCGCCGAGCACCTTGCGGATCACGTCCTCGTCGCCGGCTTCCTCGAAATCGGCGCGGACCACGTCCTTGGCATAAGCGTCGGCCTCGGCCTCGGTCAGGCCCATCTTCTTCGCCGCCCACTGGCCGAGCAGCCGGTTGCGCCGCGCCGTGATCTTGAACTGCATCTCCTGGTCGCGGGCATAGAGCCCCTCAAAGGCCTTCTCGCGGTCGTTGAAGTTGGTCATGGCGATCCTTGCTGCCTGGAAATCTCACGGCTCAGATAGGCGGTGGGGCACGGGCGCGCAACGCCCCCCTCGACAAGCGGGGCGATGGCGTGCCACCAAAAGGCGATGAGCCTGACCATCGCCCTGCTGCTGCTCGCCGCGCAAGCGCCGCCGCCGCCCTCCTCCGCGCCGACCGAGGCGGACATCGAAGCGGTGATGCAGCGCGCGCTCGCCCCTCAATTCGAGGCATTCGGGACGTGCGTCACGACCGGACTGGAGAGGGCCTCGCGCCGCGGTTCGGTGTCGCGCGCGGCGGCGGCGATCGTCCGCAACTGCCGCCCTCAGCAGCAGGCGCTGTTCGCCGCTTATGAGCGGTTCATCGACCAGGCCCCGCTCGACGAGGCGCAAAAGACGCAGTCGCGCGCCGCCTGGCGGGAGAGCCAACGCACCCTGCCGAGCCAGATCGAAGTCGCGCTGACCCAGTCTCGCGCGGCCGAGCGCGAGGAGGATTGAGCCGCGCGCGCGATTCTCCTAGGATCGCCCAAGCATCTGCGAAGAAGGACTTAATATGATCGCCTCGGCCCTTGCCGCCCTGCTCCTCTCCGCCCAGGCCGCGCCAAGCCCGGCCGCGGCCGCGCAGGCCGAAGTCCGCAACGCCGAGCGCGCTTATAATCAGTGCATGAACAGCCAGAGTGACCTGGACGACGCCAATACCGGCATGGGCCGGGCAGGCAACGCCGCGCTCGGGATTTGCCGGATCTCGCTGGAAGCGATGCTGGAGGCGCAGCGCGCGTGGATCGAGGTCGCCGATCTCAGCGAGGCCGAAAAGCGCCAGGCCCGGCGCAATCTGCGCGCCAGTGTGCGGGCGCTGCGCGACGAGGCGCTCTTCCCCCTGCGCGCACCGCGCGACTCCGGCGGCTAAGCCTAATCCATCGTCACCACGAGTTTGCCGATCGCCTTGCGCGCGGCCATGTGGGCGATCGCCTCGCCGCCCTGGGCCAAGGGCCAGCTGCGGCTGATGCGAGGCGCGATCCTGCCCTCTTCCCAGAGCCGGAACAGGGTCTGCACATGGGCGGCATTGGCCTTGGGATCGCGGGCCGCGAAGGCGCCCCAGAAGACGCCGCGCACGTCGCGGCTCTTGAGCAGAGTGAGGTTGAGCGGCAAACGCGGGATGCCGGCGGGAAAGCCGATCACCAGGAGCCGCCCCTCCCAGGCCAGCGCGCGTACAGCGGCTTCGGTATAGTCTCCGCCGACGGGGTCGTAGACCAGATCCGCGCCGTTCGGCCCGACCGCGTCCTTGAACTGCTTCGCCAGCGCCTTGGCGCCGTCCTTGTCGAACGGCCCTTGCGGATAGATGATCGTCTCGTCGGCGCCGGCCGCCTTGGCTGCCTCGGCCTTCTCCTCCGACGAAACCGCGGCCACCACCCGGGCGCCGTAGGCCTTGCCGAGCTCGATCGCGGCGAGGCCGACGCCGCCGGCCGCGCCGAGCACGAGCAGGGTCTCCTCCGCCTGCAGCCGGCCGCGATCGAGCAGAGCGTGGATCGTCGTCGCATAAGTGAGGATCAGCGCCGAGCCCTCGGCAAAGCTGCGCCCTTCCGGCAGAGGCAAAGCGGTCGCGGCCGAAACCACGACCTTTTCGGCGAGCCCGCCATGGCCGAGCATGGCGATCAGCCGGTCGCCCTGCGCCCAGCCGGAGACGCCCTCCCCGATCGCTTCGACCACGCCGGCAATCTCCCCGCCCGGCGCGAACGGCCGCTCGGGCCGGAACTGATATTTGTCCTCGATGATCAGGACGTCGGGAAAGTTGATCGCGCAGGCCTTGACCCGCACGAGCAGCTGGCCTGGGCCAGGCACCGGATCGGGCAGCTCGGCAAGCTCGAGCGTCTCGGGACCGCCGGGGGCCCGGGAGAGAAGCGCCTTCATCGCGCCGAGGCCGGGAAGGCGGGCAATTTTGCGATGTCGGCCGGCTCATGCTGGATGATGATCCGAGCCCGCAGGCTCCGGGCGATCGCCTGAAAGCGGGCCATGGAGGCGAGCGTGTCGGCCCGGTCGGTGTTGAAGCTCGGGATGCCGCCGCGCCGCATATTCTCGGTGAAATGATAGAGGTCGCCGGTCAGCAGGACCGGCCCGGTGCGCGGCAGGCGGACGAGCAGGGTGCGGTGCCCCGGCGTATGGCCGGGCATGTTGAGGATGGTCGCGCTGCCGTCGCCGAATACGTCATGATCGCCGCGCAAAGGCTGCGCGCGGGCATTGCCTTCGATCCAGGGGCGGAAGCGCGCCGCCGTTGCCGGGCGGCCTCGGATCGCCTCCCAGTCGGAGGCGCCGACCAGCAAGGTCGCGCCCGGAAAGTCCGCTGCCTGGCCGATATGGTCGTCGTGATAGTGGCTTACTCCGACGAAGGTGACCTGTCCCGGCTGCACCCCGATCCGGGCGAGCTGCGGCACGATCCGCTCGCGCAGCGACATCCGGAACGGCCCCTCGCCGGCGCTGCCGCCGGCAAGCTCGCCCGGCAGGCCGGTGTCCCAGAGCAGATAGCGATCGCCGTTGCGGATCAGATAGCAGCTGTCGGTGAGGGTTTTTTGCTGGCCGACATAGAGATAGGTGTCCGAGAACACGTCGAGATCGGAGACGCGGATCTCGCCGCAATCGAGCCGCCACATCTCCAGCCCGGCGCGCGGCGGCTGCGGCGCTTGCATCCCGGCCAGGAAGACCCAGCCCGCCATGATCGCCAAAGCCCGTTTCCGCATCCCTCGTCTCCTTACCGTTCCCTGGGCGAAACATAAGAGGGATCGTGGGCGAAGGGCAATCGCGGATCAGCGGCGAATGGCGCCGCCGCGGTTGACCACCTCGGGCGGTACGTCGAAATCGGCGATCACCTGGGCGCGGTCGTGCAGGCCGCACAATTCGCGCTGAACGAGGAAGGCCCAGAAGCGCCCGGCGGCGGCATCGAGGAGCGCTTCGTGCTCGGTGCTGCCCGCCGGCGCCGCGCACGCCCGAAAGGCCGCCAGCGCCCTTTCGACCTGACGCCCCGCCCGCCCCAGCGCCGCCGCTTTCTCGGCCAGCACCTCGGCCTCGAGGGCGCTGTGCCGCGCCGCGGACGGGTCCGGGAGGGAATCGCCGAGGCTGGTGGGCAGGCGAAAACTCATCGTCGCTCCTTGGGCGAGAGATAAGAGGGATCGTGGGCGAAGGGCAAGGGAGCGCCGCGTTCGAGCGCCGCCAGCACGCTCGCGAAGTCGGTGCGGCAGCGGAAGCCGAGCAAACGCTCGGCCTTGGCGGGATCGTAGACGCGGTCGAGCGAGGCGGGGAGCGACCAGCCGGCGCGCGCGTAGAGCTCGGGGGCTTGCGGGAAATAACGGGCGATCACGGCGCGAGCGTCCTCGATCAGTGCCTCGCAATCCTCGCGGGCGAAGGGCGGCGGGGCGGAGACGATGAAGGTCTCGCAGCCGATCCCCGGCGCCTTCTCCAACGCGACGAGATGCGCCTGCGCGGCATCCTCGACGGTCAGCCGCCGGTTGAGGAATTCGTTGGCCTTGAGGTTCGGGCCGGACGGCGTGCTGTGGGTGTCGTCGTCCTCGGGGAAGAAGCGGCTGGTGCGCAGGATGACGATGTCGAGCCCGTCCTGGTCGTGGACAGCTTGGCAGAGCAGTTCCGCGTCGCGCTTGGTCCGGCCGTAGACATTGCGCGGCTCGAGCGGGCCGGACTCCTCGTCGAGCCAGGCGGCCCGCCCGGCCCCGCCCGCTTTGCCGGCGCGAATCCGCTCGGTGATCATCAACGAGGTCGTGGAGGTGAAGACGAAGCGGTCGTGGCCAGCCTCGACCGCGGCGCGCAGCAGATTTCCCGTGCCGGCCAGGTTCACATCGACGAAGGCCTGGGCCGGGTAGCGGACAATATCGGGCTTGTGCAGCGCGCCGGCGTGGATCACCGCCTGGATCCCGCGCTCGCCGAAGACCCGCTCGACCAGGGCGGCGTCGGCGACCGAGCCGACGATGTCGGTGTCGGCGCCGGGCGCGACGTCGAGGCCAATGACTTCGTGCCCGGCGTCGCGGAGCCGAGGGGCGAAGAAGCGGCCGAGCCAGCCGGAGGAGCCGGTCAGGAGGAGGCGCATAGTCTCGTCACCCCAGCGAAGGCTGGGGTCCAAGCTGCCCCCGATACGCGAAGCCGCCGCTTGGATGCCAGCCTGCGCTGGCATGACGACACATGGCTAGCTGTCGTACCTGGCCGTCGTCTTCGCCGCGACCTCATCCGCGGTCACGTCCGGGGCCAGTTCGATCAGCCTGAACGGGCTTTGATGATCGGGCCGCTGGAACACGCACAGATCCGTCACGATCATGTCGACGACGTTCTTGCCGGTCAGCGGCAGGGTGCATACCGGGATGAACTTGGGGTCGCCGCTCTTGGCATTGTGCTCCATCACCACGATGATCTTCTTGACCCCGGCGACCAGGTCCATCGCCCCGCCCATGCCCTTGATCATCTTGCCGGGGATCATCCAGTTGGCGATGTCGCCATTTTCCGCGACCTCCATCGCGCCGAGCACGGTCAAGTCGATATGGCCGCCGCGGATCATCGCGAAGCTGTCGGAGGAGGAGAAATATGAGCTTGAGGGCAATTCGCTGATCGTCTGCTTGCCGGCGTTGATCAGATCCGGATCGACCTCGTCCTCATAAGGAAAAGGGCCGATGCCGAGCATCCCGTTCTCGCTCTGCAGGGTCACCTCCATCCCGTCGGGAATGTTGTTGGCGACCAGCGTCGGAATGCCGATGCCAAGATTGACATAATAGCCGTCGCGAAGCTCCGCGGCCGCACGGGCGGCCATCTGGTTACGATCCCAGGGCATTCAATCTCTTCCTTCCCGACAGCTCCGGCCAGGCACGCCAGGTGCCGATTGCGTAGGTGAGTCCATAGACCAGCACGATCAGCGACGACCAGAACATGAAGGCCGGCGACAGATCGGGTCCCGCGAAGAGCGCGGGGCTGAACACGAACAGGCCCCGCAGCAGATAGATCGCGGAGATCAGGACGAGCGCGGTGCGCATCAGCGGCAGCCGCCTGATCATCCCCGCTCCCGCGAAGGCGTAAGCGGCCCACAAAGCGAGGATCGTCGCGATCGCCACGGTCATCAGCGGTGGCGCCATTTCGCCGCGCTCCGCCGCCCGGGCCATTGCTTCGCCCGCGCCGAAGAAGCGATACCAGTCCGGCCCGCCCGCGATCACCGCGAGGTGAAGCACGGCCGCGGCCGCGCTCAGGCAGCCCGCCGCGATCAGCCAAAGATTGCGCCTTGCCGCCGTCATTGGCCGGGATCGGTCCAGCGGCGGTCGGCCGGAAAGACATCGTCGAAATTGCCGCGGATGCTCGGGCCGTAGACCGGGTTCGAAAGCATGAACCAGCCATTGCCCCAGAGCGCGGCAAGCGGCTCGATGGTGGCGGCGCGGCGGCGGTCGGGAATGGCGAGGGTGCGGTCGTTGAACAGATCGGAGAAATCGCCGAGCTGATCGCCGGCGAGCGCGACCACGCACCAGCGCGCCGCGATTCGCGCGCGGCGGCCGTCCTTGGCCGAGCCACCGGCGTCGTCGCCCTTCAGGAAGAGCGTCTCGCCATGGCGGGCCGGGCCGAGGCCGGCACCGGTGATCGCGGCTTCGGTCTGGGCGGCGTAGCGGCTCAGCCGGTTGGTGTTGAAGATCACGGTGACCCCGGCGGCGCGGATCTCGCGCAGCGCGGTCACCGCGCCGGGCATGGGCAAGACCAAAGCCGCGCCGGTCCGCTCCCAGCGGTCCCAGATCGCCTCGTCGTAGGAACGGCCGCGCACCGCCTCGTCATATTCGTAGCCGAGATTCTGGATGGCGGTCTCGTCGACGTCGAGCACCACCGCCAGCGGCCGATCGTCGCACGGAACGAAGCGCGGTACCTTGAGCGTCGAGCCTTCGGCGAGGATGACGCTGTCGCGCGGCCGCGCGCGGGCGGCGGCGAGGACGTGGTCGCGGAAGGCGTGATAGGCCTGGATGCTGGAAGCCCCGCCCTCGCCCGAGCCGTAGAGCCATTGCATGGCGGGCGGGACGGTCGGGGCCGTCGGCGGTGGCGGCGTGGAGGCAACCGACCCCGGCTCCGGCGAGCAGCCCGCCAGAGCGAGCGCGGCGACCAGGGCGAATGAGAGGCGCTTCATGCCGCTTGCCGCTCGCGGGTCAGGCGGAATTCGATCTTCTTGTCATAGGGCGCGCCGAGGATCATCCGCTTCACGTAGATGGAGGGCAGATGGATGGCGTCGGGATCGAGGCTGCCCACGGGCACGATCTCCTCGACTTCCGCGACGCAGACCCGGCCCGCGGTCGCCATCGGTGCGTTGAAATTGCGCGCGGTCTTGCGGAACATGAGGTTGCCGGCCTCGTCCGCCTTCCAGCCCTTGATGATCGAAAGGTCCGCGCGGATGCCGCGCTCGAGGATATAATCCTGGCCGTCGAAATTCTTGACCTCCTTGCCCTCGGCGACCTGGGTGCCGACGCCGGTCTTGGTGTAGAAGCCGGGAATGCCCGCCCCGCCCGCCCGGCAACGCTCGGCGAGCGTCCCTTGCGGGCAGAATTCGACCTCGAGCTCGCCGGCCAGATATTGCCGCTCGAACTCCTTATTCTCGCCGACATAGGAGGAGATCATCTTCTTCACCTGGCGCGAGCGCAGCAGCTTGCCGAGGCCCTCATTGTCGATTCCGGCATTGTTGGAGGCGATGGTGAGGTCCTTGACCCCCGAAGCCTGGATCGCGTCGATCAGCCGCTCGGGAATGCCGCACAGGCCGAAGCCCCCGGCGCAGATCGTCATCCCGTCGAACAACAGCCCGTCCAGCGCCGCGGCGGCGTCGGGATAGATTTTCTTCATCGCAAGCGCTCCCTCATCGGCCTTGGGATAGGCGGGCGGCGCGAGTCCGGTCAACCGGCGGCTTGACGGGACTCATGCGCGCCGCTACTTTGCTTTCCAAAGTTATTTGGAGGGCGCTATGACGCGAACCGCTTCGCAAGACGATCTCAGCTATCTCCGCCGCCTGTCGGAGAGCGGTGCCCACGCCCCGCTGAACGGCGGCCGCTTCATGGCGTGGTGGGGCCTCTTGGTCTCCGCCGGCTGGACCGCGCAGCATCTCGCGGTGAACGGCATCATCGGCGACGACGGCGGCGCGATCTTCGGAATCATCTGGGGAAGCTTTGGCGTCCTCGGCATGCTCGGCCAGTTCCTCCTCGCCCGCTCGATGCCCGGCAAACCCGGCGAAGGCTCGGCCGGCAACCGCGCCTCGCGGGTCGTCTGGGGCGCGGGCGCGGCGGGAATCCTCTCGATGGTGATCGGCGTCGCCGTCCTCGCCCAGACGTCCGGCTATGCGGTGTTCGACTGGATCGTGCCGCTCGCCTTCGCCGTCTATGCCTGTGCCTTGATCGTCACCGGCGCGCTCGCCAATGAACGGATCGCCCTGTTCGGGGGTTATGGCGCGGTAATCATGATCGGCCTGTTCACCGCCTTCATCCTCGATCCGAACCGCTATCTGGTCGCGGCGGGCGGCGCGGCATTGACCATGCTGCTGCCCGGCCTGCTCCTGCTCGCCCGCGAACCCGGCAAGGCCTGAGCCGTATGTCGCAAGACAGTCCGTTCGACCATAATGCGATCGACGACATCATCCACGGCCGCATCCGGCTGGGCGTGGTCGCCTACCTGTCGGCCGTCGACAGCGCGCTCTTCTCGGAGCTGCGCGACAAGGTCGGCGCCACCGACGGTAATTTGTCGGCGCACCTCAGGAAGCTCGAGGACGCGGGCTATGTCAGTCCCGAGAAGAGCTTCGTGAACCGCAAGCCGCAGACCCGCCTGTCGCTGACCGCGGCGGGGCGAAAGGCCTGGGACGCCTGGCTGGCGCAGATGGAAGCGTTGCGCAACGCCGCGCGGAGCTGATCAGGCGGCCAGCCGCAGCCCGGCGGCGGCACAGCGCGCTCCCGCCGCCGTCGCAAGCGTCCGGCGGAGCGCGTCGGGCAGCAGCAGGTGATGCAGCGCCGAGACGACCTCCCCGACGCCGTCATAATGTTCGGTGACTTCGGCGACATGGCGGGCGCCGCCCGCCGCGAGCAGAACCAGAGAGGCGTTGTTGACGATCGGGCGGGACAGCGTCGTCGCATAAAGGTGGCGGTGGCCGCCTTTCGCGAGCGCGGTGGCGGCGGCGAGCGCCAGGGTTGGCGCGAGCAGGCGGCTGGCCCAGGGCGCGAGCGCGAGCTGATCGAAATAGGCGATGTCCTCGTCGGCCGGCGGCTCCCCGTAACCGGGGCGCCAGCGGATCAGCTCGCGCCGCGCCCAAAGCTCGCTCGCCCGCAGCACGGGCGCGGCAAGCGTCACGGCGAAGCCGGCCAGCGCGCCGCCTTGCTCGACGGCAAGGACGCCGCCGGCGCCGATCAGCGCGGCGTAGCGCTCCGCCGGGCAACCGAGCAGGAAGCCGCCGCGCGGCGGCGTTGCGCCGGGCCCGAGGGCCAGCCCCTGCCTGATGGCGAGCATCGCCGGGATGTCGGCGGCGGTCGCGGGGCGCAGGCGGCCGCTCAGCGCCGGTCAGCCGTCCAGAGGATTGGGCCGAGACGCTGCCGCCAGATCGCTTCGAGGATCGAGCCGGTATCGTCATTCGCGGCATGGCTCGCCGGCAGCGCCCGCCTATGCTGCGGCAACGCATACCAGGGGATGGTCGGATCGCCATGATGGGTGGCGTGCTCGTTGAAATTGAGCAGCAGCCAGGAAAAGAAGGGCTGACGCGGCAGCGAGCGGACGTTGTTGCGCACGTCGGGGCCGACGCTGGTTCGATAATGATAGATGTAGAGCAGCATCGACCAGATCCAGGCGAAGGCGAGGAGCGGCAGGCCGAGCAAAGCGAGCCAGGCGCTTCCACCCAGAACAAGCGCTACGGTGGCGTGAAGCGCCACGCCGATGCCAAGCTCGCCCCACGCCCGCAGGCGCTGCCGCGCGGGCCAGCCGCGGAAGACGGGCGAAATGCGCTCGGCGAGCCGCCGCGGCACCAGCAGGAAGATCAGGATCGCCGCGAGGGTGTGGAGAAAGAAACCGCCGCCGAAGACGTAAAAGAGCCAGAGCAGCCGAAGCCCGCCCCCGGCCCCCGGCGCCGCGCCTTGCGCCAGACGGAAATGATCGAGCGCGGCGGTCTCCCGGTCGCGCCGGTTGGCGCCGTGATGGAAGCCGTGAATCTTCCGGAAAATCGTGAACGGCGCCAGCACCGGCGCCAGCAGCAGGGTCCCGAGCAGATCGTTGAGCCGGCGGCGTCCCGGGACAAGCTTGAGATGCACCGCCTCGTGCGCGACCGTGTACATTCGGTCGAACCAAAACCCCTGCGCCACGGCGAGGAGGCCGATCGCGGCCCACGCCGCCGCGGCCGGCATCAGGCTGAGCGCGGCAAAGGCGAGGGCCACCAGGCTGAAACAGACGGCCAGGGTTTCCGCAAGCAGAAACAAGGTCTTGCGGCTGTGGCTCGTCATCGCCTCATGTTTAACGGCGGGGCGGCGCTTGGCAAGCGCCGACCGGAGGCTCACGGCCCGGCCTCAATTAGATTTGCGAAGGCGCCCAAACCGAGTCATCCCGGCGAAAGCCGGGACCCATGAACTCGGAACTCAGTAAAATGGGCGGGCGACGACCATGCTCGTTGCTCACAGGCGGGTGTTCATGGGTCCCGGCTTTCGCCGGGATGACTCTGAAACCCTATGACGCTCCGCCAGAGTTCATTGAGGGCGGACCCTAGTTCCTCAGCTTGGCCAGCACGCCCTGCAGCTGCATCGCGTTCGACATGTCGCCCTCGACGCGCAGCTTGCCCTGCATGAAGGCGGTCATGCCGTCGAGCTTGCCGCTCGCCATGTCTTCCCAATCGGCCCAGGCGACCTTGATCGTGGTGTCGGCATCGCCATCGTCTTCGGAGACGGCCTGGGCGTTGCCGTCGAGCATGACCACGCCTTCGTCGCCGAAATCGATCTTCACGCGCTTGCCCGGCACGAAGGCCTGGGCGTCGTTGAGGCGGGTGGCCATTTCGCTCTTGGTCATGATCTCAATCTCCCGTGGAAAATCGACGCCCTCCTGACTTTGCCGAAGGATCGCGTCAAGCCTTACACCGCTGTCAGTAGGCCCGTCTTTCCATTGCCCCCCAAGAAAGCTAGTCGCGCCTGATGGACGCCGCGCAAGCCATTCACGAAAAATTCCTCGCCAGACTGCGGGGCGGGACGCTGCCCGAACGGGTGAGCGCGGCGGACCCGGCGATGGTGGGGCTGTCGCGCGAGGCGATGGTGGAGCTGTTCTACAGCCAGTGCACGAGCCGGCAGATGGACCGGCTGTCGCGCAAATTGCAGGCGCGCGGCGAGGGCTTCTACACGATCGGCAGTTCGGGCCATGAGAACAATGCCGCGGTCGCCGAGGCGTTTCGGCTGGGCGACATCGCCTTCCTCCACTACCGCTCCAACGCCTTCCAGATCCACCGCTCGAGGCAATTGCCGGGGCAGACGCCGTGCTGGGACATGCTGCTGAGCTTCGCCGCCTCGGCCGAGGATCCGATTTCGGGCGGGCGGCACAAGGTGATCGGCTCGCGCGCCCTCAACATTCCGCCGCAGACCTCGACGATCGCCTCGCATTTGCCCAAGGCGGTCGGCGCGGCGTTCAGCATCGGCATCGCCCGCACACTGAAGCTGGAGGACACCCCCCTCCCCCGCGACGCGATCGTACTCGCCAGCTTCGGCGACGCCTCGGCCAATCATTCGACCGCGCAGGGCGCGTTCAACACCGCGCAATGGGCGGCCTTTCAGGGCACGCCGATGCCGCTCGTCTTCCTGTGCGAAGACAATGGCATCGGCATTTCGACGCGCACCCCGCGCGGCTGGATCGCGGCGGCGTTTCAGGACCGGGCGGCGCTGAAATACATCCACTGCAGTGGGCTCGACATGGTCGATGCCTATCGCGGCGCGGCCGAGGCGGCGCACTATGCACGGACCCGGCGCCGGCCGGTCTTCCTGCACATGGATTGCGTCCGGCTCTACGGCCATGCCGGATCGGACATGCAGGCGACTTATCTGAGCAAGGCCGAGATCGAGGCGGACGAGGAGCGCGATCCGCTCGTCTACAGCGCGGCGATCATGGCCGAGCAGGGGCTGCTCTCGAACGCCGAGATGATCGAGATTTACGAGGAGACCGAGGCGCGGCTGGCGCGGATCGCGGAGCAGGCGATCACGCGGCCCAAGCTGACCACGAGTGCATCGGTGATGGCGAGCATCGTGCCCCCCAAATGCGAGGCGGCCAAGGCGAACACGCCGTCGCCCGACGACCGCCAGGCCCTCTTCGCGCGCGATGCGGCGATGATGGACAAGCCGCAGCATATGGCGCGGCTGCTCTCCTGGACGCTCGCCGATCTGATGCTCGCGCACGGCAATATCATCGTCGCCGGCGAGGATGTCGGGCCGAAGGGGGGCGTCTACAACGTCACCGCCAAGCTGCACGAACGCTTCGGCTCGGCGCGGGTGATCAACACCCTGCTCGACGAGCAAAGCATATTGGGGCTCGCCATCGGCGCCGCGCATAACGGCCTGATCCCGATCCCCGAGATCCAGTTCCTCGCCTACGTCCACAATGCCGAGGACCAGATCCGGGGCGAGGCGGCGACGCTGAGTTTCTTCTCGAACGGCCAATATGCCAATCCGATGATCATCCGGATCGCGGGGCTGGGCTATCAGAAGGGCTTTGGCGGGCATTTCCACAACGACAACAGCCTGGCGATCTTCCGCGACATTCCGGGCCTGATCCTGGCTGTCCCGAGCAACGGTGCCGACGCGGTCGAGATGTTGCGGGAATGCGCGCGGCTGGCGATCGAGGAGCAGCGCGTGATCGTCTTCGTCGAGCCGATCGCGCTCTACATGACGCGCGATCTGCACGCGGAGGGCGACGCCCTCTGGACCGCGGCGTATCCGGCGCCGGGCGAGGCGAAGCCGATCGGGCTGGGCGAGATCGGCGTCCATGGCGCGGGCAAGGAGCTTGCCATCGTCAGCTACGCCAATGGCTATTATCTGTCACGGCAGGCCGAGCGGATTCTGACGGAAGAGCACGGCGTGAGCGCGCGGGTGATCGATCTGCGCTGGCTGGCGCCGCTGGCCGAAGACGCTCTGATCGAGGCGACCCGCGATTGTGCCAAAGTGCTGATCGTCGACGAATGCCGCAAGACCGGATCGCAGAGCGAGGCGCTGATGGCGCTGTTCGCCGAACGCCTGCCGGGCATGCCCTGCGCGCGGATAACGGCCGAGGACAGCTTCATTCCGCTCGGCCGCGCCGCCACCCTGACCCTGCCGAGCCGCGATTCGATCGTCGCCGCGGCGCTGGAGCTGGTCCGTGGCTGACAAGCTTAGTGCCCTCGTCATCTGCCCGGGCCGGGGCACCTACGGCAAGGCCGAGCTCGGCTATCTGGGCCGCCACCACAGCGACAAAAGCGCGCTGATCGCGGGCTTCGATGCGTTGCGCGCGAAGCGGGGGCAGCCGACGATCACCGAGCTGGACGGCGCCGAGCGCTTCAGCCCCGCCTTGCACACGCGCGGCGATATCGCCTCGCCGCTGATCTTCACCGCCTCCTACGCCGATTTTCTCGCCATCGACCGGGAGCGGTTCGCGATCGCGGCGGTCACCGGCAATTCGATGGGGTGGTACACGACCTTGGCCTGCGCCGGCGCGGCAAGCGCGACGGACGGTTTCGCGATCGTCGATGCGATGGGCGAGAACAGCCAGGCCGGGGAGCCGGGCGGCCAGGTGTTGCTGACCTTAATCGACGAGGAGTGGCGACCGATTTCGGGCCTGCGCGACGCGGTGTTCGCTTTAATCGAAGCGATCGACGTGCGCGACGGCTGCTCCCTTTACCCCTCGATCGACCTCGGCGGCATGCTGGTGGTCGCCGGCAATGAGGCGGGCTTGGCCGCTGTGTTGGCCGAAGCGCCGCCGACGCCGGCGCGCGAGCCGCTCCGGCTCGTCAATCACGGGCCGTTTCACAGTCCGTTGATGCAGGGCTCGTCCGAGCGCGCCTTTCAGCTTCCGGCCGAATGGCTCGGCGGCCCGGCACTGCCGATGATCGACGGGCGCGGCCAGATCTGGCGGCCCCGGGCGAGCAATGCCGAGGCGCTGCGCCGCTACACGTTCGGCACCCAGATCCTGGAGCCCTACGATTTCACCCGTGCGGTGCAGGTGGCGGTGAAGGAATATGCGCCGGACCGGCTCATCCTGCTCGGCCCCGGCGAGACGCTGGGCGGCGCGATCGCGCAGGCATTGATCGCAATCGAATGGCGCGGTCTTCGCTCGAAGGCGGACTTCGCGGAAATGCAACGGTCAGCCACGCCGATCCTCCTCGCCATGGGGCGGGAGGATCAGCGCGCTTTGGTGACCGCTTAGATCTTGTTGAACGCGCCCTTCACGGCGCCCTTGACCTGCTGAGCGTCGCCTTTCAGCTCCTGCTTGGCGCCTTCGTCGCGCGTCGCGGGGTCGTCGCTGCGCTGCTTGGCCTTGCCGACGGCCTCGTTGACATTGCCTTTGAGCTTGTCGGTGAATTCACCCATTTTCGATCTCCTTTGGATGCATGATCAACCGGTTGGAGGCGAACGGGTTCCGGGATTCGGCTTATTCGGGCCAGCCTTCGGCGCCGATCAGGGGCACGAACCGCACCGCGCCCAGATCCTCGCTGGTGAAGGCGTTCTCGCCGGTCCGGGTCACCTTGATGAGATCCTGCGGGCCATCCACCGCACCGATCGGCATGACCAGCGCGCCGCCGATGGCGAGCTGTCGCTTCAGCGGCTCCGGGACATGGCGGCCGCTCGCCGCGATCAGGATGGCGTCGAAGGGCGCCTCCTCGGCCAAGCCCGCCGAGCCGTCGCCATGGAGGATACGGACATTGGTGTAGCCCAGCTGGTCGAGCCGCGCCGACGCCAGCCGCACCAGCTCCGCATGGCGCTCGATGCCGATCACCTCGGCCGCGATCCGCCCCATCACTGCGGCGGCGTAGCCCGAGCCGGCGCCGATCTCGAGCACCTTGTGTCCACGCTTGATCCCCGCCGCGGCGATCATCTCGGCGACCATGGCGGGCTGCGAGATCGCTTGCCCCGCCTCGATCGGCAGCGGTCTGTCCTGATAGGCGAATGCGGCCTGATCCGCCGGCACGAAGAGTTCGCGCGGCACCGCGCGCATCGCGTCGAGCAAGGCGTCGTCGGTGAGTCCCCGCCCGGCGATCTGCCGCCTGACCATCTCCTCGCGCGCCGCAGTGAAATCCATCATCGGCTCCCGCCTCAGATCAGCCCCGCGAGCGGGCTCGAAGGATCGGCGTAGCGCCGCTGCCCCATTCGTCCGGCAAGGTAAGCGAGCCGGCCGCTCTCCACCGCCAGCTTCATCGCCCGCGCCATCGTCACCGGGTCCTTGGCCTCGGCGATCGCGGTGTTCATCAGCACGCCGTCGCAGCCCAATTCCATCGCCACCGCCGCATCCGAAGCGGTGCCGACGCCGGCATCGACCAGCACCGGCACGCCGGCCCCTTCGACGATCAGACGGATGGTCACCCGGTTCTGGATGCCGAGCCCGGAGCCGATCGGCGCGCCCAGCGGCATGATCGCGACCGCGCCGGCCTCTTCGAGCTGCTTCGCGGCGATCGGATCGTCGACGCAATAGACCATCGGCTTGAAGCCTTCGGCAACCAGCGTCTCGGTCGCCTTCAGCGTCTCGCGCATGTCGGGATAGAGCGTCTTGGCTTCCCCCAGCACCTCGAGCTTCACCAGCTCCCAGCCGCCGGCTTCCCGCGCCAGCCGCAAGGTCCGCACCGCGTCGGCGGCGGTGAAGCAGCCGGCGGTGTTGGGCAGATAGGTGATCTTCTTCGGGTCGATAAAATCGGTGAGCAAAGGCTGGCCGGGATCCGAAATGTTCACCCGCCGAACCGCGACCGTGACGATCTCGGCCCCCGACGCCTCGACCGCCGCCGCATTCTGCTCGAAGCTCTTATATTTGCCGGTGCCGACGATCAGCCGCGAGGTGAAGGTCTGGCCGGCGACGGTCCAGCTGTCGGTCATGCTCAGCCGCCCCCCACGAAGGTGACGATCTCATAATCGTCGCCATCCTCGACCTGCACCTCGGCGAGCGTCGAGCGCGGGACGATCTCCAGATTGCGTTCGACCGCGACCCTGGTGGGCTCGAGGCCGAGTTCCAGCGCCAGATCGGCGATGCTGATTCCCGACGGCACGCGCCGGTGCGCGCCGTTGACCTGGATCGACAAGGTTTTCGTATCCAACAAACTCTCCGTTCGTCCCGAGCGAAGTCGAGGGGCGTCCCGACCATCGTGCCAGCGCGCCTCGACTTCGCTCGGCACGAACGAGTCAGGTTGGACTGGACTGGCAAGCGTCATATAGGAGCAAGCCATGGCGGCGCCACCTCTCGTCTATGTGCTGAACGGGCCCAATCTCAACCTGCTGGGGACGCGGGAGCCGGAAGTTTACGGCGCGGAGACGCTCGACGACATCGCGGAGAGGCTCGAGGAGAAGGCGGAGGCGCTGGGGCTGGCGATCGACATGCGCCAGTCCAACCATGAGGGCCATCTGATCGACTGGCTCCACGAGGCGCAGGAGAAGCGCGCCCGGGCGGTGCTGCTCAACGCCGGCGGCTTTTCGCACACCTCGGTGGCGCTGCACGATGCGGTGAAAGCGGTGAATGTGCCCGTGATCGAAGTGCATCTGAGCAATCCGCAGGCGCGGGAGAGCTTTCGGCGGCGCTCGCTGATCGCTTCGGCGGCGCACGGCACGATCGCCGGCTTCGGCGCGCTCGGCTATGAGCTTGCTCTGGACGCGGCCGCCCGACTCTGACAGTGCCGTCGCTCTAAAGGGGAAGGTTTCGATGAGCGAGACGAACGGATCCGACGAAGGCATGCGGGTCGATACCGAATTGGTGAAGAGGCTCGCCGAGATGCTCGACGAGAACGATCTCAGCGAGATCGAGGTCGAGGATGGCGAGCGCCGGATCGTGGTCAAGCGCAAGCTGGCCGGCGCACCCGCGCCTGCGCCCTCGCCGCCCGCGCCGGTGGCGGCCGCCTTCCAGCCGCCCGCGCCGCCGGCCGCGGAGCTGAGCGCGGCCAACCATCCCGGCGTGGTCAAATCGCCGATGGTCGGCACCGTCTTCCTGTCGGGCGAGCCGGGCGCGCCCCCGTTCGTCGCCCCGGGCACCCAGGTCAACGAGGGCGACACCCTGCTGATCATCGAGGCGATGAAGGTGATGAACCCGATCACCGCGCCGAAATCCGGGGTGGTGAAGGAGATCCTCGTCCAGGACGCGCAGCCGGTCGAGTACGAGCAGCCTCTGGCGATCATCGAGTAACGAGCGATGGCGATCCAGAAGGTCCTCATCGCCAATCGCGGCGAGATTGCGCTCAGGATTCACCGCGCCTGCCACGAAATGGGCATCCGCACGGTCGCGGTCCATTCCACCGCGGACGCCGAGGCGATGCACGTCCGCCTCGCCGACGAGGCGATCTGCATCGGCCCGCCGCCCGCCGCCGAGTCCTACCTCAACATTCCGGCGATCATCTCGGCGGCCGAGATCAGCCATGCCGACGCGATCCATCCGGGCTATGGCTTCCTGAGCGAAAATGCCCGCTTCGCCGAGATCGTCGAGACCCACGACATCGTCTGGATCGGCCCCAAGCCCGAGCATATCCGCACGATGGGCGACAAGATTCAGGCCAAGCTCACCGCGGCCAAGCTCGGCCTGCCGCTCGTCCCCGGCTCGGACGGCCCGGTCGAGGGGATCGAGGAGGCGCGCAAGGTCGCCAAGGCCACCGGCTTCCCGTTGATCGTCAAGGCGGCCTCGGGCGGCGGCGGGCGCGGCATGAAGGTGGTGACCAGCCAGGACCAGCTCGAAGCCCAGATGATGCAGGCGCGCAACGAAGCGCGCAGCGCGTTTGGCGACGACACCGTCTATATCGAGAAATATCTGGGCGATCCGCGCCACATCGAATTCCAGGTGTTCGGCGACGGCAAGGGCAACGCCATCCATCTGGGCGAGCGCGACTGCTCGCTCCAGCGCCGCCACCAGAAGGTGCTGGAGGAGGCGCCTTCCCCGGTGATCAGCCCCGAGGAGCGCGACCGGATGGGCGGGATCGTCGCCAAGGCGATGGCCGACATGGGCTATCGCGGCGCCGGCACGATCGAGTTCCTGTGGGAGAATAAGGAATTCTTCTTCATCGAGATGAACACCCGGCTGCAGGTCGAGCATCCGGTGACCGAGGCGATCACCGGGCTCGATCTGGTCCGCGAGCAGATCCGCATCGCCGACGGCCATCCGCTCACCTTGCGCCAGCAGGACGTCCAGTTCCGCGGCCACGCCATCGAATGCCGGATCAACGCCGAGGACCCGCGCACCTTCGCGCCCTCGCCCGGCACGGTGAAGCATTATCACGCGCCCGGGGGCATGAACGTGCGCGTCGATAGCGGGCTTTATGCCGGCTATAAGGTGCCGCCTTATTATGACAGCATGATCGCCAAGCTGATCGTGCACGGCACCACCCGCCAGGGCGCGATGCGCCGGCTTCGGCGCGCGCTGGAGGAGTTCGTGATCGAGGGGATGAAGACCACCATCCCGCTCCACCAGAAATTGATCGAGGACCCGGAGTTCCAGGCGGGCGACTATACGATCAAGTGGCTCGAGGAGTGGTTGTCTCGCGACGCGGAGTGACTGGAGTCCGGCGGACGGCCACCCGTGGCGCGAGACAACCACCTCGCCCGCGACGATTAGGCCATGAAATTTTCCGCAACGGATTAGTAATTCGTTGAAAGCCGATCACCCATCTGGTAGTTTCTCGACATTGAGGGGCAAGAGGCCTCGGGGGTTGCCGGATCCGTTGTAACGCGGCCATTGGAATGTTCGCGCCGACAACATAACCGCAGGGCGTCTTCCTCTTAGGGGGGGAGCACATGCGCAATATTCTCGGCCGTTATTTCGGCAAATTAGCCCTGGGCACGGCGCTCGGGGTTGCGATCACCGGCGTGTCGGTGGCCGCCCAGAGACCGGTCTATGTCAAGCAGGGCTCGGCCTGGACGCAGGCGGCGCGCGCCGACTTCTACAGCCGCGACCAAGGATCGCGGATCATCCCGCTGGCCTGGCTCAGGGCATTGAAGACCGCGGACGGGCGGCCCTTCCTCCACGACGGCCTCGCGCGCTACGGTTATCTTCCCAACCCGGGCGGCAGCTTCAATCTCCCGATCGGCTTCATGGCGGCGGGGCCGGCGGGCCGGCAGGACGCGGCGATGAACTGCTCGGCGTGCCACACCCGCCAGATCGCGGTCGCCGGCACCGAATATCGGATCGATGGCGGGCCGGCGATCACCGACTTCCAGGCCTTCCTCGCCGATCTCGACGGCGCCGTCGGACGCGTTCTGGCCGACGATGCGGCCTTCGCGGCCTTCGCCGCCGCGGTGCCCGGTGCCGGGCCGAATCTGAGGCAGGAGGTCGCCGCCTGGTACCGGCGCGAGCATGCGCTGATCAGCCGCGCGCTGCCGAGCGATCCGTGGGGCCTCGGCCGGCTCGACGCGGTCAGCATGATCTTCAACCGGGTGACCGCGATGGACCTCGGTCCGCCGCCGTCCTACATGATCGACGACAACATTCGGCGCGCGAGCGCCCCGGTTCGCTATCCCTTCTTGTGGAATGCGCCGAAACAGGACCGGACGCAGTGGCCGGGCTTCGCGCAGAACGGCAACAATCTTCTCGCGCTCGCCCGCAACGTCGGCCAGGTTTATGGCGTGTTCGGCGTCTACCGCCCGCGTCGTCAGGGCAACCACGTCGATTTTCTCGCCGGCAATTCGACCGACTGGAATGGGCTGGAGCGGCTCGAGAGCCTGGTAAAGCGGATCGGGCCGCCGCAATGGCCCTGGCCGGTCGATCGGGCGCTGGCGGCCCGCGGCCGGGAGATTTACGAGCGGCCGAACTGGCAGGACGGCGGCTGCACCGGTTGCCACGGCATCAGGCCGGGACCGATCCGCCCCATTTTCAACCGGACCTGGGCGACGCCGTTGTGCGATGTCGGCACCGATTCCGCCCAATATGCCATTCTCAACCGAACGGCGCAGACCGGCGTTCTCCAGGGCGCGCGCTTCCCGACCCGCCCGCCGCTGGGTGCGGAAGCGAAGGCCTTCGAACTGCTCAGCATGTCCGTGATCGGCTCGATCGTGCAGCATTATTTCCGCATCCCGCCGGCCTTCTACGGCGAGTCCGCGGTCCCGCTGCCGCGCGCTGCCCGCGAAGTGCTCAGCACCTATGCGCCGCCCGGCACCGATTTGTGTGGAGCGATGGCCGGGCCGCTCAGATATGAATCGCGTGTGCTGCAGGGGATCTGGGCGACCGCCCCCTATCTGCACAACGGCTCGGTGCCGACGCTTGCCGACCTGCTCGAAAGGCCCGAGGACCGACCTACTTCGTTCCCCCTTGGCCGCAATTACGATACCGATCGCATCGGCCTCGCGCGCGATCAGGGCGCTTCGACGGATCAGCGGACGACCACGGGATGCGATCAAAGGAATTCCGGGAACAGCCGCTGCGGGCACGACTTCGGGACCAATCTCAGCGACGAGGAAAAACGCGCCTTGCTCGAATATCTGAAGATCCTCTGAGATCGCTCCCGCCGAGAGGCGAGCGGCCGGCGCCCGCGTGACTTGCCCCCTGCGCCCGGCTACGCAGCCTGCTGCAATGGCGGGGCGGGGCGGAACCGGTGGCATCTGATGGACAGGGCGCGGGCGAGCCCGGCGCCAGAGCCCGGCAGCTGATCCTGCGCGGCGGCCGATCGGCGGCGATCGGTCTCGTCATCCGCTTCGGTGCCCGCATCCTGTTCCTGTTCGTCGCGGCACGGCTGTTCGGGGCGGTGCTGTTCGGCGCTTACAGCCTCGCGGTCGCCCTGGTCGAACTCGGCGTCGTGATCGGCGGCCTCGGCATGAAGCGGCTGCTGTTCAAGCTGCTCGACGAGGACGAGAGCGGCCGCAATCCGGCGCATATCGTGCTCGATGCCGCCGTCGTCGTCGGCGCGGTGAGCCTGGCCCTGAGCGCCCTCGTCATCGGCCTGGTCGCCTTGCCGCCGGTCCACGACCTGCTCGGCGAGACTGCCTGGCCGCTTTTGATCCTCGCGCCGATGATCGCCGGTCAGGCCCTGCTCGACCTGTTGCTCGCCGCGACTCGCTGGAAGCACCGGATGCGCTACGAAGTCGTCGGGCGCAGCATCGTCGAGCCTTATGCGGGCGTCGCCGCGACGCTCGCGGCCTATTTCGCCGGCTTCAGCGAAACCGGCCTGCTGATCGGCTATTGGGCCGGCACGCTCGCCGCCCTGGTCTACGCCGTCGCCGGCACGCGCAGCGCGTTCGGCTCGCTCTCGCTGCGAAGCTACCGCCTGGCGCCGGGCCGGGGACGCGCGATCCTGCGCGAGGGCGCGATGCCGATGGCCGGCGATCTCGCCGGCGGCTTCTTCACCCGCCTCGATCTCTATCTGGTCGGGATCATGCTCGGCGAAGGACCGGCCGGGATTTACGGCGTCGCCCGCCAGGTGCGAACGCCGATCCGCCAGGTCAGGCAGAGCTTCGACGGCCTGCTGACTCCGATCGTGGCGCGGACGCTCGCCGCGCGCGGCGCGCCCGAGACCGGGCTCGCACTGGCGTCCGCGGCGCGGCTGATCCTCGCGATCCAATTGCCGATCCTGATCGCGCTGGCTGCGATCGGTGTGCCCCTCTTGACCTGGTTCGGGCCGGAATTCGCCGCCGGCTATTGGGCGATGCTGCTGCTCGGGACGGCCGAGGCGGTGCAGGGTGCCTTCGGGATCGGCGACCTGATCCTCCTCTACCGGCGGCCGGCGCTGGTGGTGAAGGTCGTTGCCGCCGCCATTGCCGTCAATCTGGCCGTCGGCTGGCTGCTGATCCGCGAGTTGGGCATCGACGGCGCCGCGCTCGCCGTGCTGGCCGCGATCGTGACCAGCGCGATCCTGCGGCGCATCCTGCTGCGCAGCCGCTTCGCGGTCCGCGTGCCGTTCTATCATAGCGCCGCGCCGATCGCGGCGGCCGCGGTCGCCGCGGCGGCCGTCCATGCCGCGACCCGGCTGACCGGCGCGGCACCCTGGGGCCCCCTGCTCGTTCTCGCCTCGGGCCTTGTCGCTTATGTCGTCATCCTCCGGCTATGGCTCGCCATCGCCGGTGACAATCTGGCATTGCGGCACTTCGAGGCCATGGAAAGCACGCGGAGATGCAGCGAATGAAAGCCACCATCTATCACAATGCAAACTGCGGAACGTCTCGCAAGACATTGCAAATCCTGGAAGAAGCCGGCGCCGACATCACTATCATCCACTATCTCAAGACGCCGCCGTCCAAGGCCGAGTTGAAGCGGCTGTACGAGCGCGCCGGGATCGGCCCCCGCCAGGGCCTGCGCGCGAAGGAGCAGCTCGCCCGGGATCTCGATCTCGTCGAAGGCGCGGTGAGCGACGCCGCGATCCTGGAGGCGATGGTCGAAAACCCCGTGCTGATCGAACGCCCGCTGGTCGAGACCGAGAAGGGGGTTCGCCTCTGCCGGCCGCAGGAGAAAGTGCGCGAGATCCTGTAACGGGACTGGGAAGGTTCATCGCGCATCTGTAAGAAGCGCGTATGTCGACGATCGATCCCGATCTGCTGCTCAAGGCCTATTCGATCGGCGTCTTCCCGATGGCCGACAGCCGCGACGCGAAAGAGCTGTTCTGGGTCGAGCCCAAGCGCCGGGCGATCCTTCCGCTCGATCGATTCCATCTCTCAAAGTCGCTCAGCAAGACTTTGAAATCAAACACGTTCGAGGTCACTCGCGACCTGGCATTCGGGGAGATCGTGCGGCTCTGCGCGGCCCGCGAGGAGACCTGGATCAACAGCCAGATCGAAGCGAGCTACCAGCGCCTGTTCGAGGCCGGCCGCGCCCATTCGATCGAGGTCTGGCGCGGCGGCATGCTGGCCGGCGGCCTCTACGGGGTGAGCCTGGGCACCGCTTTCTTCGGCGAATCGATGGTTTCGCTCGCCCGCGACGCTTCGAAGGTCGCTCTGGCCTGGCTGGTCGCGCGGCTGAAGGTCGGCGGCTACAGGCTGCTCGATTGCCAGTTCATGACCGACCATCTCAAGAGCATGGGCGCGGTCGAGATCGACCAGAAGGATTATCTGGCGCTGTTGGATTCGGCGCTGGGCGGCGTGGGCGGCGGCGGGGTCGGCGAGGCCTCGACCGGCGCGGCCGAGTTCGCCGCGCTCGACCGGCTGCTCGATTCGCGCGCCGAGGGGGCCGGCTCGCCGCCGCCCGGATGGGTCATCGCGCAGCTCATCGGCCAGACGTCGTAAATCGGGTGCTCGACGACGTTGAGGCCCGGGGTTTCCTTGAAGAGCCAGCCTGAGAAGATGCGCTGCAACTGCCCCTGCGGGTTGCGCACGTCGAGCTGGACGAAGGCCCCGGTCAGGTGCTGGACCTCCCACGGCGCGGTCATCTCGCAGGCGCGCAGCCGCACGATCGCATCGCCGAAGCGGATCGCCTGGCCGGGCCTGAGGCGGAATTCGCGCATCTGGCCGTTGCGCTTGTTGAGCAGCCGCAATGTGGCGACGCGCTGGCCCATCGGCGTGGTTCCTGCGGGAAGGCGGGTCACCGCCTGCGCGATATCGACGGTATCGGCCTCGACCCCCGCCTCGTTCTGCGCACTGCGTTCGGGCGCGGCCTGCGTGCAGCCGGCCAACGCGAGCAGGATCAGCGCGGCGAGGTTGGGCGCGAGTGCGCGCATGCCTCAGTCAGGCGTCCAGGGCTGGTAGTCGCCGCTCGCCGCGGCCCGGCGGCCGCCGCGCTCCAGAGCGCCGGCCGGCCGATAGGCGTCCGCGGTCCCGGTCAGATTGGCGATCGGCGGCTTCAGGAATTTCGGCGCGGGCGGCAGCGACTTGTCCGGCACCTCGTCGATCTGGCGGGTCAGCCAGGCATACCATTCGGGCGGCACCCGGCTGACGTCGTTCGCGCCCTGATAGATCACCCAGCGCCGGCCCTTGCCTTCGAAATAGGCGTTGCCGAGCGGATCGCTGCCGACCTTGCTGCCATTCTTCCAGCTGAACAGAGCGGTCCCGGTCGACGCGCCCTCCCACCAGGTGAAGAGATTCTTGAAGAAGCCCATGCGGCAAGCGCCTAGCGCCGATGCTTGGGGCCGCGCAAGTCTTAGGCGACGCTCTAATCGTCCCAGCTGACCCGGTCGCCCGCCTGGATGCCGAGCTCGGCCGCCCTGCCCCCGCGCAACTCGAGCACCGCCGTCACCGGCTCCTCGACCCCGACCAGCTCCTCCGACATCGGCACCGTATTGGCGGCGATCCGGGCGATCGTGCCGTCGGGGCGGATGAAGATCATGTCGAGCGGGATCAGGGTATTGCGCATCCAGAAGGCGGCGGGCCGGGGCGGATCGAAGGGGAAGAGCATGCCGGCGTCCGCGGCCAGCGCGCGGCGGTGCATGAGCCCTTGCGCCTGCTGCGGCTCGGTGCGCGCGACCTCGACGATGAAGTCATGACGTCGCCCGCGCCCCTCCACGGTCAGGCGCACGAGGTCGAGCCCGGAAGGCGCGGTACGCGCCGCGACGGGGGCGGCGGCGTTCTCGGCGGCGGGCGTGCCCTGGCAGCCGGCGAGGACGGCGGCAGCAGCGACCGCGGCAAACAGGAAACGCGTCAAGCGGGCTCCACCTCGACGGCGAGCGGACCCTTGCGGCCGTCGGCGATCCGCGCCCGCAGCGGCTGATCCGGCAGCAGATCGTTCAGCCCGCCGCGCCGCACCGTTTCCATGTGGACGAAAATGTCCTGCGTCTCATCCTCGTCGCGGACCAGGAAGCCGTAGCCGCGCAGGCGGTTGAACCATTTGACCCGCACCGGCTCGAACGCGCCGGCATCGGCGATCAGGCTCGACGGATCGATGCGGTCGCCATGGCCGTCGCCCGTTCTCCCCGAATCCTGCGTGACCGCGCCGGTCAGATCGATCTCGAGCACCTGGCGGGCCTGCAGCCCGCGCTCCTGCTCGGCGACCAGACATTCGACCACCGCGCCTTCCGGCAGGCTGCGCCGGTCGTGATCCTTCAGCACCGAGAAGTGAATGAGGATGTCGCCGTCGGCGTCGTCGCTGACGATGAAGCCGAAGCCCCGGGTCGCGTCGAACCATTTGACGGTGCCGCTCAGCCGGATCAGCTCGGGCTCCAGCATCGCGGCGCGCGCGGGCGCGGCCTCGGCGAACGAGTCCGCACCTCCTTCGGCAAGCGCTTCGCGACGCGACGTCATCTACGCCTGAACCCCCCTGGATCAGTCGGCAAAGCTATCAGATTTTCGCTTCTAGGGAACCACCTGAGTTCAGAGGCCGTCCGCATCCGGGATTTCGCCCGGGCGGGCCTCGATAAGCCGCCGGGCGAGGCCCAGCGGATGGCCGGCGCGGAGCATCGCCGCCAGCGCCTTTTCGCGTGCGGGCCGATCGGCTTCGACCTCTGCAAAGGGCCCGATCCGGCGGCGTTGGGCGAAGCGCAAGGCGGCCTCCCAGGCGCCGTCGCGCGCCGCCTCGCGCGCCTCAGCCCCGTCCTCTTCGCCGATCCCGGCCGCGCGCAGGGCCTCGCCCACCTGCCGTTCGCCATAGCCGCGCCGGGCCAGGCTCGCGCCCCGCGCCGCGGCGAAGGCGCGGTCGTCGACATAGCCGAGCGAGGCGAGCTTCTCGACGAGACCGTCGAGATCGGGCGCCCTTTCCCCCTCCCAGCCCCGCTCGCGCAGCTTGCGCAGGAGATAGAGGCGCAGCTTGGCGCGGGTGGTGGCGAAGCGGCCGGCATAGGACAAAGCGGCCTGTTCGAGCCCCGCCGGGTCGAGCGGCGGGCGCGGGCCGCGTTCGAATCTGGAGCGTCTGGCGGGCATCGCCATGTTTGTGCCACAGTCGCCCCGGATTATGAACGCGCCTCGTCGCCTGAATGGCGCAGGGCGAACATGATCGGGAAGCCGGACTATTGGGGGCCCGGTCCCAACAAAGGGAATTCGCGGAACGTGCTTGACCAGGATGGCCATGCGGGGCCGCAGGACGATGCGCCGGACGCGCTCGTTCCGACACCGACGGACGACGACCTTCCCCGGCGCTACGCCGATTTCGGAACCATGCCCGAAGCGCTCGATTATGCGGCGCGCAGCCGCAAGGGCTTCAATTTCCACAATCACCGCTCGCAGCTGGTCCGCGTCTATCCCTTTTCCGAGATGCGCGCCGACGCGCTCGCCGACGCGCACCGCTTCGTCGCCCGCGGGGTCAAGCCGGGCGACCGCATCGCCCTGATCGCCGAGACCGCGCCCGAATTCGTCGCTCTGTTCTTCGGCGCGCTTTACGCCGGCGCCTGGCCGGTGCCGCTGCCGCTGCCGACCTCGTTCGGCGGCGCCCAATCCTATATCGATCAGCTGCGCGTCCAGCTCTCCAGCGCGGATCCAAAGCTGCTTTTCTACCCGCCCGAGCTCGAAGCGATGTGCGGCGAAGCGGCCCGGCTGGAGGGCGTCGAGGCGGCCGACTGGACCAGCCTCCATGCCTCCCAGGCGATCCCCGGCCCGCTCCCGCAGGCCAAGCCCGGCGAGATCGCCTATCTGCAATATTCGAGCGGCTCGACCCGCTTCCCCCATGGCGTCGCGGTGACGCACGAGGCGCTGCTCGCCAATCTCGCCGCCCACTCCCACTCGATGAGCATCGGCCAAGGCGATCGCGGCGTTTCGTGGCTGCCTTTCTATCACGACATGGGCCTGGTCGGCTGCATGCTCTCGATGGTCGCCAACCAGATTTCGGCCGATTATCTCAAGACCGAGGATTTCGCCCGCCGCCCGCTCGCCTGGCTCGATCTGATCAGCCGCTGCGACGGGCAGGCGATGAGCTATTCGCCGAGCTTCGGCTACGACATTTGCGCGCGCCGCGTGTCGAGCCAGATGAACGTCGCCGAGCGCTTCGATCTGTCGCGCTGGCGGATCGCTGGCAACGGCGCCGACATGATCCGGCCCGATGTGATGCAGGCCTTCGTCGACGCCTTCGCCCCGGCCGGCTTCGACGCCAAAAACTTCCTGCCGAGCTACGGCCTGGCCGAGGCGACGCTCGCCGTCACCGTGATGCCGCCGGGCGAAGGGATCGTCGTCGAGCTGGTCGAAGAGACCTTGCTCGCCGGCGGCGGGACCAGCGAGCGCGACCGGCCGCAGCGTTATCGCTCGGTGGTCAATTGCGGCAAGCCGGTGCGCGGCATGGCGGTCGCGATCCGCGCCGACAACGGCACCACGCTCGGCGAGCGCGAGATCGGCAAGGTCTATTGCCGCGGCACCTCGGTCATGGCCGGCTATTTCCGCGACGAGGAGGCGACCAAGGCCTGCCTCGACGCCGACGGCTGGCTCGACACCGGCGACATGGGCTACCTTTCGGACGGCTATCTCTACATCGTCGGCCGCGCCAAGGACATGATCATCATCAACGGCCGCAACCATTGGCCGCAGGACATCGAATGGGCGGTGGAGCAATTGCACGGCTTCAAGGCCGGCGACATCGCCGCCTTCTCGGTGACCACGCCGGGGGGCGAGGAGACGCCGGCGGTGCTCGTCCAGTGCCGCACCTCCGACAGCGAGGAACGCGGCCGCCTTCGCGATACGATCCGCGAACGGGTCCGCGCGATCACCGGGATCAACTGCGTGATCGAACTGGTCCCGCCGCGCTCGCTGCCGCGGACGAGCTCCGGGAAGCTGTCGCGAGCAAAGGCGCGGAACCTGTACCTCTCCGGGGAAATTCAAGCATATGACGTGGCCGCCTGACGGCAGCCGCGCGACCGAGTCACGCGCTTGCGCCGGCCAAAGGGCACGGGTAAGAGCGCGGCCGGCCTAGGAGTGTAGCTCAGTCTGGTTAGAGCATCGGTCTCCAAAACCGAGGGTCGTGGGTTCGAATCCCTCCACTCCTGCCACGGAGCAAGCGGCAAAGCCGCGTTGGCCGAAGGCCATGCGAACGTGCGGCCGACAGGTGGGCGAAGCCCAGCCTGATCGACGTCACGAATTCAGTTCGTGACGGCGCCTCCAGCAAGCCGAGGCTCAAGCGAAAACCCCCGTCCGTCACGGCACCATTGTGCCGTGACGTCGATCAGGCTCCGCTGCGCGGACCTGTCGGCCGGGCGGGTCCGACTCCCGTATAGCGCTATCGCGCTATCCCGGGGTCGGCTTCGCCCCTTGCCGTGGGCGGCGGGGCTCGTTATCTACCCCGCCTAATCCGACAGCGTAAGGAGCGACGCCGGCCCCCAAGGGGCGGCGGAGCGGCCTTGCCCGAAAGACGAGGACGAGAGCGGCCATGGCGAGGGTGAATCCGGGCGAGTTCCTTCGGCAGGTCCGCGCCGAAAGCGCGAAGATCGTCTGGCCGACGCGCAAGGAGACGATCATGACCGCGATCATGGTGCTGATCATGACCGCCTTGCTCGCGCTCTTCTTCTTCGGCGTCGACAGCGCGTTCAGCTCGATCGTCCAGGCGCTGCTCGGACTGTTGAGCTAATAACCCCTCACCCGCTCCCGCAAGGGGAGTGGGTAGCCAAGGAAGACCACCGACCCATGTCCCGCTGGTACATCATCCACGCTTATTCGGGCTTCGAAAACAAGGTCCGCGACGCGATCCTCGCCGAGGCCACCCGGCTTGGGCTCACCCCGCTCGTCGAGGCGGTCGAAGTGCCGACCGAGAAGGTCACCGAGGTCCGCCGCGGCAAGAAGGTCACCAGCGACCGCAAATTCTTCCCCGGCTATGTGCTCGCCAAATTGGGCATGACCGACGACGTCTACCACCTCGTCAAGAACACCCCCAAGGTCACCGGCTTCCTGGGCTCGAGCGGCAAGCCGCAGCCGATCAGCGACGCCGAAGCCGCCCGCATCCTCAACACCAAGGACGAAGCCGCCGCCGCCGCCCCCAAGACCAAGATCAGCGTCGATTACGAGATCGGCGACAATGTGAAGGTGCTGGACGGGCCGTTCGCGAGCTTCAACGGGATCGTGGAGGAACTGGATTTCGATCGTGGGCGAGTGAAGGTCGGCGTGTCGATCTTCGGGCGGGCGACGCCTGTGGAGCTGGAGTTCGAGCAGGTCGAATTGGTCAAGTAGCAGCTTGATGCGGACCGAAGTTTACGGCTCGCGTTTGCCTTGCTTTTACCGGGGCGCCTTTCGCACCTCAGCCGTCTCCCGCGCCATCACGAGATGATTCCAAGCGGCCGAGCCGATGGCATGTGCCACGGGAACGGGAACAGCGTTGCCAACTTGCTCATAGTGCTTGCTTAGGCTGGAGCCGGCGAACTGAAATGCATCGGGGAAGCCTTGGAGCCGTGCGGCCTCCCTAACTGATATCGTTCGGTTCTGCGTTGGGTGAATATAGGCGCCCCAGTGCGGATCGCACTTCGTCAGCAGCGTCGAGGCGAGTCCATTTCGGGCCAGGCGGCCATATCGTTTCGTGTGGTCGGACAGCCGAGCGCGCTGCATCCCGGCTGGCAGCAGGTCCCTCGGAATGTCCCGCCAGTTGCCGCCCTCCGGTACGTGCACCACCCTATCCAAGTTCACCGTCGTAAGGGTATGGCACGCATGGTTGTACAGCTTGCTCGCGCCCTTTCTCACCGCCCTTTGAAAGCCCGAGAATGGCGGGATGGACCCCCTCTTGGCGAGCGGCTCTCCGCCGCCGTTAGGGATGGGCGGCAGATCGCCGATCGCCTTCCAGACTGTTACGAGTCGCTTCAGTCCTTTCCGGGCTTTCGAGGTCTTCTTGTTTCGAAGCACCGCCGAGCAGTGAGTTGGGTCCGGCAGCATCTTGTCGGGGGCGCCCAATCGGCTAGCCACGATGAAGACGCGGCGCCTAACCTGGGGCGTTCCGTATTCCTCCGCCGACAACACTCTTACGGTGCACTTGTAGCCAAGCTCCGGCGATTCTAGCTCTGCCTTGATGGCCGCGACGACACTTCCGTCGCCAATGGTGAGGATGCCGGGGACATTCTCCATGACGATCGTCTTTGGCCGGAGCCCCTTCACGATTCGGAGATAGTCCTCGAAGAGGCGAGCCCGAGCATCCTTCTCGGTTCGCTGATGATTGTTGTAGCTGAAAGACTGGCATGGCGGTCCGCCGATCAGACAGTCTAGCTCGCCCTCTTCGAGGCCGCACTCGCGGAGCACTGTCTCTGCAGAAAGCGCCGAGATCTGTCCTTCAAAGAACACCGCTTCGGGAAAGTTCAGGCGGAATGTTGCGGATGCATCGGGGTCAACATCGTTGCCGCCAACGACCCCCCAGCCAGCATTCCGAAAACCCACGGCTAGACCGCCGGCCCCCGCGAAAAGGTCGAGACAAAGCGGCGCGTCCTTTGGGAGGGCGCAGGTGGCGGGGTAGATTTTCAGCAGCTCCCCTTTTTGAGCAGTCCCTGACTCCATGCGCCTTCTGCTTCGCTGCCGTTTCTCAGAACGAATATAGAACGAAAATTGAGACAATGATAGGGCATGTCGCCGGGCGTCGAAAAAGGGCGTAACCTATTGATTGGGTAAGAAAGTATTTGCCCAATCGGCAAAACCGATGCCCGCCGACCCGCCAGCCCTTGACAATCGGGCAGCACTCACCGATCTTAACGCGGTTGCCTCCGCAAGTGAAGCAACCAAGTCAAGGAATTGTCCGATGACCGCCGACACTGCTGCCCTGAGTGCTACCACCTCTCTCACACCGTTCAAGACGCGCACCGTCGAAGAGCGCATCGCCAACAAGACCTGGACCGTGACCGAGTGCGAGCTCGACGTCCTGGAAGACGTGAAGCTCTGGGACCAGAACCCGCGCATCCAGACGTTCCTCCCCCACGTCGTGGCGGCGTCTGAGGAGGAGATCGAAGCGGCCTTGGAGCGCACCCCTGGTTTTGCTGCCCTCAAGAAGTCCATCCAGCTGCTGGGGCAGATGGAGCCGATCTACGTCTGGCGCGCTGATCCGTCGAAAAAGTACCAGGTTCTCGAAGGCGCGACGCGCGTCACGATCCTTCGCGAACTCCACCGCGCTTCCATTGGCGAGCTCAACGAGGGCGAGTTCGCGAAGGTGAAGGCAAAGGTGCTTCCGGCGGAGTTCGACGCGACTGACCGCACCGTGCTGCTCGCGGCCATCCACGTCCGCGGCACCGGCGTCCGCCAGTGGTCGCGTTATGACCAGGCACGCTTCATCCATGAGGCGGTCGTTGGCCGTCCGAACAAGCCGCCGGTGATGAACCAGAAGCAGCTCGGCGAGCTGATGGGGAAGACAGACGCGTGGGTGTCCCGCCTCAAGAACAGCTTCGACTTTTCGCTCAAGTTCGAGGAGCACATCGACGACGAGGAGCACGGCCCCCGGATGGCGAAGGACAGCTTCAGCGTTCTCGAAGAGATCAGCAAGGCTAAGACCATCGGGGCGATGCTTCGCGACTATACCAATCCCAAGCACGACGAGCTTAGGGCGGACGTGTTCGATATGGTTCGCAACAACGTCTTCAAGGAGTACCGCAACGCCCGCTTCCTCGGTGACCTGTACGAGGACAAGGAGAAGTGGGAGCTGCTCAAGACGGGTGAGGAGCACATCGCCGACCGGCTGGCCGCCGAACTCCGGGTGAACTCGACCGGCCCGAAGGCAAGGGTCGCGAACCTGCCGCAACAGATCAAGCGGGCCATCGAGAGCGACAGCGTCGAGTTCGATGAGGAGGACCTCGCCCTACTGCGCGAGGCTGCGTCCTTCGTGGCCGGGCAGGTGCACCAGGGTGTCCGCCAGTTCCGCATCCACCTGCGCGAGATGACAGATATGCTCGCGGAGGCCAGTCTGGCCGACGTGCGCAGCCTGACCGAGGACGAACTGGAAGGGTTCAATGAGTCCCTCTCCTACTTCCAGAACCTCATCGAAGCGCACGCTAAAAAGGCTGCCGCGTGACCGTTCAGCTCTTCGATCACCAGAAGGAAGGCATCGCGTTCCTCACGGGCAAGCAGCACGGGCTGCTTGCCTTTGAGCAGGGGCTAGGAAAGACGCTAGTCGCGATCCGGGCGTTCACCGAGCTGCTCCATCGTAACGAGTGCGACCGGATGCTCGTGATCTGCCCCAACTCACTCAAGCGGAACTGGGTCGCGGAGATCGAGAAGTTCGCGGACGGCGTCACCTGCGTGATCGCCGAGGGCACGCCCGCCGGGCGCAAGGCCGTCTTCGCCGAGTCTAAGGCACGCGTGCTGATCACCAGCTACGAGACGGCCCGGACCGAACACCGCGCGATCACCGCCTTCCTCCAGCGGCAGCGCACGGCCCTAACCTTAGACGAATCCCACGCGACCAAGAACTGGCACTCGCTCACGTCCACCGCGGCGCGTTTCTTCGCGCCCTTCGCCCGCTTCCGCTGGCTGCTCTCCGGCACGCCGGTCACGAACAAGGCGGCGGACCTCTACACCCAGTTCGAGATCATGGCGCCCGGCAAGAATGTCTTGGGCAGCCTGGAGGCCTTCGTCGCCCAAGCGGAAAAAGACCCGACGGCCGGTTTCGCGCGCGACGAGATCGACCGGTTCGTCCTCCGCCGGACGAAGGAGGAGTGCCTCGACCTGCCCGCGAAGTCTTTCGCCGACATCCGGGTCGACCTGCCGCCGTGGCAGCGGAAGCTCTACGACGAGATGCGCGATGCGATGGTCTGCCGGATCGAGGCGATGTCTGGCGACGAGTACCGCGCATTCGCCGCCACCGCCCTCGTCCGGCTCACCCGCCTCAGCCAGATCGCGAGCAATCCAGCGCTGATCCTCCCCGAGGTCGAGGGCGAGCCCGCCAAGTTCGACATGATCGACAGCCTGCTTTCCGATGTCCTGTCGGTTCCCTCTCGCAAGGTCATCATCTGGTCGAACTACGTGAAATCGATCGAGTCGCTGATGGATCGGCTCGCCGCTTACAGCCCCGTCGCCATCTACGGCGGGACGCCGGGGCATGAGCGCCAGGGGATTGCCGAGCGGTTCCAGACCGACCCCGCCACGCGCGTCCTGATCGCGAACCCCGCCGCGGCTGGGACCGGCTTCACCCTCACTGCCGCCAATTTCACGATCTACGAATCCCTGTCCTGGCGCTACGACCACTACGCCCAGAGCCAAGACCGCAACCACCGCATCGGCCAGGATGCCCCGGTGACGTACATGCGGCTAATCGCCACCGACACCATCGACGAGGCCATCATCACGGCGCTGGAACGGAAGTCCGGCTTGGCCCGCGCGCTCCTTGGCGACGCGGACAGCGCTGCGCTCGTAGCGGACCTCACCAAGGACGAGATGCGCGCGCTGATTACCCAGAACAAGCTGCCCGGCGGAGCCTAGGGTGGCAGACAGGCTGACGCCCGAGGCGCGCTCGCGGAACATGGCCCGCATCCGGAGCCGGGACACCAAGCCAGAACTCCGACTGCGATCCGCCCTCTTCGCGCGCGGGCTGCGGTTTCGTGTCTGCCGTCGTGAACTGCCAGGCCAGCCTGACATCGTGTTCCCGAAGGAGCAGCTCGCGATCCAGGTGCGGGGCTGTTTCTGGCACCAACACGAGGGGTGTAGGCACGCGCGCATCCCCGACACCAATCGCGCGTACTGGCACCCCAAGCTGAAAAGAACGGTAACCCGAGACCAGACCAATGACGAGTTGCTGTGCCGTCTCGGATGGGAACTGCGGATCGTTTGGGAGTGCGAAATGCGCGGCAGCGAGGCAGTCGAGCGGATCGCCGAGCGTCTCGAGCAGCGTATAAAATCCATCCGTGCATAGTCTGCATAGGCTCGGTCGGTCAGTCTGCGCCGTTCCGTTGCTGCGCGCAGCCTGCTCACCTGCTGCCTCGCTTCCGCTTCTCCCAATCCGTCAGCCGCCACCCCCCAAACAGCGCCCGATCCGGCTCTTCCTCGACCATCGACCAATGTGGGCGGGGTAGCTGCCACGCAAAACCATACATAGTGTATTGACACGGGGGCGGAACGAGTAGAAAGGGACCATACGATCTGTATGGTTCCCTCCAGCCTTCCTCGAATGCCGAGCGGGCAATCGTTGAAGGACATTCTCATGCGCCTCCCGCCCGCACCCGCCACCGCGGCGGCTTTCGCCCCCTCCACGCCGCAGGTGACAACATGACCGCGCGCCAGTGCCAATACCTCCTCGCCTCGGTCTTCTTCGTGCTGGGCGGGTGGTGCCTGCTGTCCCCGGCCTCGGTGCTCGCGCTGGCCATTCGCCCCGAGTATCAATCCTCCGCGCCGATCGTGCCGATTCTGGTGGGGGCGTTCGGGGCGCAGGCGTTGATCGCGGGGCTGTTCGCGGCTTTCTCGACCTTCACCAGGCGGACCTTCGCGGCCTATGGCGTCGCGCTGCTGCCCTTCTTCGTGTTCGATTATTATTTCTATGCGGTCGAGCCGATGCTGACCGCGATCGGGCTGCTCGACGCCCTCGGCAATGTCGCGATGCTGGCGCTGTGCGTGGTCGGGTGGAAGACCGCCGAGGCCTGAGCCCCGGGCCGCCCCGGTAACCCATTCGCAAGCAGGAAGGTCAGTGCGATGAAACGAAACAGTTTCTATATCGAGCGCATCATCCCCCTCCTCATCACGGGCGGGCTGTTCGTCCACCTGATCAACATCGCCAACTATCTGCGCGACGGTAGCGCGCGGGTGGGCGACGTGCTGCAACCCGCGGTCGATGCCCCGCTCGCCTTGCTGATGATCTATTGCGCGGTCGGGCTCCTCTATTGGCGCAATTTTTTCGGCAAATTCGGGATCGTCTCGGTCTGGCGCAAGGTGTCCTACTTCGTCATCGCTTTCTACATCTGGGCGAGCATCCCCGGGCACCTCATGTTTCTGGCGAGCGGCGACACGAGCTATTTCGACTTCTTCCCGTGGTGGTTCAGCGTCGTGTTGATGCCGATCTACGGCCTGATGATCTTGTACTTCGTCACCCTCCACCAAAGACGCGTGGACGGTGCCGTCGACTGAGGGCCGCATCGAGCGGATCCTGTTCGTGCGGGGCCATGTCGACGCGGCCGACGATTTTCCTTCGGTGCATATGGTTACCGACGCGGCGTCCGAATTGATCATCCAGACCCTCGGCGCGCGGGGCCGGCATGCCCGGACCGCGCTGGGCTGCGCGAGCTTGCCCGACAACAATGCCGTCACGATCGCCGCCATCGCCGTGGCCGCGCACTCGCGTTCGGGGGGATAATCCTTCAGTCTCCGAGGCTTCCCTTCGTTTCGGAGCGGTCGTGCGAGCCGCAGGCGATCATGGTAAAATTCGGTAAGGAATGGCTGCTAATAAGGGACCCTCACCTGACATGGTTTCCTGAATGTGAAGATGAAGCGCCAAACCTCCCGCCGCCCCTGGAAAGCGCTCGTGCTTGCGCTGGTGGTCGGGCTTGTCTTCGGCGTCGGCCAGGTCGGCGAGCCGATCGAGAACATCATGCAGATCGGCCGCAACAAGCTGCGCAGCCACCCGGCGAGCGGGCAGATCGTGCTGGTAGGAATCGACGACCGCAGTGTTCGCGAGAGCGGCAGCGCGCCCTGGAACGGGAGCCAACTGGCGAACCTCGTCCGGCGAGTCGATGCCGCAGGGGCGCGGCGGATCCACCTCGACGCGGATATCGGGAGCGGTGCGGCGCCCCAGGATGTTGCCCAGCTCGAGACGGCGATGGCGGGCGCGCGGGCGGAGCTGCTGCTTCCGGTGCGCTTCTCGGTCAACCCGGTGAGCGGGGCACGATCCGAATATCGTCCGCCGGAGCAGCTCGCACGCCAGGCAACGCTGGTGAACACCAACCTCTTCGTCTGGTGGGACAATGCCGTGTGGGAGCACCCCTATGGCGCGCCAGTCGGCGGACGGCTCCGCCCGTCACTGAGCAACGTCCTTGGCGGCAGCGAGCAAGGCTCCGATACGCTGTTTCCGATCGATTATGGGATCGATCTGCGGACCATCCCCGCACTCAGTGCAAGCGACATCCTCAACGACCGGATCGCCCGCGAGCAATTGGCCGGCAAGGACGTGGTCATCGCCCGCACCGATTTCGCGACCGAACATTATCGGGCGCCCGGCTTCGGGCCGGTACCCGGGATTCTCTTCCATCTCGTCGCCGCGGAAACGCTGCTGGGCGGACAGCCGGTCGATCTGGGCTGGACGGTGCCGCTGGCACTGGCGCTGCTGCTTGGAGCCGGAATCCTCTGCTTCAGACGGCGCGCCGCCGCCACGATCCTCGGCGTCGCGCTCGCGACCTCGATTGGCGGCGTGGTCCTGCTCGAAGCCTATCAGGTCCACGCCGAAATCCTGCCCGCGCTCGCCGCGATGCTGACCGCGGCACTGGCGCGCGCCGCCGCAAGCATTCGCCGCTCCTATCAGTCGCGCGGGACGACCAACATGGCGACCGGCATGCCCAATCTCCAGGCGCTTCGCCAATCCGAGGGCCATGGCGGGATCGTGGTTTCGGCCCGAATCAAGAATTACGCGCACATCACCGCCTCGCTGCCGCCGCAGGACGAGAAGGAGCTGGTCGAGCAGATCGTCGGGCGGCTCGAATTCGGCGCCGAGGGCGCGACCATCTACCAGGCCGACGAGGGCGTCTTCGTTTGGCTTGCCGGCCACGGCAAGGAAGAGGGCATCGTCCAGCAGGTCGAAGGTTTGCAGGCGCTGTTCCGCAGCCCGATCGTGGTCGCCTCGCGGCTGATCGACCTCGCCATCACCTTCGGCCTCGATCTCGACGCCTCGCGCTCGCTGGCGCAGCGCGTCTCCAGCGCGCTGGTCGCCGCGGACGAGGCGGCGCGCGACGGCAAGAGGTGGGCGAGCTTCAACCCGGCGAGCATCGAGGATGCGGATTGGGCGATGTCACTGCTCGGCCGGCTCGACCATGCCATCGACCATGACGAATTGTGGGTCGCCTATCAGCCCAAGCTCGAGTGCAAATCCGGCCGGGTGATCGGCGCCGAAGCGCTGGTGCGCTGGACCCACCCCGACAAGGGCCAGCTCCACCCCGACCAGTTCATCGGCGCCGCCGAACAGGGCGGGCGGATCGACCGGCTGACCTATTTCGTGCTGGACACGGCGCTGGAGGCAGTCGCCTCGATCCAGCACCTCAACCCCGGCTTCACCATGGCGGTGAACCTCTCGGTGCTCCTGCTCAGCAACGATACTTTGGTCTCGACGGTGGATGCGATGCTGCGCAAGCACGGCGTTGCGCCCAAGCTGCTGACGCTGGAGGTGACCGAAACCTCGACGCTGGGCAGCGCCGCCGACCAGATCGCCAATTTGCAGCGGTTGAGCGATATGGGTGTGCAGCTGTCGATCGACGATTATGGCACCGGCTTTTCGACGCTCGAATATCTGCGGCGAATCCCGGCTTCGGAGATCAAGATTGACCGCAGCTTCATCTCGATGCTGAACAATTCGCAAAGCGACCGGATCATGGTCAATTCGACGATCCAGCTCGCCCATTCGCTCGGCCGCAAGGTCGTTGCCGAGGGCGTCGAGAGCCAGGAGATCGTCGACGAACTCAAGCGGATGCGCTGCGACATCGTCCAGGGCTATCATACCGGACGGCCGGTCCCGCTCGCCGAATTGCTCAAGCGCATCGGCTCGAGCGACACCCAGCAAGCCGCCTGAACGCGTCGCGGCGGGCCCACGCCGGCCGCTCCGCCGCCCCCGAATATTGTCGCCACTACGCCCGGGGAGGACGCCGACCCGGGCCGAATGCCGCGCCGGATTCGGGCGAATTTCCCTGTCAAAAGCGCGCCCGAACGTTGTTTTCACACAATAAGTTCCGCGCATGGTAAATTTTTTTTTAACCATGCGACATGTTTCCCATTCCCCTTCGACTATAGCCAGTGAGGAAGGGATTGGACGCCGATCCGGCAGGCCAGTCGGACCCCTCGCCAGGGCTCTCGCCCGGGTGCGGATCGACTGGAAAAACCCGCCGGCAGTTCTTGGCCGAGCTGACGAGGATGTCCGGGTCTTTCTCTGATTGGATCCGATTACCAGAGGGAGAATTTTTATGTGGGCATGGCTTATGGGCGGCGGTCACTGGCGCTAAGCGCCGAACCGCTTCGCTGACCACTAGCGAAACAGAAAGGCCCCGCTCCGGCGGGGTCTTTTTTTGTGGGTGGCCGACCGACGCGGGTCGTCCTTTGGAGCCGACCGATCGACTCGCGCAAATGCCCCGCCCCGCGTGGGCAGAGGTCCATCACGCGATCGAGCGCGGCGGTGGCGGGTTTCGCCAATAATTGGGGTGCTGCGCCCTGCCGGCCCCTGCGGCGCGCGGAGCCCTGTTTCGCAAGTCGTTGCCATTGCCCGATATCCTTAATCTGGCACGGCTCATGCTTAGCATTCTCCATCAGGCGGAATCGCCGCCTCATGGAGTTTCAGACGATGCGCAATGCCCAACCCAATATCTTTCTCGGCCGCGACGACACCTTCTTCGGCGTCTGCGAGGCGCTCGGCGAGGATCTTCGGATCAACGCCAACCTCCTGCGGCTCGGCTTCGCGCTCGCGACCTTCTTCACGCCGCTGGGCGCGATCACGGCTTATGCGGGCGCCGGCCTGCTCGTCGCGCTGACCCGTTTGATCGCCCCCGCGCCGGGCGCCCGTGCCGCCGCCCGCGCCGCTTATGCGACCGACGAGATCGCCCCGGCACAAGTCGAGGAGGAGCCCGCGCCCCTGCCCCTCGCCGCCTGAGTCTCACCGCATGACATTTGCCTTCTTCGCCCTCTTGGGTTAAGGGCGCCGCCTTCCACGCGACAGGCATGGGAAATTGCGGGAGGCGGGGCCCTGCCCTGCCGTTCGGACCGCTAAACTTGAACCCGGCCGAGGCGTTTCGCGCTTTGGCCCGACTATAGAGTGAGAGACAATGGCGAAGAAGATTACGGGCTATATCAAGCTCCAGGTGCCCGCGGGCGCCGCCAATCCGTCGCCGCCGATCGGCCCTGCTTTGGGCCAGCGCGGCGTCAACATCATGGATTTCTGCAAAACGTTCAACGCGCAGACGCAGGAACTCGAAAAGGGGATGCCGATCCCCACCATCATCACCGTCTATGCCGATCGCAGCTTCTCGTTCGAAACGAAGACGCCGCCGGCGAGCTTCCTTCTCAAGAAGGCGGCCAAGATCAAGTCGGGCTCCAAGGAGCCGGGCAAGATCGGCGGCGGGCGCGTCACCCGCGCCCAGCTGCGCGAGATCGCCGAGGTCAAGATGAAGGACCTCAACGCCAACGACATCGAGGCGGCGGCGAAGATCATCGAAGGTTCGGCCCGCGCGATGGGCCTCGAAGTGACGGGGAACTGAGGCGATGACCAAGCTCAGCAAGAAGGTCAAAGCGCTCAACGAGGCGCTCGACCCCACCAAGCTCTACGGCGTCGACGAAGCGATCGCGACGGCCAAGACCTACGCCACCGCCAAATTCGACGAGACGATCGAGATCGCTCTGAACCTCGGCGTCGATCCGCGCCACGCCGACCAGATGGTCCGCGGCGTCGTCACCTTGCCCGCGGGCACCGGCAAGGAGGTGCGCGTCGCCGTCTTCGCCAAGGGCGACAAGGCCGACGAAGCCAAAGCCGCGGGCGCCGATGTGGTCGGTGCGGAAGACCTGATGGAATCCATCCAGGGCGGAACCATCGATTTCGACCGCGTCATCGCCACCCCCGACATGATGGGCGTGGTCGGCCGGCTCGGCAAGGTGCTCGGTCCCAAGGGACTGATGCCGAACCCGAAGCTTGGCACTGTGACGATGAACGTCGCCGAGGCGGTCAAGGCGGCCAAGGGCGGCCAGGTCGAGTTCCGCGTCGAAAAGGCCGGGATCATCCATTCGGGGATCGGCAAGGCCAGTTTCTCGAACGAGGATCTGCGAAAGAATTTCGACGCCTTCGTCGATGCGATCGTCAAGGCCCGGCCGACCGGCGCCAAGGGCAAATACGTCCAGAAGGCGGCGATCTCCTCCTCGATGGGCCCGGGCCTCAAGCTCGACGTCGCCGAGGTGGCGAGCAGCTGAGCCGACGTTGCCAATTGGATCGAACAGGGCCCGGCGGCGCAAGCTTCCGGCCCTTTTTCGTGCCCGCGCATTTTGTTGGATACATGTTGGATATCCATTCCTAGTTCCCGGTCTGTTCCACTCATGAAAAGGATCAGATCATGTCCAACGTTACCCATGCCGAACTCGCCGCCTCCACCGGCTCAGCGCTTGTCGGCCATATCGCGACGGGCACCGGCGCGGTCGCCCGGACCGCTCAGGCCGCGTTGCGCGACACCGTGTCGGTCGCCGATTTCGGCGCCGTCGGCAACGGCTCGACCGACGACCGCGACGCAATTCAGGCGGCAATCGACGCCGTTTCGAGCGCGGGCGGCGGCACGCTGCTGCTCGAGCGCGGCAAGACCTATCGCAGCGAAGCGATGATCATCGTCAAGGATGGCGTCACTCTGGAGATGAACGGCGGCAAGTTGCTTTTCGAACTGACCGTCGATCCCGAGCCGGAGAACATTCAGGCGACCCTGCAGGCGCTCAAACTGAGGAACGACGCCCACGTCGCCAACGGGGAGATCGAAGTCAATTCTCTCGACGCCGGCGGCCTGCCCGGGGCTGACGTCCATGCACCGATCTGCATCGGCCACATCTACGAGGACAATGCCTCGCCCAATCCGAGCAATGACGACGACGACGTTTCGAACTGGTCGATCCGCAACATGCGGCTGCACTCGAACAAATACGTCTGGGTCGGAGAAGCCGGCTTCGGTGCGCCGGCCATTCAGATCGTGGGCGGCTCGAATAACGGCCTGATCGAGAATGTCGTCGTTCCCGACAGCGACACGATGCTCGGCGGCGTCCACCTCGATTGGGGCTTCGTCGGCGCGATCAGCTCGTCGGATACGGTCGCCAATATGAACGCCAACAAATCCGGCTATATCGCCGGCACGGCCTATACGACCCACCCGCACAACATCACGATCCGCAACATCAGCATCGGCGCGCTCACCGCACCGCGGTTGGGGCAGGACAGCGGCTCGTTCGGCATCCGCCTTTCGGCTTGCTACAACATTCTCGTCGAGAATGTGCGGGCGCAGTCGGTGACTTACGGCTTCCTCACCCACACGGGCGGCGATCTCGGCTTCGAGTTCGCCCGGCCCCAGGATCGACCGCTGGCGGTGAAGAACAACCGCTTCGTCAATTGCGCGATCGCCGATTGCGGCACCGCCTATCTCGCCTTCGCCGACAGCTATGCGGACAATGTCGCGCGCGCGGCCGCCCAGCCGAGCGGCTATGAGCCGATGATGCTGGCGTTGATGGAGACCAATCTGGTCTTCCAGAACGTGTCGGGCAAGGGCGCGGGGACGGCCGCCGCGGCCTATGGCTGCCGGGCCATGCAGCTCCATGGCGGGAGCTTCATCGACTGCGAGGCAAGCTTCTTCCTGCAGGGCTTCAATGTCGACGAACTGACACGCGGGGTTTCGCTGATCCGCTGCAAGGCGTTCTACAATTGGGAGCACGGCATCGCCGTCGATCACAATGGCAACGACCCCGAGGATACGCGGATCATCGACGCCTGGTGCCACGACAATATGTATGGCGGCGGCGGAGCGGGCAAGGCCGGCATCTATGTCGGGTCGAGCAAGCGAGTGATCGTCCAGCGGGCGCGGCTCGGCCGGCCCGGCGAGAACGATCCGAGCCAGTTGCTCGGTCTCTACGTCGGGGCAAGCGCGCTCGGCACGGTGATCGAGGACTGTATGGTGCTCTCGCACAAGAGCGGCGGCTACGCTTACGCTCTCCTCGTGGGCTTCAATCAGCTCGGCCTGTTCCGCGACAATCGCCGGGACCCGACCTTCGCCGCCAACGGCTATTACCCCACTGGCGCACTGACCGTGATCCCGGTCGAGCGCAAGCTCGGCGCCGACGGCCGCGAGATCACGCGCTTCACCGCCGAGAGCGGCGCCACGTTGACCGGCCTGCCGGTCGCGAAGGGAGACGTGATCGAATATGTCAATCCGGTCGCGGGGGGCGTGCGCGGGCTGGTCTGCACCACCGCCGGCGCGGCCGGCTCGACCGCGGTGCTCAAGAGCTGGGGCACCATCGCCGCCTAGCCGAGCGCGGCAAAGCGAAGGGCCGGAGCGAAAGCTTCGGCCCTTTTGCTTTGCGAGGCTGAGGCGCTTTTCATCCGTCTTTACCGCCGCTTAAGGTCTGGCGCCCTAGGCTCGTCCCCGACAAGGGGAGAGGCGAGCGATGACGGAATCGATTTTCGTGCGGGTCCAGCGGGTGATCTCGACGGGTGCAAGCAACGCGATCGGCGTGGTCGAGCGGGTCACCGGGCCGAGCCTGATGCGTCAGGCGATCGCCGAAATCGACGCCGTCGCGGACGAGCTTCGCTCTGCCCGCGACGAGGCGGATACGCGGCGGGTCCACGCCTCGCTCCGCCAGGGCGCGCTTCAGAACCGGGTGGCGACCCACAAGGAGCAGGCGCGCTTCGCGATCGCCAAGGATCGGGAGGATCTGGCCCGGGCCGCGCTCGCCCAGGAAATGGCGGCCGAGGCCGAGCTCGCCGAGCAGCGCAAGGCCGAAGCCGACGCCAAAGCCGAGCTCAAGCAGCTCGACGAGAGCCTTGCCGCGCTGAAGCTCAGGCGGACCGAGATGGAGCGCGACTTTCGCGAGTTCGAGGCGGTGCGCCGCGAAGTCGAACGAACCGCCCCGGCCAAGGGGCCGAGCGCGCGCGGACTGCGCAAGGTCTCCCGCGCCGAGGAGGCCTTCGAACGCGCGATGGCGGCTGCGGGCGGGGGCTCGCGCCCGACCGATCCGACGGAAGCGGCCAAGCTCTCCGAGGTCGACAGCCTGCGCCGCGAGGACGAGATCGCCGCGCGCCTCGCCGCGCTTCGCGGCGAGCAGGGCGAAACGGTGGCGCCCAGGCCGCAGCCTCGCGCCAAGCCGAGAGCACGCGCCTAGACCGAGTAATTGTAAGCCGCTGCTTTCGCCAAGAAAGCGGTGGATGAAACCGCCATCCTTCCGCTACTCCGGATCTGGGGTAGCGGGAGGGATTCGAGATGAGCGACGACAGAGGCTTGCGGGGACCGGCCGGGCCGACGACCGCCGACCAGATCGACGGCGTCGTGCGCAAGCTCGTCACCGCGATCGTGCTCGCCGGGGCGATTATCGGGCTCGCGGTCTACTCTCAGGACGGCCCGCCACGATACCAGGTCGCCGCAGATGGCGCGCGGGTTTATCGGATCAACACGGACAGCGGCACGGTGATCGCCTGCGAGGACGACAAATGCGCGGTCGTGCTCCAGCGCGGGCAGGAATTGCTCGACGCGCTACCGGTCAAGGCGCTTCCCGCCCCCGAGGCGCGGCCCGCCGTTTCCGCCGGAAATGAGGCGGCGGCGGCAGCGGCCAAGCAATAGCGGCAGCGCCCCCGGATCATTGCGGCCCCGGATCGTCGGGGCCTGATCTGCGTTACGGTCATAGGTTAAGATGGAGCAACCTGTGACCGGATCGAACGGCAAGGCGAATTTCAGCGTGGCGGGTCTCGACGACATCACCGCCGGCGGGCTGGCGCGCGGCCGCCTGTTCCTGATCGAGGGCAGCCCGGGCACGGGCAAGACCACAATCGCCACCCAATTCCTGATGGCCGGCGTCGAGAAGGGCGAGTCCTCGCTCTACATCACTTTGTCGGAAACCGAAGAGGAGCTTCGGGAAGGCGCGACCTCGCACGGCTGGTCGCTCGACGGGCTCGAGATTTTCGAGCTGGTGCCGCCCGAAAGCCTGCTCGACGCGGACCAGCAGCAGAGCCTGCTTTATTCGTCGGATCTGGAGCTGGGCGAAACCACCAAGCGGATTTTCGAAGCGTTCGAGCGGATCAAGCCGAGGCGCGTCGTGCTCGATAGCCTCTCGGAGATCCGGCTGCTTGCCCAATCCTCGCTGCGCTACCGGCGGCAGATCCTGGCGCTCAAGCACTATTTCGCCCGCTCGGAGGCGACCGTAGTCATGCTCGACGACCTGTCGGGCGAGGTGGACGACGGGACCATGCACTCCGTCGCCCACGGCGTGATCAGGCTCGAGGAGTTGTCCCCCGAATACGGCCCCGAGCGGCGGCGGCTAAGAGTGCTCAAATATCGCGGCCAACGCTATCGCGGCGGCTTCCACGACTATGTGATCGACACCGGCGGCGTCCGGGTCTTTCCGAGACTGGTCGCCGCCGAGCACAAGATCGAATTCCGGCGCGATGCCCTCGGCAGCGGCTCCACCGAACTTGACGCCTTGCTCGGCGGTGGCGTCGAGCGCGGGTCCAGCGTGCTCGTCCTCGGACCGGCGGGCACGGGCAAGTCGCTGCTTACCCTGACCTTCATCGTCGCCGCGCTCGAGCGCGGCGAATGTGCGGCGATGTTCGTGTTCGACGAGGAGCTTGGACTTCTGTTCGAGCGCGCCAAGGGGCTCGGCATCGAGCTGCAGGCCATGGTCGAAACCGGTCGGCTCGTCGTCGAGCAGGTCGATGCGGCCGAGCTGACGCCGGGCGAGTTCTCCGCCCGGGTGCGCCGCTGCGTAGAGGAGAACGATTGCAAGACCGTCGTGATCGACAGTCTCAACGGCTTCCAGGCGTCGATGCCGGAGGAGCAGGCGCTGATCCTGCACATGCATGAGTTGCTGCAATATCTGAACCGCCAGGGCTGCTCGACCTTCCTCACCGTCGCCCAGCACGGGCTGGTCGGGGAGATGAAATCTCCGGTCGACATCACTTATCTGGCCGACACCGTGATCCTGCTGCGCTATTTCGAGGCGACCGGCCGGGTGCGGCGGGCGATCTCGGTGATCAAGAAGCGGACCAGCGCGCATGAGGACACGATCCGCGAATATCGCATCGACGGGCGCGGGATCACGCTGGGCGAGCCGCTGACCGGCTTTCAGGGCGTGCTTCGCGGCGTTCCGACCCTGCACGGGCAGGCCGCGGAGCTGCTGGAGCCGGTCAACGCGTGAAGCCGGACCTTTCCGAACGCGCCCTCGTGCTGGCGCCGCATGGGCGGGACGCGTTCGTCGCCTGCGGGATGCTGCGCGAATCAGGCCTGCTGTGCGAGATTTCGGCGAGCATCGAGGAATTGGTCGCGTTGATCTCGGCCGGGGCGGGTTTCGCGCTGATCACCGAGGAGGCGCTGGAAACCTCGGATCTGCAGCCGCTCGCCGGATGGATCAGCGAGCAGCCGGGCTGGTCCGATTTCCCCTTCATCCTCTTGACCCGGCGCGGCGGCGGGCTGGAGCGCAATCCGGCCGCGAACCGCTATCTGGAGATGCTCGGCAACGTCACCTTCCTGGAACGGCCGTTCCACCCGACCACCCTGATCAGCCTGGCCGAGGCGGCGCTGCGCGGGCGGCGGCGGCAATATGACGCGCGCGCGCGGCTCGACGAGCTTCACCAGCTCACCTCGGTCCTGGAGCAGCGGGTCGAGGAGCGCACCGCGGCGCATGAGATCGCGGTCGCCCAGCTGCACGAGGCGCAGAAACTGGAGACGCTGGGCCAGCTGACCGGCGGAGTCGCCCATGATTTCAACAATCTGCTGACCCCGATCACCGGCGCGCTCGACCTGCTCCAGCGCAAATATCCCGAGATCGACGCGCGCGGCGCCCGGCTGATCGCCAACGCCTTGCAGGCGGCCGACCGCGCCACCCTTCTCGTCCAGCGCCTGCTCGGTTTCGCCCGGCGCCAGTCGCTGCAGTCCCGCGCGGTCGATCTCGCCGAGCTGCTGGGCGGAATGCGCGACCTGATCTCGAGCTCGGTCGGCGGCTCGGTCGAAATCCACATCCGCCGCGATCCGGACCTGCCGCCGGCGATGGCCGATCCGAACCAGCTCGAGCTCGCCATCCTCAACCTGTGCGTCAATGCGCGCGACGCGATGCCCAACGGCGGCGCGCTCACCGTCGTCGCCGAGCAGGTCGCGATCGGGCCGCGCTCGGAGCCGCGGCTCAGCCCCGGCGTCTATATCCGCCTGTCGGTGATCGACGACGGCATTGGGATGGACGCCGACACGCTTGCCCGCGCGGTCGAGCCGTTCTTTTCGACCAAGGAGACCGGGCGCGGCACCGGCCTTGGCCTCTCCATGGTCCACGGCCTCGCCGGCCAGCTCGGCGGCGCCTTCGCGCTGACCAGCGAGCCTGGCGAGGGGACGCGGGCGGACCTCTATCTTCCGGTCGCCGAGGATGGCGTGGCGGCGGCGGCGGACGAGCCCCGGGCGCCGCTGCGCGCACTCGGGCGGGCGCTGACCGTGCTGCTGATCGACGACGAGGAGATCGTGCGGATCGCCACCGCCGAGATGATCCGCGATCTGGGCCATGAGGTGATCGAGGCAAGCGGCGGCGCCGAGGCGCTCGGCAAGCTCGCCGCCGGGCTTCGCATCGACGCGGTGATCACCGACTACAAGATGCCGCGGATGAACGGCGCGCAGCTCGCCCGGCGATTGCAGACGCTGCGCCCGAACGTCCCGATCCTGCTGATCACCGGCTATACCGGGACGACGGACGATATCCTGGGCCTGCCGCGGTTGGCCAAGCCGTTCGGCCAAGGCGACATGGCGGCGGCGCTGGCCGCTTTGGTCGAGCCCGACAATGTCGTGCGGCTGCCGAGCAGGCGTTCGGCGAACTGAGCGCAAGGTGACCGGCGCCGGCACGGCCGGCGTTGACTTTGGCGCAGATCCCTTTAGAGGCGCGGCTTCGCTTGCGGGTTTCGGTCCGGTCAGGCGTTCCGTCCGAGACAGTTGGTGCCCTGGATCTGCCAGGGCTTAATCTCCAGCCTAGACGGGGAAGAGATTTGTACCGTCTTGGCGTTTCGATGCTGCCGACGGACCTGCCGGAAGTCTTCGGCTGCGAACCCCTCCCCTTCGGACTTTCAAATGCGCGCAAGCGCATGTCGTCACCGCGCGCCGGTTCGTCCGCCGCGTGAATTGAAGGAAGATGCATGGATCGCGCTCAGAAGAAGGATGCGGTCGCGGAGCTCAAGCAGACGTTCAACGAGACGAGCGTGGTGGTGGTCACCCGCAATCTCGGCCTGACGGTGGCGCAATCCACCGACTTGCGGAACAGGATGCGTGACGCCGGCGCCCGCTACAAGGTCGCGAAGAACACGCTTACGCTGATCGCGCTGGAGGGGACGACCTACGCCCCCTTGAGCGATTTGATGACGGGCCCGACCGCGCTCGCCACCTCGCCCGATCCGGTCGCTGCCGCAAAGGCCGCGGTCGATTTCGCCAAGACCAACGATCGTCTCGAGATCGTCGGCGGGGCGATGGGCGAGACCGTGCTCGATGCCGATGGCATCAAGGCACTGGCGTCGCTGCCGTCGCTCGACGAGCTGCGTGCCAAGATCGTGGGCCTCGTCCAGGCGCCCGCGACCAAGATCGCGCGGACGATCAGCGAGCCGGGCGCCCAATTGGCGCGCGTGATCGGAGCTTACGCCGCCAGAGACGCGGCCTGACCTTTCAAACCCATATGTAACCCCGGCCCTCGCCGGGGTGACGCCCAGACAGACAACGGAGACTTAACATGGCAGACATCAATTCCCTCGTCGATCAGCTCAGCGAGCTGACCGTTCTCGAAGCCGCCGATCTCGCCAAGGCGCTCGAAGAGAAGTGGGGCGTTTCGGCCGCCGCAGCGGTCGCCGCCGGCCCCGCCGCCGCCGCCCCCGCCGAAGCCGCCGAGGAGCAGACCGAGTTCGACGTCATCCTGACCTCGGACGGCGGCAAGAAGATCAACGTGATCAAGGAAGTCCGCGCGATCACCCAGCTCGGCCTCGGCGAAGCCAAGGCGCTGGTCGAGAGCGCTCCCAAGGCGATCAAGGAAGGCATCGGCAAGGCCGAAGCCGAAGAGATCAAGAAGAAGATCGAGGAAGCCGGCGGCACCGTCGAGCTTAAGTGACCCAGCGGCCCGCAAGGGCCGCGCGGAGTCATCCCGGACTTGATCCGGGATCCAGATCTTCAACAGTTTCGCGGGTGTCTTGAAGCATCCGTGGGAAGGAAGGGCGGTGCCGCGAGGTGCCGCCCTTTTTTCATGGGGCCAGTGCGCCTAGATGGGCGCGACTCCTCGCAACCGAAGGAACGCGCCATGTCCGCCGCCAAAGCCTATGCCGCCCAGTCCGCCGACTCCGCCCTCGCCCCGTTCAGCTTCGAGCGCCGCGAGCTTCGGCCGAACGATGTGCGCATCGACATTCTCTATTGCGGGGTCTGCCACTCGGACCTCCACACGGTGCGCAGCGAATGGCCGGGGACCGTCTACCCCTGTGTGCCGGGGCATGAAATCGTCGGCCGGGTGAGCGCGGTCGGGCCCGAAGTCAGCGGGTTCAAGGAAGGCGATCTCGCCGCAGTCGGCTGTCTGGTCGACAGCTGCAAGAGCTGCGCCGCCTGCCAGGACGGGCTCGAGCAATATTGCCACACCGGGCTGACCGGGACCTATAACAGCCCCGACCGGGTGAGCGGCGAGAACACGCTCGGCGGCTATTCCGACTCGATCGTGGTGCGCGAGGAGTTCGTGCTGAAGATCCGCCACGGCGAAGAGGACCTCGCCGCAGCCGCGCCGCTGCTCTGCGCCGGGATCACCACCTGGTCGCCGCTCAGGCACTGGAAGGTCGGGCCGGGGCAGACCGTCGGCGTGGTCGGGATCGGCGGGCTCGGCCATATGGGGGTGAAGCTGGCCAAGGCGCTCGGCGCCCATGTCGTCGCCTTCACCACCTCGCCCGACAAGGTCGAGGACGCCAAAGCGCTCGGCGCGGACGAGGTCGTGGTCTCGAAGGACCGCGCGCAGATGAAGGCGCAGACCGGCAAGCTCGATTTCATCCTCAACACCGTCGCCGCGTCGCACAATCTGGATGCGTTCATGGCGCTGCTCAAGCGCGACGGGACGATGGTTTTGGTCGGCGTGCCCGCCGAGCCTCACCCTTCCCCCAATGTCGGCAATCTGATCTTCCAGCGCCGCAGCCTCGCCGGCTCGCTGATCGGCGGCATCGCCGAGACCCAGGAGATGCTCGATTTCTGCGCCGAGAACGGCATCGTCTCAGAGGTCGAGATGATCCCGATCCAGGAGATCGAGACGGCCTATGAGCGGATGCTGAAGAGCGACGTGAAATACCGCTTCGTCATCGACATGGCCTCGCTGAACGAGGCCGCCGAATAAGCCGAGTCATCCCGGCGGAAGCCGGGACCCATGACCGCAGGCGTACGGCGGACGCTTGGCGACCCATGCCGAGAATCCGAGTTCATGGGTCCCGGCTTTCGCCGGGATGACTCATGGGGGTCCTTATGGCTCCGCATAAGAAAAGGGCGGCGCCCGCGCGGCGCCGCCCCTTCTTTCGTTCAGCCCAAGCTCAGACCCGTTCGGGGTTGCCGTGCAGGCGGGCCTCGACATTCTCGCGCAGGCCCGAGGCGCGGTCCGCCGGGAACGGGGTCAGCGCGCCCTCCGCGCCGTCGGCATCGGGCAGCCCGATCTCGAAGGCGGCGTGGGTGCGGCCCTCGCCCCCGTTCGGCAAGGCGTAGCGGGCCTCGGCGACAACCACGGGGAGCATCCCCTGCTCGTCGGTGCCGCGGGCGATGGCGAGTTCGCCTTCGACCCGGGCGCCGTCGCCGGCGGCGATGTCGAGTTCGGAAACCTGCGCATCGGCGGGCACCTCGATCAGCGAGCGCTCATGCGCGCTGCCCGAACCGGACGCGACCATCCAGGTCGAGATCCTGACGTCCTTGGCCTCGACCGAGCCGGTATTGCCGACGGTGAGCTCGAACTGGACGATGGCGTCGTCCTGACTGGTGCCGGCGCGGACCGGCCGCATCAGGAATTCGAGCCAGGGCCGATCGGCGACCGGGGCCGAGCCGGCGGCAAGCGCCTCGACATCGGCATCGTCGGCGGCGACCACTTCGGGCTCCTCCACTTCACGGACCGGTTCGGCCGCAGCGGCGGCGGTGGCGCCCGGGATCGTGACATAGGCCGGCGCGGCGGCGCTCACCGGCGCGGGCTCGCCCGGCGCGGCGCGGGCGATGACCGGCTCGACCGGGGTTTCGTCGACAGTCTCATAGGCCTCTTCATAGACGTCGTCCTCGGTCCGGCGACGGCGCATGAGGAAGGCGACGGCGACGAGCAGCAGGGCGCCGCCGATCAGCAGCCAGGGCAGGATCGAGCCGCCGCTTTCGACCTCGCCATTGCCCGAGCGGGCGGTTTCCACTGGAGCGGGCTGCGTTTCCGGCGGGGGCAGAGGCGCCTCGGCGACCGGAGCGGGCGCCGGAGCCGGCGCGGCGTTGGCGGGAGCCTGCGGCGCCGGAGCCGGCGCGGGCGCGCGGTTCGCGGTAGCGCGGGCGGGTGCCGGCCGGCGGGCGGCCGTGGTGCGGGCCGCAGGCCGGGCGGCCGGGGTCGGCGCGGCGGCCGGCGGTGCCTGGACGCGCGGCGGCGGCGCGACGGTCGCGGCAGGCGGCGCGGGCCGCGCCACGACCGGCGGCGGCGCGCTTATCACCGGCGGCGGGGCCGCGATGACCGGCGCGTCTTGCCCGAACACAGGGGCGGTTGGGAGGGCGATCGATGCGGAAAGCGCGAGGATCGCGGTGCGAAGCTTATTTCGGTTCTGTTTCATAACAGGGGCTCAACGACCTCGCGGGGCAAACGCTCCGCCCGACCTGCTATCCGGGCCGGACAGACCGGAAGCAGCGATGAGTGGATTGCGCCGGGTTATCGAGCAGGACTGAGACCAACCGCGATGCGATCGAGACTATCCAGGACGAGCCGGAAATAAGCGGCCTGGCGTGCATGCCCCGAATGGCCCGCATAATCTTCCTCACGGTCGAGACGGCGCATCGCCTCGAAACGAGGAAGGAGCACGAGGAAGCGGGTCGCGATCTGGCGGAAACGGCCAGGGTCCTCGGCCGCGGGGACGATGTTGGATGCGGTGAGCAGAGCTGAAAGCGCCCCACCGAACAGATCGGCGGCCTCGCTGTTCGCCCGTCGCCCGGCTCCCCGCGACGCGGCCTCGCCGAGGCGGACATACATGTCGGCACGTCCCAGATGGAGAGCGACCTCGGCGTCCCACGGCCGGCCGTAGATGGTGCCGTTGGGGATTTGCTCGAGCTCGGCATATTTGAGAATGTGTATGGCCATCTCGACGCTGTGAGGCAGCCGATCCCCCCACGCCTCGGGCGTCGCCCCTCCGGCGCCGCGAACGAAGCTTGAGCCCGAGCCCATGACTGGCGGCCCAAGCGGCCTCTCTACATAATGATCGGGATCGGCGGCCATCAGCAGGTCCGCCTCGGCCTGGGCCCGCCAGAAGCGGGTGAAGCGGCGCAGGAAGTCGATGTCCTCACGGCACACCGCGCGGATATCGTCGAGGCGGTCGCCGCTGCCATTGTTGCAGAAGTCGTCCTGTCGGTTGGCATTGTGGGCCGCGTCGCGCAGCACGGGATCGAACGCCGCATCGAGCAGCGCCTGAGCGGCGTCGATGTCGGCGGGATCGCGGCTGAACCGGGCGGTCTGGAGAGCGACGCGGATTTCGATATCGCCGATTTCGGCCGGATACTGATCCCGGAGCGACAAGGCATTGCGGATCCCAAGATCCGGAAATCCATCCGCTCCCGGTCGGGCGTAGAGAATGGCCATCCCCGCCTGGACCGCCGCCAGATAGCGGCGCGCGTCCGCGAGCGAAGCGGCCGAGCCGAAGAATTCGGCGGCGCGCAATGAGTGCTGGGCGAGCAGGAGATAATGCTCGTGCGCGCGAACCAGGCCCCAAAGCCTTTGCACCGGCCTGCTGCGGCGCATCGCCGTGCCAGAGCGATCCCGATCGTCACCAGAGGCCTGGATCGCAGCGACCGCGCGCAAATCGCGCTCGGCGGCGCGCCAGGCGCGTGCGAGCGCTGGGCCGAAATCCTCCGGCGACGGTGCGCGGACAAGCTGCGGATCGGCGGCCAGAAAAGCGAGCGCGGCGCGCGTCGTGGTCTCGGAGCCGAAGCCGAGGTGCCAGTCGATCAAGCTCGCTTCGACCAACGAGAAGCGCGTGCAGCCGCCCCCGAGGAAAGGGCGGCGAAAGCTCTCGGGAATCGGCTCCTCGCTGATGCGCGCCGCCTCGGCATTGCTGCCGCGCCAGACAGTGGCGATCGCGACGCAGACCTGCTCATCTCCGTCGTCCCCCTGGCCGGCAGCGAGCGCCTCGCCTCCCGCCGATATCAGGAGGGCCAGGGCCGGAATTGCGTATCGGAGCGACATGGGCCCTCTCTATAGCGAAGTATGACTGTGCTGTGCGAAATCTACCCGCAACGCTCCTGCCAAGACCTTTACATCGCCCCCCCTCCCGCCTATATCGCGCGCCTCACCACAGTGGATCGGAACAGGGCACGCCGTCGCGCAGCGCGCTCAACGCATTGATCCGCTGAGGTTTCATAGACGCTGAAGCTGCGATTTCCGAGGCCCGGAAATCCGCGGCTTTTTGTGTTTTCGGGCGCACCGACACGATTTGAAGGCGAGAAAAATCTCCATGGCGAAATCTACCGCTCCGGTCCTCGACGCCCGGCCCACCGCTTCGAAGCGCATCCGCAAGATCTTCGGTAACATCCACGAGGTCTCGGAAATGCCGAACCTCATCGAGGTGCAGCGCGAGAGCTATGAGCAGTTCCTGCGCTCGCGGCCGCAGGACGGCTATGTCTCGGGCCTGGAAAAGACGCTGCGCAGCGTCTTCCCGATCCGCGATTTCGCCGGCACCGCCGAGCTCGATTTCGTCCATTACGAGCTCGAAGCGCCCAAATACGACACCGACGAGTGCCGCCAGCGCGGGATGACCTTCGCCGCGCCGATGCGCGTGACGCTCCGCCTGATCGTGTTCGAAGTCGATCCCGATACCGAGACCCGCTCCGTGCTCGATATCAAGGAGCAGGACGTCTACATGGGCGACATGCCGCTGATGACGAAGAACGGCACGTTCATCGTCAA
>Ga0190275_10000128_pt1 | contig 83886 bp, 73 predicted proteins | sample Popmic550T_FD_133745 | JGI IMG/M metagenome (GOLD analysis project Ga0190275, IMG submission 133745) | Populus adjacent soil microbial communities from riparian zone of Yellowstone River, Montana, USA - 550 T | ecosystem: Environmental > Terrestrial > Soil > Riparian zone > Trees stand | place...
CTGATACCAGCCCTCGCCATATCCGGACGAGCCGCGATAATTGGGCTGGAGCACCGCATAGCCCCGGCTCGCGAAATATTGGACGAGCCAGTCGAAGCCCCATTCGTCGCGCGCGCTCGGTCCGCCGTGCGGCATCACGATCGCCGGCAGCCCCTTGCCGGTGGAGCCGGGCGGAAGCGTCAGATAGCCGGGCACGCTGGTCCCGTCGGACGCCTTGTAGGTTACCGGCTTCATCGCCGCGAGCGTGAGGTTTTCGAGCTCGGGCCGGGCCAGCATCAGCTCGCTGAGCTGCTTGCTTCCCTTGTCGAAGAGATAATAACGGCCGGCATCGGTGTCGCTCCCCGCCCAGAGCAGGAGCTTGCTCTCATCGGCGCTCGAATCCATGAAGCGGATCAGCGGCAGGCCCGGCACGGCTTTGGACAGCGAGCGCCCGAGCGCCTCTAGATTCTTGTCGAAATAAGCCGCCTCGCGCTTCTCCGTCGCATAAGTCACTCCGACCACGCGCCCGCGGCGGCCGATCCGAACGGTCCCGTCGACATCGACCTGGGGATGGGCGAAGACCAGGGTCTCGCGCTTCGATCCGTCGAGCGCCATGCTGTAGAGGGCCGAGCGGCCGCTCGAATCCTTCTTGAAGCCGTAAACGACGTCGAGATCGGGATCGACCGCGATCGGATAGAAGCCTTCGTCCCGGAGCGAATAATAGCTGCCCAGCGACTTCCAGTCGCGCGACGTCTTCGTGCGATAATAAAAATCGATACGGCCGCTTTCGTAGCCCGTCGCTCCCGCGATATCCGCCGTGGCCATGATCCGGACCGTCCCCCGCCCGTCGCTGATGTAACGGCTGGCCTTCGGGTTCGCGGACTCGACCACCTTGGAATCGAGGTTGGCGGTGTCGATTCGGTCGACTCCATAGCCTTCGCGCTTGTCGATCATCCTCGTGCCCATCTTGGCTTCAGGCACATATTCCCGCGCCATCAGGACGGAGCCCTCCGAATCCGGCAGCCAGTCGACGACCGAGCCGCCGCCGAACGAGACATATTGGTCGTTGGGCCTCACGCTCCGGCTCAGCAATTTGACGTTCTTGCCGTCGGTATCGATCGCGATCAGGCGGGTCGCGCCGACGACCTGGCCGTCGGCCGACGCGCTCGAGCCGATCATATAGACGGTGCAGACCAGCCGGGTCTCGGAGACCCAGCCGCAGCGATGGAGCCGCTCCGGCTTGCCGTCGGCGCTCAGAGTCTCCCGCGCGGTGCCGCCGCCGGTGGCGTCCACCGTATACAGGAAGGTCGTCTGGCCCGGACCGGGGCTGATGAAGGCCACTTGCCGGCCGGACGGCGAAAGGCTGACCGAGAGCACGCTTTCGCGGGCGCCGAACGCCGCCGGCGGATCCGCCGGAGCGGCCGCGGCCGCTGGAACCGCCGCGGACACAAGGAAGAGCGCCGCGAGCGCGCGGTGCGAAAAAATCCGAAACATGAATTCCCCCAATCGCTTAGGCCCCAATCCCAAGCCGAATCCGACGATGGCACCGAGCCCGCCCCGGCGCAAGCTCGCACGCAAAATCCAGCCGCAATGGCGGCGCCTTTCTTATTGGATGCCGAGCGCCTGGCGGAGGAAGGCGTCGCTGCGCCTCAGCATGTCGGCGCGGGCCGACGAATCGTCGAGCTGGTGGTCGAGGCCGGGATAGACGACCAGCTCGCTCTTCACCCCGGCGCCCTTGAGCTTGTCCTGCATCTTGCGGGACTGGCCGATTCCGACGTTGAGGTCGAGATCGCCGTGGAAGAGCAGCACCGGCGCCTTGATCCTGCCGGCATTCTGCGCAGGCGAGCCTTCGCGCAGATGGGGACCGGTGCCGACGAAGTTCTTCACCAGGCGGTAATTGGTGAATTGCGAGGAATCCTGGACGAGGCTGCTCAGATCGGTGACGGGCGCCACCGCGACGGTCGCCTTGAACAGGCCGGGATCCACCACTCCGGACTGGAGCGCCGCATAGCCGCCGTAGGACCAGCCGAAGATCCCGAGCTTCGCCGGATCGGCGATGCCCTGGCTCACCAGCCAACGTCCGGCGTCGTTGACGTCGCCGATCGCCGATCGCCACGAGTGGAAGCCGTTCTTCTGGTACCAGGCGTCGCCATAGCCCGCCGAGCCCCGGTAATTGGGCTGGAGCACCGCGAAGCCGCGACTGGCAAAATATTGGGCGAGCCAGTCGAAGCCCCATTCGTCGCGGGCGCTCGGGCCGCCGTGCGGCATGACGAGGGCCGGGAGGTTCTTGCCGCTGCTCCCCGGCGGCAGGGTCAGATAAGCGGGGATCTCGGTGCCGTCCGCCGCCTTGTAGCGAACCGGCTTCATCGCCGCGAGCGGCACGTCCTCGAGCCGGGGCCGCGACACCAGGAGCTGGCCGAGCTTCTTGGTCGCCTTGTCGAACAGATAATAGCGGCCGGCGTCGGTGTCGCTTCCGGCCCAGAGCAGAAGCTTGCTCTCGTCGGCGCTGGAATCGAGGAACCGGATCAGCGGCAGTCCGGGCAGCGCCTTGGAGAGCGAGCGGCCGAGCGCGGCCAGCGGCGGGTCGAAATAGACGGCCTCGCGCTTCTCGGTCGCATAGGTGACCCCGACGACCCGGTGGGCGCGTCCGATCCGGACCGTCCCGTCCACGTCCACCTGGGGGTGGGCGAATATGAGCGTCTCCTTCATCGAGCCATTGAGCTGGACGCTGTAGAGCGCCCAGCGGCCGCCCTCCCCGTTCTTGAAGCCGTAGGCGACGTCGAGATCGGGGTCGACCGCGATCGGAAGGAAGCCCTGATTGGTGAGGTTGTCGAAAGCGCCGAGGGGCTTCCAGTCGCGCGACACCTTGGTGCGGTAATGATAGGTGATCTTGCCGCTGCTGTAGCCGGTGGCGCCGGCTACCTCCCTGACGGCCATGATCCGGATGTTGCCGCGGCCGTCGCTGATATAGTCGCTGGCGTCGCGCCTGGCGGGCTCGACGGGCTTGGTGGCCAGGCTCGCCGTGTCGATTCGATCGACTCCATAACCTTCGCGATTGTCCAGCACGTTCGTCCCGACCCGAACCTCCGGCACATATTGGCGGCCCATCAGGACCGCTCCGTCGGTGCCCGGAAGCCAATCGATGACGTCGCCGCCGCCGAAGGCGACGTAGAGGTCGTGGTCGCGACTTCTGCGGCTGAGCAGCTTGAGGCCGGTGCCGTCGGCGTTGACGGCGATGAGCCGGGTCGCGCCGAGCGGCTGCTTGGTCTCCGGGCTGTCGATCACCATGAAGATGGTGCAGACCAGCCGCTCTTCGGACACCCAGCCGCAGCCGCTCAGCCGTTGCGGCTTGCCGTCGGCCATCAGCGCCTCGCGCGGCTCGGCGGCGCCGCCGATCTCGACCGTGTAGAGGAAGTTGGACTGGCCGGGACCGGGGCTGATGAAGGCCAGCTTGCGCCCGGAGGGGGACAGCGCCACGTCCTCGACATGCTCGCGGGCGCCGAAGGCGACCGGCGGATCCGCCGGAACCCCGGCGCCGACAAGGAATAGCAACGCGAGCGCGCCGAAGCCGAATATCCGAAACATGAATTCCCCCAATCGCTTAGGCCCCAATCCCAAGCTTGGTCCCGTGATGACACCGTGCCCGCCGGCGCGCAAGCTTGCGCACGCAAATTGTTGCTGCCATGGGGCTCGGGGGGTGGGCCGAGAGGAGGATTTTCGTGCCGCTTCGATCCCTTGCCCTACCGGCGGCGGCCCTGCTGCTCGCCGCCTGCGCCACCTCCCGCGAGCGCACGGCCGAGAGCCCTTATCCCGGACCCGCCATCTCGCTGGCGACCTTGACCACCGCGACCCAGATCCTGTCGTCCGACGAATATGAGGGCCGGGCGCCGACGACCGGGGGCGAGGACAAGGCCGTGGCCTATATCGCCGAGCGCTTCGCGAAAGCGGGCCTCCAGCCGGGCAACAAGGGCAGCTGGTATCAGAACGTGCCGATGGTCGAGATTTCGACCACTCCGTCCCAGCTCAGCGTCACCGGCGGCGGTGCCCCGCTAAGCTTCGCCCAGCGCACCGATTTCGTCGCCAATACCTACCAGGTCGCTCCGAAGGTCGAGCTCAGGGACAGCGAGATGGTCTTCGTCGGCTACGGGATCAACGCGCCGGAGCGCGGCTGGAACGATTATGCCGGGGTCGACGTGCGCGGCAAGACGGTCGTCATCCTCGTCAACGATCCCGACTGGCAGGACGACGATCTCGAAGGTCCGTTCAACGGCAAAGCGATGACCTATTACGGGCGCTGGACCTACAAATATGAGGAAGCGGCGCGGCAGGGCGCCGCCGCGGCCTTCATCGTCCACGACACCGATCCCGCCGCTTATGGCTGGAACGTCGTCCAATCGTCCTGGACCGGGCCGCAATATAATCTCGACGAGCCCGGCGGTCATATGGACCAGTCCAAGGTGATCGGCTGGCTGACCAACCCGGCGGCGCAGCGCCTGCTCGCCGCCTCGGGGCAGGACCTTGCCGCCCTCACCGCCTCGGCCAGGCGTCCCGGCTTCAGGGCGGTGCCGCTCAGGACCCGGGCGTCGGTGAGCCTGACCAACGCGATCAAGCGCCAGTCCTCGCGCAACGTCGTCGGCCTACTGCCGGGGGCGAAGCGGCCGAACGAATATGTGCTCTACACTGCCCATTGGGACCATCTCGGCCGCTGCGACGCCGACTCCTCGGGCGACGACATCTGCAACGGTGCGCTCGACAATGCGACCGGCACCGCCGGCCTGATCGCCCTCGCCGAAGCCCATGCCAAGCACGGCAATGCCGAGCGGTCGATCGTCTTCCTGGCGGTGACGGGCGAGGAATCGGGGCTGCTCGGCTCCAAATATTATGCCGAGAACCCGCTCTACCCGCTGGCACGCACGGCCGGGGGGGTGAACATGGACGGGCTCAACGTGGTCGGCAATACGCGCGATTTCGTCGTCATCGGCAAAGGCAAGTCCGAGCTCGAAAACTATATGAAGCGGGCGACCGACCGCTACGGCCTCACGATCAAGAACGAGCCGGCGCCGCAGGCGGGCTATTTCTACCGCTCGGACCATTTCAGCCTCGCCAAGCAGGGCGTGCCGATGCTCTACGCAGAGGGTGGCGAGGACCTGGTCGAGGGCGGGGTCGCCGCCGGCCATGCCGCCGCCGAGGATTACCGGACCAACCGCTACCACCAGCCCAGCGACGAATATGATCCGAAGTGGAATTGGTCGGGCGCGATCCGCGACCTCGAAATCTACTGGCTGATCGGCCGCGAGCTCGCCGATTCGATGGACTGGCCGAACTGGAATCCCGGCGACGAATTCCGCGCCATCCGCGACAAGAGCCGCGGCAATGCCGGACCGATCATGCGATGATCGCTCGCCAGCCGCCTGAATGGGCGGAGCATGAATGGGTGTGGATCGGCTTTCCGAGCCACGCGGGTTTGTGGGAGGACGACCTTGAGCCGGCGCGTCTCGAGGTCGCCGCCTTCGCCAGGGCCGTCCACGCCGATGGCGCCGGCGAGGAGGTCCGCCTGGTCGCCGCCGACCCCGCTTCGGCGCGCGCCGCCGCCGGGCTGGCGCCGTTTGCGACCGTGATTCAGGAACCGTTCGGCGACATCTGGCTTCGCGACACCGGGCCGATCCTCCTCAAGAACGGGTCGCAGCGCCGGCCGCGCAGCTTCCGCTTCAACGGCTGGGGCGGCAAATATGAGCTCGAGGGCGACGACACGATCGGTCTGCGACTGGCCGAGGGGGCCGGCATAGATCCGGAGCGGCGCGACTGGATACTCGAAGGCGGAGCGATCGACGTCGACGGCACCGGCCTTGCCGTCACCACCGAGCAATGCCTGCTCAACCCCAACCGCAATCCCGGCATGAGCCGTGAGGAGGTCGAGGCGCGGCTGCGCGACGATCTCGGCATCGACCGGCTGCTTTGGCTCGGCGAGGGGCTGCTGAACGACCATACGGACGGCCATGTGGACAATCTCGCGCGCTTCGTCGCCGAAGGGACTCTGGCCATCCCCGAGCCCACCGGCGAGGACGATCCCAACGCCGCCGTCTATCGCGACGCCCGGGCCCGGGCCGAGGCCTTCGGCCTCAGGGTCGAGCCCCTGCCCTCGCCGGGCCGGATCGAGCCCGACGGCGAGATCGTCCCGGCCTCCTACATGAATTTCTATATCGGCAACGCGGCCGTGGTGGTGCCGCTCTACGGCGCGCCGAACGACGAAGCCGCCGTGGCGGCGGTCGCCCGGCTCTTCCCGGGCCGCAACGCCGTCGGAATCCCGGCGCCGCATGCCCTGACCGGCGGCGGCAGCTTCCACTGCATCAGCCAGCAGATGCCGCGCTGATCCTTCGATATGTCCTTTCGATACGCCCTTTCGCCAAGCTCAACGGCTACTCAGGATGAGTGGGCTTGAGCCCAACCGCTCATCCTGAGTAGGGACTGAGCTTGGCGAAGGCCCATATCGAAGGACCAATATGACCAGCCTCACCGTCGCCGCCCTCCAGCTCGCCTTCACCGACAGCGCCGAGGAGAATATCGCCGCCGTCTCCGAGCTGGTGCGCGAGGCCGCCGGGCGCGGCGCGAAGCTGGTCCTTCCGCCGGAGCTTTTCGAGGGCCATTATTTCTGCCGGACCCAGGACGAGGGCCATTTCGCGCGAGCCATGCCCGTCGACCGGCATCCGGCGGTGCTGGCGATGCAGGCGCTCGCCGCCGAGCTCCAGGTCTATATCCCGACCAGCTTCTTCGAGGCCGAGGGGCATCATCATTACAACAGCCTCGCCATGATCGACGACAAGGGCGCGGTGATGGGCGTCTACCGCAAGAGCCACATCCCCGACGGTCCGGGCTATTCGGAGAAATTCTATTTCCGCCCGGGCAATACCGGCTTCAAGACCTATCCCACGCGCTACGGCATTGTCGGCCCGGCGGTCTGCTGGGACCAATGGTATCCGGAAACGGCTCGGGCGTTGATGCTGGACGGCGCCGAGCTCCTGCTCTTCCCGACCGCGATCGGCGCCGAGCCGCACGATCCCGATCTCGACACCAGCCGGATGTGGCGCCGGGCGATGATCGGCCACGCCGTCTCCAACGTCGTCCCCGTGATCGCCGCCAACCGCATCGGCACCGAGCACGGCCAGCGTTTCTACGGGCACAGCTTCATCTGCGACGAGCGCGGAGACATTCTCGCGGAATTTGGGGACAAGGAGACGGGCGTGCTCACCGCCGTTCTGGACCTGGAGCAGGCGAGGAAGCACCGGGCGGCCTTCGGCTTCTTCCGCGACCGCCGGCCGGACCTGTATCGAAGGATCGCCGAGGACATCTAGCGTCCTTCGATACGCCGGTTCGGCAAGCTCACCGGCTACTCAGGATGAGCGGTCGAGGATTACCACAACCGCTCATCCTGAGTAGGGACTGAGCGAGGGCGAAGGCCCGTATCGAAGGGCCGTCTCGAACACCTGCTCGAACATCGCCCGGGTCAGGCGGTTGGTGTTCTGGTTGTAGCGCGAGCAATGGTAGCTATCGATGAGCAGCCGGCCGTCCGGCAGCCGGTGCTCGGCGAGATGGCCGAATTTGTAGGCGGACAATCGGCCGCCCACCGCCCTGACCGCCGCTCCATGAGCGATCTGGCCGAGCGCGACCAGCACGCGCACGTTGGGCAGCGCCGCCAATGCGGGCTGGAAATAGGTGCGGGCGCAGGTCGCGATCTCGTTCGGAGTGGGCTTGTTCTGGGGCGGCACGCATTTGACGGAATTCATGATGGCGACTCCGTTCAGTCGAAGCCCGTCGTCCGGCCTTTCCTCGAAACGCCCTTCGGCAAGGCCGAACTTGAGCAAAGTCTCGTAAAGCAGATGCCCGGCGAAATCCCCGGTGAAGGGCCGGCCGGTGCGGTTGGCGCCCTGCTTGCCCGGGGCGAGACCGCAAATGGCCAGCCAGGCATCGGGATCGCCGAAATGCGGAACCGGCGCGTTCCACCAGTCGGGATGCTCCTCGCGAAGCGCCTCCCGGAAACCGACCAGGCGCGGGCACAGGGGGCAGTCGCGCGGCGCTTCGAGACTGGGGACCGGAGAGATGGCGGCGTGCATTGCCAGCGTCTAGGGCCGTGCCCATGGCGCTGACAAGCTATGCGATCGCCCTCGGCTCCAATCGCCGCGGCCGCCACGGTTCGCCGGCCGAGACCGTGCGCGCGGCGGCGGCGGCGATCGGAGCGGAGCGACTGTCGCGGGTGCGGCTGACGCCGGCCCTGGGACCGGCCGGGCGCGGCTTCGCCAATGCCGTCGCCCTGGTCGCAAGCGACCTCGAGCCCCCTGCCCTGCTCGCCCGTCTGAAGCAGGTGGAACGCGACTTCGGCCGCCGCGGCGGCCGCCGCTGGGGGCCCCGAGTGCTCGACCTCGACATCGTCTTGTGGTCGCAGGGCGCCTGGGGCGGCGACGGCCTCATTGTCCCCCATCCCGAATATCGCCGCCGCCGCTTCGTGCTCGAGCCGCTCGCCGAGGTCGCGCCCGGCTGGCGCGATCCGATCACCGGCGCCACCGCCCGCCAGCTTCTCTTTCGTTTGGACCGTCAGCGCGGCATCCCTCCCTGCAAGGGAGGGGCTAGGGGTGGATAGGCGAGCGCAGCGAGACTTCTGGACGTCGGAGTTTCGGCCGCCTTCGGCGGACCCACCCCCGGCCCCTCCCTTAGAGGGAGGGGAGGTCAGCGGCGGGTGAGGGCCTGCTCGAACTTGTTCTCGCGGCGTCGGCCGACCATCAGGCCGCCCTCCAGCCGGGCGCAGAGCGCCGCGTAATAATCCGACAGGAATTCGCGGTCGTTGCCCCACTCGTCGATCCCAGCCTTGATCCGAATGGCTTCGGCGACGGTGGCGATGGCGTCGTCGCGGCCGCCGCGAAGAACGTCCTCCAGGGTCTGCAGCTCATAGACTCCGTAGAGGTTGAGCGCCGCCTCGGTGAACGTCCGCCGCGGCCGCTCGACCCCGTGGACGAGATCGGCGCCGAGCGCGGCGCCGGCCGTCTGGACCACCCAGGTTCCGGCGATCAGGTCGCCGATCCTCAGACGGTCGCGGTTGAAAAGCGGGAAGAACAGGAAGATCCCGCTCCACACCAAGGCGAAGATGACCAGGAAGGCGTCCGCCGTGCCCTGGGCCGTCTGCTGGAAGAGGAAGGACATCGGCAGGAAGACCTCGATCTCGCGCATCGCGTTGCGCGCGATGACCGCCCCGCCGGTGAGACGGGCGCCGTCGCGGGCGACGACTCTAAGGCCCAGCAGCCGCTTGCCCGGAGTGGCCCCGCGGCCGCCCATCTCGAACAGGGAGAACCAGCCGTTGCGAAGGACGAAGAAGCCGAGCAGCCAGAGGATGATGATCCATTCGGCCTTCGACGCCAGCGCGAGAAAGGCGAGGATGACGGTCATGATGATGAGGATCGTGACGATCATTATCGCGTCGAGCATGAAGGCCCCCGCCCGGGCCCCGGCGGTGCCGAGCTCGAGCTGGAGATCGACGCCTTCGGGCGTGACGAAGCTGCGCCGCATGGAACGGATCTTGGGCCGCTGCGCCATCTAGTCCTCCTCTCCCGCTTTCCGGGGGAGAGGGAGAATTGGCCGGTCAGGCGCCATGACGCGGCCTTCGCGGCATGTAGAAATAGGTCAGCCAGCCCGCCAGCATCGCCGCTCCGATCGCGTAGCGGGAGAAGTCGTCGACGATTGTCTGCCGGCCAATGCCCTCGAGCAGCCCGGCCACGGCCAGCATCACCACCGTCCCGGCCATGGCCAGCGCCGCCGAGCGGCCGGCGCGGACCGCCGATTCGGTTCGGGTGTCGCGCCCGGGAAAGGCGATCGCCATTCCGATCCGAAGCCCGGCGGCGCCGGCGATGGCGATGGCGAACAATTCGGTCGTGCCGTGGATCGCCAGCCAGCCGCCGAGGTTGAAGGCCAGCCCCTTCGCCGCGAAGACGGCGAAGAAGGCGCCGAGCATCAGCCCGTTGTAGAGGATGAGGAGGATCGTCGGCACCGCGAAGGCGAAGCCGAGCGCGAAGGCGAAGATCGCGATCTGGCTGTTATGGGTGAAGAGATAGGTGGCGAAGGTCGCCAGCATGTCGTTCTGGCGGTCGTAGAGCGTCCGGCGGAGCGCCTCAGCGCTGGCCGACGGGTCCCGCCCGCCGGCCAGCGATTCCGGGATGATCCCGAAGAACCAGCTTGGATCGCCGCGCACCAGCAGATAGGCGACGGCCGCGCTCGCCAGAGTGAGGAGCACGCAGACCAGGGTCTCGCGCCACAGGCCCTGAACGGCCTCGGGCCAGCCGCGGGCGAAGAAATGGCCGAGCTGCCGCCAGACCGAGGTCTGAACGCCGTAAATCTGGAAATAGGCGCGGGTGGTGAGCTGCTCGAGATAGAGGATCAGGCCGCGGTCGAGCGACGTGTCGCGCGCTACCGCGAGCGAGGACAATGTGGTTCGGTAGAGCAAGGGCAAAGCGAGGATGTCGTCGTCGGAGAGGGCCTTGATCGACCTCTTCTCCATTCGGGTCACCAGCCCTTCGAGCCGCTCCCAATCCGCCTCGTGCGCGGCTCGGAAGCGGCTGGCATTGACGATCACGCTGCGCGTTTCGACGATCGCCGAGGCCTGGGCGCTCACAGCAGGTTCCTCCGCTTGAGATCGATATAGCCGGCGACGAGCCGTTCGCCGACCCGGTCATATTCGCTCTCGATGACGTGCACTCCGAGATGCTGGAGCCGGGTGAGGGCGAGCCGGCGGTCGCGAATGAGCGCGGCGGCGGTCACCGAGCGGGTGATATCGTCGGGCCGCCGCGGCATCGCGTCGGCGATCGTCTCAAGCTCCTCGTCGCGGAGGACGACGACGAGCAGCAAATGAGTCTCGACCATGCGCTTGGCGGCCCGGACCATGAAGTCGGCCGAGGTCAGATCGGTGAATTCGGTGAACAGCACGATCATCGATCGGCGGGTGAGGCGGGTGGCCAGCGTCGTCAGGGCGAAGGTGTAATTGGTCTCCTCGCCGCTGTAATCGATGCTCGCGGCGAGACGCTGGAGCTCGGGAAAGGCGGCCGAGCCGGAGATCAGCCCGCTGGCGATCCGGGGCCTCGAATCGAAGGCATGGAGCGCGACCCGGTCGCCGAGCTTGAGCGCCACCCAGCCGGTGAGCAGCATCGCCGAGACGGCGCGGTCGACCCTCGGCAGCCCCGCCACCGGCTCCGACATCTGCCGCCCGCCGTCGATCGCGAAGACGATCTGGTTGTTGCGCTCGCTCCTGAATTCCTTGGCGTGCAGCTTGCGGTGACGGGCCGACTGCTTCCAGTCGATCGCGCGCCGGTCCATGCCCGAGCGATATTCGACGAGGGCGTCGAAATCGGTGCCGTCGCCGCGGTTGATCTGGGCGATCAGGCCCTGCAGCGCGTGGCGCTGGAAGACCTGCGCCCCGCGTTCCTGCACCGGCCGCACGTCGGGAAGGATCAGGATGGCCGAGTCGAGCGCGATCCGCCTCTGCTGCCAGGCGAAGCCGAGCGGGCCGTGCCAGCGCAGCCAAAGCTGCTCCAGCCGGCCGATTCCCCGCCGGGTCATGACGAGCGGCATCGGCGCCGCCGCCTTGCCCTCCTCGAGCGCGATCAGCAGCTGCCCGTCATCCTCCGCGGCGATCAGCGCATTGGCCGCCACGGCGACCTCGGCCTGGACTGGAACGGCCCCGCCCCTCAAGGTGACGGTCACCACCGCCTCGACGGTCGAGCCGACATAAGCGGTGGCGGGGACTTCCAGCCTGGCCTCGCCGTGGCGGGCCGCGGCGAAGGCGTCGGCCGCCACCAGCAGAAGCACGGCCAGCGGCCAGGCGAGCCCGGCATACCAGCGCTCCGGCATCGCCGCGGCGACGACCAGAGTGAACAAGACACCGGCCGCCGCCGCCAGCACCGCCATTCGCGTCGGATAGATCAACGCGGCGCCTCGATCGTCTCGATGATGTCGGTGACCACGTCCTCGACCACCCGGCCGTTGATCTCGGCGGAGGGCGAAAGGATCAGTCGGTGACGGAGCAGGGCCGGGGCGAGCGTCTTGACGTCGTCGGGGATGACGAAGTCGCGGCCGTCCAGCGCCGCCCGGGCGCGTGCGGCGCCGGCGAGCATCGCACCGGCGCGCGGCGAGGCCCCGGTCTCGAGATCGGCGACGTCGCGCGTGCCTCGGATCAGGGCGGAGATATAGTCGATCACCTCGTCGGCCAGCCGGACCTCGCCGACCGTCGCCAGAGCGGCGCCGATCGCGGCCGAATCGGCCTTGCGCTCAACCCCCCATTGCTCCGGCTCCATCACCGCCTGGCGGGCGCCGTGAGTGGCGATGATCCGCCTTTCCTCCTCGGCCGAGGGATAATCGACCGTCTGCTTGAACAGGAAGCGGTCGAGCTGGGCTTCGGGGAGCGGATAGACGCCCTGCTGCTCGATCGGATTCTGGGTCGCCACCACCATGAAGTGCTCGCTGAGCGGAAGGCTCTCGCCGTCGATGGTGACGGTCCGCTCCTGCATCGCCTCAAGCAAGGCCGCCTGGGTCTTGGGCGGCGTGCGGTTGATCTCGTCGGCGAGGAGCATCTCGGTGAAGATCGGCCCGCGCGTGAGCGTGAAGGTCGAGGTCTGGAAGTTGAAGAGGTTGGCGCCGATGATGTCGCCCGGCATCAGATCCGGAGTGAACTGGATCCGGCCGAATTCGAGCCCGACCGCCCGGGCGAAGCTGTGGGCGAGCAAGGTCTTGGCCGTACCCGGCGGCCCCTCGAGCAGCATATGGCCGCCGGCGAACAAGGCGACGAGCATCAGGTCGACCGTCGCCTCCTGACCCACCACGGCTTTCGCCACCTCGCCGCGAATCGCCGCCGCCAGGGCCTGTACTTGCGCTGCGCTCACCCTTTTTTCTCCCCTTGCCATCGATGCAGCGCCTGTGCCGCTGCGAGCAATTCTTCCCGGTCCCGAGCCTCGGCCGCCGCCGAGGCAAGGGCCGAGAAGCTTGCACGCCCGTCGAGCTTGTCGAGATAGTCGGTGACCGCGGAGTCGCGAAGCCGCGACGGAACGCCGAACACGGTCACGGCCTTGTCCTTTATCATCTCGGCGTAGCGGCCGCCGAGCCCGGCCTCACGCCGCGCCTGGCGGACGAGGGCGGCGGCATTGTCGATCAAGGCCGCCTTGCCGAAGGCGATGGCCCGCTCCGGCCGCCGCGGCGGGCCGAAGCGCGAGATCGCCTGCAGGCCGGCGAGCAGCAAGGCCGCGGCGATCGCCAGGGTCGCCGCCAGGAAGGGCGGATCGAACATCAGTCGCAGGGGGCTTCGGGTCTGGCCGAGGCCGTTCAGGGTCACGTCGAAGGTGATCGACTTCGCCCCGGTCGCGTTCAAAAAGTCGAGCATGGCCAGCGCCGCCGCGGCCTGCCGGCGGTCGGCCATGCCCCGGTTCGAGAGGAGATCCGGATCGGCGAGCATATACATCGGCAGGTCCCCGAACTGGACGAGGACCGCCCGGCCCGCGGAGTCCGTGACGATCGGTTTCAGGCCGGGGCCGCTCACCGTCTGGAGCGGACCGGGGGCGATGAATCGCATCTCCCGTGGAGCGTGGCCGGGAACGGTCTCGAGCGGCTTTCCGCCGCCGCTATGGCGCCCGACCCTCAGCCTGCGGGCGGGGGCGAGCACTCGCTCGGGGTCCCAGGCGGGCACCAGGCCCTGCGCTCTTACCCAGCCCGCACGGGCCTTGTCAGGGACCGTCTGCCACTTCGGCAGAACGATCAGGGTGGGTCGGGTCGTCCGATAGGCCAGGACCTGGCTCATTTCGGTCGCCCCGGATTCCGGGGTCAGAACGACGAGATCCTCGGTTTCCAGGAAAGTCGGGTTGCGCAGGATGGCCGGATTGCGGCCGGTCGCCCGGGCGAGCTGGACGATGCCGCTGAACCCGGTCGCCGCGTTGGACAGGGCATGGGCGCCGCCGTTGCGGCCCGAGCGCAGATCGGGCGCGTAGGCGCCGAGGATCAGCATTCCGGCGAAAGCGATGATTCCGATCGCCACGACCAGCATGATCGTCGCCGGCCGGAACGCTCCCGCGGCGCGGGCGCCGGGACCGATGGCGAGGTCGCTCATCCCCGCCAGGTCCCCGGCAGGACGAGATCCGCATAAGCGGTCCGAGCCGCCGTCCAGTCCGCCGCCTCGACCGGCCGGCCGCCGAACAGGCTATGCTCGACCAGGCCGGCGATCCGCGCGAACAGGTTTCGCGCGGGCGGCGGCAAGACCTCCGCGGCGGCGAGCTCGCGGCTGGTCAGGGCCGGCCGGACCAGCCGCGGACGTCGGCGGCCGATATCCTCGATCGAACGGAACAGCAGATGGTGCACCGCTTCGGCATATCGGCCCTGTGCGGCCAGGGCGTCGGCCTCGCGAAGCCAGGAGCGCGCCGGCGCCGCCTCCGGCGCCCAGCCTTCTTCCTCCGCCTCGGCCGGTCCGCCGACCGGGCGGCGGCGGCCCGGCAGCCGCCACTCGCCGTCCCGGATTCGGCGGTAGATCATGACGGCGAACCCCAAAGCGGCCGCGGCCAGGACGGTCCACAGGAGGATCCGGGCGTAAGGGGCGTCGGGCATGAAGCTGCCGATCCACTGGAACAGACGCCCGACCGGCGCCAGGGCGTCACCCAGCCATTCGAAGGTGTCGCGAAGCCATTGCGGCGGCTGCGGCGGCGGCGGCGCGGGCTGCAGGCTGAACTGGATCGACGTATCGGCCTTCAGCGCCTCGTGCGCCGCCGCCAACCCGTCGGCGGCGCCTGCCGCGTCCTGCGCCTTCTCCGCGATTGCATCCCTCCCGAGCGCCACCCACGGCGCGACGAGGGAGAATTAGACGAAGCCTCGCCGCACGCAACGGCAAAATGCGCTGGACAGGCCATTGGCCGGCAGTCAGTCTGGACGAGGGCAAGGGGGAAGCATCATGGCAAGCGCCGCCGCGGGCGAGGACGGTCGCAGCGTTTCGATCGGACGCATTTTCAGCCGTGCGTTCGGGACGATCGGAAGCAATCCGGTGGCGACCTTGGGAATAGCCTTCCTGTTCGGCGCCCTGCCCTCCCTTCTGATCGCTTATGTGCTGCAGACGGCGGGGATGGACGCCTTTGCGGCCCTCGGCAGCGCCGCGGTCATCGCACTCGCGATCTTTTCCGCCATCATCGCCATCATGCTGGCGATAATCACCCAGGGCGCCCTGGTGCGGGCGACAACGGCCTATAGCGAAGGGCGCAAGGCGAGCCTCGGCGAATCCGCCATGGCCGGCCTCAGCGTCGCGGTGCCACTCTTCGTGCTCGGACTGGTGACCGCGTTCGGCATTGGCCTGGGCTTCCTCCTTCTGATTGTGCCCGGGATCATCTTCTACGTCATGTGGTCGGTGGCGGCCCCGGCGCTGGTCGAGGAGCGGCTCGGAGCGCTCGAGGCGATCAGCCGAAGCGCCGATCTGACGAGCGGCGCGCGCTGGAAAGTGTTCGGCCTGACCCTCGTCGTCGTCGTCGCCTACTGGATGTTCTCCGCCCTCGTCGTGGTCCTCGGCGCCATGTGGTACGGCGGCATGACCAACTTCGTGCAGAACGCGGACGGGGGCATGCCGATCGGCTATTTCGTGGTCAACGCCATCGCCGGCACCATCACCTCCGCCGTCTGGGGCGTGATCCAGACCTCGCTCTACGTCGAGCTGCGCGACTGGAAGGACGGCCCGCGAACCGAAGCGCTGGCGGACATATTCGGCTGATCTGAAAAAGCAGCGGAGTTGACCCGGTACCGGCCCGCTCCTAGGGAATTGCCGGTTGGGGCCCTTAGCTCAGTCGGTAGAGCAACTGACTTTTAATCAGTAGGTCGCTGGTTCGAACCCAGCAGGGCTCACCATCGCCTCCCGGCCGCATTGCCGCGCCTTGAGCTGAAACGCTTCCGCCAGCGCCAGTCGTCGAGCTTTCGCCTCGGGCGTTATCGCGCGCTCGAGCGCCCGCAACTCCTCGACGGCACGACGAGCATAAAATCTCTCGTTCGATTCCATCCACCGCTCCCCCGCGATTCGCATGGACTAACATGAATCAATTACGACTCCGAATCGATCCGGCGCAGCTATTGCACGGGCTGGACAGGGAGCGGCGCGACCGGGCAGGGAGCGGCGATGGCAAGGCTCGTTTTTCCGCTGGCGATGGGGCTTCTGGCTCTGGTCGTTCTCGTTGCCTTGCTGCTCGGAGGACCGCAGAGCCGGGCCGATCCCCAGGTCCTGGCCCTATTCATCGACCCGGCCCTGGTGCCCGCCGCACGCTTCCTCACGCATCTCGGCGACGTCGTCACCGTGCTTGCAGCCGCGTTGCTGGCAGCCGGCTGGCTGCTGTTTCGAGGCCATCGACGCCGGGCCATCCTGCTCCTCGTCATCGTCGCTTCGGAGCGACTGCTCGTCGAGGCGATGAAGAATGTCTTCGATCGCGCCCGCCCCGATCCGCTCGGCCACGAGGTCGCCGTCCACAACCTGGCCTTCCCGAGCGGCCATTCGGCCAATGCGATGGCCGGCTGGCTCGCCATCGCGCTTCTGGCCACGAGCCCGCGGCTGCGGCTGCCCGCGATCGCCCTCGCCTTGGCCATCGCCTTAGTCACCGGCCTGTGCCGCCTGATCCTGCAGGTCCACTGGCCGAGCGACGTCGCCGGCGGCTGGGCCTTCGGCGCCGCCTGGACCCTTCTCCTCGTCCGGCTGTTCGGAACCGCTCCGGCGGCAGCCCCGTCATTGCGAGGAGCGTAGCGACGCGGCAATCCAGGCGGCGGAAGCGCTGCACTGGATTGCTTCGCTTCGCTCGCAATGACGAGTTAAGCTCGGAACACGACCGTCAGATTGTTCGCCGGCATCTCGGCGACCCGCTCCAGGCGCAGGCCGTGCCGTGCCGCTTCCGCCTCGACGACTTCGAGATCCCGAAGCCCCCATTCGGGATTCCTCGCCCGAAGCGAGGCGTCGAAAGCCTCGTTGCTCGCCGCCGTCGGCACCCCGGCCCGGCGATAGGGCCCGTAGAGTGTCATCGGCGCCCCCGGCGCCAGCAGCCGCCCGGCGCCCCGCATCAGCCCTTCGGTCGCCGACCAAGGGCTGATGTGGACCATGTTGACGCACAATATGGCGTCGGCCGAGGCGATCGGCCACGGTTCCTCCGCGGCGTCCAGCCGAAGCGGCTCGAGCAGATTGGCCGGGCCGGCCTCGGCGCGCCACGCCCGGATCGACTCCAGCGCTTCCGGATCGGGATCGGTCGGTTGCCAGAGCAGGCGCGGGAAGAGGCCGGCGAAATAGACGGCATGCTCCCCGGTGCCGCTGGCGATCTCGAGCAAGGTCCCGCGCTCCGGGAGCACCTCTCGAAGCACCGCCGCGATCGGCGCCCGGTTGCGCTCGGTGGCGGGCGCTGAGCGCTTCATTCCTCCGCCTTGCCTCCCGTCCAGTCGTAGCGCCTGGTGAACAGGCGGATGGTGATCGGAAGGGTCGAATAAGCGAAAGCGGCGAAGGGTCCGAAGCGGGTGAGCGAGAGCAGGATCGAAACCACGCCCGTCGCCGCGAGGATCAGCCAGATCACGACCTCGCCTTTCGCCCGGGCGCGCCCGGCACGGCCCAGGTCGGGGTTGCGGCGCGAGTCCGCGAACAGGGCCGCAATCGTCGCCGACATCAGAACGAAGCCGGTGCCGTAGACGGCGAAGAGGCCGGCGACATTGCCTCGAAAGCCGCCGCCCTGGCCGGTGAAGAAGATCGCGGTCGCCGCCGCCATCGCCCGCAGCGGCTGGATGTAGATCAGCACCAGGAAGACGAGCAGGAGGGTCAGGCAGACCGAGCGCCAGTCACCCTCGCCGCGCAGCCGTCGCCACCGCACATGGGCGTACCAGAACATGACGACGACGGCGAAGCCGACGGCGAAAGCGGGGATGTCGCCGAGCGCTCGCACCAGCGCGTTGAAGTCCGAGGGGGCTCCGGCCCCGCCGATCACGAGCAGGCTGACGGCGAAGGCGAACGCCGCATCGGTGAAATTATCGAGCCGCCCCGCCGACGTCGTCATGGCCGGGGGTTAGAACGGCTCCGTTACGGGTGCAAGCTACTCCGCCGCCTCGGCCCGGGGCGACTCCTTCCAGACCAGCACCGGCTTCCTCGCCGCGAGGGTCTCGTCCAGCCGGCGCCGAGGCGCGTGGACCGGGGCCGCCTTGAGGCTCTGGTCGCCCGCTTTGGCCCGTACGGCCACCGAGCGCAGGGCGCCGATGAACTGGTCCAGGGTCGCCTTCGATTCCGTCTCCGTCGGCTCGACCAGCATGGCGCCGTGGACGACCAGCGGGAAATACATGGTCATCGGGTGGAAGCCCTCGTCGATCAGGCCCTTGGCGAGATCGAGCGTGGTGAGGCCGCCGGCAAAGCCTTTGTCGCTGAACAAAGCCTCGTGCATGCACGGGCCGCTGTCGCCGAACGGGGCGTCGAGCAGATCGTCGAGCCGCCTCAATATGTAATTGGCGTTTAGAACCGCGTCCTCCGACACCTGCCTGAGGCCGTCGGCGCCGTGGCTCATGATGTAGGCGAGCGCCCGGGTGAACATGCCCATCTGGCCGTGGAAGGCGACCATCCGCCCGAAGCTGGAGCCGTGATGCTCGCCCGCATTCTCCTCCTCCACCAGGGCGAAATGATCGCCCTGCTTCTCGACGAAGGGAAGCGGCGCGAACGGAGTGAGCGCCTCGGAGAAGACCACCGGTCCCGAGCCCGGACCGCCGCCGCCGTGAGGCGTGGAGAAGGTCTTGTGGAGGTTGATGTGCATCGCGTCGATGCCGAGGTCGCCCGGCCGCACCCGGCCGACGATGGCGTTGAAATTGGCGCCGTCGCAATAGACCAGGCCGCCCGCTTCGTGGACGGCGCGGCTGATCTCGGTCATCTCCGGCTCGAACAGGCCGCACGTATTGGGATTGGTGATCATCACTGCCGCCACGTCCGGCCCGAGCCGGGCCTTGAGAGCGTCGAGGTCGACCCGGCCGCGGTCGGTCGCCGGAATGTTCTCGACCCGGTAGCCGGCGAAAGCCGCCGTCGCCGGGTTGGTGCCGTGAGCGCTCTCGGGCACGAGGATCACCTCGCGCGCGTCGCCCCGGGCCTCGAGCGCGGAGCGGATGGCGAGCAGGCCGCACAATTCGCCGTGCGCGCCCGCCTTCGGGCTCATCGCGACGCTGTGCATCCCGGTCAGCCTGACCAGCCACCCGCCCAGGCGCGCGATCACCTCGAGCGCGCCCTGGACGGTGTCGACCGGCTGGAGCGGGTGGATGTCGGCGAAGCCGGGCAGCCGGGCCATCTTCTCGCACAGCCTCGGATTGTGCTTCATCGTGCACGAGCCGAGCGGGAAGAGGCCGAGATCGATGGCGTAATTCTGGCGGCTGAGGCGGGTGTAGTGGCGGACGGCCTGCGGTTCGGAGAGGCCGGGCAGGCCGATGGACCGGTTGCGCTCAAGGCCTCCCAGCCTGCTCCCCGGCGAAGGCGAGCCGAAATCCTCGATGTCGACTCCGCAACCGTCCTCCTCGCCAAGCTCGAAGATCAGGGGTTCCTCGAGCATCAGAGCGCGGTTGCCGGTGTAAGTCGGCGGGGCGCCTTCGGCGGCCTCGGGCCGGGTGGGACGGCCTTCACGGTTCATGCTCATGCCAGCGCCTCCTCGAGCGCGCCTTCTCCGCTCATCCTGAGTAGCCGCCGAGGGAAGTCGAAGCGGCGTATCGAAGGACGGTCCTTCGATACGAGCCCTCGCCAAGCTCGGTCTCTACTCAGGATGAGCGATATGCGGTTCATCCTCATGCCAGCGCCTCCTCCAGCGCCGCACAGAGCGCTTCGACATCCTCGGCGGTGGACGTCTCCGTCACCGCCACGACCAGCCCCTGCTCCAGCGCCTCGACTCCGGGATAGAGGCGCCCCAGCGATACCCCTCCGAGCACCCCCGTCTCCGCCATCGCCCTGACCACCGGGCGAGCTTCCTTCGGGAGGCGAAGCGTGAACTCGTTGAAGAAGGTTTCGTTGACCAGCTCCACGCCCGCCAGCCGGCTCAGCCGATCCGCCGCCTCGGCGGCCATATGATGATTGGCTTCGGCGAGCCGCCTCAGCCCCGTCTCGCCGAGCAGGGTCATGTGGATCGAGAAAGCGAGCGCGCAAAGGCCGCTGTTAGTGCAGATGTTCGAGGTCGCCTTCTCGCGCCGGATATGCTGCTCGCGGGTCGACAGGGTGAGGACGAAGCCCCTCTTGCCTTCGGCGTCGACCGTCTCGCCGGCGAGGCGGCCCGGCATCTGCCGGACATATTTGTCGCGGGTGGCGAACAGGCCGACATAGGGGCCGCCGAAATTGAGCCCGACTCCGATCGACTGGCCCTCGCCGACGACGATGTCGGCGCCCATCTCGCCGGGCGAGCGGATCAGCCCCAGCGCCACCGGCTCGGTCACCACCGCCACCAGCAAGGCGCCCTTCTCATGCGCCCGCTCGGCCAGCGCCGAGAGGTCGCCGATGCGTCCCAGGATATCCGGATATTGGACGACGACGCAGCTCGTCTCGCCGTCGATCGCTTCGAGCAACGAGTCGGTATCGGGTTCCGGAGTCAGCTCCGGCGCCCGCGCTTCGAGCACGTCGCCGGTGAAGCGCGCCATCGTCCTCGCCACCGAGACATAATGCGGATGGAGGCCGGAAGAGAGGATCGCCCTGCCCCGCCGGGTGATCCGCCGCGCCATTCCGATCGCTTCCCAGCAGGCGGTCGACCCGTCGTACATCGAAGCATTGGCGACGTCGCAGCCATAGAGCCGAGCCACCTGGGTCTGGAATTCGAAAAGGGCCTGCAGGGTGCCCTGGGCGATCTCGGGCTGGTAGGGCGTGTAGCTGGTCAGGAACTCGCCGCGCTGGATGAGATGGTCGACCGAGGCCGGGATGTGGTGCCGGTAGGCGCCGCAGCCGAGGAAGAAGGGCACGGCGCCGGCGACGAGATTCTTGCGCGAAAGCCGGGCAAGCTCGCGCTCCACCGCCATTTCGCTGAGATGGTCGGGCAGGCCCTCGATCTTGTCGCGGAGCCGGGCGGCCTCTGGAACGTCGACGAAAAGGTCGTCGATCGAGGACGCGCCGACGACTCGAAGCATTTCCTGCCGGTCGGCCTCTGCAAGGGGAAGGTAACGCATGGTCTACTCCGTCATCCCCGCTTTTGCCCAATCATCCCCGCGAAAACGGGGATCCGGGAGGCGGTGGTGCAATTCTCCGAGTCCGTCTCGATTCCCGCTTGCGCGGGAATGACGACCCTTCTCATTCCTCCGGCTTCCGCATCGTGAAGCGAAGCCGGACATAATCGGCGACCCAGCTGCCGTCCGTCTGCTGGAGCTTCGGCTGAAGCCGCGCCTCGACCGCCGCCGCGACCTCGTCGCGGGCCGATTCCGGAACCCCGGCCACTTCGAGCCAGCCGGCGCGGAAGGTCTTGACCCAGGCCGCGACCCCGGCCGGAAGCGGTGTCGGCCGCGGGATCAGCTGCGCCTGAATCCCGGTGAAACCGGCGCACGCGTAGAGGCGTACGAACTGTTCGCAGCCGGGATACCATTGCGGATCTTCGGCCGGCACCTCATAGCCGCGCTCGCTGAGCTCCGCCCGGATGCCGGAGCGAAGGGTCGCGATATTGCCCTCGCCGCCCATCTCGCCCGCGAACCGGCCGCCGGGCTTGAGAACCGAGAAGACGCCCGAAGCGACCGCGTCGGGATCGAGCATCCAGTGCAGGGCGGCGTTCGAGAAAGCCGCGTCGAACTGGCCGAAACGGGCCGCCTGGCCCTCGAGGTCGAGCGCCTGAGCGTCGGCGACGAAGGCATCGACGCCCCGCGCCCGAGCCGCCTCCACCATCGCTTCCGAAGCGTCGAGGCCGATCACCCGCGCGCCGGTGTCCATGATCCTTCGGGTCAGGACTCCGTCTCCGCAGCCGAGGTCGAGGATCAGCTCGCCCGGCTGAGGCGCCAGCAGCTCCAGCGCCGCGGCGCCGAGCGCCGGCACGAAGGCGGCGTTGCTGGCATAGTCGACCGGCGACCATTGCGAGGAGGGGTTGAGGGTCATGCTTCCTCCGTCATCCCGCGAAAGCGGGAATCCAGTCTGCGTTGGTGCGGGATACGAACGCCCGCTGGATTCCCGCTTTCGTGGGAATGACGAAAATGCTCATCACTGCGCGTCCGTGAAAGCTTTGTACCCGTCGGCATCCATGAGGCCGTCAAGCTGCGAGGGGTCGGCGAGGCGCAGGCGGAAGAACCAGCCTTCGCCTTCCGGGTCGCTGTTGACCAGGGACGGATCCGAGTCGAGCGCGGAATTGGGCTCGGTGACTTCGCCGTCTACCGGCGCATAGACGTCGGAGGCCGCCTTGACGGACTCGACCACGGCCGCCTCGCCGCCCTTGGTCACTTGCCGGCCGGCCTCGGGCAGCTCGACGAAGACGATGTCGCCGAGCTGGCCCTGAGCGAAGTCGGTGATCCCGACCGTCGCCTGGTCGCCTTCGACCCGGACCCACTCATGTTCCTCGGTATAATAGACGCTCATCAAGCGGCTCCCTTGCGATGGTAGCGATGGGCGACGAAGGGCATCGGCGCCACCTTCGCCTGGAAGATCTTGCCGCGCTGGACGAGGCGGATGTCGGTCCCCGGCTGCGCGGACCCGGCGGGCACATAGGCCATGGCGATCGGCGCCTCGAGCATCGGCGAGAAGCCTCCGCTGGTCACCTTGCCGACCTCGTCGCCGTCGGAATCGACCACGGCCGCGCCCTCGCGCACGGGCTGGCGGCCCTCGACGGCGAGCCCGACCCGGCGGCGGACCGGCCCCGCCTCGACCTCGCGGAGGATCCGGGGCCAGCCGGCGAAGCCGCCCTCGGCGCGGCGGCGCTTGGAGATTGCGAAGCCGAGATCGGCCTCGATCGGAGTCGTGTCCGGGTCGAGATCGTGGCCGTAGAGGGGAAGCCCGGCCTCGAGCCGGAGCGAATCGCGGGCGCCGAGGCCGATCGGCTTCACTTCCGCCTGGCCGGCGAGAAGGTCGGCGACCGGAGCGGCGCGGCCGGCGGGGAGCGAGATTTCGAAGCCGTCCTCGCCGGTATAGCCCGAGCGGCTGATCCAGACGGCGCCGCCGTCCAGGGTGAAGGCGCCTCCGGTCATGAAACCGAGCTGCTCGACCCCGGGCGCGAGCCGGGCGAGGATTTCGACCGCCTTCGGGCCCTGGAGGGCGAGCAGGGCCTGCTCCTTCATATGGTCGAGAACCACTCCGGTCGGCAGCCGCTCCCTCAGATAGGCGATGTCGCCATGCTTGGTGGCGCCGTTCACCACGACATAGAAATGGTCGCCGCGGCGAGTCGCCATGAGATCGTCGACGATTCCGCCCTCGTCGTTGAGCAGCAGCGAGTAGCGGAGCCGGCCGTCCTTGAGGATGGCGAGGTCCGCCGGGAGCACGCTCTCCAGGCCTTTCTCAGCTTCGGCACCGGCGACGATCAGCTGGCCCATATGGCTGACGTCGAACAGCCCGGCGGATTCGCGGGTCCAGCGATGCTCGGCGAGGATCCCTTCATATTGGATCGGCATCGAATAGCCGGCGAACGAGACCATTCGCGCACCCTGGGCGCGATGCCAGGCGTCGAGGGGAAGGGTGAGTTCGGGGGAGTTGCTCATCGGGTCCAGTCTCCAGGGCGCTGCTCCAACGCCCGAGATCGGACACCGTCGCAAACAACCCCCTCTGTCACTGGACCTGAGAGCTTTCGCGGCCCCTTTAGGTTCCGCTTACCCCTTCGGTGGCCCCCCGAGCCCGAAGGGCAAAGGGAACGCTTTCCAGAGTGCCTTTGCGCGCGCGGTCCCTTTTGCCTGAGAGATTCCGGGGCGGTTGCTCCTTCGGCGGCTTCAGGTCTCGCAACCCTCCACACTCTCCCGCGCGCACACCGGCTTTGGGGCCGGCGGCACGGGCGCTGTGAACAGTCGCAGGCGGCAAGTCAACGCACTCTGTTTCCTGTCGCCTTCTGCGATGCAGCAATCCATTCAGTTTGACGTTGTGCCTTTGCGCTTCCCTCACAACTCTCCGAATTCGACCGCCCTATGCAAATCGTCCGGACCAATGCTTGTCGTAATTATATTGGAGTGCGGGCCAGAATTCTTGTAATTGCCCGTCGGAATTGGGACGCAGGTACCGATCCAGCCAATCCACCCGTGTCATGCTGTTGGCATCCTCGTCCGCTTGCTTAAGGATTTGCTCTCGGCGCGCAACGAGCACGGGAGCGTTGAGATTGAGCTTGTCGATTGTTGTCTGGACTGACGCTTTGCGGCTTCGCAGGGCCTTGCTGGGGAAAACCTTCCCCCGAAGCGTAAAGCGAAACAGGCTTTCAACGCGTGGCTCGAGCGGACTGACCGTTACATCTTCTTCGAACCAGTTTCCTTTGGCGACGTCGCAATGCTGCTGGGTCTCGACAACAAGACCTCTGGTCGGCGCAGCACGAGACGTCTCACAGGACGCCAGCAGGTTAGCCCAGCGATAAGTTAGCCTTGCATAGGGTCTATTTGGATCACGGGGCCGAAAATGTTCGATGCGGAAATTGCCGCGCGCGATGGTGCCGGTACAATAGCAACAGATATGTCCCTGATCGATCGCCAAGTGGGCGCGTACCGTGCTTCTTGGTGGATTGGGAAATTGATCCCAAGGCGGAATTGAATCACGCGGCCGCAGCGCATCCCGCCATGCGCGGAGCACATCCGGCTCTTCGGATTTATGTATCCGCCGCACGACTGATCTTACGAGGCGACCAAGACGGAGCGAGCAACCGTGAGGCCGGGGTCGTCGGCTCCCAGGCGCTGTTGCAAATCGTCGAACTTCGCACGCGCCGCGACAAAATTCTCGTCATCGATCAGTTCATAAAGCTCGTCCAGTTCCCCCTCAGCCCACTCGGGTCGAGCCGTCGCGCCCATCAGGCTCTGGAGAATTAGGTTGCTGTCCAAACCATAGGATCGGCTCGGCTGAACAGCTTTGCCATCCTGCAGTAGGAACGTAGCCGCAGGTTCGACTTCGCTGAGGACCTGGGCGGAATGACTCGTCACGATAAACTGACAGTTGGGGAAGGTCTCTTTCAATTGGATAACCGCGTTACGCTGCCATGCCGGATGCAGGTGCAGCTCAAGTTCGTCTATCAAGACGATACCTTCACCCTCGAGAGCGTTGCGCTGCCCTGGGTTGGCCACCGCGAGCCGACGGGCGAGGTCGCCGACCATGGCAAGAAGACACTTCTCACCATCCGAAAGCTCATCGATGCGGAGATCATGCCCATCCTTGGTAATCAGCATCCGCAAGGGCTGCCTGCGTACGCGCAAATTCTCGAAGCCCGGCATCATGCCAGCGATTGCCCTGCGAACCGCTGTCAGTTGGGGATCGCGCCGTCTGGATCCCTCCGCGCGTAACTCGTTCTCGACATCCTCGCGGTCACGGAACCAAGCGAAGAAATTACGGAAGCTCCGCGAACCCTGAAGTAAGGCATCCTCCAGAGCAGCATACTGACCAATCTTCACCTTGGTGCGAATACGCAGTGGAACGTCGAGCACGGCCCGGTTGACTGAGTATAGCACGACAATTGACAGCGAGGCCTTTGCGGGATCGGATTCGATCGCTTCTCCAATCGTAGCCGCCAATTCCGAAAGCTGCGCGGAATGGGTCAAACCCAGAATCTTGCGTCCAGGGCGAGAAACGCCGATCCGCCAAGTGACATTTTCGTCGTGATTGCGGCGATCCGGCACCACGGTTACCGTACACCGCGCGCTGCGCTTTCCCCGCCGGATACGATCGCGTTCGAACGTGCCTGCGGCCCTTCCTGTCCGCACAGCTGAGCTATATCGCGCTAGCATCGTGGCCATCGCGCCGAGAATGGTGGACTTACCGGCGCCGTTGACGCCAGCGAGTACGTTGAAATGAGGGTCGAGCCTCAACTCAACGTGGCGGATTGCGGCGAGATTATGAAGTTCGAAGTGACTTAGATGCATGGGGAGGTTGTAATGCCGCGAGTTCCCTATGCAAGTGATGGAGCCCATTCGCTCCGTGGGAACCGGCGCGAAAATTGAAGTAGAAATGCAGGAAATCTTTTGATCTAACTTCGTAAATGGAACATACTGGCAACATCTCTGCCCGGGCCTCGACCGATGAGCGGGCCTCTCCTTCCATCCCCGCCGTGGACGACCGCGCCGTCGGTCCCCCCAGCGACCCGCAATTCGCGAGCGAGGCCGAGGAGAAGGCCTATTGGGACGGGGTAACCCACGGCCTTCGTTGCCTGACCGGCGAGAACCGGCGCGATGACGACGAGCCGCCCGGGCCTCGCGACTCACGCGGCGAGGCGGCCGAAATATTAGGCTCGTCGCACCGGCGCCCGCGCCAGGACGGCTGGCTGCCCTGGAAGAAGGCGCGCTTCCTCCTCGTTCTCGTCGCCGGCGGGGTCGTCGCCGATGCCTGCCGGGCGGTCGGGATGAGTGTCGCTAGTGCCTACGCGCTGAAGAACCGCCGGTCTGGCCGCGCCTTTGGAAAGATGTGGGACGCGATCATGGTCCACCGCGCCCGCTCACGGCTCGCCGACAACAATCTGTCGCGGGCGATGAACGGCTGCGTCGATCAGGTCCTCAGGGACGGGATCGTCGTCGCCGAGCGCCGCCGCTTCGACAACCGGCTGTCCATGGCCATGCTCACCCGGCTCGATCGCATCGCCGAAAGCAAGACCGGCGAGGAAGCGGCGCTGCTCCGCGCCCTGTCCGAGGATTTCGAGGACTATCTGGACGTCGTGGAGGCCGGCGGCGACGAAGAGGCTTTCCTGGAGGCGCGGCGGCCCGCGCCGGATGCCGCCGGCGAGGCCCCGGCGAATAAAGAAAACCGAAGCCCGGAGGCAGACGGATCGGTCGCCATGGAAATGCGGGATTGGAGCCTGGTCGATCCGGCGGAGATCCCGGTCGACGGCCTCGATCCCAACCGAATGTTCGACTGGAGCGCCGATGAGCGGCGCCGGGCCGAGCTCAGCCACTATCTCGACTGGCTCGACAGCCTCATCGCCGCGGGCGGGGAAATTCCGCGCGGCCCCGATCTCCCCGCCGCCTTCGACCGCCACCGCCGCCAGCGTCCGATTCCGGCCGCGGAGCCGGTGTCCTTCAATTCCCCGGAATTGGCCGGGGCGCGGGACGGGCCGGAGGCTGGTGGGGGGGGTCTTCACGAGTCCGAAGAACTCTTCCATCCTGCTTCGCACGGTCACCCTCCCCAGAGAATCCTGGGGAGGGATGAAGATGCATGGCAAGCTTCAACTTCTTCAACTTCACCCCCGGGCCTCGACGCGAACGGCGGGGGGAAGCGCTGAAATGGCCCCGGTGCCGCTAGCGGGTCGCGTTGTAGGCGAGCTGGTCCTGGGTGAGCTGGAAGCCGACGAGCACCTCGAAGCTGGCGCGCCGAACCGCCTCGCGGACCGCCGGATCGGCCATCGGATCGATCGCCGCCGAAGGGTCGCCGGGCTTGCGGCGGCGGGTGATTTGCTGGCGGACGGCCTCGGGCAGGGTGACCGCGGCGCGGGTCACCTGCATCGTCGCCTGGCCGCGGCTGCCCGCCCGCAACTGCCCGTCGGGGAAGCTCAGGCCGACCCGGCTCACGCTCTTCGACTGGACCTGGGTTCCGCCCTGAACGGCGACGGCGAAATAGGGAATCACCACCTCCCGGGCGCCGCGCCCGTCGCGGCGCTGCGCATGGACGTCGAAGGTCACCTGGGTGACGATATTGTCGCCGGTCTCGTCGCAGGTCGAGCGCAGGTTGGTGATGTTGGCGACCACGTCGATCGCGCTGGCGTCGCGGCTGCTCGCCGGGTTGAACAAGGTGATGTCGCCGGTCGCGGCCGGGATAGCCACCGCCGGGCAGGCCGAGCGGACGGCGACGATGCCGGTGTCGGTGATGGTGCCGGTCGGAGACGAGCAGGCGACGAGGCCTAGGGGAATCAGCGCGGCGAGGGCCGCCTTGGACTTGAACACAGGGTGGAAATCCTCACCTTTGATCGGGACGGCGCGGATCATAGGAACCGGGTTCCGCCGAAGCAAGCTATCCCGTAGAGACCCTTATGATGGCCGCCAAGCCCCCACTGACCCTACTGATCGCCGCCCCGCGCGGCTTTTGCGCCGGAGTCGACCGGGCGATCCGGATCGTCGAGCTCGCGCTCGAACGCTACGGCGCTCCGGTCTATGTCCGCCACGAGATCGTCCACAACAAGTTCGTCGTCGACAGCCTCAAGGCCAAGGGGGCGGTGTTCGTGCCCGAGCTGGACCAGGTGCCGGACGGGGTGCCGGTCGTCTTCTCCGCCCACGGCGTGCCCAAGGCGGTCCCGGCCAAGGCCGAGGAACGCGGTCTCGAATATCTCGACGCCACCTGCCCGCTCGTCTCCAAGGTCCACCGCCAGGCCGAGCGGCTGGTCGAGAACGACCGCCACATCCTCTTCATCGGCCATGCCGGCCATCCCGAGGTGATCGGAACGTTCGGCCAGGTGCCGGACGGGCGGATGACCCTGATCGAGAGCGTCGAGGATGCCGAGGCGCTCGTTCCGGCGGCGCCGGCGAGCCTCGCCTACCTCACCCAGACCACCCTGTCGGTCGACGACACCGCCGAGATCGTCGCCGTCCTCGAGCGCCGCTTCCCCGGAATCAAAGGGCCCAAGGGCGAGGACATCTGCTACGCGACGTCGAACCGCCAGTCGGCGGTGAAGGACATCGCCCGGGCCTGCGAGGCGATGCTGGTGATCGGATCGCCCAAGAGCTCCAACTCGGTTCGGCTGGTCGAGGTCGCCGAGCGCGAGGGCACGAGGGCTCGGCTGATCGGCCGCGCCGACGAGATCGAGCTCGGCTGGCTCGAGGGGGTTCGGACGCTCGGGATCACCGCCGGAGCCTCGGCGCCCGAGACCCTGGTCCGGGAGGTGGTCGACTTCCTCGCCTCTCATTACGACGTCACCGAGATCGAGGGCGAAGGGATCGTCGAGCGGATGGTGTTCAAATTGCCGCGCGGGCTCGAGGCCGCTTGACCCCTCCCGCAAGACCTGGCGTTCCCGTCGAAATCTTCACCGACGGCGCGTGCAAGGGCAATCCCGGCCCCGGCGGCTGGGGCGCCGTGATCCGATCGGGCGCCCACGAGAAGGAGATCAGCGGCGGCGAGCCCGACACCACCAACAACCGGATGGAGCTTCTCGCCGCGATCCGCGCGCTCGAGGCGCTGAAGCGGCCCTGCGAAGTGGCGCTCTACACCGACAGCATCTACGTACGCGACGGCATTACCAAATGGATCCACGGCTGGCGCCGGAACGGCTGGAAGACGGCCGACCGCAAGCCGGTCAAGAATGCGGAATTGTGGCAGGAGCTGCTCGATGCGGCGGCGCCCCACAAGATCGACTGGCGCTGGGTGAAGGGCCATGCCGGGCATCCGGAAAACGAGCGCGCCGACCGGCTGGCCTGCGACGCGGCGATGCAGTTCGCGAAGAAACGGGCTTGAGCCCGGCGGGGAGCCGGACCTCTACCCTTCGGACGGCATATTGTCGGTGAAAACCGCCAATTGGGCGGCGAAAGCGCGCTTGTAGGCGGGACGGGCCTCGCCTCGGGCGATATAGGCGCAGAGGCCGGGATAATCGTCCAGGATATTCGATCCCTCCAGCCTGCGAAGCACGGTCACCATCAGCATGTCGGCGGCGCTGAAGTCGCCGTCGAGCCAGCCGGACTCGCCGAGCCGGGCGGAAAGCTCGTCCAGACGGCCGCGGACCCGATCCTCGATCAGGAGGAGGCGCTCGCGGTACCAGGGCTTGTCGCCTTCCAGATATTCGGCGACTTCGAGGTCGACGATCGGTGGCTCCACCGTGTTGAGCGCGGCGAACATCCAGGTGATCGCCCTGGCCCTCGCCTTGGTATCGTCCGGCAGCAGGCCCGCATGTTGCTCCGCGATATGGAGGATGATCGCGCCCGATTCGAACAAGGCGAGATCGCCTTCCTCATAGGTCGGGATCTGGCCGAAGGGGTGGAGCCTGCGATGCGCGGGCTCCTTCATCGCTTTGAACGAGACCAGGCGGACGTCGTAAGGCTGGCCCACTTCCTCGAGCGCCCAGCGGACCCGCATGTCGCGCGCCAGGCCCTGGCCGCGATCGGGGGAGTTTTCGAAGGCGGTGATGGTGACGGTCATATTGCCTGCTCCGATAAGGGTCGTCGGGCAATAAATAGCGTTCGACGCCAAATCCACAGCCCTTGTCGCGGGGCATTTCTGACTTGGATCGGCAGCGGCCTTGACGGTCGCCGCGGGGATTGCTCCTTTCACCGCGAGGTGGAGGCGGTCGGCGATGTGGCTTCACTATCTGAAGACGGGCTTGCGGGCGATGGCGAGGCAGCGCTTCCTCTCCGCGATCAACCTGCTCGGGCTGGCGGCGGGCCTGGCTTCCGTGATCCTGATCTTCGTCCATGTCAGCGCCGAGCTCAGCTACGACGACTGGCTTCCGCGGACCGAACGGCTCTACCGGATCGACACGGTCGAGACGGTGCCGGGACAGGAGCCGAACGCGATCGCCCTTGCCCCCGGACCGTTGCGCGAGGCGCTTCTGAAGGACTTCCCGCAGATCGAGGCGGTGACCCGGGCCTATACGGCGCCACTGACGATCATCCGCGACGGGCGACCCTTCAGCGAGGACGTGCTCGTCGCCGATCCGAACTTCCTCAGCCTTCTGGCGCTGCCGCTTCGCTCCGGCGCGGCGGACCGCGCGCTGCGCGCCCCGACCAGCGTCGTCCTGAGCGATCGGGCCGCCCGGAAATATCTCGGCACCGCCGACGCGACAGGCCGGCGGCTCGTCATCGCGACACCCGAGCCGCGCGATTTCGTCGTCAGCGCCGTCTTCGAGACGATCCCGCACAACAGCCATATGAAGTTCGATGTCGTCATTCCCCTCGCCGGCTATTTCCCGCTCGCCGAGGAGGATGTCCGGGCCATTCCGGACAGCTGGGCGGGCGCTTATTTCCATACCTACGCCCGGTTGAGGCCCGGCGCCGGCCTGAGCGCCGTCGAGCGAGGCCTCCCCGCTTTCGTCGACCGGAGCCTTCCCCCGTGGCTGACGGGCCTGCTGAAGACGGCGCCCCACGATTTTTTCAAATTCCGCTTCGTCCCACTTCGCGACGTCCATTTCGACGGCGCTCCGATCGGGGCGATGAAGCCGCCGGCGAGCCGAACGACGATCTATGCGCTGTCGCTGGTGGCCCTCCTCATCCTGCTCATCGCCGCGATCAACTTTGCCAATCTGTCCGCCGCGCGCTCGACGCTCCGAGCCCGCGAGGTCGCCCTGCGCAAGGCGGTAGGCGCCAGGCCCCGGCAGATCCTAGCCCAATTCATGACCGAAGCGGTGACTCTCACCGCTTTGGCCGCTTTGCTCGGCCTCGCCGCCGCCGAGCTCGCTCTTCCCTGGCTGGGCGGCCTGCTCGGCCTCGAGCGGGGCGCCGCCATTCCCGAGCCCTGGGCCTTGTGGGCGCTGCTCGCCGCTTCGATCCTCGTCACCGCGCTCGGATCCGGCCTCTATCCGTCCGTCGTCGCCGCCCGGATCCGGCCCGCCTCGATCTTCAATCGCGGCGCGGCGCACCTCGCCGGCGGAAGGCTTCGCAGCGCGCTTGTCGTCCTCCAGTTCGCCATCTCGATCGCTCTCATCGCGACCACGATGGTGATCGTCCTTCAGACCCGCTTCGCCGGGAACGTCGGTCTCGGCTTCGACCGGAGCGACATGCTGATCGTGCGGGCCCCGGAGGGCGCCGAGGGCGCCGCCGTCGCGGCGGCCTTCCGGGACGAGGTCGCCCGCCATCCGGACGTGGTCGCCGCCGCCTTGTCGTCGGCGGTGCCTTCCGATCCGTCGGAAGACAATATCTCGATCGAGCGCCCCGGTTCGGTCAAACCGATCCAGCTCGGCTACCACAAGGTCGATTCCGGTTTTTTCCGAACCTATGGGGTGCGGCCGCTGGCCGGACGGACGGGTTCGATGCAAAGGGCGGACGAGGGCGCGGCCGCGCCGGCGGTGGTCAACGAAGCGGCGCTGAGCCCGCTCGGCTTCGAGACTCCCGCCGATGCCGTCGGCCAGGTCGTCCGAAGCGGGGGCAAGGCCTTCACCATCGTGGGCGTGGTGCCGGACCTTCACTTCCGCTCGCTGCACCGCCCCGTCCGACAGGAAATCTACAGGCTCGACGAGGCGCCGGGCACCTCGGTGTCGATCCGCTACCGGACCTCGGACGTTCGGCGCTTCCTCGCCGCGATCGACGCGATGTGGAGCCGGCGCGTTCCGGGCCACGCCGTCGAGCGCGAGTTCCTCGATGAATCGCTTGAGGGGCTCTACGACCGCGAGCGAGTGCAGGCCGCCTTGCTCAGCCTCTTCTCGGCCGTCGCGATCGTCATCTCCTGCCTCGGCCTCATCGCCATGGCGGCCTTCACGGTGCAGCAGCGCATGAAAGAGATGGCCCTGCGCAAGGTGCTGGGGGCGCGCTCGAGGGACATCTTCCGGCTCCTCCTGTGGCAGTTCCTGAAACCGGTCGCAGCCGCCAACCTGATCGCCTGGCCGGTGGCCTTCCTGATCGCCGAAAGATGGCTCGGCCAGTTCGCCTACCGGATCGCAATGCCGGTCTCGGCCTTCCTTCTGGCCAGCCTCGCCGCGGCCTTCGTCGCCGGCGCGGCCATCGCACTGCAAATAGCGAAGGTCGCCCGGGCGAACCCGGCCGGGGCGCTCAAATATGAATGAGGTCTATCGGAAGCGGCTCGGCGCATAAGGCTCGGCATCGAGCTCCGGAGTTCGTCCCAGCACAAGCGCGGCGGCAAGCTTCGCCGCCGCAGGGGCGGTCTGGATTCCGAAGCCGCCCTGGCCGGCGAACCAGAAGAAGCGGGGGACGACAGGGTCGAAGCCGTAGACGGGGCGGCGGTCGGGGGCGAAGCTGCGAAGGCCCGCCCAGCTTCGCTCCACCCGCTCCACGCGCCAATCCACGGTCCGCTCGAGCCGGTCGATGGCGATTGCGACGTCAAGCTCCTCGGCGGCGCAGTCGCAGGGGTCGCAAGGGGTCTCGTCGTGGGGGCTGAGCCACAGGCGGCCGCCCGCCTCGGGCTTGAAGTAGAAGCGTTCGAGCGCGTCCATCACGAGCGGAAGGTCATGCGGCGCCGGCGGATCGACCCGAAGCTGCGAAAGCGTTCGCCGATAGGGCTGCAGGCCCACCGGCGGCGCGCCCGCCATGACGGCGACCCGATCGGCCCAGGCGCCCGCCGCGTTGACGAGCAGGCCCGCCCGCAAGGGCCCGGCGGCGGTCTCCACCGCCCAGCTCCGCTCGTCGCGCCGCAATCCGCGAACCTCCGCACCGGTCAAAAGCTTCGCTCCGTTCCGCCTCGCCTGCGCCAGATAGAAACCGTGCAGGCCCGCGACGTCGATGTCCCGGCAGCTCGGTTCGAACAGCCCCGCCACCCATCCGCCGCGCAGACCGGGCAAACGCGCTTCGAGGCCGGCCCGGTCGAGCCGTTCGAAGCCGACCCGCTCGCCGAATTCCGCTTCGAGCCCGACCAGCGCATCGAGGCCGTCCGAATCGGCGATATGCAGCCCTCCGCGCGGCGAAAGGAAGCCGTGCCGCTCCAGGAACGGTCCCGAAGCGGTGGTGAGCGGCTGGACGAAGGGACCGCCATAGCTTTCCGCCCAGAAGGCGGCGGAGCGGCCGGTGGAATGGTAGCCCGGCTGGTCCTCCGCCTCGATCAGCAGGACCGAGGCTTCGCTCGCGGCCTCCGCGGCCATGCTCGCCCCCGCCATGCCCGCGCCGATTATGGCGATGTCGACGTCGAAGCTCATCGGCCGGCGCGGCGGTCGAAAAAGTCGTCGATCCTGGCAAGCGCCTTCAGCCGGACCTCGTCGCGTTCCCGCAGAATCTCGTGCGCCGAATCGTCATACATGACCAGCTCGGCATCCGGTAGCTGGGCGGCGGCCGTCCGGATCGCCGCCGGGCTGACCAGGCGGTCGCGCTCGGTGCCGATCAGGAGCAATGGAACCTTCACTCCGGCCAGCTTGGCCGGGGTCAGCGCCGCGCACGAGGTGAAGGCCGCCTTCAGCCAGCCCCAGCTCGGAGCGCCGAGGTTGAAGCGCGGATGCTTGTCCCACCACCAGAGCTCGTCCGAATAACGGTCGGGGCAGCCGGTGAGGAAGGCCTGGCGCATCGAGCCGGCCGGCTGCGGCTGCGACGGCTGCTGCCAGGCCGGTTGGCCGCTCCAGCCGAACAGCGACGCCGTCGAGGCGAGCCACTGGGCGGCGAAGGCCGGCATCGGCCCGCTGTTGATCATCAGCATCGGCGCGATCAGCACGGCGGCGTCGACCATGGGATGCCGGTCGGCGAGGGTTCGAAGGAGGACGTGCCCGCCCATCGAATGGGCGACGACGACATGGGGCCCGGGGGAGTCGCTCCGCCACGAGTCGATCAGGGCGGCGAGATCCCCGACCAGGGTTTCGAAGCGGTCGAGATGACCGCCGGGCCGGTCGCCCTGCGATGCCCCCTGCCCTCGCCAGTCGAAGGCGGTGACGTTCCAGCCGCGGCGATGCCAATGGTCCTGCGCTTCCAGATATTTCTCGATGAAATCGCCCCGGCCGCCGGCGAAGAGGAGGCTTCCGCGGGCCTCGACCCCGTCCTCGTGCCGCCGCTCCAGAATCCGGACGGTCCAGCCGTCGGCCGCCTTCCAGTCGTGGAATCGGGCGTCGGACGGGATGGCGCGGCGGTCGAACGCTTCACTGTGCATGGGGCCGGTTACGGTTTCGAAAGCTGTTACGTCTAGTACCTGGTCCCCATGCAAGGGGCTCTTTCCTGGTTTTTCATCGCTTTGCTCGCCGCGGCCATGCTGGTTGCGGCGATCGGCGACTGGCGCACGAGGACGATCCCCAACTGGCTGAACGGGGCCATCGCCCTTCTGGCGATACCCTTCTGGTGGAGCGTCGGTCTCGGCCTGTGGCCGGGCGTCGCGCTGCAGATCGGGCTTGCGGCGGCGGTCTTCGGACTGTTCGCGATCGCCTTCCGCTTCGGCGCGATGGGCGGCGGCGACGTCAAGATGGCGGCGGCGCTCGCCTTGTGGCTGCCCTTCGCGGGGGTGGTGAAGCTGCTCGTGATCATGTCGATCGCGGGCGGAGTCCTGACCCTCGCGATGCTGGTCGCGCACCGGATGGCGAAAGCCGCCGGCCAACCCGAGATTCCGTACGGCATCGCCATCGCATTTGGCGGTTTTTGGCTGATTGGCGAACGGTTTCTTAACCAATTTGTCTGACATGGGAGCCTGCAATTTGAAGCGGGCTAGGAGGCGACTGGCGTCATGGATGTGAAAAAGCTCGTGCTGCTGATCGGAGCGCTGATCGTCGCGGCCGTCACCGCGGTGACCGCCAAGAACATGTTCAGCGGAGCCGGAGCGCCCTCGGCCTCGGCGACCCCCGCGGTTCCCGCCGGCCCCGAAGTGCTGGTGGCGACCCGCGCGCTGCCCATCGGCACCATCATCGACGCCGAGGCCTTCCGCTTCCAGCGCTGGCCCGAAGGCCTCGTCCAGCCCGCTTACTACATCAAGGGCAAGCCCGGCGTCCGCCCGGCCGACCTGGTCGGAACGGTGGTCCGCAACGAAGTCACGGCCGGCCAGCCCTTCACCCAGGGCTCGCTGATCAGGCCGGGCGAGCGCGGCTTCCTCGCCGCGGCGCTCGGGCCGGGGATGCGCGCGGTCACCGTCGCCGTCTCCGCGACCAGCGGAGTCGCCGGCTTCGTCTTCCCGGGCGACCGGGTCGACATCGTCCTCACCCAGGAAGTGGCCGGCGGCGGCGAAGGAGTCCCGCTCAAGGTCTCCGAGACGGTGATGCGCAACGTCCGGGTGCTCGCCACCGACCAGCGCATGGACGCGAAGGGCGAGGACGGCAAAGCGGTCGTCCAGCGCTTCACCATGGTCACCCTCGAGGCGACCCCCAAGCTCGCGGAGAAGATCGCGGTCGCCCAGAAGATCGGCGACCTGTCGCTCTCGCTTCGCTCCATCGCCGACAATTCGGCCGAGCTCGAGCGCGCCATCGCCTCGGGCGAGGTGAAGGTGCCGCAGACGGACGATCCCAAAGAGGAACGCCGGATGCTGCTCGCCGTCGCCAACCAGCCGTCCGACGGGCAATCCACCTACACGACCGGGTCCGACGTCTCGCGCTTCCAGCGAAGCACCGTTCCCGGCGGCAAGGGCAAGAGCAACCCCGCCGACAAGATGGCCGATGCGCTGACCGCCATGGCGCTCGCCGCCGCCGGCAAAGCGCCCGTCGGCCCCTCACCAACTCCCACGGGACCCAGCGTTCGGGTCGCCCGCGGCAATAGTGTCACCATCGTTCCGGTCGGAGCCAAATAAGATGACAAAGCTGAACATCATGCGCCGTGCGACGGTCGGCACCGCGATCTTCGCGGTCCTCGCCGCCAGCGTCACCCCGGTGATGCCGAGCCTGGCGCTGGCCGCGCCGCCCCCCGCGGGCAGCTACCGGCCGAGCAACAAGGTGCTGCTGTCCGTCGGCGAAGGCGAAGTCATATCGCTGCCGAGGGCCGTGGCCGACGTCTGGACCTCGAACCCGGGCGTGGCCGACGTCAACGTCACCAGCCCCCGCCAGCTCGGCCTGTTCGGCAAGGGCGAAGGCGAGGCCACGGTGATCGCCACGGCGGCCGACGGCACGGTCGTCTGGGGCGCGCATGTCCGGGTCAGCCAGAACATCAGCTCGGTCGACCAGATGCTGAGGGCGGCCATGCCCGATTCCGACATCTCGGTCACCCATGTCGGTCAGCTCGCGGTGCTCAACGGTACCGTCTCCTCGCCCGCCGAGAGCGCGCAGGTCGAGACTCTGGTCAAGGTGATGCTGAACCCCGGCGTCGACGTGACCGCGCCCGGCGCCATGCTGAAGGTCCTGACGGTCAACCGCCTCAAGACGGCGACTCCGCTGCAGGTGATGCTCCAGGTCCGGATCGCCGAGGTGAGCCGCTCGCTCGCCCGCGACATCGGAGTCAATCTGGCGTCGGCCGACCAGACCGGCGGCTTCAAGTTCGGAGTCGGCCAGGGCCGCTCCTTCTATCCCCTGCACACGCCGGGCGGACCTCTGGGTACGGCCACGACGCCTACCGAGGGCGCCACGACGGTGATACCCAGCGCGATCGGCTCCAGCCTGTTCGGCGCCGGCAAGCTGCTCGGCGTCGACATCCTGGGAGCGCTGGACCTCGCCGAAACCGACGGCAAGGTGCACACGCTCGCCGAGCCCAATCTGGTCGCCTTGTCCGGCGAGACCGCAAGCTTCCTCGCCGGCGGCGAGTTCCCGATCCCGTCCTCTAACGGAATCAACGGAACGGCCATCGAGTTCAAGCAATATGGCGTGAGCCTGGCCTTCACGCCCTATGTGCTCGAAGGCGGCCGGATCTCGATGCGGGTTCGCCCGGAAGTCTCCGAGCTTTCGGACGAGGGCGCGATCCAGATCAACGGCTTCCGGGTCCCCTCGCTGACCACGCGACGGGTGGAGACCACGGTCGAGCTCGGCTCCGGCCAGAGCTTCATGATCGGCGGCCTGCTGCGCAACACCAGCAGCAACAGCATCGAGAAAGCGCCGGTCCTCGGCAATTTGCCGATCATCGGCGCCCTGTTCCGCTCGACCAGCTTCCGCAAGGGCGAAACCGAGCTGGTGATCGTGGTCACGCCTTATCTGGTGAAGCCGGTCAATTCGAGCCAGATCGCGCTTCCGACCGACGGCTTCAGAAGCTCCACCACGGCGGAGCGGGTGATGCTCGGCACCAGCGAGTATAACAAGGCCGTTCCCCGTCCGGGACCGACCATGGCCGCTCCGCGCACCGCGAGCCCGGGCATGGGCGGAGTGGCGAGCGCGCCCGCTCGGCAGCTTCCGGCGCCGGCGCAGCCGCGCCAGGCCGAGGCGAATGCCAAGGCGACTCGTCCGCAAACCGCTTCCGCCGCTCCCGGCTTCAGCTTCTGACCGATCGAAAGGACGTGATCATGGCACGCACCAAATCTCTCGCCGCCGTCGTCGCGATCGGCGCCGCCCTCGCCCTCCCCTCCGCCGCCAGCGCGAAGAAGCCGCCGCGCGAACGGCACGATGCGAGCCGGGGCCTGGATTCGCTCAACCAGCCGGTCGTCCAGCGCACCGACTATCTGCTCGACCTCGCCGACAACGGCGGGCTCGGCGACGCCGACCTCGTCCGGCTCGACTCCTGGTTCGGTTCGCTCGGCCTGGGCTATGGCGACCATGTCTTCGTCGACAACGGCACCGCCGCGGGCCGGCACGATGTCGCCAGGGTCGCCGGGACCTATGGCCTGCTGCTGAGCCCCGGAGCGCCGATCCTGGAAGGCGACGTGCCGATGGGCGCGGTGCGGGTGATCGTCAGCCGGACCACGGCCAGCGTTCCCAACTGCCCCAATTACGACCGCGAGCGCGGGCCGAGCTCGACCTCGTCCAATTACGGCTGCGGGGTCAATTCCAACCTCGCCGCGATGATCGCGGATCCGAACGACCTGGTCCTCGGCCAGCACGGCAGCGTCGTCACCGACGCCCATACCTCCTCGAAGGCGATCCGCTTCTACCGGCAGAGCCATCCGACCGGAACCCGGGGCCTCACCGACGTCAGCACGAAGGGTAACTAGATGAACGCGCCTTTCAACGCTTCGCGCACCGCCGCGCTTCGCGATCCCTTCAGCGCCTTCGTGTGCGACGACGCCACGGCCGAGATGCTCCGGCCGATCGCGGTCGAGCATGGCTGGGCCCCGGAGAAGGTCAACAAGGGCGGGCTTCGCAACGCCGTCCAGACCCTGTCGGTCTCGGCGAGCCCGGCGATCCTGTTCGTCGACCTTTCGGAATCGGGCGACCCGCTGAACGACATCAACGCGCTGGCGGAAGTCTGCGAGCCCGGAACGGTGGTGATCGCCGCCGGCCAGGTCAACGACGTGCGCCTCTACCGCGACCTCGTCGCCTCGGGCCTCCAGGATTATCTGCTCAAGCCCTTCACGCCCGACCAGCTGCGCGACAGCTTCGCCAACGCCCAGATGACGATTTCCGGACCCCGGGTGAACGAGGCGGCGAGCGAGAAGCCGCACGTCATGGCGGCTGTGATCGGCGTTCGCGGCGGAGTCGGCGCCTCGACTCTGGCGACCTCGCTGGCCTGGCTGCTGGGCGACAAAGCGGGCCGCTCGACGGCCCTGCTCGACCTCGACATCCACTTCGGCACCGGCGCCCTGGCGCTTGACCTGGAGCCGGGCCGGGGCCTGACGGACGCGATCGAGAATCCGAGCCGCATCGACGGCCTGTTCATCGAGCGCGCCATGGTCCGCGCCAATGAGAAGCTCTGCGTCCTTTCCGCCGAAGCGCCGCTCAACCAGCCCCTGCTCAACGACGGCAGCGCCTTCTTCCAGCTCCAGGAAGAGCTTCGCAACGCCTTCGAGAGCACGGTGCTCGACCTTCCGCGCGCCATGCTGATCCAGCACCCGCACCTCGTCCAGGACGCCCATGTCATCATCGTCGCGGTCGAGTTCACCCTCGCCGCGACCCGCGACGCGATCCGGGTCCTGAGCTGGCTCAAGGCCAACGCGCCGCAGGCCAAGGTGCTGGTCGTCGCCAACCGGGTCCCCGCGGGCGCCCAGGAGATCAGCCGCAAGGATTTCGAGCAGTCGATCGAGCGTTCGGTCGACATCGTCATCCCGTTCGAGCCGAAGGCGGCCGCTCAGGCGGCCAAGCTCGGCCAGCCTTTCGCCAAGGTGGCGACCGCGTCGCGGGTCAGCGCTCCGCTGGCCCAGTTGGTGTCGCTCACCACCTCGACCGTCGAAGGCGGCGAGGGCTCGGTCGAAAAGCCGAAGGACGGAGCCAAATCCCTGCTCGACAAGCTCAACCTCAAGGGTCTGGTCGCGAAGAAGCCGAAGCCGGCGACGGCTTGAACGGATGCCGGCCTGTAGCCGGCGCGTGGAATAGGAGCAGCCTGTGCTGAGCTTTCCGATCCTGATGCTGGGCGGCGGCGTGCTGGTCGTGCTCGTGCTGATGGTGTTCGCCATGGGCGGCCCCAATGTCGCGAAGGCGCAGAACCGGCGCCTCGACAGCGTTCGCGAGCGTCACAGCAAGTCGAACGAAGTCGCCGCTCAGGCGCAGCTCAAGCGGATCCTGCAGACCCGCAACCAGACCAAGATGGACGGGCTGGCGCAGCGCCTCATTCCCAATCCCGCCTTGCTTCGCCGCCGGCTCCAGCAGACCGGACGCACCTGGACCCTGGCCCAATACGGCCTCGTCTCGCTGGGCATCATCGTCGTCATCAGCGGTCTGCTGATCGTCAAGGGTCTGCCCATTCTCCTCGCCTTGCTGGTCGGGATCTTCGCCGGAGTCGGCCTTCCCCACTTCATCGTCGGCAAGATGATCAAGCGCCGGGTCGCCAGGTTCACCGCCCGCTTCCCCGACGCCATCGAGCTGATGGTGCGCGGGCTGCGCTCGGGCCTGCCGATCTCCGAGACCCTGGGGATCGTCGCCGACGAGCTTCCGGGCGCGATCGGCGACGAGTTCCGCACCGTCTCCGACAAGATGAAGATCGGCCGGACGATGGAGGCCGCGCTCCAGGACGTCGCCGACCGGCTCGGAACGCCCGAATTCCAGTTCTTCGTCATCACGCTCGCCATCCAGCGCGAGACCGGCGGCAACCTCGCCGAGACTCTCGCCAACCTGGCCGACGTGCTCAGGAAGCGGGCGCAGATGAAGCTCAAGATCAAGGCGATGTCGTCGGAATCCAAGGCCTCGGCCTGGATCGTCGGCTCCCTGCCCTTCATCGTCTTCATCCTCATCTGGTTCATCAACGGCAAGTACATGCAGACCTTCTTCACCGACGAGCGGCTGATGATCGCCGGCGCCGGCGGGCTGGTCTGGATGGGGATCGGCGTGTTCATCATGGCCAAGATGGTCGACTTCGAGATCTAGGGACGGCTTGAGAATGACGATACCTGCATCCGGACCGACCGTCATGGGCATCGACGTGGTGATGGTGGCGACCTTCATGGCCGCCGTCGCCACCTTCGCCGTGCTCGTCGCCATCTACGCCGCCACCACGGTCAAGGACCCGATGGCGAAAAGGGTGAAGGCCCTGAACGAGCGGCGCGAGCAATTGAAGGCCGGGATCGTCGCCTCGACCTCGAAGCGGCGGCGCAACATCACCAACAAGAATGAGGTCGCCGACAAGGTCAGGAGCCTGCTCGGCTCCCTGAAGATGCTCCAGGCGGAGCAGGTCGAGAAGGCGCAGAAGAAGCTGATGCAGGCCGGCATCCGCTCCAAGGACCTCGCCTTCGTCGTCATCTTCGCCCGGCTGGTGCTTCCGATCGTGATCGGCTCGACCGTCATCGTCGGGGTCTATGTCCTCGAATGGTTCCCCGAATGGGGCCCGATCAAGCGCTACGGCCTCGTCGCCTTCTCGCTGATCGGAAGCTACAAGGCGCCGGACCTGTGGCTGAAGAACAAGATCAGCAAGCGCTCCAACGCGGTCCGCAAGGGCCTTCCCGACGCGCTCGACCTGCTCGTCATCTGCGCCGAGGCGGGCCTCACCGTCGACGCCGCCTTCAACCGGGTCGCGCGCGAGCTCGGCAAGGCCTATCCCGAGCTGGGCGACGAATTCGCCTTGACCTCGATCGAGCTTGGCTTCCTCACCGACCGCCGCTCGGCCTTCGAGAATCTCGCCAACCGGATCGACCTCGAGGCGGTGCGCGGAGTCGTCACCACCATGATCCAGACCGAGAAATACGGAACTCCGCTGGCCAGCGCGCTCCGGGTCCTCGCCGCCGAGTTCCGCAACGAGCGGATGATGCGCGCCGAGGAGAAGGCCGCCCGGCTGCCGGCGATCATGACGGTGCCGCTCATCCTGTTCATCCTGCCGGTGCTGTTCATCGTCATCCTCGGCCCGGCGAGCTGCTCGATCTCGGATAATTTGTTCAAGAGCTGACACGGGGGCGACGCCACGGGCGGCCGTGGCGTCGGACGGGCTCGGCCGGCTTGCCGGCCACCCCGCCGGCCGGTCTTGTCCGACTCCTGCCGCAGCTTCGCTGCGGCGGGGCGGACGGCGACGGAACCTTCCGCTTCCACCGCCATTGATCCGCTGCCGAAACAAGCGACGGAGACCGTGCAGTGACCCTCTTCACCCCCGACCAGTGGCTCATCGTCGCCCTCGTCTTCGTGCTCGGCCTGGTGCTCGGCATGGCGCTGATGGCCGGCGGCAAATGGAAGCGCCGCTACCGCGAGGAACGCGCCCGCGCCGACGCCGCCGAGGCCGAGAACCGGCGGCTCCAGAAGGACGCCGGCGAGATGGATACATTGCGCCACGCCGCCGCGAGAGACGAGGCCCGGCGCCGGCCGGACGGTCCGGGACCGCTCTAGGTCAGAACCCGCAACTGTCCGGAAACGGACGAAGTGAACGAAGTGGACGCGACTGAGCCGTTCGCGGCGGCCGAAGTGGACGAAGTGGACAGGATCCGCCGATCGCCCTGCCCCCTGCCCCGAAGCGGTCTTCCGCCTTGCACCCGGCCGGAGGCTCTCGCCTTGGTTTCGGCCGTCTCGCCTGCCTGTTTCAAAAGAAGGCGCGAAGGCGCAAAGGCACAACGTAGCGAAGATAAAGACTCCCGCGCAGGATAGCCGGAGCGTGGGAGGAAGCTGACGATGAGAAAGAACCAGCAAATTAGAACATAACATGAACTACGAGGGAGCGCAAGTCCTGCGGCGGGCCGGCGCATCTGACTGGGCTCTGAAACGAGTCAGGATGGCGCTTGCGGCCGTTCAGCGCGGCGTCATCAGCGCCGGCCATGTTGATCGGCCTGGAGTGCGGGAGAGAGCGATGAGAGGCCTATCCGGAGCGATGACGGCGGCGGCTCTGCTGGCGCCCGCGGCGGCCCCGGCCCAGCTGGTACGCCAGGATTTCTGCCACGGGCTGGAGCGGGTGGTCGAGGCCGCGCGCCGGGAGGGCGGCTTCCAATGGCTCGAACGCGCCCGGGCCGCTCCGCCCCATCTCGGCTTCCGCCATGGCTGCCGGGCGACCGGCGACGACAAAAGGCAATATTGGCTGTGCGGCCAGAATCTGGCGCCCGAGGAGATGAGCCGCGACGCCCTCGCCGAGCGGGTCGCGGACTGCCTTCCCGACGCGGTGCGCGGCAAGCACGGCCTCACCCGCGACGTCGTCTTCACCCTGCCCCATGCCCGAATCCACATTTCCGAGCTCGGCGGGCCAAAGGCGAAGGTCGGACGGATCGTCCAGCTGACGGTGGAGTCGACCCCCGCCCCCTAGGCGCCGCCTCAGTCCAGCTTGCGGATGGTCGAGTTGAGGGTGGCGGCCTTGAAGCCGAACTTCTTGAAGACCATCCGGTTCGACGCGGTCCGGCCGCCCGGATGGAGCGTGATCCACTGCTCGACCTGGGCACTGGCTTCGCGGGCCTGGTATTTGAGGTGGAGGACATTGCCGCGGATATCGCCGGTGACCGGGCCGACGGCGTCGGAAATGGTGCCGCTGACCCGGTTCGGCCCGGAACGGACGAGGCGCCAGGAGCGGCGGCGGGCGGGCTTCCCTTCCTCGTACACCATCTGCTCGAGGACCAGCGCTCCGCTCTTGTCGAGCCGGCCACGGCTGACGTCGCGGACCTTGTGCGAGCCGGTGAGGGTCATCTGCACGGTCCCGGCGCCCTCGGTCCTGCCGACGAAGAAATGCTCGGGAGCGGTAGCGGGGGCGGCGGCGATGAGGAGCAATGCGGTAAAGATCATCCTCGCCGACTAGCGGATCAGCAGCCGGGGCGATAGCTCCACGCCGACTTGCCCGTCATCCCGGCGGAAGCCGGGACCTCGGGGAGACCCGCTGAGCACATCTCGTCCCGAGGTCCCGGCTTGCGCCGGGATGACGATTCGGGTCCGCATCCGTTACGCCCTCACCACACCCGCACCCGCTCCGCCGGCGGCAGATACATCTTGTCCCCCGCTTTCACCTTGAAGGCGGCGTACCAGGGGTCGAAGTTCCTCAGCACCGCATTGACCCGGGCGAAGCCGGGGGAATGGGGATCGGTTTCCATCAGCTGGCGAAGGAAGGGGTCGCGGTAGATCGTCCGGTAATGCTGGGCGTAGGAGAGGAAGAAGCGCTGGTCGCCGGTGAAGCCGTCGATGACCGGTGCCTCCTTGCCCTTCAGGGAGAGCCGGTAGGCCTTGTAGGCCATCGAGAGCCCGCCGAGATCGCCCAGATTCTCGCCCAGCGTCAGCTTGCCGTTGAGGCAGGCCTTGCCGCCGTCGAGCGGGCAGATCGCATCATATTGCGCCTCGAGCCGCTCGCCGAGCTTCTTGAAGGTCGCGGCGTCCTCGGGGGTCCACCAGTTCCTCAGAGTCCCGGTGCCGTCGTAGCGCGAGCCATTGTCGTCGAAGCCGTGGCCGATCTCGTGGCCGATGGTGGCGCCGATCGCCCCGTAATTGACCGCCGGATCGGCGCTCGCGTTGAAATTGGGCGGCTGCAGATAGGCGGCCGGATACGCCATGTCGTTGGCGGTCGGCATGTAATAAGCGTTGACCGTCTGCGGGGTCATCAGCCACTTCTCGCGGTCGACCGGCTTCCTCAGGTCGGTGAGGTCCTTCGCCCATTGCCAGCGGGCGGCGGCGAGGCGGTTGCCGATCGGATCGGTCGGCGAGACGGCAAGGCCGTCGTAGGTCTCGAACCTCGCCGGATAGCCGATCTTGACGCTGAGCGCGTCGAGCTTGGTCTTGGCGGCGGCGCGGGTCGCCGGGGTCATCCAGGCCAGGTCCTTCAGATTCTCGGTCATGGCGAGCCTGAGGTTCGCGACCAGCGCCTCCATCGCCGCCTTGCTCGACGGCGGGAAATGGCGCTCGACATAGATCTTGCCGACCGCCTCGCCGAGGCTGTTCTCGACCTCGGAGACGGCGCGCTGCCAGCGGTCGCGCTGGCGCTCGCGGCCCTGGAGATACTTGCCGAAGAAGGCGAAATTGGCGTCGTCGATATCGCTCGGGAGTAGCGCCGCCCCCTGCGAGAGGAGCTGGGCCGTCATCCAGAGCTTCCAGGTGTCGACCGGGGTCGCCATGATCAGGCTCGTCATCCCGGGAAGGCCGGTGCCGAGCTTGGCCAGTTGCTCGGGCGTGAGGTTCTGCGAGCGGACCTTCTCCTCGCCCGGCGGGACGTTCATGACGTTGAAGCGGTCGGCCGGGAGGATCCGGCGCCCGGCCAGATAGCGCTCCATCGGGAACGGGCGGGCGAGCGCGACCAGCTCGGCATAAGACATCCGGTTGGTGGTGAGCTCGGGATTGCGGGAGAGCGCCCGGTCCCAGACCGCCGAGGCCATCTTCTTCTCGAGCTCGTAGACGCTCTCGGCCGCCGGCCGGGGCGAGGCATGGCCGGCCTTGCCGAGAATGAAGGTCAGATAATCGAGATATCTGGCCTGCATCTCGCGGTTGCGCGCGTTGTCGACCAGATAATTGTCGCGGTCGGGAAGGCCCAGGCCGCCGATCCCGAAGAAGAGGATGTTGCGCGTCGGGTCGCCGCGGTCGATGCTGACCCCCTCGCCGATCGGCGCCGGGAAGCCGTCGACCGCCCAGAGCGCCGCCAGGTCCTCGTGGCTCTTCACCGCCGCGATCCGGTCGAGATAGGGCCTGGCCGGCGCGAGACCGGCGCGGTTTATCGCCTCGACGTCGAGGAAGGCCCGGTACATGTCGGCCACCCTTTGCTCGAGGCTGCCCGGCGCGTTGGGGCGGGCGGCGAGGTCGTCGATGATCGCCTTGACCGCGCGCTCCGAGCCGATGCGAAGGTTGGTGGTGACCCCGTAGGCGGGATATTTGGCGGGGACCGTCGTCGCCGCCTTCCACTTGCCGTTCACATAGGCGTCGAAATCGTCGCCGGGCTTGACGGAGGGATCGAGATCGGCCGGGGCGACGCCCCAGCCGGGGAAGGTCATCTGGGCGGGGTCTTCTTCGGACGCGGGTGCCGCGGCGGGGGCGGCCGCGGTCTGCGACCAGGCGGAACCGGAGACGGTGAGCGCCAGCGATGCCGCCGACGCCAGCATAAGCGTAAACCCACGTTTCATAACGATTGTCCCCCACGAAAACATCTGTAGTCGGCCCCCTCTAGCGCGGATCGGCTGCGGGCCGCTTACCCGCGATTGCGGAAAGGAGCCGGCGCCACCCTGCCCTGTCCGAATCCGGACGAAGGTCTGGAAAGTCCGCCGGTATCGCGCGCACCCGCGAGGCCAAACTGGACAACCTGGACAACTTGCACACGACATCGCTTTTTTTCGGGCTCCAAAGTGGACGAAGTGGACAGGTCTGGACCCCATTCCGTCTCGCTGACGGATCGCTCGCCTACACCCGTTTCTGATAACGCCATCATCTCGGGAAACCCCAATCCGCTTCATTTCCCGCCACGCCAGGCCGGACGAGCAGGCCCGATTCCACCATAGCAGAAAATGTGGAACGTTTAAAGAACAAGGCTTCCCGCACCATCCCGGCTGGAAGGGCCCGGTCGGAATGCCAAGCTCGAAATAGGACAGAAATTGGGACAAGTACCGGTACCTATCCCCACGGAGCCTTTGAGAGGTGACAATCTCAAGTCAATCGTTCACTCAGAGCACAGAGCGGTTTGGGCGTCCCGCTGGTCCGGGATAGGAATTGGCGGAGAACCTATGCTTCCTCGTATCAGGGTGCTGCAGATTGGCGACGTGCACCTCCCTACCGCAGCCAAGGAAAGCCGCAACGTCGATCAGAAGGATGCCTCCTTTTCTGTCGAGTTGAGGAACATCATCTCATCCACTCCTACGAAAGTGGTTTTCAAACAAATCTACAAGCTGCTCGAAGATGGTAGTATCGATGTCGTGCTCTTCATGGGTGACCTGACTGATATCGGACATCTGGAAAATTATGACCGCTCCTGCGCCTTCATCGCGAACGCATTGCAGCTGGGGAACTCCCGAGTTCACGCTTCTATGCCACTAGGTATCGTCCCAGGCAATCATGACATTAATAGAGATCTTGCTAAGGATCCCGGTCTCTCAACGAAATTTCATCCTCTCAACGAGGCGCTATATCACTACGGTCTTCCCGCGCTTCCCGTTGAGCACAATATATCCCAGATAATTCGAAAAGACGCAGCTTCTATTGATCTGAACCTAATGAACAGCTGCTGGGGCTGCGGATCCACGGAGTACATTCCTGAAGCTTTTAGAGACCGGGTCGGTCGAGCGATCGAAGAGGTGATCGAAGATGGCGACGAACGGGTCTTATCCACTTACTATGATCGACAATTCGACACCCCCGCCTTCTCGAACCCGAGCATTGAGGATCTTATCCAGCGATCGACCTCCTGCGACCCAAATTCGTTGCTCGTAGCCGTAGCCCACCATAACCTCCTTCCGCAGCGATTGCCCCGACTGGCGCCTTACACGGAATTGGTAAACTCTGGAGCCTTGCGGGCGTCTCTAATGGAGGCTGGCCGCCCCTCACTCTACCTCCACGGCCATATTCACGAGGACCCGATCGAGATCCTTATGAACGAAAGTGGCCATCATCTAATCTGCGTATCTGCGCCTGCTGCTCGTGATGGGTTCAATGTGATCGACCTAGTATTCACCCAGACCGGCATACCCCTAGCCGCCGTGGTCAACGCTTGGCGCTTCGATCGATCGGGAATTTTGCGTCGCCGCCAGCGGCACTCCCTCCCACTGATCGGCCGCCGAAGACGCTCTCACAACAGGGGCTTAAGCAAACTTTACAGCTACCTTCTCGATCAAGGAGAATGTTATTGGAGCGACCTTGTTGGACACACTCCTACATTTTTCAGTGATAACAACGAAGGTGCAGTGCTGGAGAGTATCGAGATGCTTATGGTAGACTCCTCGGTAATTGTCGAAAATTACGAAATGGACCCAGCAAATTGGATCATCCGGGCTAACATATGACGGACAAGGCACTCAATCCATTTCGGCCCACTCGATGGGAGCATCATAGCGATGGCAGGCCCTTAATTTGGTTTTCTGAAACGGCGGATAGCTTATCAGCTGATAAGTCCGCGTACGTATATGGAAGCAGAGGGAGCGGCAAAACTAGCCTGCTCAAAGGGATTTGTTGGGAAGATTTATGCTTCAATGAGTCCCTTCAACTTCAACGTCGGCTGCTCGATTTTCGACACGTGGGCATCTATATACGCTTTCCGGATCATATTTCTAGTTCAATGGCGACAGCTGATTGGAAGTTAGTGTTGCCATCGGCTCCGGATCCAGACTATGAATATCATAAGTTTTTCTCTCTAGCTCTTGAGTTAATATGCGCAGAGCGCACGCTCGACACTTGTCACTCTCTGCGATTGCTTAGCGCCGTTGCTTATACGCCCGGGGCAGAGCTCCGGGTCGTAGAGGATTTCATCGAAGAGTTCCCCGAGATCTGTAGTTTTGCGGCTCAGCAGCCTCGCACGTATCTCGACCTCGGAAGGGTTCTTCGACAATTAGTCCGCCGCATGAACGAAGCTTGCGGCCAAGGTTCGGTCCAGGACCTCCTTAAAAGCTTGCCACCGCGAGAACCTTATCAGGTATTGTCGTATTTGGTTGAACGGATCAGCGCCGGATCCCGAATGCCTGGCCATGGACGAAATTTCCAAGTTGCTTTTAAGTATTGTCTAGACGACTGCGAAGTGCTGAGCCCTATACAACGGAAAAGTCTTAATACTGTTGTAAGAGTTAGCCGCTCACCTATCTCGTGGGTTATAAGTTCCGTCGGCACTCCCCAAGACGATAGTGAAACGTTTCTTATTTCCCAACCTCTGACGGACGCCGATCGCCGCGTGCTATCACTGGACGAGCGAGATCGCGCGGATTTTCGAGAATTGTGCCAGTCTGTCGTTAGCCTCCGGCTGTTGTTCGCCTTACCAGCGGAGCATCGACAAGGTAAGTCAACGGATCAAATATCCGCTTTTTTCAGTTTAGAAGACAGGTTAGGTCGGCGCGATGTAAATGACCTAATGTATCAAATGGCAAGGAAGTCCAATCGCCCTCTGTCTAAGATAGTTATGCGGGCCGCCGAACTTCTTGCTTCTGATGTAAGGCTCATAGACCGTAAAATTGCAGAAAATTATAGTCCGAAACAAGGACGCCTTCCGATGTACGAAGCATACACGCTCCTGCATTGGCGTGGACGCGAAGATGCCTTTCGGACAGATTTTGGCGACGAGGAACTGTCGCGGCTTCGTAGTCTAGCGCCTCGGTTTCGTGACCAGGCGTTCATGGGCTGGCTTCGACGTAAGCAACAGAATGCGCTATTGCATTTTTCATCTACCCTGCGGGTCAGGCGCATCCCATTCGCCGGAGCGAACATTATTATGTCGTTGTCGGACAGTTCGATACGAGACTTCCTAGAGATAATGGGAGAAATTTATGACGCGTATGTCGTTGATCGTCGCTGGGACAGATCCGAGCCCACAAATTTGGAGCGCTTCGCGTCGTCGCGAACTCAAATTGCCTCAGCCGTCCAAACAACTGGCATCTACGCTGCGAGCGATGCCTACTTAGATGGCATAGCTCGCCGACCTGAGATTGACGCGGACGTCGTCGCTCGACTGATCAACGGCTTGGGGCATCTCACTTCGTTTTTGCAGTCGAATCCATCCGATCCGCGTGTTTTTGGCTCAACTGAGCGTGGCGTTTTTTTGGTCGACTATCCTAAAGAAGATGGAGCCTCACTTTCGTTTGAAGATCGTTTCGTGCATGCCGCGCTTAAGCAAGCGGAACTCGCAGGTTACTTACGGCCCGTGGAAGCCCCTCGTGCTGTCAGTGCGACACAGCCTGGAGGCACAGCCAAGGTAATCGCGCACCGATTGCATCGACGATTTGCGCCCCATTTCCGCTTCTCATTTCGGGGTCCGTACGAACTTGTCCGTATATCCTCAAAGGACATCGCTGCGCTCTGCCTTAGGCCAGAATCTCTGAGTGCTTTCGCGTGGGCCAAGGGTATGGCGGGAATTTCTGACCGGCCCGGCGAACCGCAGATCGCACTTCCATTGGCCGAGGCAGACACCGATGATTGAAGAGGCGGCCATCGGTTCGTTGACCATTCGTCAGTCCAAGCTTTCCAAAAGCTGGCGCCCGCGTCGATCTTACGACCTGGTCCTTACATCCCTCAGTTGGGAGGAACGCCTCACGGCCGCAATTTCTGATGTCGCAGATATAATTGGGACCCCGATCGTCATCAAATTCAAGTCATCCTCTGAGGCCGTAGAGTCGGAGAAAAATCGTCAATTAAAACGGTTAGAAAGTATAATTGGTGCCTTATCGCCGGTAGAGTTTTCGAGATCTACCGACGTTGCCGCTAACTTTCCTAGACTGGAGACGATGATCAGAGATTTATACGTGCAGCTTGGACGTCCGCTGAACATACTATTGGATATCACATGCTTTCCCAAAACCTATCTTCTTTTTTTGATTGGCCTTGGATTTTCTAGAGATTACTTTGCTAATTGTGACTGCATATACGCTGCAGGTCATTACGATTTGGCAACAGAAAAGGATGAGGAGCGGTTGATTGGCGGTCCCCGCTCACTGGTATCTGAAGGTGAGTGGCGATCACATCAGATTCCCTACATGACTTCGACAGAATTTCTCCCAGAACAGAGGGATTTAGTCGTTGCACTCGGTGGGGAACTTGGGCTGTCGTTGCCCTTCATCGAGCGCGTGGAACCCCGTCGACTCCGACTTATGTTTATCGCCGAAACTGCCCCGCGCCCCGACTTGCCAATGCTAACGAGTGAAAAATCGGCATTAGACGACTTAATGAATGAACCTAACGCCGAGCGCATTGATGTAGGCCTCGGCGACGTTATCCGAGCTGCTCGTGCAGCGTCAGAATTTGCTCGGGCAGCCGGCTCTGCAGGCGTTGTTGGAATGGCAATTGGATCGAAAACACATGCGCTTGGCCTAGGGATCGCTTCTTTGTCGGCTGCAAACATGGAAATCATTTGCCGGACTCCTGCATCGTATAGGCCTATAAATGTTCGGAGCACCGGAAAGCATTATGTGTACGAAATTCAAGACCGCTTCGATCCCAGCAGCTACTTTTAGTTACTAGTAATGCTTCGCTTGCTCGGGAAAATCAGATGGTTTTTCGTTTATTAAAATCGCTTTGCGACAGACCAACCGCGACTGCTTCACTGCCGCCTCGATAAAGCTCGCGAACAAGGGATGCGGATCCTTCGACAGGCTCAGGATGATCGGGTCTTTATGGCCAAACCCTTTGGCACCGCGCGGCGCTAGACCAGCCGAGATTGCTTGACCGCGGCCTCTATGAATGACGCGAACAGGGGGTGCGGGTCAAAGGGTTTCGACTTCAGCTCCGGGTGGAACTGCACCCCCACGAACCAGGGATGGTCCGGCCGCTCGACGATCTCCGGAAGCGCGCCGTCCGGGCTCATCCCCGAGAACAGAAGACCTCCCGCCTCCAGCGCCGCCTTGTAGTGGATGTTGACCTCGTAGCGGTGGCGGTGGCGTTCCGAGATTTTGTCGGCGCCGTAGATGGAGTGGACGACGCTGTTGCCGGCCAGCACGGCCTCGTAGGCGCCCAGGCGCATGGTGCCGCCCATGTCGCCGTTCGCCTCCCTCCGCTGCTGGAGGCCTTCGGGGCTCATCCATTCGGTGATCAGGCCGACGATGGGCTCTTCGGCTTCGCCGAACTCGGTGCTCGTCGCGCCTTCGATTCCGGCCTCGTTCCGCGCCGCCTCGATGCAGGCCATCTGCATCCCGAGGCAGATTCCGAAGAAGGGGACCCTGCGTTCCCTCGCGAAATGGACGCTGGCGATCTTGCCCTCGCTTCCGCGCTCGCCGAAGCCGCCGGGGACGAGGATCCCGTGGAGGGGCTCCAATTGGGCGGGGATGTCGGCTTCGGGGTGCTCGAACAGCTCGGCATCGAGCCAGGAGATCTTGACCTTGACGCGGTTGGCCATGCCGCCGTGGACGAGGGCCTCCGTGAGGCTCTTGTAGGCGTCCTGGAGGCCGACATATTTGCCGACGACCCCGATCGTCACCTCGCTCTCCCAGTTGAACAGTCGGTCGACGACATCGTCCCAGCGGGCCATTTCCGGCTCCGGCGCGTCGGTGATGCCGAAGGCCCGGAGGACCTCGGCGTCGAGGCCGGCCTCGTGATATTGGGCGGGGACGGCGTAGATGCTCTTCGCGTCCAGGGCGGGGATGACCGCCTCCTTCCTGACGTTGCAGAACAAGGCGATCTTGGCGCGGTCCGAATCGGGGAGCGGATGCTCGGTCCGGCAGACGAGGATCTCGGGCTGGATGCCGAGGCTGGTGAGCTCGCGGACGCTGTGCTGGGTGGGCTTGGTCTTAAGCTCGCCGGCGGCGGCGATGTAGGGGACGAGGGTGGTGTGGATCGAGAGCGTGTTCTCCCGGCCCCCCGTCTCATTGGCCTGCTCGTTTCGGAACTGCCGGATCGCCTCGATGAAGGGGAGCGATTCGATGTCGCCGACGGTGCCGCCGATCTCGCAGATGAGGAAATCGAGATCGGGCTCGAGGTCGGCGGCGATGAACTCCTTGATCGCGTTGGTGACGTGGGGGACGACCTGGACGGTGGCTCCGAGATAGTCGCCGCGGCGCTCCCGGGCGATGATGCCCTGGTAGATCCGGCCCGAGGTGACGTTGTCGGACTGGCGGGCGGGGACCCCGGTGAAACGCTCGTAATGCCCCAGGTCGAGGTCGGTCTCGGCGCCGTCGTCGGTGACGTAGACCTCGCCATGCTGGTAGGGCGACATCGTCCCGGGGTCGACGTTGAGATAGGGATCGAGCTTGCGGATTCGGACCTTGTAGCCGCGCCCCTGGAGGAGCGCGGCGAGCGCGGCGGCCATCAGCCCCTTGCCAAGCGATGAGACCACGCCGCCGGTGATAAAAATGAACCGCGCCATGGGAGTTGAGGCTTAGCGACGGGGGACGCCGGAGGGCAAGGGCGCGAATCGGATTTTTATCGTCATCCCGGCGAAAGCCGGGACCTCAGGGAGATCAACCCCGGAGCCCTTCCCGCTGGGACCCAGGCCTTCGCCGGGGTGACGGCCTCCCAGCTTGTCGCTAGGAGGCCGTCATGCGGGTGGCGATCGTCGGGGCGGGATATTCGGGGACGATCGCGGCGGTGGAGATCGCCCGGGCGGCGCCGGGCGCCGGGATCGTCCTCATCGAGAAGAGCGGCCATTTCGCGAAGGGCGCCGCCTACGGAACGACCTCGCCCGGCCACCTGCTCAACGTTCGCGCGCGCAACATGAGCGCGCTGGCGGGCGAGCCCCTGCACTTCGCCGACTGGGCCGCTGGCGAGGGCCACGGACCGGACGATTATGTGCCGCGCCGGGACTATCGGCGCTATCTGGCCTCGCTGCTCGACGGGGCGGCCGGAGTGACCCGGGTGACCGGCGAGGCGGTCGCGGTCGAGGACGGAGGGGTGCGGCTCGCCTCGGGCGAGCTCGTCGAGTGCGACTCGGCGGTGATCGCGGGCGGCAATTACCCGTCGCGCCTTCCGGCCGCGTTCGGGCCCAGGGCGATCCACGACCCCTGGGGGCCGGAAGGCGCGGCGGCGGTGGCGGAGGCGGCGGCACGCGGCGGCGACCTGCTTCTGGTCGGAACCGGCCTCACCATGGTCGACATGGCGGTCAGCCTGGAGGAAGCGGGCTTTTCGGGCCGGATCCTCGCCGCCTCGCGCCGCGGACTGGTGCCGCGCGCCCACATATCGCCGGCGGCGGCGCCGCTCGACTGGGCGCCGCCGGACCGGCTCGGAGCGCTGGTTCGGGCGGTCCGGACGCGCGAGCCGTGGCGGGCCTCGGTCGACGGCCTGAGGCCGCACAGCATCGCCTTGTGGACCGGCCTGAGCGAGGCCGAGAAAAAGCGTTTCCTGCGCCATTTGCGGCCCTGGTGGGACGTCCACCGGCACCGGATCGCGCCGCGCGTGGCGGCCCGGATCGAGGCGATGCGCGCCTCCGGACGGCTCGAGGTCGCGGCGGCCCGGATCGCCCGGGTCGAGGGCGAGATGGTGACTCTCGCCCGGCGCGGCGGCGGCGAGCTTCGGCGGCGCTTCGACGCGGTCGTCAACTGCACCGGGCCGGAGGGCGATATCGGCCGGATCGGGGACCCGCTGATCCGGAACCTGCTGGCGAGCCGGCGGGCGCGGCCGGACAGCCTCGGCCTTGGCCTCGAGGTCGACTTCGACTCGCGGGTGATGGGGAGCGGCGACTCCCCTGCCCTCTACGCGCTCGGGCCTTTGACCAAGGGCGCCTTCTGGGAGATCGTCGCCGTGCCCGACATTCGCGGCCAGGCGGCGGGCGTGGCGAGGGCTATCGCCTTTCGATACGCCGGTTCGACAAGCTCACCGGCTACCCGGGATGAGCGGTAGCGGTTCATTCCCCATGCTCATCCTGAGGAGGACTGAGCGGAGGCGAAGGCCCTTATCGAAGGACCTCACTGACCGGCGGGGACCGTGCCGTTGCCGGCGGGGGCCGGAGCCGGAGCGACCGCGGGCGCCTGGGTGGCGGGGCCGGCGAGCGGATCGGCGGACGTCGGAGCGGCGGGCGCCAGCGGAGCGGTGCGCGGCGGCGTCTTGGACAAGGACGGATCGATCTTCATCGGCGCCCGCTCCATCGTGGCCAAGCCGGCGAGCGCGATCGAGAGGATGACGAACAAGGTCGCCAATATGGCCGTCGCGCGGGTCAGGAAATCGGCCGCGCCGCGCGCCGACATCAGCCCCGAAGGGCTTCCGCCGACCCCGAGCCCGCCGCCTTCCGAACGCTGCATCAGGATCACCGCGACCATCGAGGCGGCGACCAGCGACTGGAGAATCAGGAGGAAGGTGAACATGGGGAGCTTTCGGAAAAAAGGTTCGGCTGCGATCTAGGCGATGCGGTCGCGCCATTCAATCCTCCCCGGCATTTGCCGGGGAGGGGGACCGCGCGAAGCGCGGTGGAGGGGTTCTTCGGATTCAGTAAGGCCCCTCCACCGTGCTTCGCATGGTCCCCCTCCCCCGGAAATCCGGGGGAGGAATTTCTAGCTCCTCGCCGCCGCCTCGATGATCGGGACGAACTGGGCGGCGGTGAGGCTTGCGCCGCCGACGAGGGCGCCGTCGACATTGTCGACGGCGAACAATGTGGCCGCGTTGCCGGCATTGACCGAGCCGCCGTAGAGGATCCGGATCCGGCCGCCGGCGTCGCCGAAGCGGCCGGCAAGCGCGTCGCGGATGGCCGAGTGCATCTCGGCGACGTCGGCGGGGGTGGCGGTGCGGCCGGTGCCGATCGCCCAGACCGGCTCGTAGGCGACGACCAGCTCGGCTTCGCCGGAAAGCTCCGGGATCGAGCCGGCGAGCTGGGACGTCACCCGCTCGACGGCGCGGCCCGATTCCCGCTCGGCCTCGGTCTCGCCGACGCAGACGATCGCCTGGAGGCCGTGACGGAGCGCCGCTTCGGCCTTGGCCCGGACGATCTCGTCGCTCTCCCCGTGATCGGCGCGGCGCTCGCTATGACCGACGATGGCGAGCCGTGCGCCGGCTTCCTTCAGCATCGGCGCGGAGACGTTTCCGGTATGGGCGCCGCTGTCCTTCGAATGACAATCCTGAGCGCCGACGGCAACGCCGCCGGCGCGGGGCACGGCAAGCGGCAGCAGCGTGAAGGGCGGGCAGACGGCGACGTCGACGCCCGGCGCCTCGCGGGCGGCGGCGGCGATGGCGGCGAGCTCGCCGAGGTCGGCGCGGCTGCCGTTCATCTTCCAATTGCCGGCGACGAGCTTGCGGCGGACGTTCATTGGCTTCCTCATGGTGCGCTCGTCATCCCGGCGAAAGCCGGGACCGCAGCGAAAACGGACACGGAGCCTTTCACCCTTCGAGGTCCCGGCCTTTGCCGGGATGACGGTTGAGGTGCGGCGCCTAGCAACCGGGGCGAGCCCTGCCAAGCTTGCCCGAGCCCGGCGGCGCTTCTATGACCCGCGCAAACCATCGCAGGACCTTGGACAAAGATGCTCTCCCTTTTCCGCCGCGGCTTCATGGCGAAGATCATGCTGGTCATCCTCGTCGTCGGCCTGATCGCGATCGTCATCACCGGTTTCGGAACCGGCGGCTCGGGCATGGGCGGCCTCGGCGGGCTGGGCGGAAGCACGGTCGCCAGCGTCGGGGGCGAGAAGCTGACCTCCGCGAGGCTGACCGACGAGACCCAGCGCCAGCTGGCCCGCCTGCGCCGCGATCAGCCCGAGCTCGATATGGCGGCCTTCCTTCGGCAAGGCGCGATGGACGAGGTCCTCGAGCAGCTCATCGACCTCACCGCCAGCGCCGTCTTCGGCCGCCAGCAGGGGCTCGGCGCGTCGCGGCAGATGATCGACCGCGATATCGCCTCGATCCAGGATTTCCACGATCTCACCGGCCGCTTCGACGATGCCACCTTCCGGCGCATCCTCGCCCAGGAGAATATGAGCGAGCAGCAGGTCCGCGACGATTTCGCGACCCGGCTTCTGCAGCGCCAGCTGCTCGGCCCCGTCGCCCGGTCGGCCCATGTCCCGAACGCGATCGCCCTCCAATATGCGTCGCTTCTGCTCGAGTCGCGCAGCGGCATCGTCGGCGCGGTGCCGTCGGCGGCGATGGGCCCGGGCGCCGAGCCGAGCGAGGCGGAGCTCGCCGCTTTCTACCGGAGCAGCCGCGCCCGCTACACCATCCCCGAGCGGCGGGTGATTCGCTACGCCGTCTTCGGCCCCGAGAATGTGGCCGCCCAGTCGCAGGCGACCGAAGCCGAGATCCAGGCCGCCTATCGCTCCGACCCGTCCTACGCCGCCCGCGAGACCCGCCGGCTGTCGCAGGTCGTGCTTCCCGAGGCGGAGGCGAGATCGCTGGCGCAGAAGGTCGCGGCCGGCACCAGCTTCGCCGCCGCGGCGGCGCAGGCCGGGCGAAGCGCCGCCGACATCGCGCTCGGCGTGAACGGCCGCGAGGAATATGCCGGCAAAAGCTCGCCGGCCGTGGCCGCCGCCGTGTTCGGCGCCGCCAAGGGCGCCACGGTCGGGCCGGTCCGGGGGCCGTTCGGCTGGCACGTCGTCAAGGTCGAGGACGTCATCGTCTCCGCCGCCCGGCCGCTGGCGTCGGTTCGCGCCGAGCTGGCCGCGAAGATCCAGCAGAGCAAGTCGCTGAACGCGGTCAACGACCTCGCCTCCCGGATCGAGAATGCGATCGGCGACGGATCGACCTTCGACGAGATCGCCGCCGCCCAGAAGCTTGTGGTGAAGGAAACCGCGCCGGTCACCGCGACCGGGGCCGCTCCGGGCGTTGCCGGCTGGCAGGCGCCGCCGGAGCTCCAGCCGATGCTCGAGGGCGCGTTCGCGATCGAGCCCGGCGAGGAGCCGGCGGTGGAGACGATCCAGGAAAATCAGCGTTACGCGCTGGTCGCCATCACCCGGACGGTCCCGGCCGAGGTGCCGCCGCTGGCCTCGATCCGCGACCGGGTGAAGGCCGATCTGATCGTTCGCCGGGCGTCCGAGCGGGCTCGGGCGGTGGCGAGCGCGATCGTCGCCCGGATCAATGCGGGAACCCCGCCGGCGCAGGCCTTCGCTTTGGCGCAGGTGAAGCTTCCGCCGGTCCAGACCCTCACCGCCACCCGCCGCGAGATCGCCCGGGCCAATGCCCAGGTGCCGCCGCCGATGGCGATGATGTTCAGCCTCCCGCGCGGCAAGGCCCGGCTCCTCCCGGCGCCCGACGGACGCGGCTGGTTCGTCGTCTATCTCGACCGGATCGTCCCCGGCGACGCCAGCAAGGAGCCCGGCCTGATCCAGGCGGTGCGGACCCAGTTCGGAGCGATCATCGGCGAGGAATATGCCCGCCAGTTCACCGCGGCGATCCGGTCGGAGCTCAAGGTCGAGCGCAACGAGGAGGCCGTGCGCAAGCTCAAGGGCGAGTTGGCGGGGCCCGGCGCGACGCCGTGAGGAGATTGGCCGGGACAGGATCCCGATGATCCTCGTCCTCGACAATTACGACAGCTTCACCTGGAATATCGTCCATTATCTGCGCGAGCTCGGCGCCGAGGTCCGGGTCGAGCGCAACGATGCCCTGACCGCGGCCGAGGCGCTCGCCAGCGGGGCGGCGGGCTTCCTGATCTCACCGGGGCCGGGCCGGCCGGAGTCGGCCGGCGCTTCGCTCGATCTGGTCGCCGCCTGCGCCGAGGCGCGGCGGCCGCTGCTCGGTATCTGCCTCGGCCACCAGGCGGCGGCCCGGCATTTCGGCGCCCGGATCGTCCGGGCGGAGGCGGTGATGCACGGCAAGACCTGCGACGTGAGGCACGACGGCACCGGCCTGTTCGACGGGCTCCCCTCCCCCTTCACCGCCGCCCGCTACCATTCGCTGACGGTGGCTCCGGACAGCGTGCCCGACTGCCTCGCCGTCAATGCGACGGCCGACGATTCCACCGTCCAGGGGCTTCGCCACGCGAGCCTTCCGATCCACGGCGTGCAATTCCACCCGGAGAGCGTCGCCAGCCGGGAAGGCCACCGGCTGCTTTCGAATTTCATCAGAATCGCGGACTGTTCCGCCGCCGCTTGACAGCCCCCGTAACGTTCCCTACACGTTCCGCGTTCGTTTCTCAGGGGACCCGATATGCTGACGCGCAAGCAGAGTGAGCTTCTGACCTACATCCAGGCCCGCCTTGCCGAAAGCGGAGTTTCGCCTTCGTTCGAGGAGATGAAGGATGCTCTGGCCCTCAAATCCAAGTCGGGAGTCCACCGGCTCATCTCGGCGCTCGAGGAGCGCGGCTTCATCCGCCGGCTGCCCAACCGGGCGCGGGCTCTGGAGATTTTGCGCATGCCGGACGCCCAGTCCGGCGCCGCCGCTCAGCCCAAGGCTCCGGCGCCCTCGCTTCAGGCCGCCAACGACGTCATCGACCTTCCGCTGCACGGCCGGATCGCCGCCGGAATGCCGATCGAGGCGCTCGAGGGCCAGACCAGCCTCCCCGTCCCCGCCGCCCTGCTCGGCCCGGGCGAGCATTATGCGCTCGAGGTGGCCGGCGATTCGATGGTCGACGAAGGCATTCTCGACGGCGATTATGCGCTCATCCGCAAGACCGACATGGCCCGCGACGGCGAGATCGTGGTCGCTCTGATCGACGACAATGAGGCGACCTTGAAGACCTATCGCAAGGAAGGCCAGATGGTCCGCCTCGATCCGGCCAACCGCCGCTACGACCCGCAGCGCTACCGGCCCGAGCAGGTCCGGATCCAGGGCCGGCTGGCGGGGCTGCTTCGGCGCTATTGAGCCAGGCCGTCATCCCGGCGAAAGCCGGGACCCCGGCGGGTGAAAGGCGCCTGTGTTCCTTCGCCCCCGAGGCCCCGGCTTCCGCCGGGGTGACGAGAAGAAGGAGGACCTCATGGCGCGCTTCAATTATGTCGAGCTTCCGGTGAGCGACACCGGCGCGGCCAGGGCCTTTTACGAAGCGGCGTTCGGCTGGAGCCTGACCGAATTCGGTCCGACCTATGCCGCGACGGTTACCGGCGACACCGATATCGGCCTCCAGGGCGACCCGGCGGAGGCGACGAAGGCGCCGCTTCCGGTGATCGACGTCGTTGACCTCGAAGCGGCCCTGGCCGCGGTCGAGTCGGCGGGCGGCCGGATCGTCCGGCCGATCTTCGCCTTCCCCGGCGGCCGCCGCTTCCATTTCCTCGATCCGAGCGGCAACGAGCTTGCGGCGGTGAAAGCGGACCATTAGCCGTCGTCCCAGCGAAGGCTGGGGCCTCCAGGGGTGAAAGGCACGACGGCCCGAAACGGCCGCGGCCCGTGAAAGGAGCTTCCCAGGCCTTTTCCGCTCCGCGGCCCCGGCCTTCGCCGGGGCGACGAGGCGGCAAAGCCGCCTCGTCGGTTGCAATCCGCCGCCGCCGCCACTAGATGGCCCGTCTGCCCGACAGGCACGGACGCATAGCTCAGTTGGTAGAGCAGCTGACTCTTAATCAGCGGGTCCCAGGTTCGAGCCCTGGTGCGTCCACCACCTTTCAAGGACTTAGCTGCACGCCGGGTCGGCCGTTCTGGGAACTGCCGTTTGTCATTCCGACCAACCGCCGACGCGGCCTGGCCCGGCGCTGTGCTCGCGCCGCGCGGGGCGAGTAGGCGAGCCACCCGATACGAATCGTCCGTACTAGGGCGTGATCTTCTCAGGTTGAGTTAGTCCGCTCATCCTGAGTAGCCGGTGAGCTTGTCGAACCGGCGTATCGAAGGACGGTCCTTCGATACGGGCCTTCGCCTTCGCTCAGTCCCTGCTCAGGATGAGCGGTTCAATCACAGATGATCGCGATCCAGGCTGCGGCTCGGTTCGGTGTCCCGGTGCTCGCCTTGTCGGCGCAGCCGAGCTTGATGGAGCGCCGTCTCCGGAGCAGGAACCGGAAACTCCAATCCTGTCACGCAGGCCATGTTTCCGCCAGCCGGTGAGGATCGCCTGCGAGCGCCGAGCCGTTGCTGGCGACGATTTGAGCATAGAAGCGCGCGCTGTCTTTCGGGGTTCTCGCCTGGCTTTCGTGATCGACGTGGACGATCCCGAAGCGCTTCGAAAAGCCGAGCGACCATTCCAGATTGTCGAGCAGCGACCAGACCATATAGCCCCTCACATCCGCCCCCGCCTGAATCGCGCCATGCACCGCGCGCAGATGGCGGTGGAGATAGTCGAGGCGCAGCGGGTCGCGAACTCGTCCGCCGGTCGCGGTCGGGGGATCGAAGAAGGCGGCCCCGTTCTCGGTCACGTAGACCGGCGGATTGCCGTAGCGCTCCTTCACCCAGAGGAGCGTCTCCTCGAGGCCTTTCTCGAACACCTCCCAATTGGTCTCCGAATAGGTGGCTCCGGGCTGCCGGACATAGGCCGCGCCGACCGGCCAGGCCGTCGCATCGGCCCGCATGACGCCGCGCGTGTAATAATTGACTCCGAGCCAGTCGATCGGCTGCGCGGCCAGCGCCAGCTCCTCCGCCGTCCAGTCGCGCCAGGCGGGACCGAACACCTCCGCCATTTCCACCGGGCAGCCGAGGCCGAACAGCGGATCGAGATATTGACGGTTCATATAGGCGGCTGAGCGGCGGGTGGCGGCGAGATCCTCCTCGCTGTCGCTCGCCGGATATTTGGGCTCGAGGTTGACGACGATGCCGATCTCGTGGCGGCCGACGGAGCGGTAGCGCTGGACCGCGGCGCCGTGGGCGAGCATCAGGTTGCGCGAGGCGATCGGAGTCTCGAACAAATTGCGGTGCCCGGGCGCGAGGGCGCCGTGGAGATAGCCGCCGTCGGTCACCACCCAGGGTTCGTTGAGAGTGGCCCAGCGCCGTGCCCGCCCGTCGAGCTTGCGGAACATGATCTCGGCATAATCGGCGAACCATGAGGCGACGTCCGGATTGAGCCAGCCGCCGCGGTCGTCCAGCGCCGAAGGCAGGTCCCAATGGTAGAGCGTCGGCAGCGGCTCGATCCCCGCTTCGAGCAGCTCGTCGACGAGCCGGTCGTAGAAATCGAGGCCTGCCGCATTGACCCCGCCAATGCCCTCGGGAAGCACCCGAGCCCAGGCGATGCTGAAGCGATAGGCCTTGAAGCCGAGCGACCGCATCAGCGCGACGTCTTCCTTGTAGCGGTTATAATGGTCGCAGGCGAAGTCGCCCGTGCAGCCGTCCGCCGTCAGACCCGGCGTGTGGACGAAGCGGTGCCAGATGCTGGGGCCGCCGCCGTCGGCGAAAGGCGAACCCTCGATCTGGTAGGCCGAGGTGGCGCTGCCCCACAGGAAGCCCTTCGGAAAGCTGTAATCATTGGTCATCGGGTCGGGGCTCCAGGCGAGGCGGGAAAGGGGGCGCTAGCGAGGCGCGGCGGGCAAGGGAAGCGGAGCGTCAAAGTACGAAGGCGCGGCGGCCGCCGGCGCCGGCCAGTGCGATGTCGCCGCGCCTCCAGCGGAACACCAATCCCCCGGGCGGAGGCGTTCCCTCCAGCCGGTAGGACAGGATTCCGCGGCCACCCTCGGCGCGAAGGGCAAAACTGAGCGGGCCGTAGGGGGTGCGCAGGCGTTCGACCCGTATGCCCTCGCCTTCCAGCCACGCCCTGGGAATCCCGGCGCCGAGGACCAGCGCGTCGTCCTCGAACCTTTCGAAGGCGAGCATGTCGAGCACCGCATTGATGAAGTCGGACGCTACCCAGCCGTGCGGCATGTCGCCGATGAAGCGCGGCTCGCGAGGCTCGCGCCCCACCACCTCGGCCCATTTGTTCCAACCGGCCGGGCGGCGATCGGCCATGAAGAAATCGGCCATGGCCAGCGCCCGGTCGCGCCAGCCGAGCCGCACCATCGCTCCGACGTTGCGCCATTCGTAGGGCGTGTAATCCTTCCACTCGCGGGTGCCGTCGCGCCGCGCCACGGATTCCTGCCAGTAGCGTTCGAAGGTCGCTCGGACCATGGCCCGGGGGAGCCACTGCTCCTCGCCGCCGGGGCTGAGGCCGATCGTGGTGGACGTCGGGTCGAAATCGCCGAGGTCGGCGGCGCCGGGGATGAAGCGGCTGCCGAAAACGGCGCGGGTGGTGGCGATCGAGGCGACCAGATCGGTGCGATAGGAGTCGACACGCGTCTCCAGCAGCCGCGCCTCCTCCGGCCGGCCGAGCTCGGCCGCCAGCCAGGCCGCGTCCTTCAGCCCGGTCAGAGCCCAGAAATTGTCCCAATAGCTGTAAGCCGGCTTGGACGAATAGCCCTCGTGGCTGATCGACGGCGGCAGCAGGCCGAAGCGCGGCCGAAGGGCGAGTTCGCGCCGATTTTCCTCGATCCGGGTGGTCTGCCGAAGCCTTTCGATATGATCGGCGGCGGCGCGGACCCGTGGCCACATTTCGGCGAGCCGCGCGGCGTCGGGCGCATAGCGATGGAGCTGCGCGACCAGATGAATGAGCTGGCCGTGGCTGTCATGCTCCGGCACCGGATCGGCGCCGCGCGCATCGACGCAGCAGGGCACCTTGCCAGTCTCATATTGGAAGGGCGCGTACCAGCGCAGGTAGCGGTCCGCGGGCTCGGCGAGACCCATGCGCAGAAGCGCGGTCGACATCATCGTGCCGTCGCGGATCCAGGAGCGGGCGTAGGAGCGCGAGCCCGGCCGCAGCGCCGGTCCCTCCCGGGTGGCGAGGACATGGGCAAGCGCGGTGCGCAGAGTGTCGAACAGAGGCTTGGCGGCGGCGGGACCGGAGATACGGACATCGCCGAGGGCATCGCGCCAGCCCTGCGCCGCCTGTTCGAGGGTGAAGGACCGCGAGCCGGAGCGGGGGAGCATCTCGCTCAGTGGGGCGACCCAGGCTATGGTGCGGCTCTCCCCGGGCGCAAGGCGCAGGCGGTAGGCGTAAGCGGCGGAGGCAAGGCCGGTGGGATCGCTGACGTTCCGGGGGCCGGCCTGTACCCGGGCGAAGGGCAATATGCCGGACTCGAATGCGCTCAGGCGAACCTCATCCGTATCCTCCATGATCACCGCGAGTTTGCCATTGACCCGCAGCACGTCCTCGTCGCCGTCGATGCGGGTGATCGGGCTGACGCCGCCCCGAATGTTCAGGAATTGCTGCGGCGGGTTCACCTGGAACGGCCGCACGGCGAGCACCAGCGTAAGGTCGCGCGGCGCGCTGCCCTCATTCTTCAGCGTGTAGCGGCCGTTCAGCCATTGGCCGAGCGAGTCATCGGCATAAGCGGTCGTGACGAGCGACCAGCCCGGGCGGCGCCAGGTCACGCTCGGGATCGGCAGCGTATCGTCGACCAGGCTCTGCTCGGTGTCCGCATCGGCCCAGCCGACCAGGGTGCCGCCGTCGAGGACGAAGGGCTCGACCGTGAAGCCGCCGCGACCGACCTCGATGGCGCCGGATTCGTCCATCAGGCCGCTATTGCCGCCGGCAGGCGTCGCGACGAGCGTCCAGTAATTCTGCTCGCCGACGAAGCCGCGCGGGTAGAGGCCGCGCCGCGCTTCCCGAGCGACGGCTGCGACGAAAGCATTGTCGCTGGCGCCGAAGGCGAGCGGCTGCACGTCCGCTTTCTCGAGCCGGAAACGCCTGCCCGCCGCCGGCACGATCCGAACGAAGCGGGCCTCGCTTTCCTCCAGCTTAATCCAGTCGATGCCGCCGTCCGACCCTCGCACCTCGCGTACAACGCGCCAGTTCTTGCGGTCGTCGGAGAATTGAACGGAATAATCGGGGGCATGGGCGCCTCCGGTCCAGGCGAGTCTGAGGCCGCCGAACTCGCGGACATAGCCGAGGTCGAGCAGGAGCGGCTTGCCGATACCGCCCGAGACGATCGGGGCGGGCGGAACGATGGGGGGAAGCGGGAGCGGCGCAATCGTCAGATCGTCCACCGCGATCCAGCCTTTGCCGCCGCCCGAGCCGGCCGCGACGACGAACTCGATCGCCGCCGCGCGCCGCAAGGTCTTGTCCTTGGCCGGTCCCCAGGCGAACTCGATCTGTCGGCGCTTGATTCGGATCGTCGTCCATTCGCCCGGTGCGACGTAATCGGGCTTGCGATGCCACCAGACATTGTCGCCGCTGGCGTCGACCAGCTTGATCTCGAGCGCGTTGGCACCGCCCCCGCCGCGCAGCCGGAAGCGCAGCTCGAAATTCTCGGGCAGCTCGAGCGGCAGCTCGCGACGGAGGAAGGCATAGCCCGAGCCTTTGGTGAAATCGTAGTCGAGGCGCAGGCCGCCCTCGAAGGGCCGGCTCGAGGCGCCGACACCGTCCGAGGCCTGCGCCCGCCATCGCGAGGCCTCGCCGAAATCGTCGAGCAGGCGGGCGTCCTGCGCCGCGGCCGATCCCCCGAGCACGGCGAGGACCGGGAGGCAGATACGTCCGGCCCACCTCATCCCTTGACGCTGCCGGCCATCACCCCCTGCATGTAATAGCGCTGCAGGACCAGGAAGAGCAAAAGCACCGGGAGGATGGTCAGAACCGAACCGGCCATCATCAGCTCATTGTCCTGGACATGCTCGCGCGACAGCGCCGCAAGCGCGACCGGCAACGTGTAGAGGTCCTGGTCGACCAGGACGATAAGCGGCCACATGAAGTCGTTCCAGGCGCCCAGGAAGGTGAACAGCGCCAGAGTGATCAGGATCGGGGTGAGCGCCGGCACCACGATCTGGAGGAAGATGCGGCCTTCGCCCGCGCCGTCGACCCGAGCGGCCTCGAGCAGCTCGTCGGGAATCGACATGGCATATTGGCGCACCAGGAAGATGCCGAAGATGCTGGCGGTGACCGGCACCAGCACTCCGGCGAAGGTGTTGATCAACCCCAGCTCCTTCAGCATCAGAAACAAAGGCAGCATCGTCACCTGGGCCGGAATGACGAGCGCGGCGAGCAGCAACTGGAAGATGCGGTCGCGCCCCTTGAAGCGCAGCTTCGCGAAGGCGTAGCCGGCGGTGGCGTTGAAGAGCAGCGACAGCAGGGTGCCGAGCGTGGCGACGAACAGGCTGTTGAGGAAATAGCGGCCGATGCCGGTGGTCTCGAACAGGGCGCGATAGGCGCTCAGCCCCGGCTCGGCGGGCAGCAAGGGCGGCGGAAAGCGGCTCGCCTCGCCGGGCTGCATCAACGACACCGACACCATCCAGAGCAACGGGAACAGGGCAAAGCCCGCAAGGAGGCACAGGAGTGCGATCTGGATGAAGGCGGCGCGGCGCGAGCGGCGCATCAGATCGCTCCCCGTACCCTGGCGATCCGCAGCTGGATCATGGTGATGACGAACATGATGACGAAGAGGATGAACGCGACGGCGGAGGCGACGCCGAGGTTCCACCATTTGAAGCCTTGCTCGTACATGAAATAGAGGACGCTGACCGTGCTCTCCACCGGCCCACCCTGGGTCATCACATAGGGCTCTGCGAAGAGCTGGAAATAGCCCGCCATGGTGAGGATCGAGACGAGCAGCAGCATCGGCGCCAGCGAGGGGATGGTGACGTGGCGGAAACGCTGCCACCGCGACGCGCCGTCGATCGTCGCAGCTTCGTAGAGGTCGGCCGGGATCGTCTGCAGCCCCGCCAGCAAGATCACCATGTTGTAGCCGAAATTCTTCCACACCGCCAAAAGGATGATCGCCGGCATCGACCAGTTCGGATCGCCGAGCCAGTCCACCGGCTCGATGCCGAGCTGGGCGAGCGCGTAATTGACCATGCCGTAGCGGGTGTGAAGCAGGTAGCGCCAGATTACCGCCACCGCGACCAGAGTGGTCACCACCGGCGCGAAGAGCGCCGTGCGGAACAGGCCGGAGAGCCGCCTGATGCCGCCGTTGAGCAGCACGGCGGCGCCGAGGGAAAGGCCGATCGACAGCGGCACGCCAACGATGACGAAGTAGAGGGTGTTGCCGAGCGCCTTCCAGAACAAAGGCGTGCCGAACAGCTCCGCGTAATTGCCGAACCCGACGAAGCGCAGGTTGCCGAGGTCGGCCAAGGCGTAGAGATCGAAATCGGTGAGGCTGAGCGCGAAGGCCAGCGCAACCGGCACGAAGAAGAACAGGCCGAGCATGAACAAGGCCGGCCCCGCAAAGGCCCAGCCCGCGCGGGAAGCCCGCCTCATCGCCCCGCCTCGCGCGCCATCAGCGACCGGCGCTTCTCAAGCATTCGGTCGGCATCGGCGTCGAGCGTCGCCCGGAACTGAGCCGGAGTGATCTGCCCGGCCACGGCCCGCTCGGAGACGATTCGCAGCTGAGTGCCGATCCGCTCCCATTCGGGGACGGACGGCGGCGGCCTGGCCCGCTCGAGCTGGTCCCGGAAGGCGGCGGCGTAGCGGTCGTTCGCGAGCACAGGCGCATTCCACACGCTGCGCCGCGGCGGCAGATCGCCGGTCAGCGCGAAGAAGCGCAGCTGGATCTCCGGCCGGGAGAGGAACTCGACGAGCCTCCACGCCGCCGTCTTATGCTCCGAGCGGGCGAAGACGGCCAAAGCGGAACCGCCCGCGATCGAGGCGCCGGGGCCGTCGGGGCCCGGGAGGGGCGCCGTCATCCAGTCGTCCTGCCGCTCAGGCGGCATTCGGCGCTTGAACTCGCCGATGTTCCACGGGCCGCTGATGTAAAAGGCGAAATGGCCGCGGGCGAACTCGTCGTAGAGGTTGGAGATCTGCGTGTTGCTGAGCGGCGGGGCGAGCCCCTCCCGGAACAGCGAGAGATAGAAATCCGAGGCTCGCACGAAGCCGGGCGAGCGGAAATTGCCGTAACGTCCGTCCTCCCTCAGCAGCGGTTCCGGTTGCTGCAGGCTCAGCGCGAGCAGTGGCTCGTACTCATTCACGGGAAGGAAGATGGCGTAGTCGCGGGGTGCGCCTCGAGCCTTGATCGCGCGCATCGCTGCGACCCATTCGGTCCAGCTTTGCGGAGGCTCGGCGAAGCCCGCTTCGCGCAGGAGATCCTGCCGGTAGAAGAGCAGCCTCGTATCCGCGTACCAGGGCACCCCCCAGGTGCGGCCGCCGATGACGTTATTGGCCCACCCGCCGGGGAAATAGTCGGACTGCTCGACCGTGGTCGACCCGGCGATCGAGGCGTCGAGCGGCGCCAGCGCGCCGAGGGCGACCAGCTCCGCCACCCAGCTCGTGCCCAACTGGGCGATGTCGGGAGTGACGCCGCCGGCAAAGGCGGTGAGCAGCTTCTCATGCGCAGCGGTCCAGGGGATCTGCTGGACGTCGACTCGAATGCCGGGGTTGAGCCGCTCGAATTCGGGTACGAGCTGGGTGACCACCTCCCCTTCCCGTCCCATCGCCCAGAAACGCACCACCTCGCGCTCGTCGCCTCGTCCGGAGCAGCCGAGCAGAAGCGACAGCAACAGCGCAAGAAGAGTCGAACGGGCGGCGGCGAGGCTCACGCGCCGAGCCAGCCGCCGGTGAAGCCGGCCCGCTCCAGTCCGCGGCGGATATGCGGATTGCCGCGAAGCACCTTCCAGACGAGGCCGCTTCGGTGGTTCTCGATCATCGCCAGGATCGGCCCCTGGTCGATGCCGAGATAGTCGGTGTCGTACCAGCCCTTGCCCGGCACCACCCGGCCGTGGCGCAGCTTTACCGGCGCGGTGAAGCTGGGGTTCAGCGCATCGCGGAACCCATAGTCTCCGTAGAGGTCGTCGCCGTGGTTGCGCCGCATCGCCTTCAGCGATGGAATGCAGATTTCGGGCGCGAACGGCACCGATCCTCCCACCGCCGTGGGCGCGACGGTGCCGTCGTCGAAATCGCCCGGCCCGCGCGCCGAATAGGAGCGGAAGGTGCGGCTTCGGCCGTCCAGCTCCAGAGTCACGTCCGCGGGCCCGTCGCACGCCGTGAGCCCCCAAAGGTCGCGCCCGTAGCCGCGCCAGCCCATCGGATTCTCCAGCGCATAGGCGTGCTGGGCGAGCGTCGCGCGGCGGCTGTTCTCGAAATAGTCGAGGCCCTTGCCGCGCATGAAGCCGTCGCGAATGCCGCGGAAGTCGATCCAGACATGGCTGTACTGGTGGCCGAAGAGCGGGCCGAAGCGCACGAGCTCCTGGCCGCCGGCCGCCCCCCAATGCCCCGCCAGGCCCTTCGCCCAGCCGTCCCAGCTCGCGGGCTCGAGCGGAAGGGTGGGTGAACCGAGGCCGAGGATGTAGACGAGCATCGCCTCGCTATAGGCGACCCAGTCGTAGGGAAGATGCCGCTTTTCCGGGGTCCAGCCGAGCGTGACCAGGGGCGGCCTCGCCATCGCCCAGGGCCAGTCGACGCGGCTGTAGATCGTCTCGGCCAGCTCGCGGATCTCGCGCTCGCCGGGCCGGTCGAAATAGCCCTGGACGAAGAGGATGCCGCCGAGCAGCAGGGCGGTATCGACCGTCGAAAGCTCGGTCCGCTCGAAGCGCTCGCCGCGCTCCATGTCGACGAAATGGTAGAAGAAGCCCTTGTGGCCGCTCATGCCCTGGGGCGAGTCGCCCTGCCGGGCCCGGGCGAGAAAGCGCAAGGTCGCCAGTGCGCGGGCGGCGGCGGCGGCGCGGTCGACGAAGCCGCGCTCTACGCCGATTGGATAGGCCGTGAGCGCGAAGCCGACCGCCGCCATGCTGGCAAAGGAGGGCGTGGGATAACGGTCTCGAGCGAGGCCATTTTCGGGGTTTGTCGTCTCCCAGAAGAAGCGGAAGGTCCGCCGCTGGAGATCGTCGAGGAAGGCCTCGTCCCCGGCCGATGCCGTGCCCGGGAGAGGGCGGCGGCCGCAGCCGGCGGCCAGCGCCGCCAGGCCCAGCCCGCCCATTTTGACGATATCGCGGCGACCGATCAATTCGTTAACTCACACGCAAGCGGGCCCGAGCGGCGGCGGCCGCCCTCGCGATCAGAAGCGGAAGGCGGCACCGACCTGGACGCTGCGGGGCGGCCCGACCAGGATGTTCGGCGCGGAATCGATTTCGTTCCCGCAGCATACGAAGCTGTCGTAGCGAGCGATGTTGTCGCGGTTGAAAACATTGAACACTTCCGCCCAGAGACTGAACCGGCCGCCGTCGAACAGGGTAATATCCTTCTGCAGCTTGAGGTCGAGCTGCATGAACATCCTGTTGTCGCCGACATTGCCCGGGAAAAGGATGTCGCGTGCCCCAAAGCCGTTGCGCGCGTCGATGAGGAAGAACGGAACGCCCGACCCGACGGTGAGCAGCCCCGAGCCGCGGAAGCCCAGCGGCAGGTCGACCATGCCGTTGGCGACCAGCCGATGCCGCTCGTCGCCCGCATTCGGGACAAACGGCCGCTCCTCGATGTTCGGGAAGTCGAAGTTGAAGGCGAAGCCCCGCTCCTTCGAGAAAGCGAGGGTGTAGGCTATTCCGAAGCCGAAGCCCGAGGCCTTGGTATAGGGCTTGTCGACCTGGACGAAGACCGCGTTGTAGCGAGTGGCGCGGCTGTTGAACGCTGCGACGACGTTGGCGTAGCCGTTGGTCAGCGGGATGTAGTCGTAAAAGCCATCCGGGTTCAGCGCCGCGGAGCGGTTGAGCGGAGCATAGCCGATCTGGTTCCTACCGATCGTATGATTGAAGGTGACCGAGGTGCGCAGGTCCCAGATGCGCTGGCGGATGCCGATGCTGAACTGATCGCTGTAGGGCGTCTTGAGATCGTTGGGGATGACTCGAAGCTCGTTGGTGCCCGGCGAAGTGGGGTCGGCGGCGAGGCTGGCGAGCAGCGCCTGGAAACCCGCCTCAGTCAAATAGGAATCCTGAAACTGGATGGTCGGCTGACCGTTACGCGGCAGGCCGTTGGCGGAGAAAAGCAGCTGCCCCGAGCGATATTGGGTAAGCAGGGTCTCCTCGGCCGCGCTGCGGAACAGGGCGCGGTCGTAATAGCGGCCGTAACCGCCGAACAGGACGGTGCGCTGATCGCCGTTGAAGTCGTAGGAGAAGCCGATCCGCGGCGCGAAATTGTCCATCTCCGCCTTCCGGTTGTTGCCGGTGGAGATGTAATCCTCGACGTCGAAGAAGGCCGGCTGGATGCGCGGGTCGGCACCCAGCGTACGCAACGTCGCGGCCGCGGCGGCCGGAGTCACGAAGCTGTTGTTCTTGGCGTTGGAATCATAGTCCCAGCGCAGGCCGAGATTGATCGTCAGACGCCGGCTCACCTCCCAATCGTCCTGAACGAAAAGGCCGATCTGAGTCGTCTTAGCCTCGACCTCCGGGTCGCCGCCGCCGAAGCGCACTATCTCGGGGATCGAGAAGTTCAGCCCCTGCCCCGGATCGTTGCGGAAGTTGAACTGCGGCACCGCGTTAGGGCCGGAGCCGCCGACCCGGTATTTCTGGAACGAGATCTTGACGCCCGCCTTGATGAGATGGTTTCCGCCCCAACGGACGTTGGTCAGGCTGAAATTGTCGCGGATGGTCAGGCCTTGCTGCCCGACCTCCTGGAACGAGGCGCTGCCTCCCACGGCGATCACGCCCTCGTAGATCCGGCCGAAGCCCTCATTGAGGTCGGCGCCGAAGGCGAGGTCGGAGCGCAGATAATCGATGGTGAATTCGTTGACGAAGCCGTCGCCCTCCAGCTGGTGCCGAAGCTTTCCGGTATAGACCTTGTTGTCGACCGACTCGCCGCGCGACCGGGCGTTCTGACCGCCGAAGGTGCGAAGATCGGTTTCCTGGCGGATGCTGCCGGTGGCCTCGAGCAGCTGCGTGTCGGAGATCTGGAAGCTGAGCTTGGCAAAGCCGAGATGCTCCCGGAAGGGGCTGACGAAGGTGCCTGCGAAATCGGCGGGATTGAAGGGAAGGACCGCCCCGGGCGGAGGCGTTCCGGGAACGACGGTGGCAGCCCGGTCCTGGATATTGCCTTCATAGTTCACGAAGAAGAAGACCCGATCCTTCACGATCGGGCCGCCCAGCGCGGCGCCGAACTGGTAGCGCTTCAGCGCGACGTCCTCGTCGCGCTCCCGCTGGAAGAAGTCGCGCGAGATCATGTCCGCGTTCTGGAAGGTCCCGAACAGCTCGCCGTGGAGGTCGTTGGTGCCCGATTTGGTGATCGCCGTGATGATCGAGGTGCCGGCGTCCTCATATTCGGCCTTGAAGTTGGAGGTCAGGACTCGGAATTCCTGCACCGCCAGCTGGGAGAAAGGATTGCCCCGACTGACGTCCTGGCCGACGATGCCGCCCTGGTTGACGTTGGACTTGAGGCTCACCCCGTCAATGAAGACGTTGACCTGGGGCCCGCCGAAAGTGTCGCCGTTGCGATCGGCGCCGACGCCGCCGCCGCCGAAGGTCTGCCTGAAGTCGGTCTGATTGACGCGAATGCCCGGGGCAAGCGCAGCAAAGTTGAGGAAGTTGCGATTGTTCTGCGGCAGATTCTCGATCTGGTCGCGGCTGACGTTGGTCGCCACTTCGGAGGTCTTGACCTCGACGAGACGCGTGCCGGTAACGACGATCTCGTTATCGCCCGCCGCGGCGCTTCCGGGCGCGGTCGCACCCTGGTCGTCGATCGAGGTGCTGTTCGCGCTGGTATCGGCATCGAGCGAGGCGGTCTGGCCGACCGAGACGATGACTCGGCGGACGATCGCTTCGCCCCCGTCGGGCGTAAAGCTGATGTCGTAGGTGCCGGGGCGAAGGCCGGTAAGATTGTAGCTGCCGTCGGCGCCGGTGGTGGCCGTGCGCATGTCCCCCGTCTCGACGTTGGTCGCGGTCACCGTCGCCCCGGCGGCAACCGCCTCCCCGCTGCTCACGGTGCCGCGAATGGTCGCGGTGGTCAGCTGCGCCATCGCGGGCGCGGTCGCGAGGAGCGACGTGGCGAGCAGCGCCAGTTTGAAGGCCGTGAGCGGCTTGCTGCGCAAATTGAGCTTTGCCATTTCTATATCCTCTCTGATGCCGGGCTCTTCGGCCCGTGTTCGCAATTGGCGGTGGACGATGCGCGGACGACGAGTTGTGGCGTGAAGGTGCGGTGGCGATCGCCGGCGTCGGCGCCGCGGATGATCGCGACGCAGCATTCGAGCGCCTGGCGCCCGATCTCCGCGATCGGAACGCCGGCCGTCGTGAGCGGTGGCTCGACGAAGCGCGCAACCGGAATGTCGTCGAACCCGGCCACGGCCACATCCCCCGGCACGAGCAGGCCCGCCTCGCGAAGTGCCTGCAAGCAGCCGATGGCCATCATGTCGTTGGCGGCGAAGATCGCATCGGGGCGCGCCCTCTCGAGGAGCTGCCTTGCCGCGGCAACGCCCGAGCGCTCGGTGAAGTCGCCCTGAGCGATCTGCTCGCCCGGCTGGCCGGTCGCGGCCAGAGCGGCGCGATAGCCGCGCAGGCGCTCGGCCGCTTCGATATTGTCGGCGGGCCCGGCGATGAAGGCGATCCGCCGCCGCCCGGTTTCGATGAGATGGGCGGTAATCGCGAAGGCGCCGGCGTGATTGTCGATCGCGAAGGTCGGGTGACGCCCGCCGACGCCGCTGCTGCTGTTGAGGAGCACCAGGGGAACGTCGCCTTTGAGCGCCGAGGAAAGCTCCTCGCCGTCCGCATAAGGCGACATGACCAGCATCGCATCGACCCGGCTGCGCATCGCTCGAAGCACGGCCGCAGCCTCCTGCGGATCGCCATGGGAGCGCGACAGCAGAAGGTGGAGGCCGTGCGCGCTGGTGCCGGCGTCGATGCCGCGGATCAGCTCGGAGAAATACTCGCCGTGAAGGTCCGGGAGCAGCACACCGATCGTGTCGGTGCGCTTGCTGGCGAGCGATCGGGCGCCGCCATGAGGGACGTAATCAAGCTCGTTGGCGACCTTCAGGACTCGGTTGACGGTCGGTTCGGAGACCGTCTCGCTCCGGTTCAGGACTCGCGAGACCGTGGCCGTCGATACGTTCGCCTTGCGGGCGACGTCTCGAATCGTCACGTTCCTCATCGGCTGGAGCCGTAGCTAAAGCTGCCTTGCCTGGTGCAGAAGGCGAGCATCCGTCCTCCTCATGTACCGTCTTATGTAAACGGTTACATAAGCGAACTTATCAGGTCGCCAAAGCTCTGCAAGCGGTTTCATGAAAAGCTTGAAGGCGGAAAATCACGCCGCCAGCGAGCGGCGACTCATGCGTGAAAAGGCGCGGCCGTCCGCGTCGAACAGGTGGCATTGATCGGGACTTGCACCGACGCTCAGCGTTTCACCCTGACGGATCGATTCGTCCGGGCTGGGCTGCAGGATGAGGGGGTCGGGATCCGCGGCCGTGGAGAAATAGGCGAAGCGGATATTGCCGAGCGACTCGACCAGGCCGACTTCGCCCGCGATACCGGACTCCTGCGATCGAAGATGTTCGGGACGAATGCCGAGCGTGACCCTGTCGCCGGGCCGCGCCCTGCTGGCGTCGACTGCCGCGTCCAGGACCGCGCCGCCGGGCAGCCTCACCGCCGCTCGCGCCGGCTCGGCCTTTTCGATGACGCCTTCGAGCAGGTTCATCCTGGGCGAGCCGATGAAGGAGGCCACGAAGACCGTCCGAGGATCGTGATAGAGCTCGTCCGGCGTACCGAATTGCTCGACCTGGCCGCGATTCATGATCGCGATTCGGTCGGCGAGCGTCATCGCCTCGACCTGGTCGTGGGTGACATAGATGGTGGTCGTTTTCAGCCGCTGGTGGAGCTTGGCGAACTCGTAGCGCATCTTGACGCGCAAAGCCGCGTCGAGATTGGAGAGCGGCTCGTCGAACAGGAAGACGGCCGGTTCGCGGACGATCGCGCGGCCGATCGCGACGCGCTGGCGCTGCCCCCCGGAAAGAGTCTTGGGACGGCGTTCGAGCAGATGCTCGATATCGAGCAGCCGGGCGGCGTTGCGGACCGCCGCGTCCACCGCCTGCCCGTCTTGCCCGGCCAGGCGCAGACCGAAAGCCATATTCTGATAGACGGTCATCTGCGGGTAGAGCGCGTAGGATTGGAAGACCATCGCGATTCGCCGCTTCGCCGGAGGAAGCTGAGTGACGTCGTTCTCGCCGATCAGGACGGCGCCGGAATCCACCTCGTCCAAGCCGGCGATCGTGCGCAGCAGGGTCGATTTCCCGCAGCCCGACGGGCCGACGAGAACGACGAACTCGCCTTCCTCGACGCTCAGGTCGATTCCGCGCAGGACGGCGGTCGCGCCGAACGATTTGCTTATTCCGCAAACCTCGACACGCGCCATCGGACCCTCCTGAAGAGACAATGTCTATTGGGGTCAAGCCGCGAAGGCCGTCAAGCCGCCGCCCCGATCCCCTCTTAATCGGCGGGTCCCAGGTTCGAGCCCTGGTGGGTTCACCATATCCTTCGGTCCGCCGCATAGACACGCCCGGCCGGCTTCCCGAAGACCGGGGGCAGCCGTCCGCCTCGGAAGGCCGTGTCGAAGCGATGGAATGCGCCGGGTCAGCGCTCCTGATCGGCGCGCGCCACGCCGTCCCCGTCGAGGTTTCGCTCGACGAAATCCCAGTCGACGATGTTGCCGAGCACCTTCCCGGCGAAATCGGCCCGGTCGTTGCGATAGTCGATGTAATAAGCATGCTCCCACACATCGAGCGTCAGCAGCGGCTTCATCCCCTCGTGGACGACAGGGCTGTCCGCATCGTGAAGCGACGTGACGGCGAGCTTGCCGCGATCGAGGATGAGCCAGGCCCAGCCGTTCGAGAAATGACCGGTCGCTTCCGCCTTCAGCTTGGCCAGCAGATTGCCGACGTCTCCGAAGCCGTCTTCGATCATCGCCGCGAGCCGGCCCGTCGGCTTCCGGCCCTCGGGCGGCGCGAGGCAACGCCAATAGAAATTGTGGTTCCAGATCTGCGCCGAATTGTTGAACAATGGGGCTTCCCCCCGGTCGTTCGCCGCCCGGACGATTTCGACGAGCGAGCGACCCGGATCCGGCCGGTCGGCCAGCATGGCGTTGACCTTGTCGACATAAGCCGAATGATGCTTGCCATGGTGGAAGGCGAGCGTCTCGGCCGACATGAATTCGCCGAGGGCATCGGGGGCGTAGGGCAGTGGGGCAAGCTCGAAGGCCATCGGGATCTCCGCTAAATTCGACTTCCGCAACGGCCGACCTTCAAAGACGATCGCCGAGGCTCCTGAAATTTATCCGCGAGTGCCGCGGCAGGCACAGCCTCACCGGACTCGAGATGTCGGGCAAACCATCCTGCCCTCCCAGGCAAATGATCGGATCGCGCTTTGTATCCCGACAAGCGCGGCGCCTGACTTTGGCGGGGCAAGCCTATAGCGTGACGGCGGATCCACCCTGCCGCGCCGACGGGCCCGGCGCCTCGGAGGCCTTGATGCTCGATGTCGCTCATGCCGCGGCGGCTTACTTCAGGACGCGAGCGCTTCACGCGCTGCTGCGTTCGCGCGGAGCGATCGAGCGGCACCAGGAACGCGCCTGCGCCCGCCTCGTGGCGGAGGCCCGGGCGACCATCCCCTTCTACCGCGACAAAGGGCCTTGCTTCGAAGACCTGCCGATCATCGACAAGGCGATCCAGCAGTCCCGCTTCGACGCGTTCAACCGGCCTGGCATTACGCTCGACGAGGCGGTCGAGGCGCTGGCCGCGGGCTCCGACACGGTCCTCGGCTATTTCGTCGGGCAGAGCACCGGCACCAGCGGCAATCGCGGCCGATTCGTCATCTCGCCGGCCGAGCGCTTCGCCTGGCTCGGGACGATCGTCGCCAAGGCGGTTCCCGACGCCCTGATCCGGCGGCGGCGCGTGGCGCTGGCCCTGCCGGGCTTCTCGTCCCTCTACAAATCTGCGTCGAGCGGAAGCCGGATCCGGCTCGCTTTCTTCGACCTCGCGCTCGGAGTCGATTCCTGGCGCGAGGCGCTGGTCGCCTTCGCGCCGGAGGTGCTGGTGGCGCCGCCGAAGGTGCTTCGGCGGCTCGCCGAGGACGGCGCGCTCGGCGGCGTCGAGCCGTTCAGCGGCGCCGAAGTGCTCGATCCGATCGACCGCGGGATCATCGAGCAGGCGAGCGGACGGCGGGTGCGCGAAATCTACATGGCGACCGAAGGATTGTTTGGGGTCGGGTGTCGCCGGGGCACTCTGCACCTCGCCGAGGATGTCGTCCGGTTCGAGTGGGAAAAGGTCCCGGGCAGCGACCTCGTCGTCCCAATCGTCACCGACATGGTGCGGCGGGTGCAGCCGATGATCCGCTACCGAATGAACGATCTCCTCGAGCTTTCGCGGTCCGCCTGCCCCTGCGGCTCCGCCTTCCAGGCCGTCGCCCGGATCCACGGGCGGATGGACGACGTCTTCGAGCTCGAGACTCCGCGTGGGCGGGTGACGGTCACTCCGGACGTGCTTCGCAACGCCGTGGTCGATTCCGACGCCCGGATCCGCGACTATCGGATCGTCCAGAAGGCGGACGGAAGGGTGACGATCGAGCTGGACGAGGGGCTTCCGGACGAGGTCCATGCCAAGGTCCGAAGCGCGCTGGAGCGCGCCCTCGCCCGGCTCGGCGCGGCGCCGGCGATCACCACCGAGCGCGGCATAACGCCCCGCTTCGACCGCAAGCTCCGACGCGTCGAGCGCGAACGGGCCAGGTAATCGACAGTGGGTCCAAGCCGCCCCCCTAATCCTCCCCCGGATTTCGGGGGAGGGGGACGCGGTGGAGGGGTTCTTCGGAGTCTGAAAGAACCCCTCCACCAGGCTTCGCCTGGTCCCCCTCCCCGCGAAATCGCGGGGAGGATTTGACAAGCTCCAGCGTGGCTGGATGGCGATGCGCTCCTAAAGATCCATCGTCAGGGAGCGCTGGCGCTCGGGCTCGGGCAGGCCGTTGGCGAGCCGCCAGATGGTCGGGCCCAGGACGTCCAGCGGACCGGTGGCGTAGCGGGGCGCCTCCCCATGGCGCCATTCCTGCTGAAGCCGAAGCATTCGGCGGTCCTGGCTCAGCACGGGATAGTGAAAGGCTTTCAGGACGGCGCGCTTGAGCCAGGCCGGAGCGAGGCCGCGCCGCGTCGCGAAATGCGCCCAGGGCCGGGTCAGACCCTCGTCTTCCGGCCCGAACACCACGGCGACCGAGAGCTTGAGCGCCGTCTCGCCCTCGAAAGCGACCTCGGCGATGGTCGGCGGGTAGAAGCGGCCGACGCTCCGCACCCTTCTGCCCTCGAGCAGCCGGGGCATCAGCCCGGCCGGCCTCGCGCCCTCGAGATAGACCGCTTCGGCCCCCCACGGCCCCGACCGGACCGATACCTCGACCGGCCGGCGCCGGTTCGGCGAGCGGACCATCCAGGGATGGACGTGATGCGGGTGGGCCGGATCGAGATGATTCTCGATCGCGTCGAGCAGGCCCGCCGGGGTCGCCCGGAGCGGCCACCAGAAACGGTCCAGCCTCTCGTCCTCGAAGCAGTCCGGAAGCCGTGGAAACGCGTCCGGAGCCTCGGCCAGGCTCGTCCAGACCAGGCCCGCTCTGTCCACGCAGGGCAAGGCCCGGGCCGGAGCCCCCGGAAGCGTCGAGCCGGGGACCTGGAGACAGGCCCCTCCCCGCCCGAACCGCCAGCCGTGATAAGGGCAGACGATTGCTCCGGACTCCAGCCGGCCGAGCGACAAGGGCGCGCCGCGATGCGGGCAGACGTCGTCGAGGACGAACGGGCCCTCGCCGTCGCGGGCGACGACCAGCCGGCGCCCCATCAGCCTCGCCGCGACCGGGCGGGCGCCGACCGACGCGGAAAAGGCGATCGGGTGCCATCCGGACGCGACGGAAGCGGGCCAGGCGGCTACCATTGCTTCGCCACCATCACCGGCACGACGAACCGCTTCAGGAGCCAGGCGAGCGCCTCGACCGCCTTGCGCCGCGCCGGCGAGAGATGGCCGGCATGATAGGCGTTATATTCGATCACCCCCCGAGCGCCGCGCAGCCGCTTGAAATGCGCCGCTCCGGCCGAGCCGTGAAGCCGCCAGCCGGCCGCCATCGCCCTTTCCATGAACATCCAGGAGGCGATTCGGTAATAGCCTTCCCGCTGCGGCCTCAGCGTGTCGTAGCCGACCACCGGGGGAGTCATGGTCCCGCCCCGCTCCCACATCCCCGCCACCGCCATGATCGTGCCGCCGGAATCGCGCGCGACCCGGTAGGAGAGCATTCCGGTTTCGGCCGACGCCTGGATGAAAGCGGGCGTGAGGATCGGGTTGAGCGCCGAATATTTGCCGACATAGAGCATCGCGTAGAGCTCGGCGATCCGCCGGGCGTCGTCCACCTCGACCCGCCCGAGGTCCGAGAGGGTGAGCGGCGAGCGCGCCACCAGCCGGCGGTCGTTGGCGAAATCGTTCCTTTTCGCCCAGTCACGGGCGAGATCATCGACGACCCAGATCTGCCGGCTCGGAACCAGGATCCAGCCGTCGGCGGCCAGCGCTTCGCCAAGGCCGGGCGAGGCCCAGTCGTCGACCGAGCGGATGCCGAGCAGATGGTCGGGATGGGCCCCGGCGAGCGCCTCGCGCGCGGCTCTAACGCCCTCGCCGCGCCAGCCGTCGTGGAGGTTGGTCGACAGCAGCCAGTTGCCGAGATGGACGATGCGGTTGAGGCGCGCGGCCTTCAGCATGAGATCGAGGCCGGCGAGCGCGGCGCGCGACGGCCGGGAGGCCCAGCCGACCCTGAGCAGGTCGAGCTCGGCCCGGGCGTAGAGGACGTAGGCGCTGTGCGGGCTGCAGACGTAGCTTCCGCCCAACGCGCCGTCGTCGGCCGTGACCGGCATGAGCCGCCCGGCAACGTCCATGGCGGAGAGGCGGGTCGAGACGTTCGACACCATCGCCGGGGCGCCGCGGCGGATCATCTCGCCAAGCATGGCGGCGGTCATTCGAAGGCCTCGCCATTCCATTCGATGTCGTCGGTCGTCTCGCTGGTCGGGCTGTGGAGCCGAGCCGCGCCCATCATGGCGAAGCGCGCCGCATCGAGCAGGACTCCGGCGACCGGAAGCCGGTCGCCGGGCCTTCCGACCGAATCCCTGCCCTTGCGCCAGACCGCCCGAAGCTGCCCCAGGGTCCCGCCGGCGACGGCGGCGGGAACGCCCATCAGCGCCATGGCCGGCGCAAGGTAGCGCATCGTTCCGGCGGGGGGCGGCGAGAGCTCGCCTTGGCCGAGCAGCGCAAGAGCGAGCGCCGGCGAGCCGTCGAGGAGATGGACTCCGCTCACCGCGCGCGGATTGCACTCGATCGGCGCCACCCTCCCGTCCGGCTGAACGATGACGTCGTAAGAGAGCTGTCCGTCGCCCCCGATCGCAGCGGCGATCCGGCCCGCCATGGCGACGATCGGAGGGGCGTCCACGGCTTCGAACGCATAAGCGGCGGATCGGCCATGCCGGAGGATCGGGCGGTAGACGATGCAGGCGACGAGCCGGCCGGCGCGGATCGCCGACCAGGCGCACAGCTCCTCCCCCTCCAGCCGTTCCTGGGCGACCCAGCGCCGGTGGGGCGAGGCGGGCAGCGCCGCGGCGATCCCGGCATCGGGCCCGACGATCGTCTTCGAGCCGAAGCGGGAAAATTCGGGCTTGAGCACCAGCCGCGCCGGAGCGAGCGGTATCCGATCGGCATCGGCCGCCGAGGCGATCGTCCAGGTCGCCGGAGCGTCGACACCGGCCTCGCGGGCAAGCTCGGGGAAGCTCGCTTTCGAATGGAGCGTCCGAAGCGATCCCGGCATGGGGGCGAAAAGCCGATCCGCCCAGCCGTCGCGTTCCGCCGCCGCCGCGAGCCAGAACACCTCCTCGCAGGTCGGGACGATGAGATCATAGTCCCCGGCAAGGGCGCGGAGGAGGCGCCGAAAGCTGGGGAATGACCGGCGGGGCGGCGGCAGGCGGAGGATCCGGAAACGCGGCCTTGAAAGCGATGCCGCGAACGGCCGCACCGAATCCGCCAGCGTCACCTCGCATCCGGCCGCCCGGAACGACCGCGCCAGGTCCAGCGCAACCGGCGCCCGGGCGCCGGTGACCAATATCCGGGTCACTTTTCCGCCTCGGCCGCGCGTTCGGCGCAATGCGAGGGGGTGAGGAGGATATCCGGATTGCGGACGTGCAGGGCGTGGAGCTGGGCGAGGGTTTCCCGGCCCGAGGCGGCATTGCCCAGGAAAGCGGCGGTGAAATAGGGCGCCGGCCGATTCTCCCTGACCGCGCGGGACGACCAGGCGGCATCGGCGACGAGGAAGTGAAGGCCGCGCGGCTCGCGCAGGACCAGCCCCCAATGTCCCGGGCAATGGCCCGGAAGCGGCACCGCGACGAGCGAGCCGTCGCCCAGGACGTCGGCGCCCGAGTCGAACGGCAGAAGGTCGCGGCCCAGCGTTATGGACGGCCTGTCCTCGAAAAACGCGCAGCGTTCCGGCAGGTCCGGCGGAAGCAGCCCGAGCGGCGTTCCGGCGGCCAGCGCCCGGATCCTGCCGCGCCCCCAGACTCCGCGCAGCCCCGCCTTCGAGCAATGCACGGTCGCGTTGGGGAATCGGGCCAGCCCGGAAACATGGTCGCCGTGGAAATGGGAAAGGACGATATGGCGGACCTCGGCGGGATCCAGGCCCTCGGCGGCCAGCCGGTCCGCGACCGGAGAGGAGATTTCGGGCGGAGTGAGCCAGCGGTACAGGCGCTCCGGGAAGGGCCTCGTCGAGTCGAGGAAAGCCGGGTCGTAGCCGGTGTCGAAGAGGATCAGCCCTTCGGCGGGATGCGCGATCAGGGCGACCAGCGCCGGGAAGGTCGCGGGCCGCAAGCTGCCGCCCCGGATCGTGGCGATCTCGGGATGCCGGCACGAACCGGTCGTGACGATTCGAAGGCCGACTTCCCTCATCTCGGCACCGCGTGCGCGAGCGCATCCATCGGTCCGAAGGCCGGCCGCCAGCCGAGCAAGGCCTCGGTCTCGCGAAGGTCGAAGCTTCGCGACCAGGAGAGGCTGGCCACCGAATAGCGGGTGAGCGGCGGCTCGCGGCCGGTCGCCTTGCCGGCCAGCTCCGCCGCGGCGGCGAGCGCATGCAGGACCGGCTCCGGAACGCGCCTCACGCGCAGGCGCAGGCCGAGCCGCTCGGCGAGCGCCTCCGCCATTTCGACGATCCCGATCGGCGCCAGGCCCGCGACATTGGCGACTCCGCACGATGAGCCGAGCGCCGCGGCCGCGAAGGCCCCGGCCGAGTCGCGAACGTCGGTCGGATGGAACAAAGCGGCGCCGCCATTCCCGACCGGAAGCACGCCGCGCGAGAGGACCCGCATCAGCCGGGGCAGGATCGCCCTATCGTCCGGGCCGAGCACCGCCGAGGGCCGAAGCACGATCGTCGCCATCCGGCGCTCCTCGCGGACGATCCGCTCCGCCGCCAGCTTGGTCCGGGCATAAGCATTGGCCGGCCGCGCCGCCGGACTGTCGTGGCTTCGAAGGTCGAGGCGATGCCGCCGCTCGCTGAAGATGGCCGGGGTCGAGGCATGGACGAAGCGCTCCACGCCGGCCCGGGCGGCGGCATCGAGCAGCCTTGCCGTGGCGACGACATTGTCCTTGTGGAAGCTCGCGGACGGTCCCCAAGGCGATGAGCGGGCGGCGAGATGGACGACGATCCGCGCGCCGGCGACCAGGGGCGCGATGTCGTCCTCGACCAGATCGAGGGGCATGAAAAGGACCCGGGGCCCTTCGATGGCCCGGCCGACGCTCGCGTTGCGGCCCGAGGCGACGACGTCCAGGCCGAGCGACTCGAGCAGCGGCACTAGCGTTCGGCCGATTCCGCCGGTCGCCCCGGTCACGACGATCTTCACCACCGGATGATCGTCCCGCCCAGCGACACTCCGGCCGAGGAGCCGACGAGGAGGGACACCGAGCCGGGCGCCAGCCGGCCTTCGCGGCGGGCGACGGCCAGGCCGTGCGGCAGGCTGGAGGCGATCCTGTTGCCCAAAGTCGAGAAGAGGTTGACGATCCGCGCCGGATCGCCCCCGAGCGCCCGGCCGAGATGGGCCAGTGCCGGCGCCGAAGCCTGGTGCGGAATGACGCTGCCCAGATCGTCCGGGCCGAGACCGGATTCGGCGAACAAGCGCGCCATGAACGGCGGGAAGCGCCGGGCGGTGACCTTGAAAAGCGCGATTCCCTCCATCCTGAAGCGGCTGCGCTCGAGGAATCCGGGAAGGTCCTCGTGCGGCCTCAGTCGGGTCCCGCCGGCCTCGAGCCGGCACAGGTCGGAATGGTCGCCATAGGTTTCGAAGCGCGAGGCCAGTATCCGGGACGGGCCGCCGGCCTCGAGCGCCACCGCCGCCGCTCCGTCCCCGAAGATGGCCGAAGCCTCCAGATCGTCATGATCGAGCGCCGCCGACGCGATGTCGGATGCGAAGACCAGCACGCGCCGCCATCCTTTCATGGCCATTCCGGCAATGGCGTGATCGAGAGCCGGGAGGAAGGAGAGGCAGGTGGCGTTGATGTCGAAGGCGGGAATGCCCGATTCGCCGAGCCCCAGGCGTCGCTGGACCAGCGGCGAGGTTCCCGGGATCGGCTGCTCCATCACGCCGCAGGCGCCGATCAGGGCGTCGACCTGGCCGAGCTCCCAGCCCGCGTCGGCGACGGCGCGCCTCGCGGCCTCGGCGGCCATGAAGCTGCTCGTCTCGTCGGCCGAGGCATAGCGCCTCTCACTTATTCCGAGCTTCAGGCTGGTCCCGGGCGCCCGGCCGTGCCGCTGGTCGAGCGCGTCGGACGTGACCGAATATGCGGGCTCGTAGGTCCCGGCGCCTGCCAGCCTGAACCCGGCCGAATCGCTCATCCTGTGTTCCATGAAGGCGGCGGTATCATACAATTATACACTGTCCAATAACAATTTTACATTGTCCAATTAGAATGCTAGCAATCCTTATGGCGAGGCGAAGCGACCACAGCCCCGAGGAGCTCAGGGGCATGATCCTGGCCGAGGGGCATAAGCATCTTTCAGAGGTGGGCTATTCCCGCTTCTCGGCGCGCGAGGTCGCGCGCAGGGTGGGTTACACGGTGGGCACCCTATACCATGTTTTCGGAACCCTCGACCGGCTGATGTTCGAAATCAACACGATCACGTTTCGCCAGTGGGCGGACCTGCTCGAGCATCGTCTTGCCAATGCCGAGGGCCGGCGGCTGGACGCCCTGGTCGAGGGCTATTTCGATTTCGCCGTCGCCAATCGCAATTTGTGGGGCGCGATCTGGGCGCACAACATGCCGGAGGGAGAGGCTCTTCCGCAATCGGCCGCCCGGGACCGGGCGCGCCTCACCGGCCTGGTGGTCGACGAGGTCGCGGCCGCGCTTCCGGAGGAGCGCAAGGGGGCGGCGGACCGGCTGGCCCGCTCGCTCATCGCGACGGTCCATGGCCATTGCGAATATTCGCTGTCGGGCGCCTTCGCGCTGATGGGGGTGAGCGACCCGGTCCAGCTCGCGAAGGAGCGGGTCTATGCCGAGCTCAGATAAGCGGGAGATCGGCTGACCCGTCCCCCTGCCCTGCCTGACCAGAGCCGCATGCGCTAAATCCGCATCAGTCGTCATGCCGGGCTTGACCCGGTATCCACCTTCTTCTTGCAGCGATGGCCAGTAGAAGATGGATCCCGGATCAAGTCCGGGATGACTCCCGGATC
>Ga0190275_10000129_pt1 | contig 83649 bp, 83 predicted proteins | sample Popmic550T_FD_133745 | JGI IMG/M metagenome (GOLD analysis project Ga0190275, IMG submission 133745) | Populus adjacent soil microbial communities from riparian zone of Yellowstone River, Montana, USA - 550 T | ecosystem: Environmental > Terrestrial > Soil > Riparian zone > Trees stand | place...
GGCAAGGACCGCACCGCGGTCTGCTGCCTCAGCTCGCTCAACCTCGAGACCTGGGACCAGTGGAACGGCGACAGGCAGTTCATCGAGGACGTCATGCGCTTCCTCGACAACGTGCTGACCGACTATATCGACCGCGCACCCGAGGAGATGGCCCGGGCGAAGTACAGCGCGATGCGCGAGCGTTCGGTCGGCCTCGGCGTGATGGGCTTCCACTCCTTCCTCCAGGCCCGCAACATCCCCTTCGAAGGGGCGATGGCGAAGAGCTGGAACTTGAAGATCTTCAAGCACATCTCCGCCCAGGTGAACGAGGCGTCGATGATGCTCGCCAAGGAGCGCGGGCCCTGCCCCGACGCCGCCGACATGGGCGTGATGGAGCGCTTCAGCTGCAAGATGGCGATCGCGCCAACCGCCAGCATCTCGATCATCACCGGCGGAACCTCGGCCTGCATCGAGCCGATCCCGACCAATATCTACACCCACAAGACCCTGTCGGGCTCCTTCTCGATCAAGAATCCCTATCTGGAGAAATTGCTCGTCGAGAAGTCGAAGAATTCGGAGGGCGTCTGGTCGACGATCCTCGAGCGCGGCGGCTCGGTCCAGCATCTCGATTTCCTCACGCCCGAGGAAAAGGACGTGTTCAAGACCAGCTTCGAGATCGACCAGCGCTGGCTGATCGAGCTCGCCGCCGACCGCACGCCCTATATCGACCAGGCGACCTCGCTGAACCTCTTCATCCCGGCCGACGTCGACAAATGGGACTTGCTGATGCTCCACTATCGGGCTTGGGAGCTGGGCATCAAAAGCCTCTATTACCTGCGCTCCAAATCGGTCCAGCGCGCCGGTTTCGCCGGCGGGGTCGAGGCCGACAACACGATCGACCCCAAGCAGATCGAGCTCAGCGCGACGACGGATTATGACGAATGCCTGGCGTGTCAGTGATGTGCGGGTGCTTTTCTTCATCTCACACTTTCTCTCCCCGCTCGCGGGGAGAAAGCCGCGCCTGGCTCCCTTCGGCGCGGCGCCTGGCGGGGGACGGCGAGGCCGCGATGGCGCGCTCGGTTCCGCATCCGCGCGCGCTGCGTAAAGCGCCCGCTTCCCCCGCTTTTTACTGGAAGGACGCTGCCTGATGCCGGAAACGATCACCCTCGGCCACATCCTCATGCTGCTCGGCGCCCTCGCCGCGCTTTACGCCCTCTGGCAGGCCTCGATCTTCCTCAGGCATAACAGCGCCGGCCGGGGCACGCCCCAATATGCCCGCCGCCGCGACGGCCGCCGCTACGCCGTCTGGGGGCTGATCGTCGCGATCGCCTTGTTCGCGCTCGGCTGCCTGACGCCGCTGGGTGAAATGGCGATCGCATGAGGCTCACGCTCGGCCAATTCCTGGTCGGCATGGCGGCGGTCGAGGTGATCGCGATGTGGCTGATGGCGCGGGCCCTGCCGGAGGATGCGACTCCGGAGCGGCGCAGCGCCCGGCGGATCGTTCTCGCCGCCGCCGTCGCTTCGGGGATCGGCCTTTGCCTCATCGCCTTGTTCGTGCCTTCGATCTCCGAAATCCAACTCATCTGAATTTTCGCTGGAGTAAAGTCCGATGCCCCTTCTCGAAGCCCGCAAGCAGTATAAGCCCTTCGAATATCCCTGGGCGTTCGAATTCTGGAAGCGCCAGCAGCAGATCCACTGGATGCCGGAGGAAGTGCCGCTCGGCGAGGATTGCCGCGACTGGGCGCAGAAGCTGACCGACCACGAGCGGTCGCTGCTCACCCAGATCTTCCGCTTCTTCACCCAGGCCGATGTCGAGGTCCAGGATTGCTACCACGACAAATATGCCCGGGTCTTCAAGCCGACCGAAGTGAAGATGATGCTGACCGCGTTCAGCAACATGGAGACCGTCCACATCGCCGCTTATTCGCACCTGCTCGACACGATCGGCATGCCCGAGAGCGAATACAGCATGTTCCTTCAGTATAAGGAGATGAAGGACAAGCACGATTACCTGGCCACCTTCGGCGTCGACACCGACGAGGACATCGCCAAGACCCTCGCCATGTTCGGCGGCTTCACCGAGGGGCTTCAGCTCTTCGCAAGCTTCGCGATGCTGATGAACTTCCCGCGCTTCAACAAGATGAAGGGCATGGGCCAGATCGTGTCGTGGAGCGTCCGCGACGAGAGCCTCCATTGCGAGGGCATCACCCGCCTGTTCCACGCCTTCGTCAAGGAGCGCGACTGCTACACCCCCCAGGTCAAGAAGGAGATTCGCGAGGTCTGCCACCGCACCGTCGAGCTCGAGGACGCCTTCATCGACCTCGCCTTCGAGATGGGCCCGGTCCCCGGAATGAGCCCCAAGGAGATCAAGCAGTACATCCGCTACATCGCCGACTGGCGCCTCAGCCAGCTCGGCCTGAAGCCGATGTTCATGATCGACGACCACCCTTTGCCCTGGCTCGCGCCTTTGCTCAACGGCGTCGAGCACGCCAATTTCTTCGAGACCCGCGCCACGGAATATTCGAAGGCCGCGACCAGGGGCAATTGGGGCGAGGTCTGGGACAATTTCGACCTCAGGAAGAGCGCGAAGGCGGCGAATGATGGGGTTGGTGCCGTGGCGGAGGGCGGGGACGATATGTTCACGCGGGCTGGGGTGGCGGCGGAGTAGGAGATGATCGATGGATAAGTTCCTCGGCAGAGACGGGAAGTATCACGCTACCGGATCCTTCCTGGGCCGCGACGGAAAGTATCATCCGGCCGGATCGTTCCTCGGGCGCGATGGGCAATATCATCCTAAGGGCTCTTTTCTCGGGCGCGACGGTCGCTACCACCGGAGCGGCGAATTTCTGGGTCGCGACGGGCAATATCATCCTAGCGGGCAGTTCGTAGGGCACGACGGCCGATACCATCCGGCCGGGGCGTTCCTTGGGAGGGATGGCAGGTATCACGCCCAAGGATCGTTTCTGGGTCGCGATGGAAAATATCACCCGCAAGGGGCCTTCCTCGGGCGCGATGGCCTTTACCATCCTGCGGGTTCATTTTTGGGCCGGGATGGCAGATATCACGCCGCCGGCTCGTTTCTCGGGGCCGATGGTAGGTACCACCCGCGAGGTTCCTTTGTGGGTGTTTCTGGCCGCTATGAAGAGCCAGATCATCTCGTTCGCTTAGAGCGTCGGGCCCAGGAAGGCGTGGATTCGTAGCGCTGACGCTATCCTCTACTAAAGTCAGGGAAATGGGACATGCCTTTGTGTCCCTCCCCAAGCCCCAAGCAGGCAAAGGGGCAACCATACGTCCACGCGGCCTGGGGTGGCGGCGGAGTAAAAGTTACGCTAGCTCTCCCTATCCAGGAGAATGCTATGGCTGACCGTTACCTTCCTGTGAATTATCGTCGGGCTTCTGTGGCCGGTGGAGGTACGCTCGAAGCGGCTCTAAGGCTGAGCATTGATGCTGTCCTAGAGTCTGGCCAACGATTTTCAGACGCACCAGCAGAGCGCACTATGGTATTGGAAAAGGGGGGACACGAGCTCCTTCTGAATGAATTCGCTGACGTAGTTGACGGAGTGGCGGGCATAATATGCGAGGTCATTCCTGGATCGATGCAGCCAGTTCTAAAGCGAGTATCTCAGGAAAAGAAGCTAACTAATCTTACGACAGCAAACATTTTTGAGATCGCGGAAACTGCAGCTGGTGACGACACAGACTTTGTTCAAGGTCTATGTTACTTCTATGTTCGTAATAATCACGTTCTTTTTACTACGGTAAAAGGGTTTCGTAAGGCAGACGTGGGCACTTTCTTCGCTTGGCTCTTAGACCGCTTCAAGGCAGGTGTGCTTAGCCTAGAGGCAACCTTGGACAAGGCGGAAGTGGGTAACGACCTGGGTCGGGTTTCCAAATTCAGGATCAAAGGCAGTTCTAGTAAGGGTGCCGGCGTGGCCCTCGGGGTCGATCACGAGGTAAAGCGCCGCGCTGGTGCGAAGACTGTGGCCTGGAGCAAAGCGGAAGATGTTGTGCGAACGGTCCTCCCTGAGGATGCTTTCGACAAGTTGTTATCGTCCATGGGCAACAAAAATCACCTCGTGGCCGATGTGCAATGGTCCGTGGCAGGCCCGCGCGGGAAGAAGGTCCGCGAGGCAATGCAGGAGATTGTCACGGAACTGGCTGATATGGATGACGGCATCATTGGAATCGAGGCCAAGGGTGGCGTGATCAAGGACGGAGGCGTTATTTTGGAGATCAAAAGGCTCTTCAATGTAGCGCTGGAAAAGACGATTCTTATTGACTTTGATCATGCTACAGACGTTCTGGTTGATCAGTATTCTACTTGGGTAAAAGACAAGAAGCTACCAGCATGACCCGACAACTGCTGCTTGTATTGATTGCCCTGCTTTCTGGAGTGTTTTCCGCATACTTTTATAAACTACTAGACCTCAAACTTGTGGCTGATAAATCTCCTGTTGTATTAGCTGTTTTCATGGCGGCGTTGTATGTGCGTTTGGCCCGCGGTGTTCCAACGTTTCCGTTTGAAAAGATTTCTCAGCACAGCGCCAATGCAGCTTTGGAGGCTCTGCGCCACTTAAGAGGAATGTATAGTCACGCATTTGCAGCGTTCACCGCCGCTCTTGTGATAAGTATTGGCTACACTCCTTTGGTCTCCACCGTGCCTGATGCAGCTTTTCAGTCGATCGCAACAGGTCTGCTTGTAGCATCTCTCCTGTGGGCCTTAGCTACAGCATACCTAATTTACCGCACTGATATTTCGCTCTTCCGAGCTCAAACGAACGCCGTTCAGGAGGTGGTGTCGGACATCGCTACCGCCGCTGCGGCAACCTCCGTGGAAACCGTCCGAAAGAACCTCCGTGTTGGCGCAAGAAGCGGGGCCGAGACGGGGGCAAAGGGCTAGCGTACGGGAAGCGTGAATTGGCGCTGCTGGTGCCAGGCACCGAGGAAAAACCGGGGAGGGGGCTGCGCCGGGGAGCACTGGTGCCAGGCACCAAGGAAAAATCCGCCAGACACCAAGGAAAAATCCAAGTCGTGCCCGTATCCGGATTTTGTGAGCCCTCGCGCCATAGCTAACTTAAGCGCGTGCCCACCATCCTGCGCATCGACGGCTATCGCTTCTACTTCTACAGCCACGAGCCGAACGAGCCGCCGCACGTCCATGTCGACAAGGCGGAGGCGACGGGGAAGGTGTGGCTCGAGCGGGTCGAGTTCGCCAGGCACCGCGGGTTCCGCTCGAAGGAGCGAAATGCTATCCTGAGCATCGTGCAAGAGCATCGTCAGGCGATGCTGGAGGCCTGGCATGAATATTTCGGCTAAGGTGGGCGACGAGCGGGTGGCGGACGTGCGCTTCGACGCCGAACGGCTGATCGTCGACCTTGCCGACGGCCGCACGATCGCGGTCCCGCTTGCCTGGTATCCCCGCCTTCTCAACGCCACCCCGGCCCAGCGTGCCAATTGGATCAAAGCGGGCGGAGGCTTCGGAATCCACTGGCCCGACGTCGACGAGGATCTCAGCGTCGCCGGACTTCTCCGCGGAGCGCCGGCTCCCAAAGTAAGGCGCGGCGCCGCCTCGTGATTGGGTGCAATGAGCGGCCTTGCTTGTCAGCGGTGAGGCGAGAGTTCTGTTGCCGATGGAGATGATCCCTGGAGCCGATTCCGATGATTAAGCTCACCAGACTCGAACCGGCCGGCGATTCCGAACTCGCGCTGCACTTCAGCGACGGTTCGCACGGCCTCTGGTCGGCCGCCGCGCGGATCGCCCGGGACTCGGAGCTGACTCGCCCCCTGTCCGACGCCGCCTATTTCCGCCGCGCCTTCATCGAAGGCGGCGCGCTCGCCCGGCCCAACGGAGCCACTGGTGCCAGGTACCAAGGAAAAAGCGCGACGAGGATCTCGTAGTCGGTCGCGGGCATCCTGATTTTGGATGCCTCGAACGCCCAACTAGCTTCCTCGAATGTCAGCGCCGATCCGAGTCGTCCAGTCTCGCGCCTACCGTCGCTGGTTTGAAGGTCTGCGGGACCAGCGCGCGCGCGATCGCATCCTGGCAGGCGTGCGGCGCCTCTCGCTCGGGCACTTCGGCAACAGCAAGGGGGTCGCGGGAGGCTTGCACGAGCTGCGGGTGGATTATGGGCCGGGCTATCGCGTCTATTTCGCATCCCGGGGCGACAACCTCTTGCTGGCGTGGGGCGGTGACAAGAGCCGGCAAAAGACCGATATTGAGCGAGCCCGAGCGATCGCCGCGACATGGGAGCCTGAGCATGAGACTTGAGACGACGCCTTGGGACGCTGCCGACCATCTCGACAGCAACGAAGCGATCCTGGGCTATTTGGAGGCCGTATTCGAAGATGGTGATGCGGAGTTGATCGCCGCCGCCGTCAACGAAGTTGCCCGGGCCAGCGGGCTCGACCCGAACGCGCTCACGGCCAAGGCGGACCTCGCGTCGGTGCTCGCGACTTTTAAGGCGCTTGGCCTTGATCTCACGGCCAAGGTGGCGTGAGCTCGCCGGTCAATGTCGATGACCGACTAATTCGGCGGCAGCACCTTTAGCGGCGGCGGTACGACCGCGCCGGCATCTGGGCCTTCATCCAGGAACCGAACGCCCGCTTCCTCGAAACCCCGCCGGATGGCGGCAAGCTTGTCGGCCTGAATGTCCCGCTGCTCGTTCTCCAGGCGGACAATGGTCCGGTAGCTCACCCCGGCCGCGCGCCCCGTTTCATCAACGGACCATTGCAACGCGACCCGGGCCATTCGGCATTGGACGGGAAGGAGCACCGGGCGGGTCAGAATATCCCCCTTGACCAACTTCTTCGTGGTCAGTACCACTGACCACGAAGAAGGAGACCCTCAGGCATGGCTGCCGCGAGGCATAACCTGTCGCGCCGGGCGTTGCTAGGCGCGGGTGTCGGCGCTTGCGTCTTTGCCGGGGAGGGGGCTGCGTCGGCGGTGCCGCTGTCGCCGGCCTCGGGGGCGGTACGGGGCTCGTCGGGCCGGAGCTGGGATCGGGCGCTCACCGCCTGGCGGCGGGCGGAGGCTCGGGTCGCGGCTTTCGAGGCGGAGGAGGCGCTTCTGCCGGCGGAGCGGCGGGCGCTTGCCTGCGAGGCGCTGGAGGAGAGGTTCGAGCGGCTCGACAAGCTGCGCCTCGCGGCCGTCCGGCGGCTGCTTTGGCTTCCCGCGGCGGACCTGCCGGCTTTGGCCCTGAAGCTCGAAATCGCCGTGGCGGAGCAGGCTTGGGAGGACAGCGGCTCGAAGGACTGCCTGGCGCTCATCGCCGCCGATGCTCGGCGGCTCTCGGCGAACGCCACTCGATGGGCTCTTGAAAATGGGGACTGAAACGAGGCGTTGGGACTCGGCCGAATCTCTCGACAGCCTGGAAGCGATCCTTGCCTGTCTCGAGGCGGTGTTCGAGGACGGCGATCCCGAGGCGATCGCCTTGGCCCTCAACAACCTGGCCCGGGCAAAGCGCCTCGTGCAAGCCCCGCTGACCGCGCAAAGCGACATCGCCTCCGTGATCGTGACCCTCAAGGCCCTCGGGCTCGAACTTACGGTCAAAGCGGCCTGACGGCCGGATCGCCGCGATATCCCGCCGCGAAGCGGCAATTTCCCCTTTACGTCGTGCCTTCGCGCCTTCGTGCCTTGCCCTGAAACCGGGTGGAGAAGCGCTCGATCGGAAGGCGGGAGCGCCAGGCCGAGTGCAATGCCGAGGAACCGATTCGGATCAGAACAGCCATTCCAATGTAGGAACTTTCCTATTATGTGTTCCTGTCCTGTTCCAGATCGATCAGGAGCCGATCATGACCGAAAGCGCCTTACCCCCGCCGCCCGGCGATCCCCCGGACGATCCGTCCGGCGAACGCGCGCCCGGCCTTCCCGCCATCCCCTTCGAGCCCGTCCCGGTCCAGCCGAGGCGCGACGGATGGACCGCGGCGAAGCAGCGGCGGTTCATCGAGGTGCTGGCCGAGACCGGGATCGTCCGGATCGCCGCCGCGGCGGTGGGCATGAGCGAGGCGTCCGCGCACCGGCTCGCGCGCCGCCCGGACGCCGCCGCTTTCTGCGCCGCATGGGACGCGGCGCTTCGGATGGCGGCCCGGCCGGCGGCGGCGAAGCTCTACGAATATGCGCTCGACGGGATGACCGAGACCGTCTGGCGCGACGGCGAGATCGTCTACCGGCGCCGGCGTCCGTCGGAGAAGGCTCTGATCTTCCTCCTCTCCCGCCTCGATCCCGTGCATTTCGGCCGACCGCCTCCGGCGACGGTCTGGGCGGACGGCGCCGGCGAGCTTATCGACACGGTCGCCGAGACCGCCGACCTGTTCGACGGATATCTCGAAAATCTGCGCGACCTGCCGCCGGAAGAGCCGGAGGACGGGGAAGACCAGGCCGGCCGGGAGCCGGGCGATGGCTGAGCCCTCGCGCGCGCGCGCGATCCGGGCTGACCTTCCTGACCTTCGTCCGGTTCCGGACAGGCCTCGCTCGAGGAGTCGCCTCGGGCGCTCCGCTTTCGGCGGCCTTTCGACGTTCGGGCCGTGGCCGGCGCCGGGGACGCCCCGGCGCGCCTCAGAACCCCATTTTGATCCCCACCATCGCCCGCTTGCTGATCTGCCCGCCCGGCATCGCGACGCTTTCCACATAGGCTCGGGCGACGGCGCCGGGGGCGATCGACTTTTCGGCGAGCAGCGGCGCGGTCCTGAACACGCGCTCCCACTTCTCCAGGTCGTAATCGCCGCGTGGGCGGCGGCCGCACACGACGATATCGGAGCCGCCGCCGCCGCCGGTCCGGCAGGCGTCGGCCGGCTTCACCCTGGCGAGGTCGAAGTCGATCATCAGCGGTTCGGAGGTCGCCTGCGGAGTGGCCTGGAGGGCGAGTAGCAAGGCCAGTTTCATTCCCCCCTCCGCTCGCGTGCCGATCCCATCGGGCGGCGATACTCGCCCCCCATTCCGGCGAAGATAAGGCGCCGGGCAGGATTGCGAATGGAGTCGCCTCGATTAACCGGCTTTTCAGTCGCCGCCGCTACGAATCGGGTTCACTCGCGGGGGAAAGAGATGTTCCTGAAGGTTTTCGGCGCCGCGGCGCCGGTCGCGCTCGGCGCGTTATATTTCATGGGCGCGCTCGCCGGACCGGCTTATTCGCAGGACGTCGACCAGCCGCCCGAGCGGGTCGCCGAGGCGCTTTCGGACATCGACCTGGGGGTCCTTCCGACCGGCGAGGGCGAGGCCTATTCGTCCGTCCCGCCCGTCACCATGAAGCGGACCGGCAACTCGATCCGCTGGACGGTGATGAGCGGCGAGGAGGTGGCGATGACGATGACCGCCTCGCTCACCCCGCTGGACGGCGGAAGCCGGACCCGGGTCACCGGAACGGTCGAGAAGGGCAGCCTCTCCGATCCGGACAAGGTCTCGCCGGCCTTCCGGACTCCCGGGATGATGGAGAAGCTCTTCTCGATGGCGCTCGGCGCCGAGCTCGCCGAGTTCACCGCGGCGGGCGACCCGAAGAAGCTGGCCGACGCGAAGCTGCAGAAGGAAATGGCGTCCGGCCTGATGGTCGCCGGGCAAGTCGCCGCCAATCCCGAGGCGGTCAAGAAGGACATGGAGAAGATGCGGCGGCTGATGTCCGGCGAGGACCCGGAGCCCGGCTCGCCGGAGGCGCTCGAGATGGCCTCGGAGCTGGAGATGCGCCGGGCCGGCTGGCCGGACCCGGCGGAAGCGAACTGACCGGAGCGGCCGGCCGCGAAGCCCGCCGCTTTCGCTTCCCCCGCTCTTGCGCTACCCTCCCGATCCGGGAGGCAAAAGGATGGACGCGCCCAAGGGCCGTTACCGGGTCGAAGAGAAAGACGGGCGGCTGACGGTGATCGACACCGTCACCGGTGCCCCGGCCTCCTCGGTAACTCCATCGCCCCGGCCTCGGGCCGGGCCGCCGGAAGGGCAGGGCGCCGTTTCCAGCCCGCCCGGCCTGTTCGACCGTTACGGGCGGCTCCTGCTCGGCCTCGTCGTCGATCGCTGGGACGAGGAGGGCCGGGCGGTCCTGGCCTGGGAGTGGGAGCAGAACGGGCGAAAGCAGCGCTGGGACGCGGCGCTCGGGCCGGCGGAGCAGAGACGGCTCGGCCGGGCGCTGGTCGCCATTTCCGCTTTCCCGGTCTTCGTCCTCTTCACCATCTTCGCCGGCTCGGGCCTGACCTGGTTACTCCTCCCCTTCGCCCTTCCGGCGACCTTCTGGGGCGTCTGGGCGGTGATGCGCCTCAAGCGCGAGACCGGAACCGGGCGCTCCGAGCGATGACGGCTCGCCATGCCCTTCGCGCCTTCGCGGTCGCCGCGTCGCTGGCCGCCTCGCCCGCCGCCGCCTGCTCGGTCGTCTCAACCTATCGGGTGCCGACCAATCTCGAGCTTGTCGAGCGCGCCGACACCATATTGCTCGGCACCGTGGAGCGCGAGGAAGGGAGCGAACGTTCGATCGGGGAAGTGATCGTCCGCCCGACCCTGCTCCTGAAAGGGCCGGCCCTGCCGTCCGAGGTCCGGCTTCACGGCTATATTCCCGACAAGGCGGTTCCGGCGACGCGCTCCGATCCGAACGAGCTCCTCCGGGTCAATCCCGATGCTCTGAGCGGCGCCTGCAACCGTTACGTCTTCGCGCGTGGGATGCAGCTCGTCCTGTTCCTGGAGCGGGACGGCAAAGGCGAGCTTCGCCCCTCCCTCCCTCCGTTCGCCCGGGCCGCGGAGGACGTGCCCGGCCCCGACGCCTTGTGGGTTAGAGCGGTCCGGCTCTATGTCGAGATCGCCGCCTTGCCCGCGGAGCGGCGTCGCGCCGCACTGATCGCCCGCCGCGACGCCCTGCGCGCCTCGGGCGGCCCGGACGGCGCCCTTATCGCCGCCGACATCGACCGCCACCTCGGGAAGAAGCGGCTTCCGCCAGTCGATTGATCGGAGGGACGTCGGAGGCGGATCCGGTTCCGTCGGCCGAAGCTGAACCTCAGACAACATGCCGTTCATGCAACCCGCCGCGTCTCCGCCCGTTGACCGCTCGAGCCCCGCCGCTTCGGGGCGATCCTAAGGAGAGTAAGATGCGTAAAATCATCCTCGCCGCCGCCACGGCGGCCTGCGCCATGCCGGTCGCCTTTGCGGCGCCCGCTTCCGCCCAGCAGGGCTATGAGACCCGCCGCGAGACGCGCGAATGCCGGCGCGAACTGCGCAACGCCGACAGCCGCCGCGAATATCGCCGCGAGCGGCGCGAGTGCGCGCGCGAGATCGGCCGCGCCCAGAATCGCGATTGGCGCACCTACAATCGCTACGACTACAATCGCTACGAGCCCGGCAACAACGCTTATTATGCCGACCGTTATTATCGCGACGGCCGCTATTATGGCGAGACCCGGCTCAGCCGCAACTCGCGCGTCTATCGCGGGTCGGACGGGCGCTATTATTGCCGCCGGAGTGACGGCACGACCGGCCTCATCGTCGGCGCCGCGGTCGGCGGCCTGCTCGGCAACGCGATCGACAATGGCCGTTCGAGCCTGCTCGGAACCCTGATCGGCGCCGGCGCCGGCGCCGCGCTCGGCCGCGAGATCCAGCGCGGCAGCGTCCGCTGCCGCTAAGCCTTCCGGCTCCACGAGGGGGGGACACGGTTTTCCGTGTCCCCCTTGGGCTTTCCCGGGCCGGCCTTTTGCGCCGGCCTTCGAAGTGTCGCCAAATCGGACCCGATTGATTCGGCCCCGGCCTTGCCGCCCGGGCTCTTCTCCCTAATCATGTCCCATCCGCGATGTGGGGCGTCGGGGGAGATCGAAGGGTGAAATCAGGAAGCGAGAGGCTGGCCGAGGCGCGGGACGCGATCCTCGCGCTCGCCGGCCGTCCCGTCGTCGGCCCCAGGATCCGGGAAGAGCTTAGCGGGCTGGGCGCTTCGATCGAGCAGGTCCGCGCCCGGGTGATGGAGATCGAGGATCTCTATGCGATCGACTTCGGAAGCGACGTCGATTGCAAGATGAAGGAGGCGATACGCCTCTGGCGGGACGCTCCGGCGGAGCGCCTCCAAGGCGCCGCCTTGCTGCCGATCCGCCGCGCCTCGCCGGTGCTGAGCGCCCTGTTCCTTAAGGGCGTCGACATCAAGTCGGCGCGCAAATTCTCGTCCGTGGAAATCGATTTCGCCCAGTGGATCGGCACCCGCTTCGACATGATGTCGGACCTGCTGCGCGCCTTCCGCCGGGAAAAGCGCAACGACAAGGACCCTTCGGAATTTTCGGCCATGGTTCCGATGCGCCGGTCCCTGAAGGACGCCCTGATCGACCTCGAGCGGCGCGGCGCGATCGAGGGCCGCCGCATGCTGGTTCGCAACAGGCAGGGGCGCTGGGCCCCGTTCGAGCTGCGCTGGCTTCGCGACGAGCCGGAGACCGAGTTGCTTCTGGTCTATGAGAAGAAGGATCCCGCCCTCGTCCAGCTCATGCGCGGCGAATGGCTCAACGCCTATGTCTACGACATCATCGACGATCAGCTCATGCGCCACGAAATCCCGTACGAGCTCTATACCGACGTCTCCTACAGCGCGCCGCAGGACGTGATCCGGGCGGCGAGCGAGTTCGACGTGATCGGCCGCTTCCGCGACACCGTCGTGTGCGTCGAATGCAAGAGCGGCCGGCTCGAGGCCAAGCGCGGCGACTTCGACGATCTCGTTCAGCGCACGGAGGCGCTTCGCACCGTGCTCAGCTCGATGGGCGAGGCCGAGACCCAATTCCTCTTCTTCGTGGTCTACGATCCCGTCGCCAACCCGGAGGAGGAGATGAAGGAATGGCTCGAGCCCCGCTCGATCCGTCCGCTCAAGCCGACCGAGGTCCGCTCGGTCGTGGCCGGAGTGCTTCAATCCTCGCTCCACTGACCGGCTTCGCTCGCGACGGATCGACGGGGAGGTCGCCTTCGCTTCGAACCCATGGCATTATCGCCCCCGCGAGGATCAGGGGAAAGCCAATGTCACTCGAGAATTTGCAGCTCATCCGCGGCATCTACGAGGCTTTCGGGCGCGGCGACGTGCCCGGGGTCGTCGGGGCGATGGCGCCGGACATGGTCTGGAACGAAGCCGAGAATTTCCCTTATGCCGACGGCAATCCCTATTGCGGGCCCGAGGCGATCCTCGGCGGCGTCTTCGCCCGCCTGGGCTCCGAATGGGACGGCTTCGCCGCAACGCCCGAGGAATATCTCGACGCCGGCGACACCGTCGTGGTGCTCGGACGCTATCACGGCATTTGCAAGGCGACGGGACTGGCCATGGACGCCCAGCTCGCCCATGTCTGGCGGGTGGCGGAGGGCAAGGCCGCCCGCTTCCAGCAATATACCGATACGCTGCAGGCGGCGCGGGTGACCGGCGCGGTCTAGGGTTTCCTGTCCAATGCCGGCAATGGCCAGGATCGCTCCGGCGTCGGACCCGAAGCTCGACTTCCGTCCCGACATCAACGGGCTTCGGGCGATCGCGGTGCTGGCGGTGCTCGGCTTTCATTTCGAGGTGGCGCCGTTCGGCGGCGGCTTCGTCGGAGTCGACATCTTCCTGGTGATCTCGGGCTATCTGATGACCGGGATCGTCCTCGGCCGGCTCGAGAGGGGCACCTTCTCAGTCGCCGGCTTCTACCTGGACCGAGCCCGGCGGATCGTCCCCGCCCTCGCAATGCTGCTCGCCTTGTTGCTCGCGGCGGGAGCGCTCTTCCTGCTTCCGGACGAATATCGGCTTCTGGCCAGGCAGGCGGGCGGCAGCGCCCTGTTCGTCTCCAACGTCCTCCATTGGCGCGAGACCGGCTATTTCGATCCGGGCATCGACCAGAAATGGCTGCTTCACAGCTGGACCTTGTCCCTCGAATGGCAATTCTATCTTCTCTACCCGCTGCTTCTGCCGCTGATCGTGAGGTTCTTTCCGCCCGCCCGGCAGCGGCTCCTGCTTGCAGCCGCGGCCCTGCTTTCCCTCGCCTCGATGCTCGTCCTCGCCCGCCTGGCCCCCGCCGCGGGTTTCTATCTGCTGCCGCCGCGCGCCTGGGAGCTGCTCGCGGGCGCACTCGTCTATCTCGTTCCGCCGCTGACCGGGCGGAACGCCCGGATCGCCCAGGCCGCCGGGCTCGGGCTGATCGCGGCCGGAGTGATCCTGATCGAGCCGGGCGGCTGGCCCGACGGCCGAGCGCTCGCGCCGGTCGCCGGAACGATGCTGGTCATCCTCGCCGCCCGAACCGGATCGCGCGTGACCGGCAATGCCGTCGCCGCCTGGATCGGGCTCAATTCCTATTCCATCTATCTGTGGCACTGGCCGATCGTCGTCGCGCTTCGGCGCTCCGGCCATTCCGGCGAATGGCCGTGGATCGCGGCCGGAATCGCCGCGGCCTTCCTGCTCGGCCACCTCTCGTGGCGCTTCGTCGAGCGACCGACCCGGCCGCGGTCGGCGGCGCCGAGCATCGGCACGTCCAGGGTCGCGGGCACATGGCGCGTCGGCGCCGCCTATGGCCTTCCGCCGCTCGCCCTTGCCCTGTCGAGCCTTGGGATATGGAGCTCGCACGGCCTTCCGCAGCGATTTTCCGCGCAGGTCCAGGCGACCGTTCGGGAGGCGATTCCCCATCCGGTTGCCGGCGCCGGGCCCTGCTATTCGACGGGGGCGCTTCCGTTCGAGCCCTGCCGGCTTGGCCCTCCCGGGGCGCCTGTGCTTGCGACCTTCCTTGGCGACAGCCACGCCGACGCCGAGCTGGTCGGGCTGGTCGAGGCGCTGCCCGCCGGCCGGCGCGGCGCCATCGTCTTCAACGCCCTGGCCGGCTGTCCGCCGGTCCTCGACCTCCGCCCGGTCCTTCCGCGCAGCCCCTGCGGCGACTTCAACGCCCGCTTCCTCGAGCCGCTCGCCGCCAAGCGGCAGGCGCCGCTCGTCCTGACCGCCAGCTGGGCCGGCTATGCGGAGGAGCCGGCCTTTCGCTTCCCGGGCGACGGCGACGCCTCGCCGACGACCGAATCCTTTCATGCCGCCCTGCTGCGCTCCTCCTGCGCCCTGGCGGCGGGCGGGCCCACTTATGTGGTGCTTCCGACGCCGCAATTCCCCTTTTCGGTAAATCGCGAGCTGCAGCGGCGGCTGATCGCCGATCCGAAGACTCCGGACGTCGCGATCCCCCATTCGGCCCATGAGGCGCGCAACCGGGGCATCGTCGCGGTCCTGCGCCAGGCGGAACGAAGCTGCGGAGTCCGGCTGCTCGATCCGGCGCCGTATCTCTGCCGCTCCGGCGCCTGCGCGGGATCGATCGGCCATCGCCCGCTTTATCGCGACAGCCACCACCTCACCGATCATGGCGCGCGCCTTCTGGCGCCGATGTTCCGGCCGGTGTTCGAGGGGCGATAACGCGTCGGCGAGCGCCTCCCGAAGGGATTGCCGCCGGGCCGCCGCCGCCCCATTTAGCCTCGATGCGAATCCTCGACGTCGATCAGTCGCCGCCCGCCGACGCGGCCGCTCTCACCGACCACCTCGTCCCAGGCGAGACGGTCCACGCCGCCTTCGTCGCGCCGACGGGGGTCATCCTCTTCACCGATCGCCGGATCCTGCTCGCCCAGCGCGAGCACCTGCTCGAGGCGCGGACCGAGACGAGCTCCTATCCCTATCGCGCCGTGCGCCATTTCTCGATCCAGGAGGGCGAGTCGGCCGAGAGCCGCTCGACGGTCCGGATCTGGCTGGGCGACGAGCCCCAGCCGCTCCACCTGCGCGCCAATCCGGGCACCGACCTGCGCCCGCTCCAGCGCCTCCTCGCCGACCGGCTGGTCTGAGGCCGACGGCTCAGCGCCAGTCGTGCCGGCATTCCGGTTCGCAGACATGCTCGCCATAGCCGAAGCCGGGATAGGGCAAGTGGGCGGCGATCGCCCTGGGAACCAGCCACCGCTGATCCTCGCGCCGGATCAGGCCGCGGACGAAGGCGATCGGCGGGCTCGGACGCCGGTGGTAGATGGGCGGAAGGACGTGAAGGGTCCCGACCGGCAGCTGCCCGGGAGGAAGGTCGGTTATCTTGTCGCCCGTCACCTCGTAGCGATGGCAGTCGATCCCGGACTCGCGATAGGCCCGCGCGAAATCCGAATCGCCGGTGCAGGCCGCGCCGAACGTCGCCACTCTGACCCCGGCCTCCGGCCATGAACGGCGAGCGAGGATCGCGGCGAGGTTGGCGAGGGCCCCGCCCTTGCTGTGGCCGGTGAAATAGAGATTCGCCGCCGGATGCGCCCGGCGCAGGCGGGTTAATTCGGCCGCTACGCCGTCCCAAAGCCGCGCCAGCGAGCCCGCCAGGCCCCGGTGGACGCCGCCCGGAAGCGTGGTGCCGCCGATCGCGACGTTGCGCGAAGGCGCGTAGTTGAAGTCGTTCAGCCAGTCGGCGATAATCTGGGGTCCGATTATGTCGGGGCCGACGATCCGCCGGAGGTCGGGACCGAGGTCGAGCGGCGGAAGGGTGCCGCGGAAGGCGACCACGACGCCCTCGGCGAAGCGGCCGACGAGGGCGAGGTCGATTTCGGGACGGAATGAGACGGGGGGCCTGACCGCGACCGGCCCCTCGGTCCATCGCGCCGGGCCGCTGTAGAGCGGCGCCCGGTGATAGCACTCGACCGAGGCATGAAGCAGGTGGCGCTTGAGGCAGCGCTCGCGGCTCATGGCGATCCCTCCCGGGCGCCATGCTACGCCCGGCCCGGCGGGTTGGACAGTCCCCTCCGGCGCTTTCAGCGCATCAGGCCGGCCTTGCGCAGCGCATCCTCGATCACCTTCTGGGGACCGCTTATTTGCGGCACGGCCTTGGCCGCCGCCCTCGGCCGCGCCGCGGCGGCGGGCCGGGCGGCCTGGGGCCGCTGCGCCGTCTCCGGCGCGATCCCGAAGAAGGCGGCGATCCGCGCCGTCGAGCTCAGGCCGACGTCGAGCATGTGCGCGCCCGCCTCGCCGAGCGCATCCTCGCTGCTTCCGTCGAGGGGGATGCCATGGGCCATTCCGGTGATCTCATATTGCTCGACCAGCGCCTCGTCCTTCGCGCCCAGCCAGGCCCGGCGGGGATAGCCCTCCACCCGGTCGCTCCGGTCCGGCTGCGGGGCGAGCCCGTGAAGGTGGGTCCATTGCAGCACGATCGCGTCGGCGTTGCTCGCGACCACCGTCCGGTCGGCGCTGCCCTGCCAGACCTGGACCCGCGGCCACGGCCCCTTGTGGGGCGAAGCTCGGCGAACGCTCGCGCCGAGCTGGCCCGCGTCGCTCCTGGCGCGGCCGCCCATGCAGTCGAACGCCTCGGTCACGTCGGCCGCGCAGCCATAAGCGACTCCGGCGATGATCGCTCCGGCCGCGAAGGTCTCGGGATAGGTGGCGAGCATCACCGAAGCCATGGCGCCGCCGGCGCTGAGGCCGGTGACGAAGATCCGCTCCGGGTCGATCTCATGGGCAATCTTCATCGCCTCGACCATCGAACGGATCGAAGCCGCCTCGCCCATCCCGCGCTGGGTGTCGTTGCCGGAGAACCAGTTGAAGCACAGCATCGGATTGTTGGCGCGCTGCTGCTCGGGAAAGAGCAGGATGAAGCCGTGGCGGTCGGCGAGCGTCGACCAGCCCGAACCGTGGTCGTAGACCGCCGCGTCCTGGGTGCAGCCGTGGAGCACGACCACCAGCGGCGCCGGACCCCTGATCCCGGCCGGCACGTAGCAGCGGGCCCGCAAATTGCCGGGATTGTCGCCGGTCCACGCCAGGTCCGAAAGCCGGTCCCGGGTCGCGGACGGCGCCGCGAAGGCGCTTCGTCCCTTGCGGCTCGCCCTCAGGCGAAGTCGCGGTCGTATGGCAGGCATAAGCTTACTCTCCCGGGGAGGCCCCCGGACGGAGGGCACGCGACATCGGAAACGCCATGGCGAGACTTTTGTTGCAGTGCAACATGATGATTGGCGGCCGCCGATCAAGGCCGCACGCTGCCGCCCGACCCGTCCGATCGCCGGGAATCAGTCCTCGGGGTTCCTCTCCGCCCCGTCCATCGACCGGCGCAGGCTCAGCGGCCGCATGTCGGTCCACACCTCCTGGATGTAGCTCATGCATTCCTGCTTGGTGCCGGACTTGCCGGCGTCGTTCCAGCCGAGCGGATTCTCCCGGTCCGCGGGCCAGATCGAATATTGCTCCTCATGGTTGACGACGACCTTGTAGATGGTCGGGTCCTCATTCTCGTCGCCTCTGCGCATCTCATTCCTCCGGGCCGTGAGGCCGAGCGCTAGCATATCCGCCACGCGAGGGCACCGGCCGCGGATTGCGCCGGCAACTCCATGTGTATTATATCAGTGATACACATGTCAGGAGCCTCTCATGCATCCTCTCCTCCTGCTCGCCGCCGCCGGCGCCCAGGCCGCCGCGGCGCCCGCCGTGACGATCCCGGCTCAGCCCGGCCTCACCGGGCAGATCGCCGCCCGCGACTCCGAATTCTTCAGGCTCTTCTTCGAAGGCTGCGATCCGGCGCGGGTACGGGCGATGATGGCCGACGATATCGAAATGTATCACGACAAGGGCGGCTTCGTCTGGCGCGGCGCCGACTCCGCGGTCGCCGATTATTCGAAAAGCTGCGAGGAACGAAAAAAGCCCGACGCCTGGCGCTCGCGCCGTGAGCTGGTGAAGGACAGCCTGCGCGTCGATCCGGTGCCCGGCCACGGCGCCATCGAGGACGGAGTCCACCTCTTCTACGAACGCAAGGGCGACGGGCCCGAGAAGCTGGTCGGTCGAGCCCGATTCACCCAATTGTGGACCCGGAGTCCCGACGGCGCCTGGCGCCTCGCCCGAATCTTCAGCTTCGCCCACGAGGCGGTGGAGTAGTCGCCGACGGCGGCCGGCCCGAACCGCGGCGGGCCGGCTGAGGGTGTTGCGCTCGATCGTTCGCCGCTGCCGCGGGAGCGGCGACCCCGAGCGGGCTGGACCGCCGCCCGCTCAAGTTGACGCTCCATCCGGCGGGTCCTATCCCCGCCGCGCACCTCGAGGGAGCCAAGAGTGACGGACCAGCGCAGCTTCGACGACCGCGACGGCTTCATCTGGCTGGACGGCGCCCTGGTGCCTTGGCGGGAAGCGAACGTCCATGTCCTCACCCACGCCCTCCATTATGCCTCGTCGGTGTTCGAGGGGCAGCGCGCTTATTCCGGCGAGGTCTTCAGGCTCAGCGACCACAGCCGGCGGCTGCGCAAGAGCGCCGAGCTGCTCGGCTTCGAGATCCCGTTCAGCGTCGAGCAGATCGACGAGGCCTGCCGCGAAGTGCTTCGCGCCAACGCGCTCGAGGACGCCTATATGCGCCCGCTCGCCTGGCGCGGGTCGGAGCAGATGGGGGTGTCGGCGCAGAGGTCGAAGATCCACCTCGCCATCGCCGTCTGGCCCTGGCCGGCCTATTTCGGCGAGGAGGCGATAAGGAAGGGCCTTCGCCTCGCCATCTCCAAATGGCGGCGGCCCGCCCCCTATACGGCGCCGACCGAATCGAAGGCGTCGGGCCTCTACATGATCTGCACATTGGCCCGCCACCAGGCGCAGGCGGACGGCTTCGACGACGCTTTGATGTTCGACTGGCGCGGGCAGGTCGCCGAGGCGACCGGCGCGAACGCCTTTTTCGTGAAGGACGGAGCGCTCCACACGCCGACTCCCGACTGCTTCCTTAACGGGATCACCCGCCAGACGGTGATCGAGCTGGCTCGGCGGCGCGGCATCGACGTGGTCGAGCGGACGATCTGGCCGGAGGAGCTCGAGGGCTTCGAGCAATTCTTCCTCACCGGAAGCGCCGCCGAGGTGACCCCGGTCGCCTCCGCCGGCCCGTGGCGCTTCGAGGTCGGGGAGCTCACCCTGCAGCTGAGGAAGGATTATCTCGACCTGGTCCACCGGCGGATATCGAACAGTTGATCGTCGCGGGACGAGACGCCACGGCGGTCTCTCCGGAAGTCCCGGCTGCGCCGGGATGACGGGGGGTTTCGCAATCCTCTCCGGCGGTTATAAGCCGCCCGCTTGCTGGGGCGTCGCCAAGTGGTAAGGCACCGGTTTTTGGTACCGGCATTCGCAGGTTCGAATCCTGCCGCCCCAGCCAAGCGCAAGCTAAAGTCTTTGATTTCGTTGGCTCCACCTGAAGGGCTGTGGACCATTGTGCAGCGGGAGCAGGAGTGTTTGCGGCCCCGGTGCGCGACTTCTCATGGGCCCATCGCGCGGCGATGCCTGGAAACAATGGCCGCTGGGAGGGCAATACCAGATCGCTGCTTCGTCACGGGCAGGCTTTGCCTGTCACTCCGACAGCGCTTCTCGCAGCAGCCGGCCGAGCTTTTGTTCAAGTGCGTGCTCATCGCAGCCGACAAGGGGCTCGACCGCCATGAAGGTGCGCATGACGCTGGTTCCCGTCAGGATGCTGAACGCGACGGCGACCCGCAGCTCGGCGTCCGGCCCGGAAAGAAGCCGCGCCACCGGGTCGATCACGTCCTCGCGAAAAGCCGTCCGGACCAGCTCGGAAGCCTGTGGCGAGGAGGCCGAGCGCAGGATGATCAGAAGACGATCGAGATCCTCGCGGCCCTCCGCCTCCTCTTTCCGAAGAATCATGGCAGCCAGGAAAGCAGGGAGCTCCTCGGCGCTCACGGCAGGGTCCAGCCAGTCGCAGCGCGTGCCGCGCAGGACCTCGTGGAAGAGGTTTTCCTTCGATCCGAAATAGCGGCCGACCAGCGCGACATGGACCCCGGCGTCGCCGGCGATGTCGCGCAGGCCGACATTCTCGTAGCTCTCCTCGAGGAAGCGGCGCCGTGCCGACGCGAGCATAATCTCGCGGGTGGAAGCGGCGCACTTGGCGCGGGGGGACATGGTGCTCTCCTCGGTCGTCCAGGGAATTTGCCCTGAGCGAAAAGAATGTCAACAGGTGTCGACTTTTTATGTCGACAGGTGTTGACATGGCATTAACGTCTTCTTAGTTGGCCGCCGTCGGGCAGCCGAGGAACGGTCGCCCAGCGGATACCCGCACGAAAGCCCGAAGATGCCCGCGATTCGATCCTCCGCCCTGCGCGGCCTGCTCCCGTTCCTCCTCGTCCTCTCGCTCGCCGCTTGCGGCGGCGGCGAGGAGAAAGCCGGGCCGCCGCCGGCCATGCCGGTGACGGTCGCGGCGCCGCTCGTCCAGGAGGTGGTCGACTGGGATGATTTCGTCGGCCGGTTCGAGGCGATCCAGAGCGTCGAGGTGAAGCCGCGGGCGACCGGCTATTTGCAGGCGGTGCACTTTCAGGACGGTCAGTTCGTCCGCGCCGGCCAGCTGCTCTTCACGATCGATCCCCGCCAGTCCCAGGCGGCGCTCGCCCAGGCGCAGGCCCAGCTTGCCCGCGCGCAGGCGACGCTCGCCAATGCTCGAACGGAGCTCGCCCGCTCGCGCACGTTGGCGGCGCAGCAGGCGGCGAGCACCGAGGAGGTCGAGCAGCGCCAGGCCGCCGTCCGAGCCGGCGAGGCCGACATCGCCGCGGCCCGGGCCGCGATCCGAGGGCAGCAGCTCAACGTGGCTTTCACCCGGGTGACGGCGCCGATTTCGGGCCGAGTGTCCGAGCGCCGGGTCGATCCTGGCAACAGCGTCTCCGCCGACCAGACGGTGCTCACCACCATCGTCTCGACCAGCCCGCTCCACTTCGCCTTCGAGGGATCGGAAGCCCTGCTACTCAAATACCAGCGCCAGAATTCCGGCGCCCGGGCCGGAACTCCGATCCGCATCCGGCTCCAAGACGAGGCGACCTATGTCCATGCCGGAAGCCTCGATTTCGTCGACACGGTGGTTAACACCGGCGCCGGCACGGTCCGCGCCCGGGCGGTCGTCGCCAATCCCGCCGGCTTCCTGAAGCCCGGGATGTTCGGCCATGCCCGGCTCGCCTCGTCGCAGCCTTACCGGGCGATACTGGTACCGGACACCGCAATCGTCACCGATGCGGCGCGGCGCGTCGTCTACGTCGTCGACCGCACGGGGCTGGTCCTGGCGCGGCCGGTGGTGCTTGGGCCGCTGCTCGGCAACCTCCGGGTCGTGCGCAGCGGGATCAGCCCGCAGGACCGGGTGATCATCAACGGTATCCAGCGCGCCCGCCCCGGCCAGAAGGTCGTGCCCAAGCCCGGCCGGATCGCGCCCGGCGGAGGCCCCGAGCCCCTGCCTGTGGCCCCGGCCTCGCCCCCGTCGTCGATCGCGACGCCGGTTCGCGCCCTCTAAGGCGAAGCGAAAGAACAGATGAACATTTCGCGCTTCTTCATCGAGCGGCCGATCTTCGCCGCGGTGATCGCCGTCTTCATCACCCTGATCGGCGCCTTCGCCTATCCGCAGCTCTCGCTCTCGCAATATCCCGAGATCGCGCCGCCGACGATCACCATCAACACCGCTTATCCCGGCGCGTCCGCCGAGACGATGGCGGAGACGGTGGCGGCGCCGATCGAGCAGGAGGTGAACGGGGTCGAGGACATGCTCTACATGTCGTCGTCGTCCACCAACGGCGCGGCCGGGATCACGGTCACGTTCGAGCCAGGGACGGATCTCGACGCCGCGCAGGTGCTGGTCCAGAACCGGGTCGCGCTCGCCGAGCCGCGCCTGCCCGAGCAGGTGCGCCAGATCGGGGTCACGGTGAACAAGGCCTCGACCGGCTTCCTGATGATCGTGGCCCTGACCTCGACGGACCCGAATCTCGACGTCGACTATATGGGCAATTTCGCCAACACCAACCTGCGCGACCGCCTGCTTCGCCTCGAGGGCGTGGGCGGAGTCAATGTGTTCGGCGGCGGCAATTACGCGATGCGGATCTGGATCGATCCGGACCGGGCGGCGGCCCGCAACCTTACGGCGGGCGAGATTGTCACGGCGCTTCGCACCCAGAACGTCCAGGTCGCGGGGGGAGCGCTGGGCCAGCCGCCTTATGCAAATGGCAATCCCGCCTTCCAGCTCCCGATCCAGGTGCAGGGGCGGCTCAATGATCCGGCGCAATTCGCCGACGTGGTCATCAAGACCGACGCCGCCGGCGCCATTACCCGGGTGCGCGACGTCGCCCGGGTCGAGCTCGGCAGTCAGGAATACGGCATCGAGGGCTCCTTCACCGGCAAGCGCGGAGTCGCTCTAGCCATCATCCAGCAGCCGGGCTCGAACGCGCTCGACGCGGCCGAGCTGGTGCTGGACGAGGTCAAGGAGGCTTCGAAGACCTTCCCGCCGGGTCTCCGCTACTCGATACCCTATAATCCGACCGAATATGTCGCGGCGTCCGTGGAGGGCGTCCAGGAGACTCTGATCGAGGCGATCATCCTAGTCGTTCTCGTCGTCATGATCTTCCTCCAGACCTGGCGGGCGGCGATCATCCCGATCCTCGCCATTCCGGTGGCCCTGATCGGCACCTTCGGGGTCCAGCTCGCGCTCGGCTTCTCGATCAACTCGCTGTCGCTGTTCGCGCTCGTGCTGGCCGTCGGGATCGTCGTCGACGACGCGATCGTGGTCGTCGAGGCGGTGGAGAAGCATGTCCGCAACGGCCTCACCCCGCGCGAAGCGGCGCACCGTACCATGCGCGAGGTCTCGGGCGCACTGATCGCGATCGGCCTGGTGCTGACCGCGGTGTTCATCCCGACCGCCTTCGTGTCCGGCATTCCGGGCATCTTCTACCGGCAGTTCGCGGTTACGATCGCCGCGGCGGCGCTGATCTCGCTGATCGTCTCGCTGACGTTGTCGCCCGCCATGGCCGCCTTGCTTCTCAAGCCGCACAAGGAGCATGAGGGCGCGGGGAACCGCTTCACCAGGCCGCTGCGTTGGGCCGCGGGCAAGTTCAACGCCGGCTTCGACTGGCTGTCGGACCGCTACGGCCGCTTCACCGCGCGCGTGGTGAGGAAGTCGGCCATCATGCTCGCCATCTATGCGGGCCTGCTGGCGCTGACCGGAGTGACGCTGACCTCGACCCCGACCGGCTTCATCCCGGAGCAGGACCAGGGCGTTCTAATCGGAGTCGTCCAGCTTCCGCCGGGCTCGTCGCTCGAGCGGACCAGCGAAGTGCTTGACCGGGCTTATGAGATCGTCCGCAAGACTCACGGCGTGGTCGACGCGGCGACCTTCGCGGGGCTGGACGGGGCGAGCTTCTCGCAATCTTCCAACGCCGGAACGATGTTCATCAAGCTTTCCGACTGGGCCGACCGCAGCGGCAACGCCCTCTCCGCCGACGAGCTGTCCAAGACTCTGACCATGGCGATGGGCGGTGCGATCGAGGAAGCCAATGTCTTCATCATCGCGCCTCCGGCCGTGCCGGGCCTGGGTACCGGCAACGGCTTCACGATGATGATCCAGGACCGTACCGGCGCGGGCTACCAGGCGCTTGAAGGCGCGACCTTCGCGATGATGGGCGCGGCCGCCCAGAAGCAGGAGGTGACGCAGGTCTTCTCCCTGTTCAACACCGGCTCGCCGCGAGTGCAGGCGGATGTGGACAGGGACCGGGCGCAGCTCCTCGGCGTGCAGCCGGCGCAGATCTACGAGGCGCTCGGCACCTATATGGGCTCGACCTACGTCAACGACTTCAACCTGCTCGGCCGAACCTTTCGGGTCACCGCTCAGGCGGAGCCGACGGCCCGCGACGACCTGTCCGACATCGGCCGACTGCAGGTGCGCTCGGCAACGGGTTCGATGGTGCCATTGTCTTCGGTGGCGACCTTGCGCAATGACAGCGGTCCCTCGCGAGTGGTGCGCTACAACCTGTTCCCGGCGGTAGAGCTGCAGGGCCAGGGGGCGCCCGGCGTGTCCTCGGGCGATGCGCTTCGAGTGATGGACGAGCTTGCCGGTCAAGCGCTGCCGCAGGGCATGAGCTACGAGTGGACGGGCCTTGCCTATCAGGAACAGGCGGCGGGCAGCAGCTCCGCCCTCATCTTCCTGCTGGCGGTGGTGTTCGTCTTCCTGGTGCTGGCGGCCCAGTACGAGGCGCTGACCCTGCCGCTGGCGGTGATCCTGATCGTTCCGATGTGCATTCTCGCGGCGCTCGCGGGCGTGCTTCTGAGGGGAATGGACAACAACATCCTCACCCAGGTCGGTCTCGTCGTGCTGGTCGCGCTGGCGGCGAAGAATGCCATCCTGATCGTCGAGTTCGCCAAGCAGGCGGAGGAGTTGCACGGCATGGACCGGTTCGACGCCGCGGTCAGCGCGGCGAGCTCGCGCCTCAGGCCGATCCTGATGACCAGCTTCGCCTTCATCTTCGGAGTCATCCCGCTCGCCATCGCGGTCGGGCCGGGCGCGGAGATGCGCCAGGCGCTGGGCACGGCGGTGAGCTTCGGAATGCTCGGGGTGACGATCTTCGGCCTCATTTTCACCCCGGTCTTCTACGTCGTCGCCCGCGGGCTCGGCCGGTTCCTGCCCGGGAAGCCGGAGAAAGAGACCATCTACCCCACGTCCTACGGCGGACCGCCACGCGACCCGCTACCGCTCGACGACGGAGCCGCGTCATGATCCGCAAAATTGTCACCGCCGTCAGCCTGCTCGCGCTCGCCGCCTGCACCACCGTCGGACCCGATTACGACTCGCCCGCGCCCGCTGCACCGGCGCAATCCGGCTTCGTCGGCGCTTCGTCGCCGGCCTTCACCGGCGACGAGCCGCCGGGCCGCTGGTGGAGCCTGCTCCAGGACCCCGTTCTCGACGGCCTCGTCGACCAGGCGCTCACGGCCAATACGGATCTGCGCGTAGCGGCGGCGAACCTCGCCCAGGCGCGTGCCGTGCTTCGCGAGACCCGCGCCGGACGGCAGCCGACGACCAACCTCTCGGGCGGCGCCAGCTATGCGAACGAACCCGGCCCCGGCGGCGCGGATACCCTCTTCGATGTCGGCCTCGACGTCGGCTACCAGCTCGACCTGTTCGGGCGGATCCGCCGAGCCACCGAGGCGAGCCGAGCCGATGTCGAAGCGGTGCAGGCCGCCTTCGACCTCACCCGCGTCACCGTCGCCGCCGAGACCGCTCGCGCTTATTCCGATGCCTGCAATTTCGGCCGCCAGCTCGAGGTCGCCCAGGAGAGCGTCCGGATCCAGGAGCGGACCTTCGACCTCACCCGGCGCCTGGTCGCCGGCGGCCGAGGCACCGCGCTCGACACCGCTCAGGCGGGCTCGCTGCTCGAGCAGACCCGGGCGCAGCTTCCGACGCTCGAGGGAGAGCGCCGCGCCGCCCTTTACCGGCTGTCGGTGCTGACCGGACGGCCGCCGGCGGAATTCCCACAGGTCGTCGCGGCTTGCACCACGCCTCCGGCTCTGTCGCAGCCGATCCCGGTCGGCAGCGGCGCCTCGCTTCTCGCCCGGCGGCCCGACATTCGGCGCGCCGAGCGCGAGCTCGCCGCCGCGACCGCGCGCATCGGGGTGGCCACGGCCGAGCTCTATCCCGACATCAGCCTCGGCCTCTCCGCGGGCTCGACCGCCAACTCCCTCGGCGGCCTGGCCTCCGGTTCGGGCCTCCGGTTCGGGCTCGGCCCGCTGATCAGCTGGACCTTCCCGAACCGGGCGGTAGCGCGCAGCCGAATCGCCCAGGCCGAGGCCGCAACTCAGGCCGCGCTCGCCCGGTTCGACGGAACCTGGCTCGGTGCCCTGGAGGAGACGGAAAGCGCCCTCTCCCGCTACGCCAACGAGCTGGACCGGGTGGCAACTTTGCGCCGTGCCCGCGCCAACAGCGCGGAAGCCGCCCGGATCGCTCGGCTCAGATACCAGGCGGGCCGCGAAGGCTTCCAGCTCGTCCTCGAAGCGGAACGCTCGCTCGCCCAGACCGAAATCGCGCTCGCGCAGGCAGAGGCGCAACGTTCGAACCACCTGATCTCCGTCTTCCTCGCCCTCGGCGGCGGCTGGCAGAGCTAGCCCCGCGCCGGGGGAGTAAAATCCGGGTGATGGGCTCTGGCGGCGGTTCAGCCGCTGGGTTCGGATCCCGCTCGCGCGGTCTGGCGGCCCAGGATGCCGATTTCCTGCAGCCAGCCTTCTACGAGCCTCGGCCAGATGGCGACCGGATGGTTCATTCGACGCAGGCCGAAGGCGTGCCCGCCCCTGGCGAACAGATGGACCTCGGCCGGAACGCCGGCTTCGTCCAGGGCGCGTGCGTAAAGCGTGCTGTTGCAGATATTGTCGACCGGATCGTCCCACGCCTGCAGCAGGAAGGTCGGCGGAGTCCGGCGGGTGACTCGGATGGCCGGATCGAGCTTGCCGCCGCGCCGGCAAAGATGGCCGGGGTAGAATGAGATGGCGAAATCGGGGCGGCTGCTGATCTTGTCGACGGCGTCGACCGCTTCATAGGCGGGCTCGAAGATGTTGCTGGTTTGCGCGACCAGATATCCCCCCGCCGAGAAACCCAGGACCCCGATCTTGTTGCGGTCGATGTTCAGCTCCCCGGCCTTCGACCGGACAAGCCTGATCGTCCTTTGAGCATCCTGCAAGGCACGAGGAACCTTGGGCGTAACCCCGCAATCGCATTTTTCGTCATAATGATGATTGCTTTTGGGGACTCGATACTTGGAGATGATGCAGGTCATTCCCTTGGACGTGATCCAATCGCATATCTCGGTGCCCTGCAAGGTGATCACCACCGCCTTGAAGCCGCCCCCGGGAAACACGATCACCGCGGCACCTTCATTCCTGTCCTTGGGCGGAAAGATCGTCATGGTCGGCGAGGTGACGTCGAACACCGCCTGGGAGGTGGCACCGTGAAGCGCCTCGGGGGTCGCGGCCGTCAGGACGCTCTCGGGCGGTCGAGAGGCCGGGTCCGTGCCCGGCGCAGGCCCCGGCCAGATCGGTATTTGCCTTCCGGTCGGAGGGGCCCGCCAAGTTCCGATGGCCGTCGTCCGCGCTTGCGGCGCGGGAGAAGCCGCCGGTGCCTTCTCGCGAACCGGTTTCGACCCGAGGTCCAGCGAAGCGGCGATTCCTCCCACGAGAGCGGCCGATGCCAGGGCGATTGCGACATAGGTCCGTGAATTCGGCAAAATCACTCTCCCGGTTCAATCCTGGCAATGTCTTCGCTCATGGTCGCTGCCGGAAATAGCCCATGCGCCACAGCGCGCAAACCGGCGCTCGTCGGTCGTCGATGCGCCGCGAGGCCCGGGGTGGCGAGACACGGACGGTGTATCGGTCGCTGACAGGGGCGGTGAAGTCCTTCACACATCCTGTTTGGCAAAAGCTTTTGACCACGGCGAATGCAACCGGTTCGTAAACTTTCCGGTGTCCGCGAGTGACATTCCATGAGGTCCCACGTAAGATTCGCTGATGATATACAGCCTTTCGCTCACGTCCCCGCACATCGCCGCGGGACCGTCCCGTGACCGCAAAGCCGGTCCCGGCGAGACATGATCGAGCCGGCCGAAGCGGCGGAGGCGGCGGCAGGCGATCCGATCGTGAGCCTTGACGAGCTTCGCGGGCTCGCGCGGCAGCGGCTGCCGCGCGACGTCTTCGATTATCTGGACGGCGGCGCGGGCCGGGAGACCAGCTTGCGCGACAATCAGCGGGATCTGGACTCCATCAAGCTGCTCCCGCTCGTCATGCGCGACGTTTCCTCACCCGATCTCGGAACGATCCTGCTTGGCGAGCGCAAGCGCTGGCCGATCGGCTTCAGTCCGACCGCTTTGCATCGACTGGTTCACCCGGAGGCCGAGGTCGCAAGCGCGCGTGCTGCCCGCCAATTGCAGGTGCCACTGGCGATAAGCGCCATGTCGAGCGTGACGATCGAGCAGATCGCCCGGGACTCCGGCCACGACGACCTTTGGTTCCAGACCTACGTCTTCAAGGATCGCTCGGTCGCCCCGGCCCTGGCGGCACGCGCCGAGGCGGCCGGATGCAAGGCGCTGGTCGTCACCGTCGGGTGCCCCGTCATGGGGTCTCGCGACCGCAATCTTCGCAACCGGTTCGTCTTGCCGCCCGGAGTCAGTCCCGCGCACTTCCGGCGGGTCGAGGCGGTCAATCACAACAACCCGCTTCACTCCTTTTCCGGAGCGGAGATCGATGCCGGGGCGAGTTGGGAGGATATCGGCGCGCTGGGCCGCGATACGGCGCTTCCGCTGGTGGTGAAGGGGATCATGAACCCCGCCGACGTACAGCCGGCGCTGGACGTCGGTGCCGCGGCGATCGTGGTGTCGAACCATGGCGGGCGCCAGCTCGATTCGACCAGCTCGACGATCAGGGCGCTGCCGGCGATCGCGGCCGCGCTGGACGGCCGGGCATCGCTTCTGGTGGACAGCGGCTTTCGCCGGGGAACCGACGTCCTGAAGGCCATTGCCCTGGGGGCGGACTCGGTGTTGCTCGGCAGGCCACTCTTATGGGCGCTCGCGGCAGGAGGGCCGGAGGCGGTCGTGACGGCGATCGAGCTGCTGGCCGCGGAGCTTCAGACGTCGTTGCAACTGGCCGGTTGCCGAACCATCGCCGAGCTGAGACGCGATGCCGGGCTGATCCTCCGGCTTCCGGGCGCAAGCGCGGGGACCCGATCGAGCTGAAATCGCCGGCCGACGTTTGCCGGGCCGGCCCGGCGTCGGTGCGCGCCCGATCGAAGGTCAAGGGGCCGAACGCCGTCGAATATGGATTTTCAGGGAAGGGCAGGATTATCCCTGGATGAGCCGACGTTCCCAAAACTGCGGTCGACAAGGTTGGTTGCGGTCGATATCTTCTTCGACTGCAAGTGTATTTCAATGAGGCGTAATGACCTTTACCGACGAGATCGACGAAATGGCGGCCCGGCGCGGCAGCCAAGCAGTCGTTCGGGGAACAGGTGGCAACCGGCCAGAGGCAGCTAAATGATCGCCTCGTCAGCCCGCGAATCGCTTAACGAACTTGATTATCACACCGGGCTGAGCAGGCTTCAGGAAGCCGTGATCAGCTCTCATTTTATGGAAGCGATCGCTCGGGACTGGAATCTGGATCTGTACGGGCCGGAAAGCCTGCTTCGCCGATCGCTGACCATCGACGACACGGCGATCGACGGCCTGCTCGTCCCCACCCTGGTCGGCGCCGCGCGCCGGTTCGGCCACGAGCGTGGCATGGCCGCGGTCGAGCGCGCGAGACTTCATCACCCGCTTTACGGCCTGAAAAGCGCCCATGCCGTGGGTGAGGCCGAGGTCATCGCCGAGGTGATGTTCGATCGTCAGTTTTCGAGAAAGGCGGCCGCGACCTGTTCGAGAATTCTCGTCCGCGACCGGATCGCCTCGCAGCTCGAGCGCGAACGCATGGTCCGGATGGCGATACCGGCGCTTCCGTTCAAGATAAAGTCGCCGCTGAAGTCCCGCGGCGACCTTCCCGATCTCGCCGAGGTCAGCTTTCTGCTTTCGCTGTTCGAGATCGCTTTGGCCGTCGAGACCGCCGCCGAGCAGGTCGCGCCGGACGGCGGGAGCTTGGCGGCGAAGTTCATCGTGGTCTCCGATGGAGCTCGGTTCGCCTCTCTCGCCAACGTCTCGACGGCGACGATCGCGCGATATCATGACGCCCTCGAAGCGTGGATCGCCAGGCTGGGCCTCGGACGCCATATCCTCGTCGAGGATTATCGCGAGCTGCTCCTCGCCCGGCTTCCGCAGGATCTGTTCGCCGAAAAGCACCGGATCGCGCGCACGGCGCGTCAATTGTATACCGACGTCCTCGGTCCGGCCTTCGATCCCGATGCGATGGAACGCTCACTGGCCCTCAGCCGGGCGCTCGAGCCCGACCCCGAGCAGGCGAACGCGACCGGGCGGTTCGGATCGCTGCTCCGCTCCTTGGTCTACACGATCGATTACCGCACTCTCGAGGCCCTCGCTCTCCCCCCGACCGCCAAACGCCATCTCTATCGCGAGCTGACGGCGCGGCTCTTCGAACCTTTCGAAGACGATGGCGGCCGATCCGGCTTCATCGCCGGCCGGGAAGGCCTTCGTCGTGAGATGCTGGCCGAAGTCTGGCAGGCGACGGTCGAATATATGGCGGAGATCAAGAGCGATCGGGATCTGGATCAGGATCCCGTGCTCGTCTGCCTGCCCGGCGCGGTGCGATGGACGATCCATGCCAAGGCGGGACAATTCGCGATCGCCACGCCGTCGGTGAGCGGGAGGATCGTCCAGCCCTGGGCCGGCGCGGCCGTGTTCCGACCGGCGGAGAAGGGGGCTATCCGCTTATGCTCCTATCCGGTGCTCGGGCTCGAGGGGGCGGGCGCGGTGCCCGTCTTCACCTCCTCGTCGCGCGACGATCCGGAGCCCCAGCCGCTCTTCTACATCGATCGGGAGATCGCCGTGGAGGGGATTGAAGGCTTCATCGCCGATCTCGGTCGACGGTTGACCCGACGCCGCCTGAAATGAGGCCTGCTTTGTTCCGGCACCGGCGTCAATCGCGCAATCCCGGGGCCTCGCGCCGGCCTGAATAACATGGGAAAGGATCGATCTGCCCCGGTCGACGCAGGAGATCGCATGTGACGCACTGGCACATGGGTGAGCTGGACGTGTTCTTCCTGAGTTACGACGAACCTCTGGCCGACGAGCATTTCGCGCAGCTGCAGCGTGTCAGCCCGCGCCCGCCCAAGCGGGTCCACGGGGTGAAGGGGTTGCAGAGCGCGTATGAGACCGCGGCCCGGAACAGCGCCACCGGGCGGTTCCTGACCATCGACGCGGACAGCTTCGTCGAGGACGACACCGCCTTTCGAGTCGCGGTCGATGACGGTGGCGTTGAAAACCTGGTCTTCGCCTTCCTGGCGCGAAATCATGTGAACGGATTGGTGTATGGAAACGGCAGCGTCAAATGCTGGCCCAAGCGCGTGTTCGATGGGCTGCGCACGCACGAACATGCTCCCGCCGGCCAGCCGCGAATCGATTTTCACCACGTGCTGCCCTATCGGTGGCTGCCCGAAACGGCGTCCGTCAATTGCTTCGCGACCGATCGGTTCCAGGCTTTCCGGGGAGGGTATCGGGAGGCCCTCAAGCTTACGGTCGGCAGAGGCGGTTCGTCTACCGGCCCGCGGCAGGCCCTGCAGCTGGCCGAGCGCACCCGCTATCGGATCTCGACCTGGATTTCCGTCGGGATGGACATGGAGCATGGCGGCTGGGCCATCTACGGCGCGCGTCGCGGGCTGATCGACTATTGGCTCGACGAGTCGCTTCGGATCGAGCGGCTTAGCGACTTCGACTATTTCAACGAGCTCTGGCGGGAAATTTCTTCCCGCAACCTTCGCTGCGAAGAACTGATCGCGGAAACCTGTTCCGGGATGGCCCGCCTGGGTTTGCCCGAGGGCTGGCTGACCGCTGAGGAAAGCGCCGCCGTCAAGGCCGAGGCCCTCCGGGACAGCGATGCAGCCTGACCGTCCCGAGACCAGAGCCCGGCTTTGCGTCGTCGACTCGGCGGGCGCCGTGTCGCCGCTCGCCTCCCCCGGCGCGTTCCGGCCCGACGATCATGTCCTGGCGTCCTTGCCGGACTCGATCCGCCCGCTGCTCGACCAGGCCCTGCGCACTCACCGGAAAGCCGGCGGTCGCGACAGTTTGACCCTGATCGTCTCTCCGCGTCCGCTCCCCGAGCTCGCGCGCAGCGCCGACCTCATCACGGCCTTCCTCGCGTCAGGTCCTTGGGCCCAAGCCTTGCTCGAGGGAGACGAATGCTCGCCCGTCGAGCTTTGCTACCGGGCGCTCGCCCTGGTCATGGACTGCGAGAGGACGCCCATCGCCCTGAACGTCGTTCACCAGGGGCAGCCATTCGAGCGGTGGGCTGCGGAAGAAAACGCCACCATCGACCTGATCATGCCGCACCGCGGGAGCGACCGGCATCTGCTCGGGTCGCTGGCCAGCCTTGCCCGGCAGACTTGCCCGTTCCGGACGATCCTCTGCTTCGACCAGGAACCCGAGCCGGGCCTGATCGCGCAGCTCCCGCTTATGCCGGACCTGGAGCTGTTCCAGGTGACTCCGAATCCCGCCGGCCCCTATGTCCCCCGGCAGCATTTCGCCCTGAAGTCCAACGCCCGTTACGTCGCCTTCCAGGATTCCGACGACGTCTCCCTGCCTTGCCGGCTGGAGACGCTGGCGGCCTGCGCGGACGCCACGGGCGCCGACGTCGTCGGCTCCCACGAGATCCGGATCGACGAGACCTTACGGATGGTGGCCGCAATCCGCTATCCTGTGGACGTCAATCGGGCATTGAGTCTGGGGGACGGCTCGGTGCAGCTGTTCCCCTCGACGCTGGTGCGCACCAGCCTGCTCAAGCGCCTGGGCGGGTTCTCGACGAACCGGGCTTATGCCGCCGACCGTCACTTCCAGCTCCGCGCCTTCTGGCACGCCCGAATCGTGAATCTGGACAGCTTTCTCTACGTCCGCCGCCGCCGTGCGGAATCGTTGAGCACTTCGGCCGCCACCGGAATGGACTCGGACGAGCGTCGGCGAATCAACCAATTGTGGGACGAAGCTTTCCAGCGGTCGAAAATCGCGGGCAGCGCCGAAGCAGAGCCCGTGCTCGACCTTGAGCCGGCGCAAGACCGGTTCCTGATTTGCAATTTGTGCACAGGAACGGCAGAGGCAGCGGTGCTCCGACCTCTGTTAGATCGACAAGACGACTGATTGGATCCGAGTCGGCGAGGCGCCCGGATGCTTCATTGTCAACTTTGGCGCGAAACGCTTCAGACTCGCGCCAGCTAACTTTGTTTGTCGCATTGAGGTTGACACCTGCCCATGGAGCACGCACCTTGAGATAGCCATAGTATGGCACAACAAGTGGAAAGGACTTGGTAATGGCTGACGAAGTTGCGCGTAATCTCGCTTCTATCACCGAAGAGTTGACCTCTCCGGCCGTGGTCGAGCTGACCGATGCCGAGGTCGAGGCCGTTGCCGGCGGCTTGATGGCCGCTGAGCCCCGGATCCGGGCGGTTTGACCACCGCTTAGCCTGGTATTCATCCAGGCTTATGTTCGGCCCACCGGCCATCGGCCGGCTGAAATCGGAAACCGATCGACTCTTGTCGGGCCGATTCAGCAAGAGCGGATGGCGTGGGCCGGACAGCGATAGTCCTCTGCGCGAATTACGAGGCGGTCGTTCACGACATTCCCCGAGTATATTGGCGCAGAGGCTCATCGCGATACTCGATGGACTTAATGCGCCCGGTGTAGAGCATCGGACCGTTCGCGCCGGGTAGCGATGGGGGCCGGTCGATCCGCACCCGCGCACGGCGCTGGCGGATTCCGCGGTGCCCGGGCCGTTCCCAGCTGCAAAACCAGGCCGTGATCTTCCAAAAGGCGGGTGGTCGCCCCGTTCGAGCGGTGTGGTGAGGTCCACAACGGCAGGGCGGGCGGATCGGCGACACGGCGCTCGATCCTCTCGTTCCTCGAACCGTCGTGCCCACCGATGACTTTGTTTCTCGGCCGTCGCCCTCGCCGCGATCGTTCCGGAACACTCGGCAACACATATTGCTTGTTCCGGATTGATGTTGACAGCTGGCGACGATGCACTCACCTTTACAGTCGCCATAAATGTATGGCGGAACAAGCGGAAAGGATTTGGCAATGGCTGACGAAGTTGCGCGTAATCTCGCTTCTATCACCGAAGAACTGACGGCTCCGACCGTGGTCGAGCTGACCGAGGCCGAGGTCGAGGCCGTCGCCGGCGGCTTGATGTACGCCGAGATGGATAACGGCATCGGCTAGCCTGCGAATCTTCCAGGCCTTTGTCCGGCCGATCCGCCGCCGGCTCGCCTAAATCGGAAAACCGATAAAAATCTCGTCGGGGCCCGATTTGGCGAGAGGTGGTGTCCGGGCCGGACAGTGACGATCCTCTGCGCGAATTAGGGGCGATCGTTCGCGACTTTCCCCAATGTTCGGCGCAGAGGCTCGTCACAATCTCGAATGGGTTTCACGTGGCCGACGCCCGTCGATCCGCAAATTGCGCACGGGAATGGCGAGTTTCGTGAGGCTCCGGCCGAGGTCGGGATCGAATCGCGATCGATCCGAATCCGGGCTCGGCGAGGCGCAGGCCGGTGCCGCCATCCTCGCCGCGAAGCGTTCCAAACGCACGGCAACAAGCTTTGACATATCCGGATTGAGGTTGACACCTGCCTGTCGAGCACGCACTTTCTCAACAGCCATAGATGTATGGCGCAATAGTGGAAAGGATTGGGCAATGGCTGACGAAGTTGCGCGTAATCTCGCTTCCATCACCGAAGAGCTGACCGCTCCGGCCGTGGTCGAACTGACCGATGCCGAGATCGAAGCGGTCGCGGGCGGCTTGAGGAGCCCTGAGGCCGTTTAATAGCCGCTGGGCTCAGGATGGCGTCAGCAGCAGCTGATGCCGTATGTTCGGCCAATCGGCCACCGCTCCGCTGATCGACAGGTCCCATCGGGCCGATTCAGCAGGGGCAGGTAGTTCAGGTCGGACAGCGAAAGTCCTCTGCGCAAATCACAAGGCGATCGTTCACGACTTTCTCCGAGTGTTTGGCGCAGAGGCTCTTCGCAATTCACCAGGGATTCGATGCGATCGGTGTAGAGCATCGGGTCGTGCGTGCCGGGAAGCGATCAGCGCCCGGTTGATCCGCAACTTGCGCACGAAAATGGTAGATCTTTCAGTGCTCCGGCCGCTGTCAGAGCTGCAAGGATTCATCCAGATCGGGATCGTCTAGGCCGTTTCTCACTCCGCCGTCACCCTTGCCGTGAAGCGTTGCAAACGCGCGGCAACCAGCTTCCTTGATCCGGATTGAGGTTGACACCCGCCCGTCGAGCAAGCACCTTTCGATCGCCATAGATGTATGGCGCTTAAGTGGAAAGGATTTGCAATGGCTGACGAAGTTACGCGCAATCTCGCTTCTATCACCGAAGAACTGACCGCTCCGGCCGTGACCGAGCTGACCGATGCCGAGGTCGAGGCCGTTGCCGGCGGCTTTCTGAGCCGTAGCCCTGAGATTGCGGCCGTCGCTCGCTAAGGACGTCGCGGTTCTTCCAGGCGTATGTTCGGCCGAGCTTCCACTAGCCCGCTGATATCGGAAATCGATCAAGTCTCGTCGGGGCCGATTCAGCAAGAGCAAGTGGTTCAGGTTCGGACAGCGAAAGTCCTCTGCGCGAATTACCGGGCGATCGTTCACGATTTTCCCCAGGTGTTCGGCGCAGAGGCAATTCGCGATTCCCAATGGCCTTCATGCGACCGATGCAGAGCATCGGGCCGTGCGTGCCGGGAAGCGATCAACGCCTGGTTGATCCGCAACGCCGGGTTCATATCCGCGCGCCAGCTGGCGCCCAATTCGGTCAATTCGCCGATCGAAACGGGCGACGTCATCCGGACGGCCTACCGGCCCCCGGCATATGGCCGGGCAGTCGTGATCCCGATCGACAGTCCGGCCAAGCCGGGTCAGGCCGGATTTCTGGATCTGAAGGGCGTCGGAGTCGCCCCGGACGAAACCCCGAGCCACAAAGCCTATTCGGACGGCCTGGAATATCTGGGCTATGCTCTGGCCGACTTTTTCTATGGCTGGCTCGTCGACTTGATCTTCTCCCGGACATGCCCGGGATACCATGTATTGCCCGTCTATGCCGTTCTCGATCTGGGGTTCGACATCGTCGACGGTTGGCATGGGACCGCGCCGGCGGGGCTTCACGTCCGTCGTGCGCATGCCCGGCCGATCCCGACCGAAAACCTGCCGATGTCCGGGGCGGACCGCGAAAAGCTGCTGATCCACGCCGAGCTGCTTCTGCGCACCTTCGGATTGAGCACCACCGGAAATACGACGTCTTTCAAGATTTCCGATGAGCAGGAGAGCGGGCTCGTCTATGGCGACAACCCGGTTGTGCTCAGATCGGATCTCGACCGCAAGAAGGCCTCCCAGATTATCGACACCATTCGCGACAGCGGCGGCACTCGGCTCGAAATCATGAACGTTCAGGCGACCAGCCACGGAAGCTGGGACGACAAGACCCAGGAGATCTTCGACTTCGGCCAGGTCGGTGCGTTTCACGATTTCTGGCATCCCGTCGCGAACCTGATCCGGAACGGCGCATTGTCGGTCGGGCGAATCATTTCGCCGAGACAACCGGCGTTCGTGAGGCCGAGCAGCCGTCTCGCGTTCGATCCTAAGCTTTTCAACCGGCATTCGGTCAATGCTTATGGTTTCTATGCGGCGCAAAAATTTCGGAATTGCGCCTATGGCTTCGATCAGACCGGGATCGAAGCCTTGCTTCGGATCGCTCGGCTGACGGCGTTTCGGCGCGAAATGGCCTGGGCGCATCGTCGGATCGCGGCTTCGCGGGATAGCCGGTACGAACCGCCGGTATCCGACTCGGCTGCCGCTTCATGACCGCGGATCGGGCGCCTCGTCTCGCACCGCCTCGCGGCGAAGGCCCGGCGATCGCGGCCAGGGCGCCGCACGGGTCCGCCCGTGGATAAGAGCGTCATCGAGCCGATGCCCGGGAACCCGCTCGACGAAAGCAGGGTGGAAAGCGGCATTGAGCCCGTCGCGGCGGCATCGCCGCGATCGGTGATATTCTGGAAGCTCCATGCGTTCGGCAACAACTTCGTCTTCCTTCTCCACGATCCGGCCGTCGACTATCCGAAGCTGGCCGGGCAGCTCTGCAGGATGGACACTTCCATCGGCGCCGATGGGCTGCTCTCGCTCGATCTGACGGTGTCCCCGCCATTCGTCAGGATGTGGAATCCGGACGGCACGCCCGATTTCTGCGGAAACGGATTGTCCTGCGCGGCGAAGCTGATCCAGCATCTCACCGGCCGCGGCGTTCCGGCGATGGAGACTCCGTCGGCCCTGGTTCCGGTACGAATCCAGGAGATCGACGCCTGCGTCTCGCAGGTCTCGATCCGCATCCGCCACCCGACCTTCGATCCCGACGCCATTCCCCTCGCGCCCGCGCACGCGCAAGCCCTGGATCGGGTCAGGCGCATCCGTGTCGACGGACGCGAATTCGATCTCATACCCTGCAGTAACGGGAATATTCACACCGTCATCTTTGTCGAAGACATGCCGACGGACGAAGATTTCATCCGCTACTCCGCGCAGATCGAGGTCCATCCCCTGTTCCCGGAAAAGACCAACGTTCTTTGGTGTCGGGTGGACGAGGGCAGGTTGCACATGCGCATCTGGGAGCGCAGCGTCGGCGAAACTTCGTCCTGCGGAACCGGTGCCGCTGCCGCCACGGCGATTTGCAGTCTGTCGGGCTATGCTCTGCCACGGAGCGTCGAGGTCGTCATGTCCGGGGGAACGGCCCATGTCGAGCTGCTCACCGACGCCGTCGAGCTGTGCACGAAGGCAACTTTGGTGTTCGAGGGCGCGCTCATGGATCTCGGCCTTGCCGCCGGTCCGGACGGCAAATGAATTCAGAGACGGCCGCTGCCGTATCAATGGCGTGCGGGCGCCATTAGTCGTAAGATAGTGGTGCCGGTTTTGTAAGGGGCTGATTCGTTTCGCCAAAGGAGCCCGGGAGTTTTCGCGATGATGCCTACGGAAGACGCTCGACAGCCCTATGCCGGCATAGAGGTTTCGAAAGGCACGTTGCGCCAGCTTGCGATCAGGGACACCCGCTGGTCTCTGGTGAAGATGGCGGTGTACCTGGCTTCGATCGTCATCCCCTGCGTCCTGTTCTACCAGGTCGATGATGGATTGATCCGCCTCGCCTGCCTGGTTTTTCTCGGCATCGTGTACGCGCATGGCCTTGAGCTCCAGCACGAGGCCCTGCACGGAAATCTGTTCAGCTCACCCGCTCTCAACCGAATCGCCGGCCTCCTCGCCGGTGCTCCGATGCTGGTGCCGTTCACGCTTTATCGGTCGTACCATCTTCACCATCATCGCTGCGTCGGGACTCTGCGCGACGAAGAGCTGTTCGATTACACCGCCCGATCGCTGACCAATCCCGTGTCGATGGCCGTCAGGATATGGAATCTGGTCAAGATTCCGGCGTTTCTGGTGACCTTCCTGAAGCTGGTGCAGGGGGATGAGCTCGACAAGGTGAAGCCGTCCGATCGCCGCGCGCTGCTGATCGAGTGCAGCTTGCTGTTCGCGCTGCTGGCCGCGGCGGTGGTCAGCCTGGCCATGTTCGACACCCGCTGGGCGATACTCTGGCTCGTGCCGTGGCTCCTCGTGGCGGAACCTTTGCACTTCATGATCGAGGTTCCGGAGCATATCGGCTGCGACCGCTCCAGCCGCCAGATCCTCAAGAATACGAGGTCCTACACCACCAATCCGATCTGGGCCTATCTGACCAACTACAACAGTTATCACATCGAGCATCATCTGTTCCCGAATGTGCCCGCGCATCGCCTGCGCCAGTTGCACGCTAGCGTCCGCGACGCGCAGGGGCATTGCGCGGACGGCTATTGGACGGCCCTGCGCGAGGTATACGGTGCGGTACGCAAGGAACGCGCGTCCTAACCTACCGCCCGATTGCCGACAGGGAGCCGATAATTTGCCCGAGCTGGTCGAGTCGTTTTCCCGGCCCGGAGCCCTGACGGGCCCCGGCATCCGCCTGGACCCCCTCGAGGAACGGCATCGCGAACCTTTGCGTCAGGCGGCGGCGCTGGACGAACGCATCTGGGACTATTTCCCACTGACCTTCAACGGCGCGGGCGAGGATTTCGACCGCTGGTTCGATTTCGCACTGGCCCGCCTCGAGGCGAACGAACATTTTCCCTTTGCCGTCATCCGGTTGGCCGACGGGCTCACGCTCGGCACCACCCGTTATTACGACATGGCGGCGGTCCACCGCCGGCTTGCGATCGGATCCACCTGGTACATACCGGAAGCCCGCGGCTCGAACGTCAACGCCGAGGTGCGCTGGCTGACCCTGTCCCATGCCTTCGAGACCTGGCGCGTCAACCGGGTCGAGCTGATCACGGATCCCCGCAATCTCGCCTCGCGCGCGGCGATGAAGCTGCTCGGCGCCGTCCAGGAAGGCGTCATTCGCCGCCACCTCGTCTACAAGGACGGCAGGGTCCGCGATTCAGTGCTGTTCAGCATCATCCGCGAGGAATGGCCGGCGGTTCGCGACCGGCTGGTCGGGAGGGTCGGCCCCTCGCTCGCGGCTCATGCGGCCTCGGCCGAAGGCAGGTCCGAGACCACCTCCACATAGCTGGGGATGGCCGGCGGACGCGCCGGATCATGCTCGAGGAGCTGCCCGTCCTCGGCGTCCGCCAGGGTTCGGAAACCCGCGAACTTGAAGGTCACGAACATCTGCTTGTTGCGTCCGGTCGGAACGAACATTGCCCGCACCGCCGCGCCCTGCTCACGCGCGCGCCGGATGATGTGGCCGAGCAGGACCGAGCCGATGCCCCGCGAGACGACCCGGCAGGACATGATCAGGAGACGGATCGTCCAATGGGCCTTGTCAAGCTCGACCAGCGCGAGACCGATAGTTCCGCTACTGCCGAACCGGTCGTCGAGCTGCGCAATCAAAACCAAATGATCCGCCGATTCGATCAACGCGGCGAGCTCAGCGTGGGAATAGGCCCGCCCGGTCGTGTTCAGCTGATTGGTCCGCACGGTCAGCTCTCCGGCGCGCTCCAGGTCGTCCACGGTCGCGCGTCGGATGGTCATTCGCATCGCCAGCGTGGAGAGGAAGGCATCGCGAGGGCCGTCGAAACGGTCCTGCGCGGCCTGCCTCTCGGCGTCGGCGACATACATCGATCGCCGCGAACGCGACTCGGCGGTGACGAAACGAGGCTTGAGCCGCGGGTCGTCGATCAGTCCCGGCAATTGCGCGGTCTCGAACACGGTGACTTGCGGAAGGTAGAAGGTCACTTCCTGCCGCTCCACCTCCTGATCGTCGATGAAAGCGACGGCATCCAGTCCGATGCCGAGACGTTCGGCGATACGCTCGATCGAACCGGCCTTGCTCCACCAGCCGATTTGCGGATGAAGGAAATACTCGGCGACTCCGAGCGCCTCGAGCTGCGCCCAGGCCACGTCGTGATCGTTCTTGCTGGCGACCGACTGCAGGATGCCCCGTCGATCCAGCTCGCGGATCGCCGCCTCGACGCCGGGCGCGAGGCTTCCGGCGCCTCCCTCGAGCAGGGTGCCGCTCCAGAGCGTCTCATCGAGGTCCCACACGAGGCACTTCAGCGCGCCGCGGACCGGAGCGGGGTCGCTCACGGCGTCACGGTTCGGCACGGGGTCTTCGTACCGCATAGGATGCCAGGGCGATCTGGTGCATCTCCGCAGTGCCCTCGATCATGGTCATGACCGTCGCGTCACGCTGATAGCGTCCGGCCGGCACGTCAGCGGAGCAGCCATGGCCCCCGTGCAGCTGCACCGCCGCGGTCGCCGCCTTCAGGGCCGCGTCGGCGGAATGATATTTCGCCAGCGATGTTTCCGCCGCCGCGACCGGGTTCCCCGATTGACGCAAGCAGGCGCTCCGCAAACAGAGCGCGCGAGCCGTCGTCTCACCGACCAGCATGTCGGTCAGGTGACGGCGGATCAGCTGATAGTCGATCAGCTTGTGTCCTCCCTGTTCGCGCCGGACCGCATAGTCGGCACAGACGTCGAGGCACGCCCGGATGATCCCGGTCGCGCCCCAGGCGACGGAGAAACGGCCGTGATCGAGCGCGCTGTTGGCGACGAAGGCGACGCCGGCGCCGACCGCGCCGATCCGGTGCGAGGCCGGCACCCGCACCTTTTCCAGCCGCATGCGCGCCAGCATCGATCCGCGCAGGCCGAGCGCATCCACGATCGGCTCCAGAGTCAGTCCGGGCATGTCCCGCTCGACGATGAAGGCGGTCGGGCGGCCGTCGCAATGCGCGAAGACCAGAAACAGGTCGGCGATCAACCCATAGGTGATCCAGGTCTTGCTTCCCGTCAGCACGAACGACTCGGCGGTCTCCGCCGCCTCGGTTCCGATATCGTTGGCGGCGCTTCCGACCTCCGGCTCGGTAAGCGCGAAGGCGATCCTTTTCTCCCCGGTGCAGAGGGAGGGGAGCCATCGCGCCTGCTGCTCGGCGGTGCCGAAACGGACCAGCGCCTGCGCCGCCATATTGTGGACCGTCATGAGGCTGCGGACGGACGAGCAGGCGCTGCCGATCTCTTCGGTCGCGAGGCCATAGGAGATCGGGTCCAGCTCGCCGCCGCCCCATCGTGCCGGAAGCGCCGCCCCGAGCCAGCCGTCCCGGCTCAAGGCGACGATGATCTCGCTCGGTGTCGACTGGATCCTGTCGATCTCGGCGGCGACGGGGGCGAGGGACTCGGTCGCGAACCGCCTCGCCCTGACGCGAGCGTCCCGCTGTACGTCCGTCAAGGCGAGATCCATCGGCCTAAAGGCCCGCCGCGCACTTCGCGGTCACGAAGGCGTTCAACGCCGCGATGGAGCAGAAATTGGAGATGTCGAGATCGTCGCCGTCGACCGTTATCTCGAACTCCTGTTCGACGAAGCTGACGAGCTGCAGGCCGTAAAGCGAATCCACGAGCCCAAGCTCGAAAATGTCGCTGTCGTCCGCGACGGGAACCGACACGCTGTCGGTGACATATTGCCTGATCCGCTCGAGTGCGGTCATCGACCCTTACTCCGTACATCATAATCGAAAAAGCCGCCGCCCGACTTGCGGCCGAGCCGGCCGCTTTCCACCATCCGCCGAAGCAGGGGACTGGCGGCGAATTTCGGATCGCCGAAGCTGTCCTGAAGCACGTCCAGCGAGCGAAGGATGGTATCGAGACCGATCAGGTCGGCCGTCGCCAACGGCCCCATGGCGTGCGAGAAACAGCCGACGAAAATGGCGTCGACGTCGGAAGGTTCGGCGACTCCTTCCTCGACCACCGCGATGGCCTCGTTGATGGTGAGCATGAGTACTCGGTTGGTCACGAAGCCGGGGCTGTCACGCACGATGATGGCCCGCTTGCCGAGGCGGTCGAGCAATGCGGTCGCCGAAGCGACGGTCTCGTCGCTGGTCGCGTCGGAGCGGATGACTTCGACGACGGCTTTTTGCGGCACCGGGTTCATGAAATGCATACCGATGACCCTCGACGGATTGACCGTCTCGGCCGCGATCCGGGCGATGGAGATGGCGGACGTGTTCGCCGCGAGCACGCAGTCCGGTGGGCAGACGCGCGACAGGAGATGATAGACTCCTTCCTTGATCGGCCATTCCTCGGTCGTGTTCTCGATCACGAAGTCGACCTGGCTGAGCGCGTCATAGTCGGTTGTCGGCTCGATCCGCGCGAGGATGTCGGCTTGCCCGTGGCGCAGCGCCGGATCGAACAGCGCGGCCGACTTCAGCGCATAGCCGATCGAGCTGAGCGCCTGATCGAGGGTCTCGGCCGCGACATCGACAAGAACGACGTCGATTTCAGCCTGCGCCAACACCTGGGCGATTCCGCGCCCCATTAGTCCAGCCCCGATGACGCCTACTTTGGTTACGGTCATGGCATCTCGGCGGTACTGAACTTGCCCCAAATCCTCGTCCGCATTCGATCCTCAGCGCCGCTTCTATGCCATCATCGTCAAATTACTTCTCAAAGCAAGGCCAAAACCCGGCGGACGCGTCAAGACCGACCGGCTACGGCATTGCTGCACGAAACGGTGGTTCGCCAGGGGGCGCGGCGCCGTCGATCAGCCCCAGATCGGCCGAAACGATCCGCTTGATGTTGGCGGCGCCGGCAAAATCGAGTTCGTCGCGCCGATCCGCGGACGCGTCGCCCAGGCCGGCCAGCGCCCGATCGAACATCGCGGGCAACCGGGTCACGTCGAGATCGCTGTCGATCGCCACCATCGCGCCCAGGCTGGCCGCGTGGAGATATTGCTCGTCGCGCTCGCTCTTGCGGTTCGGCACGCAGATCATTCGGGCCTTGCCCTGCAAGGTCTCCAGCATCGAATTATAGCCGCCAGACGTGATCACGATATCGGCCGACGCATGGAGCAGGTGCATGTCCTGGGCCTGCTCGTGAAGCACGACATTGCCAGCCGCGGCGGCCTGGGCGGCGAGATCGGCACGGGACAGCCGGGACCTGGGTCCGATGACGATGTCGAATGCGACGTCGCGGTGGGCGGCCGCGAGCGCGCAACTCGCCGCGATCAACGCTTCGCCGGTTTGCCCGCCACCGGCGGACGCGACGGTCCAGATATCGCCATCCTTCAGGCCTCGAGCCTTGCGGCGCATGGCGATGGCGGCGCGTTCCACCGGTTCGACGACATAGCCGACCGGCAGGATTTTCCCGGCGACCCCATCGAAGTCGGGATAACGTTTGCCAAAATCGAAAACTTGCGGATCGATCGCCAGGAAGACCCGGTGATAGTGATGCTCGACGGCCTCGAGTGCTCGGCCCGCAAACAGCAAGCGGGCGAGATCTTCCGTCTCGTTCTGGACGCCTCTGGTGACGAGATATTTGAGGCAGCCGGTATTCGCGATGATGTCTTCAAGCTCGTCGCGCATGCCGAGCGGCAGATGATCGACGAATACGACATCCGGCTTGAACGCGGCCATGATGCCGTGAAGCAGGTCGCTCCGAAAGCCGAGTGCCGCCTCGGGCGCGAGCAAGAGGAAGGGCTCCCGGCCCCAATAAGCGGCCTTTTCGGGCAAAAGGCTGTCCCAGGCCGGAAGGTGGATATACTCACACTCGGGGGGGACGAACCAGTGCGCCGCCGCCCGGTGACTTGTAACGATCAGACAGGAAAACTCGCCCTGCATGGCGCGCGCGATTGATGAAAGCCGGCGCAGGTGGCCAAGACCGGTACCGCCATCGAAAACGAAGAAAATGGCGCGTTTTTGCCGGCGAGGCGCGTCGTCCAGCTCCATCGCCCTGTCTCTCGTCCCCGCTCACATATCACATATAGAGGGGCAGATTGCGGCGAGGATATCGCGAATACAACCGCTTTTCCGTCAATCATTCTGCGCGCTTGCCCGTCCTGACTGTTTCAGCCACAATTGCAAAATCTTGAGGTAGACGTGTGTGCGGGCGGGCGGGATCGGATCGGGTGGCGTCGAGGAGAGGGAAAGGACCGGGGACGGACTCGTCATTGTCCAGGCCGGGCCGGAGGCACAGCCGGCGATGAGCGCACAGCTGTTTCGCAAGGAGGCGCTCCAACACCGCACCGATCGGCTTCACGGCAGCGTGGTCATCGCAACCCCGCTCGCGTGGCAGCTGATCTCCCTGCTGCTTCTGGCCGCGCTGGTCGCGACCATCATATTCCTGAGCGCCGCTTCCTATGCGCGGGTCGAGGTCGTCACGGGCGAGATCGGCCTGGACAAGGGCGTGGCGGCGATCGTTCCGACGCGGGCCGGCGTCGTCGAAACCGTGCTTGTGGCCGAGGGCGACAACGTCAAGGCGGGCGAAAGGCTGGTACTGGTCCGGGCCGACGAGAGCGTGCTCGACGGCCGCGGCGCATCGCAGCAGACCCGCGACGCGCTCGACCGGCAGGACGAGCAGCTCGCGGACCAGGGCCAGCTGCTTCTCGCCGCTTCGGAAGCCGAGCAGCGGCGGCTTTCCGCGCAGATCGACGGCGATATCGCGACGATCGCGTCGCTGGAGGCGCAGATCGTCGACCAGCGCGAGCTCATCGCCACCGCCCAGACGGACTACGACCTTGCCAAGGAGGTCGCCACCCGAGGCTATATCAGCAAGCGCGACATCGAGCAGCGGCGGGCGACGATCCTGCAGCGACGCCAGCAGCTGGCGCAGCTGCAACAGTCGGTGCTGGGCAAGCGCGCCGACATCGCCCAGGCGCGGCGCGCGATCGTGCAGACGGCGATGGCCGCCAAGGCGCAGGCCGCCGGAACGCAATCGAGCCGGGCGTCGGTGACGCAGCAGCAGGTGCAGACCGATCTCGCCCAGGGCTATGCGCTGATCGCGCCGACGGCGGGGCTGGTGACGGGGCTCACCGCCCGGTCCGGGCAGGCGGTGACACCCGACCAGCAGCTGATGATGGTGATCCCGCCGCAAGCGCGGCTTCGAGTCGAGCTATACAGCCCGACGAATGCGATCGGCTTCATCCGGCAGGGGCAGGAGGTGCGGCTCTCGATCGACGCATTCGATTATCATGTGTTCGGGACCGTCGAGGCGCGCGTCTCGTCGGTGTCGCGGGCGCCGGTCGTCCGTCCGGGACCCAACGGCCCGACTCGGGTCTATCTGGTCACGGCGGCTATCGACAGGCCGTGGGTCACCGCCTTCGGCCGTCGCCAGCCGCTGCTTCCGGGGATGACGCTCTCGGCGCGCATCGTGACGGACAAGCGCAGCCTCATTGAATGGCTTTTCGAGCCGCTGTTCGCAATCGGCCGGCGGTGAGCAGGACGCTCGATCTCGGGCTTTGGCGGGGGCAGCGCGTCCGCCTCGTGCGGCAGAGCCAGGCGGCCGAATGCGGCCTCGCCGCGCTGACGATGGTGGCGAACTTCCACGGCTTCGCGACCGACCTCGGTACCATGCGGCGGCAGTTCGAGCCTTCGCTGCGCGGAACGACGCTGAAATCGCTGATCGCGATGGCGGACGCGATCGGCCTCACCCCGCGCGCGGTCAAGCTGCCGCTGGAAAATCTCAAGGATCTGCACCTGCCCGCGATCCTGCACTGGGACATGAACCACTTCGTGGTTCTGGAGGCGGTCGCCAACGGCAAGGCCCTGATCCACAATCCGGAAGGGACGTCGCAGTGGCTGCCGATCGCAGCGCTGTCGCCGCATTTCACCGGCGTCGGCCTGGAGTTGCGGCCGGCCGATAATTTCGAGCCCGCCGGCCACCGCGAACGGCTGAGACTCTCGCAATTGTGGCGGCGGATCACCGGCCTCAAGCGCGCGATCCTGCAGACCATCGTGCTCAGCATCGTGCTGGAAGCGTTCGTGCTCGCCTCGCCTTATTACATGCAGGTCGCGATCGACAACGCCTTGCCCGCGCTCGATCATGACCTGCTGACCATGCTCGCGCTGGGCTTCGGCCTGTTCACGATCATCAATGCCGGAGCGTCGCTGCTTCGCTCGTTCGTGCTGCTGTCGACCGGCGCGTCCCTCGGTTACGGCATCACCAGCAATGTGGCGCGGCGGCTGTTCCGGCTGCCGATCTCCTGGTTCGAGAAGCGCCATGTCGGCGACGTTCTGTCGCGCTTCCAGTCGGTCACGCCGATCCAGCAGTTCATGACCCAGGGCGCGGTCTCGGCGATGATCGACGGCACCCTGGCCCTCTTCACCCTCGTCCTGATGATGTTCTACAGCGCCACGCTGACGCTCGTGGCGCTGACCGCCTTCGGCCTCTACGGCCTGGTCCGGGCCTTGTCCTTTCCAGCCCAGCGCGTCGCCCAGGAAGAGACGATCGTCACGGCCGGCAAGGAGCAATTGGCGGTCATCGAGACGCTGCGCGGGATCGTGACGCTCCGGCTGTTCAACCGGGAGAATGAGCGGCACATGCTTTGGCAGAGCCGGCTCGTCGACTGGACGAATGCCGGCGTGGCGCTGTCGCGCGTCCGGATCTGGCAATCTAGCCTCAACACGCTGATCCTCGGCCTCGAGACGATCCTGTCGGTCTGGCTCGCCATCGGCCTGGTGATCGACGGCGGGTTCAGCGTCGGGATGGTGTTCGCCTTCATGGCCTACAAGACGCAATTCCTGCAGCGCGGCGTGTCCCTGATCGACCAGTCGATCGCCTTCAAGATGCTCGGACTGCATCTGGAGCGCCTGTCCGACATCGCGCTTACCGAGCAGGACCTCAGCATCGGCGAGACGAGCAAGCACAGCGTGCCGCTGCAGGGGGCGATCGAGTTTCGCGACGTCAGTTACCGTTACAGTCCGACGGACCCGGTGGTGCTCGACAACATCAGCTTCGCCGTCCAGCCGGGCGAATTCGTCGCGATCACCGGCCCGTCGGGCGGGGGCAAGACCACGATCGCCAAGCTGCTTCTGGGGTTGCTCGAGCCGGACGAGGGGCAGGTGCTGGTCGACGGCAAGCCGCTCGGCGAGTTCGGCTACCGCAACTTCCGCGAGCAGATCGCGGCCGTGTTGCAGGAAGACAGCCTGTTCGTCGGCTCGCTGGCCGACAACATCGCCTTGTTCGCCGACGAGCCGGACAAGGAGCGGATCGAGACCGCGGCGACCGCGGCCGCGATCCATGACGACATCATGGCGATGCCGATGGATTATGATACGCTGATCGGAGACATGGGCTCGGCGCTCTCCGGCGGACAGAAGCAGCGCCTGCTGCTCGCCCGCGCGCTTTACCGCCAGCCGCGCCTGCTGGTGCTGGACGAGGGCACCTCGCACCTGGACGCGGCCCGGGAGCAGATGGTGAACAAGGCTGTCGGGGACCTCGGCATCACCCGGATCATCATCGCTCACCGGCTGGAGACGATCCTGTCGGCGAGTCGGATATTCGCCGTCGACCAGGGGCGCATCGCCGACGTTACCGAGAATTACGCGCCGCTCAGAAGCGGGCCGCGCTACCAGGCCTGACCTGCCAGGGCGGCCGGACTCCTACTCGGCGGCCACCTGCTCGCCCACCGGAATGTCGGGCATGGTCATGGTGCGCTTATACTGGGTATATTCCGGCCGGTTGACCAGCAGCCAGGCGAGCTGCCGGATATGCTCCAGCGCGGTCGGATCGATCTTGAGATTTTTCATGATGGTCTTCGTCCAGCGCATCTCGTCCGGATCGAAATCCTGGCCGATATGTCCGTCCCTGACCGCCATGTCGAACAGCGCCGACCCGGGGAACGGCACCACCGAGAAGAAGAGCGCATAGTCGAGGCCCTCGTCGACATTGCGCCTGGCCATGGTGATCGTCTGGAAAATCTCGTCGACCGTCTCGTCGGGATAGCCGATCATATAATTGCCCGAGCAGCGAATACCGGCCTGGTTGAAGGCGCCGATCAGCTTGGCGGTGTTGGTGTTGGAGACCTTCCATTTGGCCGACGCGTAACGATCCAGGATGCGCTGATTGGCCGATTCGAACGGAAGCGCGATCGAGGTAAAGCCGGCCTTGGCGAGGACATCGATCAGCTCGTAATCGACCTGGAGCTCGCCGGTGCCCTGCATGCCGCGATGGAGGTGGATCAGATTGACTCCGTTCACGTCGAGCAGCTTGAGGCCCATCCCCCTCAGCAGGCCGAAAATTTCGAGCGCTCGCTTCTTCTTCGCGAATAGGCTGTCGTCTTCGATGAAGACATATTCGACGCCGAGCCGCTTGAGCGTCTGGAACTCGCGGTAGACCCGCTCGACCGATTTCACCCTGAAGGCGCCGAGATGGCCGTGTTCGGATCCCGCCTGTTCGCGGGAGATGTGGCAATAAGCGCAGTGGAAGGGGCAGCCGCGCGAGGTCTGCAGGGACGCGTAGCGGACGATCTGCCCTGGCGCGAAATGGCCGCCATGGGGGCGCGAAATCGTCCAATATTGCTGCATCGGCATCAGATCCCATGCCGGCATTGGAAGCTGATCGAGGTCCTGGATGATGTCGCGCGCCGGGTTCACCCGCTCGGCGCCGTCCTCACCGAGGAAAGCGATGCCCGGGATCGCCGTGAGCGGCTCTCGCCCCTCCAGGGCGTGAGCGATCCGAACGATGGTCCTCTCCGCTTCGCCCATGGCGAGGACGTCGACCCCGGCGGCGTAGAATCTGTCGCGCATGCTGCGCGCGTTGACTCCGCCCGCCAGGATCAGCTTGTCAGGATAAGCGGCCCGGATCTGCCGGACCAGCTCGAGGCAGGGCGTGGTCTGCGGCGTGAAGATCGAGGTGATTCCGATCACGTCATATTGCCCGACCAGGCCCAGGATCGCTTCCGGAGACATGCCGACGCGTTTCAGGCCGTTCGGCTGGCTGACGACGTTGTGAAAGCTTTCGCTCAGCGAGGTCCCGTCGAATCCGACGGTGCAGTCGAGGATCGTGACGTCGTAGCCGGCATCCCTCAACGCCCCCGCCAGATAGGCCAGGCTCAGCGACCCGTCCGGCTTCATCACTTCATTGTCCGCGAACTGCAGCGGGGGATAGAGCAGCAAAAATCGCGGTGCACTGTAGCGGGCTTGGTCAAGTCGAAGCATTAAGGCTCAGTCCCACAGGCTGCCCTTCGGCAGGGTCTTCGATTCCAAGCAGTTATGACCAGTAGGGGAGAACAGTCAACGCGCCATGCGGCCGGACGCCCCAGAACTGATAGCAAAGTCGGTTAGTCATCCGCATATTGCGGAGAGGAAAATCGGGCGGGAGCGGCCGGCCGGGCGAATCGCCGGGCAGGAATGTCCGGACGACCGACAAGTATATTGCTGACAACCGGGAAAAGGTTTTATCTGTAGGGGTTGGCAAGCGGGAGGAGGATATTCCGGATGGTCACGCAGAAAACGGCAGGTGTCGCCGCTTGGGCTGCCGCCATCGGGGGCGCCGCGACGCGCTGGTCCGACCGCGTCGAGCAGTTTTCCGCCGACGTCATGGAAGTCGCTCATCAGCCGAAGTTCATGCTGGCGAGCGATGCCGGCATCTTCTGCATCGGCTCCTGTTTCGCTCGTAATATCGAAGAGCATCTCATCTACCAGGAGATGAACCTGCTCAGCCGGAGGATATTCAGCCCCAAAGACGAGTGGCCACGGCGCACCAATGGTTTCGTGAACAAGTTCACCACGCATTCGATCCGTAACGAAATCGAGTGGGCGCAGCAGCCGCCCGTCCTCGAGGAAACGTTTTTCGAGGAGCGGGCAAACGGCTATATCGACCTGCAATTGTCGCCGAAAATGCCGCCGGTCGAGCTTGAACGGGCGATCGAACGGCGGACCTATCTGACGCATGAATATTTTGCCCGATTGCGCGACGCCTCCGTCGTGATCATCACCCTGGGGCTCAACGAGGTCTGGTTCGACAAGGCCTCGAACCGGCATGTCAACGGCCCGCCCAGCTTCTATGCCGCCCGGCGCGAGCCGGGGCGATACGAGCTTCACATTACCGACGTCGCCGACAATCTGGCGGAGCTCGAGGAAATCCGGCGCCTGCTCCACGCGCTCAGCCCGGGCGTGCAGATCGTCGTGACCGTCTCGCCGGTGCCTATGTCGGAGACATTCTCGGGCCGCGACGTCGTCATCGCGAACATGTATTCCAAGTCGACGCTGAGAGCGGCCGCCGAGCAGTTCGCCCAGGCGCATCCCGATGTGGATTACTTCCCGAGCTACGATATCGTCGCCTCGTCGCCCAGGCCGAAGGCCTACGAAGCGGACTGCCTTCACGTCTCCGATGAGACGGTCGGACGCGTCATCCAATGCTTCCTTCGGCTTTACCTGGGCCTGGACAGGGCGCCGCCGGCCTTCAGCGAGCTCGACTATCTCGAGGCGAACCCGGAGGTCGAAGCGGCGGTGCGGCGCGGCGAGCTCGCTTCCGGCTTCGAACATTGGCGGGCGCAGGGCGGCGGACGCGGCGCCGCGGTCAAGGCCGCGTGAGCGCTCCGGCCGTCGCCCGGCACGCCGTCCCCGAGGATGTGGTCGTCTTCGTCCTGGGCATGGGGCGCAGCGGATCGTCGGCGACGACGCGAGTCCTGGCCCTGTGCGGCGGACGCCTGCCGGGAGCCCTGCTACCGGCCAATCCGTCCAATCCCACCGGCTTCTGGGAGCCGCATGCCGCGGTGCACGCCAATGCGCGGTTCCTCCTGAAAAGCGGCTCCAGCTTTTTCGACACACAGCTCGTCCAGCACATACAAGCGGATGTTTCGGCAAACCGAGCCTTTGTCGACGAGACGGCGGAATTTCTGAAGGCGTGCCGATCGCCCGATTGCAGCGCTCCGCTGATCGTCAAGGAGCCGAGGATCAGCCTGTTGCTGCCGTTCTGGATCGAGGCGGCCGAGGCCGCGGGCTTCTCGCCGCGAGTCGTCATTCCGGTCCGCCATCCGAACGAAGTCGCGGCGTCGCTCTGCAAGTGGAAAGGCCTTCCGGACGACCATGCCGCGGAGCTCTGGCTGAAGTACAATCTGCTCGCCGAACGCCATACCCGCCATCTGTCGCGATGCTTCGTAAGCTTTGCCGGCCTGCTGTCGGATTGGCGGGGCGAGGTTCGGGCCATCGCGCACGCGCTCGATCTGGACTTCACGCCCAATGCCCTGGTGGACGACTTCCTCAACCCGGCGCTGTGCCATGCGCTCAGCGAAGAGGAGGAGCCGCGGAGCCAGACTCCGTGGCTTCGCGAGGTCTGCCGCACCCTGTTCGCGGCGTGCCGGGACCAGGATGTCGACACCGACGCGCTGGATGCCGCGTTCGCGGGCCTCAGCCAGGCCCAGGCGACCGGCGCCTTGCGCGTCGTCAGGTCGTTCGGCACCGATTTCGGCGCTTCGTGACGCGCTAGCCCTGGGCGCTCTGCAATTCGGGCGTGAGGTTCCGGCGATAGATCGAACCGTCCTCAGCCACGCCGGACTGCGTAGCCGAGCCGACGAGATAGATATTCCCGGGGACCGCCGCGCGCGCTTGCGGGCCCAGTCTCGCCTGGCCGTAGGGAACCGCATAATCGCGCGGGCTCTGCCCGGTCGCCTCCTCGAGCCAGCGGGCGGTGTCCGCGATATGCGCGTGCTGGCCGGCGGCCGACAGGCTGGTGATGCACTGATGATTCCAGCCATGGTTGCCGAAGCGGACGCCCGCCCGGCGCAGCTCGTCCAGCTCATCCGATCCGATCGAGCGGGCGAAGTCGGGCACCTCCGCCTGCTCCGCCTGGAGCAGCGCCGCGACCTCGTCGAGCAGGCGATGTGCGGAATCCTCGTCGGCGGCCAGCAATCGCGGCCGGACGGCCCAGCGGAAGTCGTAAAGTCCCTGCCGGGTCCGCAGATCGTAGGTGGAGCCCGCGAACGCCGCCGTCGCGGCCTGGCGCGCATCGACGAGCGCGTCGAAGCGGCTGAACCAATAGTCCCGGCCCGAGATGATCTGGGACGGGTTGACGAACAGGGTGACCGCGTGGCCCAGCTCGCGTGCCATCAGGCAGGCCTGGGCGGCTCCGCGGGTCGAGTCGTCGACGGTCAGGACGTCGCCGTCGCCGCCGTCGTCGGGATCGACATAGGGCTCGGAACGCGTTTCGAGATGCCGGCGCAGGCGTTCGGCCGGGGCGTACATGCGCATCGCCTGGCGCGACGGATCCCATTGCTCGACGCAGCCGTGCAAAATGTAGGTGACGCTCACGGCCGGCGGGTCATGGGACGACGGGCGCCGGCAATTCGTTGGTCTGGACCGTGGTGCGGAACATGACCCGGGTCTCGGCGGGCTCGAAGCCGCTCGCCGAATGCAGCATTCGAAGATTGTCCCAGACCAGGATGTCGGACGGCTGCCAGTCATGGAAATAGGCCATCTGCTCGCTCAGCCGGCCGATCTCCTGCGCCACCTCCTCGAGCAGGCTGTCGTCGCCACCGGCGATGCCCGTGGCCATCCAGGGCGAGACGTGCAGCACCTTACGTCCGGTCGGCGAAATCCGGACCGCGGGTTGAGTTGCGGTGCGAACGGGCTCGCCGGGTGTGGGGGTGTCGGCGCTCTTGGCCTGGCGGACGACTCGGAAGCCGGCCGGCACGCCGAACCGCAAATCGGCATAGGCCATGTTGAGCGCGTAGGTGACGTGGCAGCCTTCGATCCGCGCTCGAAGCGCCGGATCGATCCGCTGATAGAGCTGGGCCCCGTCGAGAAAGCCGGTCAGCCCGCCGGCCGTCACTCGCCGTCCGCACCTCAGCACGCGCGCCGTGCTGGGCTCCGCGTTATAGGGCTGGTCGAAATGCCAGGGCATCCACCCGGCCAGCCGCTCTCCGGCGATTTCCACGATCGTGCAATCTTCAGGGTTGGTCACCAGCTTCGCGACCGCCTGCGCCCCGGATTCGCCGGGCGCATAGTCCTTGAGCCGGCCGAACACCTCGCCGACCCGCAGCTGCATCGCATCGCTCGGCTCGACATTGGTGAGGATGACAAGGCCGCTTTCCGCCAGAGCGTCGCGCAGGCGCTGACGCACCGCCGGGTCCTGAAGCCGGGTCGACGAGACTCCGTCGAGGCGAACCCCGAAATCGAAGTTGCCAATCGGGGCCGCGGTCAGCGCCATTGCACCTTGTTCGTCGGCGGCGCGCCATCGCCCGGCCGCCGGACATAATAGAAGACCGCCAGCGAGCAGCGGTACAGTCCGGACGGGCAAAGATTGGGCCGTGGATGACCATGGAAGGTGGTGCGATCGGACCTGAACAAAACCAGCCGGTTGAACAGGGGCGCGATCGACGAGACCCGCTCCGTGCCGTCGGCATTCCAAAGCTCCAGCTCGCCGCCATAGTCGGGCGCCCAGTCCGGATTGATGTAGAGGAGCAGGTTGATCGCCTGGTCGAAGCCGACCGGATCCGGATGCCGCGACCGGTCGGCGTGAACCCGGAGCGAGGCACCGCGGCCGGAGCATTGCAGGCCGCCGCCCCACAATGTCGGGTCGGTTACCAGCTCTTCCGTGTCGGTGACCGCGCAGATGTCGCGGACCATCTCGTCACCGTTGAGCTGCAGCAGAAGCGAGGCGATCGACGGCGGCAGAGCGGCGGTGTCGGCGATGCCGCGCTTGGAATCTTCCGGCCGGCATGTTTCGCTGCCGCCCGATCCCCAATGCGTCCATGCCGGATCGGCCGGCGGCGGAATGTCGCCATAGGCCTGGCGCAAGGTTCGGAGGTCGAAAAAATCGTCGACGACAAGATGGGGATAAGGTTTCGCCGCAAGAAACTCGGCCCGCAAAGTGTCGAGCTCGGCGGGCCATCGCCACTGCCGCTCATCGGCGGCGCAGTCTTCGGGGAGGGCAACCGCGCGCATCTCCGGGCTTTCAGTCATCCCCACGCAAACATGGCCCAAAGCATGGACGACAGGCTGCTGATTGGCAACAGCTTTCTCGTTGGAAAGCAAAGGCTGTCAGGTGAGTTGAAACGAAAGTGAACTCGCGCCCCAGGCAACATTAAACCGCTCGCTTCGATCAATCTTGCGCGGCGTTGACGGCCTCGGCCGGCGTGATTAGGGCTTGGGATGCGTTGGGGAGAGTAGATGCGGCTCGCGGACTGTGGATCGGACGACTCGCTGGTCCGACCCTTGGAATGACCGGAGATTTCGTGCTCGCGGTGCGGGCGTCGCCGGATTGGGCCGGGCTCGCTGAGGATCATGCGGCGGGCAAGACGATCGAACCGTCGCGCTTCATGCCCGCCAAGCACAAGCGCTTTCCGCTGGACATTCCGGACCATATCGCGCGCTGGAACAGGCTGTCCGGAGTCTCCTTCTGGGCGTGCCGCGAACGTATCCGGGCGATTGCCGCGGGCAATTTGGCCAGCGTCGCGGACGTGACGATGACTCGGGCCGACGACGTTCCCGCCTTGCTCGAGCGCACGGGTGCAGCGCCGGCACTGCTGTTCTTCCATGACGACGACGACTGGTTCCATCCCGAAATGGTTCGGATCCTGCGCGAGTCCGATCTCGATTTAGCGGCGATCGACGTGGTCGTGACGCCCTTTTTCCGCCTGGCGAAGAGCCTTGTCACCTTCACACAGGGAGCGCGCGAGGTCCCGGGCGGCCTGGGCGAATACGAAGCGTTTCGCTATCGCTATTGCACGAACAATTACGGGCTGACCGGCAGCGCCTTGCGAACCGGGCCCGCGGATCTCGTCGAGCATATCGACGCATCCGCGGCCGGGGACGAGAAAGGCTTCGTGGACGTCCATCTGGATGTCGTCATCAGCGCGACCAACAAATCGCCTTGTTCCGCGGCCTGGGTTCGCGAATTGCCCGACACGCCCGCCGCCTTTCGCGAACATGTCCGCACCTATGTCGAAGTGGTGAGCGAGGCCTGCGACTCGTCTCCCCATGAGTGGGTCAACGCTCCGCTTCGCGAAACCCGCGACCTGTTCCTGGAGGTGTTGGATTAGCAATCCGCCCAGCCTGGCGGCGGGCGGCGACCCCGTCCGGAGCGCGCCGCCGAGGGTCCCGTCACCCGCGGCGCCGCCCCTGGATCAGGCGCTTGCGCTCGCCCGCTCGAAGGGGGCGGACGAGGCCGATCTGCGCATTGCCGCCGAGCATTATCAGCGCCTGTTCGTCCCGGACGAAGCGGTGCTGACCGCGGGCGCGCGGGCGGATTATTTCGAGCCGGATGGAAAAACCGCGGCGCCCGCTATCGCCGAGCGCGTGAGGCTGGCCCTCATCGACGGGACGCCTCTGTATCTGGTCAGGGTCGGGAATGGCGAAGGCAATGCCGTCTCGATGCTGGAACAGCCGGTCGAGGAGGCCGTGTTCCAAGGGTTCGATTTCGAGTTCGTGAGCCAGAATGGCGCGCCGATCGATGTCGGCGAGGCCGTCGCCTTGTCGCGCCTGGTCGTCGACGCCATCAAGGACGCCGACATCCAGGGCTACCGGATCGGCCATTTCGACGAGGACGCGCTGATCCGCGGCTGTCTCTCCAAAGCCGAATTGTCGCCCGTATTCGGTTTGATCCACGCCCGTGCGCTGTTCGCCGCCCAGCTCGGCCAGGCGGCGACGAACGGAACCTGGTTTACCAGTGCCTGGATCCATCTGGACCTCATCGACCATCTCGATTCGCTTCTGGAGTGCGCCCCCAGGGTCTTCGTCGTCACCGGGCGCCCTGAGCTTGAAGGCAAGTTCCTGGACCGGCTGGGGCCGCGGCTCGGCGGGTTCATGAGCGTTCCCGTCCAGGGTTACGTTCCCCGATCGCGCACGGATTCCCACTTCGGCCTGTTCGAGAGCTTTCTCGCCCGGCTTCAACAGGAAGATCTGGCGGGAGCGCTCGTCCTGGTCGGGGCGGGATTGTTCGGGAAAGTCTATTGCCAGGCCGCGAAGCGGAAGGGAGCGATCGCAATCGACATGGGCAGCGCGTTCGATTTGCTGGCGGGCGTCGCCACTCGGCCGGTCCATCGCCCGATCCCGCTGGCCAATGTGCGTTGGTAAGTGTCAAGCAGGGCGGGTCGGGACTTGAGCCATCGCCCGCCAGGTTCACCGGAAAGGAAAAGGTCTGTGGTGCAGCTCCAGGTTGTCGAGTGGAATGCATGGGAGCGGTTCATGATCACCCACATCCTACCCGACGCCCAATGCATAACGGCGACTCCGGGCGCGCCGCTGAGCGCTCTGACGATGCCTTCGGCGCCCGCGCTCATCCACGTCAACCTGAGCCGGCCCCGGACCGTTTTCCCCGATTATTCCGACTGGCTGAGGGCGCATGAGGAAGCCGGGCGCCCGGTGCTGAACGGCTATTGCCGGAGCATCGACAAATGGGCGGTCCAGGAGGCCTGCGCGGCCGCCGGCCTGCCTCAGGTGCGCGCCCGGCGGGACGGCGATCCGGACGAGCTTGTGATCATCAAGTCGCGCGCCAACCATTGCGGCCTGTACGAGCAGACGCTGCCTGAAGAGATGACCGGCGACATGACGGCGCCCCCTTGGCCCTATCCGGAACGGATCCACAAATTGCGCCGCCGGGAGGTGCCCGAGCCTCTCTGGACCGACCGCCGGATCGCGATCGAGCGTTTCGTGTCGAACGCGAGCGGCCGTTACCAGCGCGCCTATGTCGCGGGCGACTATGCCGCGGTCGTCACGGCCTTCTCGCCCGATCTGGTCAAGCAGATCAACCAGCGGCACGTGACCGAGATGATCAGCGACGACGCCGCCGCGTCTCGCCCGGCGGATAACCGCGACCCGCTATCGGTTACCTTCCGCCTGGCGCGCGCCATGCAAGCCGATTTCGCCGCTCTCGACCTTGCTCTGGACGAGGACGGGGCGCCCCATCCGATCGACCTCAACACGACGCCTTCCTGGGGCGAAGAAACGGATCTCAATCCGCGCCTGATCGGCGAGATGCGGGAGGCCTTCGAACCGCTCCTGAGGGCGGGATCGCCGCACGGCCGAACGGCGAGCGGAGCGGCCGGGGCCGGGCAAGCCGGCCGTTTCGGCGTCGCCACTGCGTGACTCGCGACGGGCGAGCGGCGGTGCGCTTGTCGCCGATCGGCCCCGATGGCCAGGCGCGGCTGGCTGCCGCGCCGGATATCGGGATCGAGCCGCCCATGCTCGGCCTGCTATCCCCTGAGACGACTCCGCTTCTTCCCGCCGCGCTCGATCTGCACCGGCGTGCCCCTTCCGCGAATGTGCTGACGCTGCTGGTGCCGCCGGCCGCACCGCCGGACATCAGCATGCGAAAGGACGGACCGGTGGTCGCCTTCATCGCGTCCGGGCCCTGGACCGTGGGCATGACGGCCTGGGAGGAGGCGCTCCCGGCCGAGCTTTGCTATCGGGCTGTCGCCTGCGTGCTGAGTGCAGCCCATGAGCCGATCGAGCTGAACATCGTCCATCGGCCCGTCGCCGCCCGAATCGCCCCGACCGGCCGCGGCATAAGCGTCGAGGCGATCGTTCCGCACCGCGGCAGCGACGACCATCTGCGAGTCGCGCTGGCCGGCCTCGCGCGCCAGACCCTGCGATGCCGAACGATCCTGTGCTTCGACCAGCCGCCCGACCCGGACCTCTGCCAAGCCCTGGCACGGGAGGAGGGGCTCGACCTGTTCGAGGTCACGCCGAATCCGGCGGGCCCTTACGTTGCGCGACAGCATTTCACCAACCTATCCACCGCCCACTTCCTGGCCTTTCAGGATTCCGACGATTTCTCGCTGCCCTCGCGGGTCGAGGAGCTGGTCGCCGGCGCGGAAAGCCAGGGCGCCGACCTGGCCGGCTGCCATGAGCTGCAGTGCAACGAGCTGACCCGTACTGTCGAGGCGATCCGCTATCCCCTGGACGTCAACGAGGCGCTGCGCTCCGCATCCGGCGCCGCCCAATTGTTTCCAACGACGGTCGCGCGCGTCGACACGCTCCGCCGGATCGGCGGCTTTTCGACAATCCGCACGTTCGGCGCCGACAAGCAATTCCACCTGCGCGCCTATTGGAATGCGCGGATGATCAATCTCGATTCCTTCCTTTACGTCCGCAGAATCCGCGAGAATTCGCTCACGACGTCCCCCGAAACCGGAATGCAGTCGGCGGTCCGGCAGGAGATCACGCGCGCGTGGAAACAGGCGTTCCAGGACGTGAAGGACGGTCTCGTGACGCTCGCCGAATCGGCATTGCGAATCGAGCATGGCCGAACCGACTATCTGATCCGCGACCTTCGCACCGGCGAGGCGCGGCCGGCGATGCTTCGGATGGGCGGCGGCGACCCCGATAACAGGCCGATCGCCGAGCGCTGAACCCCGGCCGGTCGCTTTCGCGGACATGCCCGCTCCGAGGCGCCGGAGACTTTGAGTTGACGCCGCCGTTCCCGCTTCTAGGGCGAGACCATGGCCGCGGACCTCTCCATCTTCTCCGATTTCGCTCATATCCTCGCCGCCGCGGCGCGGCGGGAGACCTTGGCGGGCTGCCGGGACGGGGTGGGGAACGTGGAGAACAAGCTCTCCGAGGGTTTCGATCCGGTGACCGAGAGCGACCGGAATTCGGAACGGGCGATGCGCCGGCTGATCGAGACCCGGTTTCCGGACCACGGCATCTTCGGAGAAGAGCTTCCGGACCGGCCGGCGGCGGGGCGATGGTCCTGGTCGCTCGATCCGATCGACGGAACGCGCGCTTATATCTGCGGCCTTCCGAGCTGGACGACCCTGATCGCCCTGCTCGACGAGGGCGAGCCGGTGCTCGGAGCGATCGACGTTCCCAGGCTCGACGAGCTCTATCTGGGTCATGAAGGTGGCGCGTGGATGTTCGCCGGAGTCGGGGAGAGGCGGCCGCTGGCCACCAGCGCTTGCCGGAACGTCGCGGAGGCCCGGCTGTCGACGACCGATCCCTATCTCTTCGAAGGCGCCGAAGCGGTTGGGTTCGAGCGGCTTCGGCGCTCGACCCGCCTCACCCGCTACGGGCTCGACGGCTACGCCTATGCCCTCGTCGCCGCCGGGAGCCTCGACATCGTCGCGGAATCGGGTTTGAAGCCGCACGATTATCATGCGCTGGTGCCGCTCGTCCGGGCCGCCGGCGGCGCGGTTTCGAACTGGAGCGGAGGGACGGACCTCGCGGCGGGACAGGTAGTCGCCGCCGCGAACGAGGCGCTGCTCGAGCAGGCGTGCCGGCTGCTGGCCGGCTAGCCCTGGTGCCGGCCGCGAAGTGTGGCGGCGACCTCTTCCCAGCCGAAGCCGCGAGCCTCCATCAGAACCGTCACGTGATAGAGCAGGTCGGCCGCCTCCTCGATGCAGCCCTGGCGGTCGCGGCCGACGGCGGCCAAAGCGAGCTCGACGCCTTCCTCGCCGACCTTTTGAGCGATCTTCGCGGTGCCCTCCGCGAGGAGTCGGGCGGTATAGCTTTCGGCCGGGTCGCTGGCCGACCGCGCGGCGACGATCCGGCTGAGCGTGCCGAGGAAGCCGGCGCCGTCGGCGGTGCCCCCGAAGCAGCTCGCGGTGCCGAGGTGGCAGGTGGGACCTACAGGCTCGGCCTTGACGAGAAGAGCGTCGTCGTCGCAGTCGGCGAGCACCTCGCGGACCTTGAGCGTGTTGCCGCTGGTTTCGCCTTTCTCCCAGAGCCGGCCCTTCGAGCGGCTGTGGAAGACGGCTCGGCCCCTCTCGAGCGTCGCCGCCAGCGCTTCGCGGCTCATATAGCCGAGCATCAGCACCTGGCCGGTGGCCGCATCCTGGACCGAAGCGGGGAGGAGCCCTCCCATCTTCTCCCAGGCCAAAGCGTCGACATCGGCCGGGCTCAGCGGCGCATTTCGATCCCGCATGATTCGAGATACTCCTTCAGCTCGGCTATCGGGATGATGCGGTCGTGGAACACGGTGGCGGCGAGCGCTCCGCTCGCTCCGGCGGCGAAGGCCTCGCGGAAATGCTCCGGAGCGCCCGCTCCGCCCGAGGCGATGACCGGGACGGTCACCGCCTCGACGACGGCGGCGGTGTGGGGGAGGTCGTAGCCGGTCCGGACGCCGTCGCGGCGCATGCAGTTGAGTACGATCTCGCCCGCCCCCCGCTCGGTCGCCTCGCGCACCCATTCCAGCGTTCGGCGGCCGGAGTCGCGAGTGGCTTCGACGGAGCCGGTGTATTTCTTGACCCGATAGTCGCCGTCCGCCTCGAAGCTGTCGACTCCGAGGACGACGCACTGGCTGCCGAAGTCGCGGGCGAGCTCCCCGATCAGCGCCGGCCGTTCGAGGGCGGGGGAGTTGATGGAGACCTTGTCGGCGCCGGCCTCGAGGCAGGCCGCGGCCTGGTCGCGGGTCCGGACGCCGCCGGCCACGGCGAAGGGTATGTCGATGACCCGGGCGATCCGCCTGACCCACTCGGCATCCAGGCTGCGGCCCTCGGCGCTCGCGCCTATGTCGTAGAAGACCAGCTCGTCGGCGCCCTCCTCGCGGTAGCGCATCGCATGCTCGACGATGTCGCCGACGTCGCGATGATCGCGGAACTGGACGCCTTTGACGACCCGGCCGTCCTTCACGTCGAGGCAGGGGATGATCCTACGCGCAGGCATGAAGGGCCTCCGCTAGGCCGATGCGGCCTTCCCACAACGCCTTGCCGACGATCGCGCCATCGGTCTGGAGGCGGCGAAGATCCTCCAGCGACGAGATCCCGCCCGAGGCCTGGACGGCCAGATGGGGGAGCCGCTCTCCCGCTTCCTCGAGCAAGGCGAAGTTCGGGCCGGCGAGCATGCCGTCGCGGCCGATGTCGGTGAGGAGCAAATGGCGCGCCTGCGGGTAGAGCGCGGCGATGTCCCAGAGGCTGCGGCCGGAATCCTCGGTCCAGCCGGCGGTGGCGACGAGCGGCACGCCGCCGATGAGGCGGACGTCGAGCGAGAGGGTGATCCGGTCGCTTCCGAACTCCTCGAAGAAGCCGTGGACGAGGTCCGGCCGGTCGACCGCAAGGCTTCCCACGACGATTCGGCGGACGCCCGAGTCGAGCATCTCGGCGATCTGGTCTCGAGTGCGAAAACCTCCCGCAACCTGCAGGCCGATCGGCACCTCCCGGGCGATGCCGGCGATCAGCCCGTGCTGCACCGGCGCGCGGGCGCGGGCGCCATCGAGGTCGACGACATGCGCCCATTGGGCTCCGGCCTCGGCGAAGCGGGCGAGGGCTTCGGCCGGATCGGCGGAATAGGCGGTCGAATCCTCGAACCGCCCCTGCGCGAGGCGGACGACCCTGCCGCCCATCAGGTCCATGGCGGGATAGAGGATCATCGGCCGAGCCAGCGGCGCAGGAAGCGCGCGCCCGCCTCGCCCGAGCGCTCCGGGTGGAATTGCGCGCCCAGCCAATTGGCGCTCCGCACCGCCGCCGGGACCTTGCGCCCATGGTCCGCGCTCGCCACCGTCTCCGGCACCGGATCGCAGGCGAAGCTGTGGGCGAAATAGACATAGTCGCCGGTGCGCAGGCCGATGCTCTCATCGCCGACCCGGAGGCGGCTCCAGCCCATGTGCGGGACGGGCCGGCCCGGCGCCGGCTCGAGCTTGCGGACCCGGCCGGCGATGATGCCGAGGCAGGAAGTATCCTCCTCCTCGCTCGCTTCGAACAGGAGCTGCATGCCCAGGCAGATGCCGAGCGCCGGCTGGCGCAGCGCCCGGAGCGGAGCGACGAGGCCGAGCGCCTCGATCTGCTCCATCGCATAGCCAGCGGCGCCGACCCCCGGCAGGACCACCTTGTCCGCCGAGGCGATCTCCTCCGGCAGGGCGGTGACGAGAGGATCGATCCCGAATCGCTCGAACGCGATCCCTACCGAACCGATATTGCCGCAGCCGATGTCGACGATGACGAGCTTCACAGCATTCCCTTGGTGCTCGGCAGCGCATCGCCGTCGCGCGCCAGCGCCTGGCGGAGCGCCCGGCCGAAAGCCTTGAAGCAGGCCTCGGTCTTGTGATGGTCGTTCTCGCCTTCCACCCGGACGTGGATGGCCGCGCCGAGGCTGTCGGCCAGGCTTCGGAAGACGTGCCGGGTCATCTCGGTCGGATAGGCGCCGATATGGCTCGCCTCGAAGCTCCCGTCGAACCGGCTGTAGGGCCGGCCGGAAAGGTCGATGAGGACATGCGCCTGGGTCTCGTCCATCGGCAGCGAGAAGCCGAAGCGGCCGATGCCGCGGCGGTCGCCCAGCGCCCGCGACAAGGCGGTGCCGAAGGCGATGGCGCAATCCTCGACGCTGTGATGGCCGTCTATCTCGAGATCGCCGTCGCAGGAGAGGATGAGGGAGAAGCCGCCATGCGCGGCGACCTGGTCGAGCATGTGGTCGTAGAAGGGGAGGCCGGTCTCGATCCGGCGCGGCGAGGCGCGGTCGAGATCGACGGCGACGGCGATCCTTGTCTCCCTGGTATCGCGAACCAGCTCGGCGCGCCGGCCGGGGGCCGTCCCGGGCGCCACTTCGAAGGCGGCGAGGGCGGCCTCGTTCTCGGCTTCCGTGCCGATGGTGAGGCGAACGCCGCCGGGCGCGGCATTGGGCCGGAAGCGGATTCGGATGCCGAGGCCGCCGAGCTTCTTCGCCAGCCCGTCCGGATCCTCGACCTCGAGGAACAGGAAGTTGCCGCCGCCCGAGCGCACCTGCCGGACGAGCGGCGAAGCTGCCAACAGCCCCGCGAGCCGCTCCCGCTCCGCCTTGATTCGGGCGATCCTTTCCGCGTGGACGGCCCGGCGCGACGGCGCGAGGGTCGCCATCGCGGCTTCGACCGAGAGGCTCGGCAGCGGGTAGGGCGGAAGCGCCCGCGCTGCGATGGCGAGAAGCTCCGAATCGCCGACGAGGGCGCCGACTCGCGCCCCGGCCAGGCCGAACGCCTTCGAAAGGGTCTTGAGAATCACGAGGTTGGGACGTCGGGCCGCCTCTTCGGCGAGGCTCGGCGTCTCCGAGAATTCGAGATACGCCTCGTCGAGCACGACGATCGAATCCGGAAGCGCGTCTACCGCTCGAAGCACGTCCGCCGAGTCGATGGGATTGCCCGTGGGATTGTTGGGCGAGCAGAGGAAGACGAGCTTCAGGGACCGCTCGTCCTTCACCGCGTCGAGAAGCCGTTCCAGCCGGAAATCGAAATTCTCGTCGAGCCGCGCCTCGATCACCCGGGCACCCTGCAGGTGCGCGAAATGCGCGTAAGCTGAGAAGGTGGGGAGGCAGATCGCCACCGAATCCTCCCCCGGCCGGCAGAAGGCGCGGACGAGGATGTCGATGGCATCGTCGCCGCCTCGGGTGACGATGAGATTCTCCGGCGCAACGCCGTAGAGCGCGGCCATCGCCTGTCTCAGCCGGGCGGGCTGAGGCTCCGGGTAGCGGTTGAGCCCCGCCGCGAGCGGTCCGTCGTGCAGGGGCGGGTAGGGGTTTTCGTTGGCGTCGAGCTTGATCGCGTCGCTGCCGAACAGGGCGTTCGCATTGGCCGCGATGTCGAAATCGGGGAGAGCGAGAATTTCGGGCCGGGCGAGGCGGCTTGCCAGAGAGCTCATGGCAGCACCGCCTCGAGCCTGGCGTCGGCGGCTCGGGCGTGGGCTTCGAGCCCCTCCAGACGGGCGAGCGCCGCGGCCGGGCCGGCGATGAGCCGGGCGGTCTCCGACGTGACGGTCTGCACGCTGATCGCCTTCAGGAAGGTGTAGACCGACACGCCGCTCCAGGCCCGGGCCGCGCCGTCGGTGGGGAGGACGTGGCTGGATCCGGCCAGATAGTCGCCGAACGTCTCGGCCGCGCTGCCGCCGGCGAAGACGGCGCCGGCGTTGCTCACCAAAGCGATCAGCGGCTCCGGATCGGCAACGGCAAGGGAGAGGTGCTCGGGAGCGTAGAGGTTGGCGATTCCGACCGCCTCGGCCAGGTCGGCGCACAGGATGATCCGAGCTTCGGCGAGCGAAGCCCGGGCGATGTCGCCGCGCGGCAGAAGGGCGAGCTGCGCCGCCACCTCGGCCTGCACCGCTTGCGCGAGGTCGGCGGCGGGGGTCACGAGCAGAACCTGTGCCGAAGCATCATGCTCGGCCTGGCTGAGCAGGTCGGCGGCCACCGTGGCCGGGGCGGCACCGGAATCGGCCACGACCAGAAGCTCGCTCGGCCCGGCCGGCATGTCGATCGCGGGACCGCCCGGCAGAGAGGCGACGAGGGTCTTGGCCTCGGCCACCCAGGCGTTGCCGGGGCCGCATATCTTGTCGACTCGACCTATGTCGCCGGCCCCGAAGGCAAGGGCCGCGATCGCCTGCGCGCCCCCGGCGGTCCACACCGAGTCGATCCCGCAAAGCCGGGCCGCCAGCGCGATCACCGGATCGAGACCGCCCTCCGGCCGCGGTGGGGTGACGACCGTCACTTCGCGAACGCCCGCCGCCGATGCCGGCAGAGCGAGCATGAGCAGGGTCGAGAAAAGCGGGGTCCTGCCGCCCGGTATGTAAAGCCCGACTCGGTCGATCGGTCGCCAGATCTTGCGAACCGTGAGGCCGGGCATCGTCTCGACCCGGTGCTCGGCCGGAAGGCTGCCCTGGTGGAAAGTCCGGATGTTGGCGGCGGCGAGCTCGATCGCCTCGATCTGCTCCGGCGCAAGGTTCCGCCGAGCCTCGGCGGCCACGGGCGCGACCGGCACGAGCCGCGGCAGCTCTCCGTCGAGCCGGAGGGCTTGGGCGGCAAGCCCGGCCCAGCCGCGGCTTCGCACATCCTCGACGATCGCGCGCACCGCCGCCTGCAAGGCGGGGTCGCTTCGCTGCGCCGGCCGAGCCAGCGCCTCTCGCCGGCCGGCGGCGTCGAGGCGGCTCCAATCGAGCGTCCTCACAACATCATCTTTTCGATGGGAAGGACCAGGATCGCCGAGGCTCCGGCGGCCTTCAGCTTCTGAAGAGTCTCCCAGAAGACCGATTCCTGGCAGACGGCGTGGACCGCGAAATGGCCCGCGCGCCCGTGAAGCGGCAGGATGGTCGGAGCCTCGGCGCCGGGGAGGAGGGCGGTGATCTGCTTCAGCGACTCCCCGGGGGCGTTGAGCATGATATATTTGGACTCCTTGGTCGCCAGCACGCCTCCGATCCGGCTGAGGAGCCTCTCGCCCTGCTCGCTCTTCGCTTCCGAAACCGGCTTTTTCGTCCGGATGAGCACCGCCTCGCTGTCGAACACGGTCTCCACGGCGCGAAGGCCGTTCGCTTCCAGGGTGGCGCCGGTGGAGACGAGGTCGCAGATGAACGGCGCGATCTGCAGCCGCGGCGCCAGCTCGACGGCGCCGTTCATCTTCACGACCGTCGCGGCGACGTCGTTCTGGTCGAGGAAACGCTGGAGGATGCGCGGATAGGTGGTGGCGATTCGCTCGCCCTGCAGCGAGGCGGGACCGGCATAAGCGACCGATTCGGGCGCGGCCAGCTTCAGCGTGCAGCGGCCGAAGCCCAGCGGCGCGACCACCTCCACGCGCGGTACGGCCTCGCCGAGCTCGAATTCCTGGAGGACGTTCTCGCCGACGATCCCGAACTCGCAGACCCCGTCGCCGACGAAGGTCGGGATGTCGTCGTCCCTGACGAGCATCAGGTCCGCCGGAAAATTCTCCACCCGCGCGGTGAGCGAATTGCGGCCGTTCTGGATTCGAAGGCCCGAATCCCTGAGGAGGCCCATGCTGTAGTCGGAAAGCCGGCCGGATTTCTGGATGGCGATGTGCAGGCGGGTATCATCGATCAGCATCGCGGCCTCCGATCGCGTCGATCGCCCGCCGGTATCCACCGTTGCGCTCCTCGCGCAGGAAGCGCGCGACTCGGACGACGGTGGTCGTGCTTACGCCGGTGGCGTCATGTATCTCCCGGTAGGAGAGGCCGGTGCCGTCGAGCAGGCGGGCGACATGCCAGCGCTCGGCAAGCGTCCGGATCTCGGCCGGGGTGCACAGGTCGATGAGGAGGCGGCCCATTTCGGCTTCGTCCCGCGGAGTCAGCAACAAGGCGCACAAATCCGCGGCGAGGGCATCGGGATCGCGCGTCGGCGCTATCGCCTGGGGCTTGGCAGCAGCCATGTTGTTGTTCCATCGTGTTAACATAGTGTAACGCTACTAACGGCGTCTATTCGCCGGGGCAACGCCTTTTTTCGCGGCTCGCAATTGATCTTGCAGGCGATTTTGCGGCAGGGGGCGCCGTGCTAAGCCGCAGGCTCGGCCCGGCGCGGCTGCAGATCAGGGTGATTGCAATGGAGGGGCTGTTCGCCTCGATCGATCACAGCCCCATCGCCTCGGTGGTCACCGATGCCAGGTTGCCCGACAATCCGATCATGGCGGTGAACCGCGCCTTCTGCGCACTGACGGGCTATGGCCGGGACGAGATTGTCGGCCGCAATTGCCGGTTCCTGGCCGGGGCGGACACGGAGGCCTCCGCCCAGGCGATTCTTCGCCTCGCCGTCGCCGAAGGCCGGCCGGCGCTCGTCGAGCTCACCAATTATCGCAAGGACGGAAGCGCCTTCCTGAATGCGGTGATGGTCGCTCCGATCATCGGCGAGGCCGGCGAGCTGGCCTATTTCCTCGGATCGCAGATGGATGTCGGCGCCGGCTCCGGGCTTTCCGCCCCGCGCCGGCAGCGGGCGGAGGCGCTGGTGCGCGCGCTCACGCCGCGCCAGCTTCAGGTGCTGGAGCATATGATCGCGGGTTACCGGAACAAGCAGATCGCCGGCTTCCTGGCCATCGACGAGAAGACGGTGAAGATGCATCGGGCCAGCCTGCTGACGAGGCTAAGCGTCGGCAGCTCGGCGGAAGCGATCCGGATCGGGGTGGAGGCGGGCCTCGAGCTTAAGGTCGGTACCTAGATCGTATCGACATTCAGTCGAACGCCGGGCCCTATTAATTCCTCCCCCGGCTTTCCGGGGGAGGGGGACCGCGCGAAGCGCGGTGGAGGGGTTCTTTCGGATTTAGAAGGGCCCCTCCACCATGCTTCGCATGGTCCCCCTCCCCTGCAAATGCAGGGGAGGATTTAAGCAAGCCGGACAAGGCTGACGTGGGTACGACCTAATGATCCCGGCTGATCGCGAAGCGGGCGATCGCCGCGAGTAGATCGGCGTCCGGCCCGAAGCCCTGGAGATGCTCGGTCGCCTGGTCGACCAGGATACGCGCCTGGCGCCGGGCTCGCGCCACGCCGAGCATGGTGACGAAGGTGACCTTGCCCTGATCGTCGTCCTTGCGCAGCCTCTTGCCGACCCGGGTTTCGTCGCCGTCATGGTCGAGCAAATCGTCGGCGATCTGGAAGGCGAGCCCCAGGCAATGGGTGTAGCCGCGCAGGCTCGTGCGCGACTCGGCGGACGCTTGGCCCATGATCGCACCGGCTTCGACGCACCAGCCGATCAGCGCCCCCGTCTTGAGGCGCTGGAGGCGGGTGATGGCGTCGAGGTCGAGCGCTTCGGCCGGGAACAGGTCGAGCATCTGCCCGCCCGCCATTCCGGCGCCGCCGGCGGCGCGGGCGAGCTCGAAGACCAGCTCGGCGCGGATATCGCCGGATACGGGCATCGCCGGATCGCCCAATATCTCGAAGGCGAGCGCGAGCAGGGCGTCGCCGGCGAGCACCGCCGAGGCCTCGTCGAAGGCGCGGTGGACGGTCGGCTTGCCCCGGCGCAAATCGTCGTCGTCCATGCAGGGAAGATCGTCATGGATGAGCGAATGGACGTGGACGCATTCGACCGCGAGGCCGGCCCGGATCGCGCTCTCCCGAGGCACCGCGAAGAGGTCCGAAGCGGCGATGGTGAGAAGCGGGCGAAGCCTCTTGCCGCCGCCGACGGCCGCGTAGCGCATCGCCTGGTAGAGCCGGCGGCGGGGATCGGGCGGGTCGGCCAGGATCGCCTCGAACAGGGCGTCGATGTCGGCCGCGGCCCGGCGCATCGACGGACCGAGGCCGATCTCGGCCCGGACGGTGTCGATCATCGTCATCCGATCGCCACCCGCTTGAACTCGGTATTTTCCTCCATGGCGCTGACTTCCTCGATTCGCAGCCGGTAGGTTGCCCGCAATGCCTCCAGGATCTCGGCGACGACGCTCTCCGGAGTCGAAGCCGCGGCGGTGATTCCGAGCGCTCCGCTGCGCGGCAGCCTGGACCAGTCGAGCTCCTCCGGGCCGGCGACCCGCTGGACCGAGCGGCAGCCGGCCGAGCGGGCGACCTCGGCAAGCCGGCAGGCGTTGGACGAGAAGCTTTCGCCCGCGACGATCATTGCGTCGGCGCGCGCCGCGATCGCCCTGACCGCCGCCTGCCGGTTGGTGGTCGCATAGCAGATGTCGCCGGCGGCAGGCCGGGCAATGTCCCAGAAGCGCGAGTGGAGCGCCGCGGTCACCTCGGCGGCCTCGTCGACCGAAAAAGTGGTCTGGACGGCGAGGGCGAGCCGGGCGTCCGACGGAAAGGGCAGGGCATCGACCCCGGCGGCGGCGCGGACCACCGAAACGGCTCCCGCCGGGGCATGGCCGAGGGTGCCCTCGATCTCCGGATGCCCCTCATGCCCGACGAGGACGATGTGGCGGCCGTTCCGGTGATGCCTCTCCACCTCCCGATGCACCTTGGCGACGAGGGGGCAGACGGCGTCGTAGACGACCAGGCCGCGGCGAGTCGCTTCCTCGGCCACCGGGAGCGACTCCGTGGGCGGAAAGGATCACGACGGAGCCCTCCGGAACCGCCTCCAGCGACTCGACGAAGACGGCGCCTTCCGCTTCCAGCGCCCTCACCACACGCAGATTGTGGACGATCGGCCGGCGCACATAGACCGGCGCGCCGTGGACTCGAAGCGCGTCCCGGACCGCCTGGATCGCGCGCCTGACTCCCGCGCAGAATCCGCGTGGCGCGGCGAGCAATATGTCCAGGGGCGGAAGGCCTTCACGGGCGTCGGGGTCGATCATCGCATCCTTGCTCGTCGCCCCCGCGGCAAAGCCTAGGGGGGCGGGCAAGGCGAATCCACATGGACTAAAGCAGGTATTGCATGCGGACGGTTTCGCGAGTGAAGCCCGCCCTCAGATCGATGCGTACCTGCCGAAACTTCGGCGCCCCGAAGCGCACCACCGGATTTCTCGAAAAGCCGAACCCCTCCCGCGGGATGCCGATCAGCATGTCCAGCTTCCGATTGCGGTTCTCGTCGTGAAAGAACGCAAGGGCATAGCCGCCGGGCGCGAGGCCGGCGATCCGGATCGGGCCGGTGGTCGCGGGCGCGCTTCGAGTCACCGCCCTGGGATCGCTCTTGCAGTCGGGGAAATGGGCCGGCTCGCGGGTCAGGCAGAGGTGGAGCACACCCTTCCGGTTGCGAAGCTTCTCGATCGAAATCTCGATGTCGGCCGTCGGGGCCTGGGCCGCGACGAGGACGAGGAGGAGCGGCGCGAGGAGCAGGCGTCTGGGCATAGCGCGCCGCGCTACCCGGACGGCGGCGAGGCGGCCATATGGCCTTTAGGCTGGGGTCGGCGATGACGGCGTCGAACCCGAAGCTGATCATCGCCGGCGGCGGCCTCGCCGGCGGCCTCGCCGCGCTCGCTCTCGCCGAGCGGCGACCGGACGTCGACTTCCTCATCGTCGAGGAGGGAGAGCGGTTCGGCGGCAACCACGTCTGGTCCTTCTTCGACTCCGACGTGGCGGATTGCGATCACGGGCTGATCGAGCCGCTGGTCGCGCGCCGCTGGCGCGATCACGAGGTGCGCTTCCCCAATCGCAACCGGACGCTGGGCTTCGGCTACAGCAGCGTAAGGTCGGCCGATCTCGATGCGCGCATGCGTAAGGCCCTGGCCCCGAGCCGATACCGGCTCGGCAGCCGGGTCGCCGAGCTCGGGCCCAATCACGTCACGCTCGCGACCGGCGAGCGACTGGCCGCATCGGCCGTGATCGACGCCCGGGGCGCCGGGCCGCTGCCCAGGCTCGATCTGGCCTGGCAGAAATTCGTCGGCCTGACCTGCCGCTTCGAGGACGATCACGGCATCGCCCGGCCGGTGATCATGGATGCCTGCGTCGATCAGGATGACGGCTACCGCTTCGTCTACAGCCTGCCCTTCAGCGCCACTCAAATGCTGGTCGAAGATACTTATTACTCGACCTCGCCGATCCTCGATGTGCCGCTCGTGCGTTGCCGGGTCGGAAGCCATTTGCTTCGCCGCGGCCTCGAGCCCGCCGAGATCCTCTCGCAGGAGGCCGGGGTTCTGCCGATCCTTCTCGGCGGCCGGCTGGAAGATTTGTGGAGCGCCTCGGACCCGCCGGTCGCCCGGCTCGGCCTGCGCGGCGGCTTCTTCCATCCCACGACCGGCTATTCCCTTCCCGACGCCGTCCGAAACGCCGTTCTGCTCACCGAGCAGGCCGAATTCACGAGCGATGCCCTGCACGCCGTCTTCCGCCGGCGCGCCGAGGCTCTCTGGCAGCAGCGCCGTTTCTACCAGCGGCTCAACCGGATGCTGTTCCGGGCCGCGGAGCCGAAACGGCGCTACCGGGTGCTCGAGCATTTCTACCGGCTCCCCGAGCCCCTGATCGCGCGTTTCTATGCGGGCCGGCTGACCGCGCTCGACAAGCTCAGGATATTGAGCGGCCGCCCGCCGGTGCCGGTCGGCCGGGCCATGACCGCAATGCGCGAGCGACGGGCATGAGCCGGACCGCGGCGGTCATCGGCTCCGGCTTCGGCGGGCTCGCGCTCGCCATCCGCCTGCAGTCGGCCGGAATCGACACGATCGTCGTCGAGGCCCGGGACAAGCCCGGCGGGCGCGCCTATTTCTGGGAGAAGGAGGGCCACCTCTTCGACGCCGGCCCCACCGTCATCACCGATCCCGCCTGCCTTCGGGAATTATGGGCGCTGAGCGGCGACGACATGGCGCAGGACGTCGAGCTCCTGCCCGTTTCGCCTTTCTACCGGCTGTCGTGGCCGGACGGCACCGTCTTCGATTATGTCAACGACGACGCCCGACTGATCGAGCAGATCCGCGCTCTCGATCCCGCCGACGTGGAAGGCTATCGCCGCTTCCTCGATTATTCGGCCGGCGTCTACGTCGAGGGCTATGAGAAGCTCGGCGCGGTCCCCTTCCTCGATTTCCGCTCGATGCTCAAGGCGGCGCCCCAGCTCGCCCGGTATCAGGCGTGGCGTTCCGTCTATTCGATCGTCTCGGGTTTCGTTCGCAACGAGAAGCTTCGGCAGGCTCTGTCCTACCACACCCTCCTCGTCGGCGGGAATCCGCTGACGACGAGCGCCATCTACGCGCTCATCCACAAGCTCGAGCGGGACGGCGGCGTGTGGTTCGCGCGCGGGGGGACCAACGCTCTGGTGAGCGGCATGGTTCGGCATTTCGAGCGCCTCGGCGGCGAGGTCCGGCTCGGCGATCCGGTCGAGCGGATCGAGACCGAGGGCGGCCGCGCCTCCGCGGTCCGCGCCCGAAGCGGCTGGACCGGCCGGTTCGACGCAATCGCTTCCAATGCCGACGTTGTCCGGACCTACGACATGCTCGGCGACGCCCGGGGCCGCCGGGCCGCCGCCAGGCTCCGCCGCAAGCGCTTTTCCCCGTCGCTGTTCGTCGTCCATTTCTCGACGAGCGGCGAATGGCCGGACCTCCCGCACCACAACATCCTGTTCGGGCCGCGCTACAAGGAGCTGCTCGGCGAGATCTATCGCGGCAATGGCCTTCCGGACGATCCGTCCATCTACCTCCACCATCCGACCGCCACCGATCCGGCGATGGCGCCCGCGGGCAAATCGACCTTTTACGCGCTCGCGCCGGTGCCGCACCTCGGCCGAGCCCCGCTCGACTGGGACAAAGAGGGGCCGGCCTATGCCCGGCATATCCTCCAGATCCTCGAGAAGCGGGCTCTGCCCGGCCTCTCCGAGCGGCTCGAGATCCTCTTCCATTTCGGGCCCGCGGAGTTCGAGAGCGAGCTGGGCTCGCATCTCGGCTCCGCTTTCAGCCTCGAGCCGCTTCTGACCCAAAGCGCCTGGTTCCGGGTGCACAATCGCGACGACAAGATCCCCAACCTCTATTTCGTCGGCGCGGGCACTCATCCCGGTGCCGGGATCCCGGGGGTCGTCGGAAGCGCCAAGGCGACTGCGGGGCTGATGGTCGAGGATCTTCTCGGATGAACCGGGCGCGGCTCGTCGCCGCCGCCGGAGAGACGATCCGGCACGGCTCGAAATCCTTCCACATGGCGAGCCGCCTGTTCGACCGGAGGACGAGGGAGCGCGCCTGGCTCCTCTATTGCTGGTGCCGCCATTGCGACGACGTCTGCGACGGCCAGGCCCTGGGCTTCAAGACGGACCGGGCGCAGGGAAATGTCGCTGCCGTGGAGCTCCTTACCGGCGAAGTCCTGGCCGGCGAGACGGTCGGGCTCCTGCCTTTCGACGCTCTTGGGGCTCTGCTGGCCGAATGCCCTGTCCCGAGCCGCTACATCCTCGATCATCTGACGGGGTTCGCGCTCGATGCGGAGGGGTGGCGCCCAAGCGACGAGGCGGACCTGCTGCGCTATTGCTACCACGTCGCCGGCGCCGTGGGCTGCATGATGGCCGTCGTCATGGGCGTGGAGCCGGAGGAGGAAGAGACCCTGGCGCGGGCCTCGGATCTCGGGATCGCCTTCCAGCTCTCGAACATCGCCCGCGACCTTCGCGACGATCACGAAGCCGGCCGCTGCTATCTGCCGGCCGAATGGATCGAGCATCACGGCCTCGACCGAAGCGACCCGCTTCGACCCGATCGAAGGGAGGCCCTGGTCGCGGTCGCCGGTCGCCTCACCCGCCTGGCCCTGCAGTTCGAAGCCTCGGCGCATGCCGGAGTGGCGAGACTTCCCTTCCGGGCGCGCTGGGCGGTGCTGGCCGCGGCGCGTGTCTATGGCGCGATCGGCCGGCGGGTGGCCGCGCTCGGGCCGGCGGCCTGGGAGACGAGGGTGAGCGTCCCGCGCCGGCAGAAGCTCTCCTTCCTTTTGCCCACCCTGGTCGAAGCGATCAGGGCGCGCTGAGGCGATGGCGCATTTCGCGTTCGTCGCGCCGCCGCTGCGCGGCCATTACCGGCCGCTCTCCCATCTCGCCGCAGAGCTCATCGCCCGCGGCCATCGCGCGACCTTCATCCACCATCCCGATGCCGCGCCGCTGGTCGAGGCGGAAGGCGCCGGCTTCGAGGCGATCGGTCGAAGCGCGCCGCCGGTTGCGGGGTGGACGGAGCCGATGGCCAAGATAAGGGGCCTGATCGGCCTCGGCGGCACTTTGAGCGGAATGATCCGCTTCACCGACATGGTCTGCCGCGAGGCGCCCGCGGCGTTGCGCAGGATCGGCGCGGACGCGCTGATCGTCGACCAGCTGGAAGCGGGCGGCGGGCTCGTCGCCGAGCATCTCGGTCTTCCTTTCGCAAGCATCGCCGTGACCGTTCCGATCAACCGTGAGCCCGGCGTTCCGCCGCCCTATGTCGGCTGGCGCCACGATCCCAGCGAACGGGGCCTCAGGCGGAATATCGGCGGCTGGCGGGTGACCGACCTGCTCATGCGCCGGGTCGGGCGCGGGATCGCGCGCAATGCGGAGCGGCTCGGCCTGCCACCCCGCCGCCGGCTCGAGGATTGCCTGTCGCCGGGTCTCCAGATCTCGCAGATGGTTCGGAGCCTCGATTTCCCGCGCAGCGAACTCCCGCCGGGCTTTCATTATACCGGCCCTTTCCGCCGCGCCTCGCCGGGGGCGATCCGGCTCCCGCCGGGAGACGGCCGGCCGCTCGTTTATTGCACGCTCGGAACCCTCCAGGGCTCGCGCGCCGGGATCTTCCGGAAGGTCGCCCAGGCCTGCGCGACGCTCGATCTCCGGCTACTGATCAGCCAGGGCGGCCGCGGCCGCCTGACCCCGGGCGACCTGGCCGGCCATCCGATGATCTACGATTGGGTGCCGCAGGAGGCGGTGCTCGCACAGGCCGATATGATCGTCTCTCACGGGGGTATGAACAGCGTATTGGAGCCGCTCGCGGCAGGGCTTCCGATGGTGGTGATGCCGCTCGCCTTCGAGCAATCGGCGGTAGCTTCGCGGCTTGAGAATGCGGGCGTGGCTCGGGTGCTGAGCAAGCGGACGTCCGCGCGGCGGCTGGCCGACGCCATCGCCGAGGTGAGGATAGGGCCCGGCTTTCGGGAGCGCGCCGACGCCGTGCGGCGGGAAATGCGCCAGGCGGGCGGCGCGGGGCGCGCCGCCGACCTCATCGAGGCGGCGCTGATCTGAGCCGCTCGGCCGGCAACCGCCACCAGGGCGTGGCCGGCGAACGATGATGCTCGTGATGATAGCCGAAATGGAAGCAGGTCAGGAGCGAGGCGAGCCAGCCATAATCGCTGCTCCTGGCCCTGTGCCGGTCGCCGAACGCCTCCGCTTCGGCGCGATGCGGAAGGAAGGTCCCGAACAGGAAGAGCTGAAGCGAGGAGAGGATCGCCGGAAGCGCCCAGAAGAGCAGCAAATTGGGATAGGGCGCGCCGAGCAGGAGCGTGTAGAGGCCGACCAGTCCGGTCAGCACGGCCAGCTCGCGCAAGCCGAAATATTGCCGGAAGAAGGCCCAATACCAGCGCCAGAAGGCGGAGGGATGAGCGGCGCTGAAATCCGGATCGGCGGCCGTGCCGGGGCTTCGGTGATGCTCGAAATGCTTGGGCTTCAGCCGGTCGAACGAGAAGCCGGCGTAGAGGGCGAGGGCGAGCCGCCCGGCCCAGCGATTCACCCGCGGTCGTCCCGGCGCGAGCGAGCCGTGCATGGCGTCATGAGCGACGATGAAGAGGCCGACGTTCAGCCAGCATAGGGCCAGAACAAGGATCGGCGCGGCCGGTCCGGCATCCTCAAGCCGAAGGAAGAAGATCGAGCCGGCATGGAGCACCGCCCAGGCGCCGACGATCGCCGCGGCCAGAGCGAGGCCGATCGCCGCCTGGCGGGAGGCGCCGCTCACAGCGGAAACCGTCATCCCGGACTCGATCCGGGATCCATGAACACTCCCGGTGCCGACCCTGCTCGATCCGTGTTCATGGATCCCGGCTTTCGCCGGGATGACGAGCCGGCTTTCTGCCGCCGCAGCTGGTGTCTCAGATTCCGAACGGGCGGTGCATAGAGGAAGCCGAAGGAAACCGCCCCTTCCCGGTCCCTCACCGCGTGGTGGAGCCGGTGGGCCTGGACCAGCCGTTTCAGATAGGCGTTGCCCGGTTTCGCCCGGAAGCCCAGGCGCCCGTGCACCAGTCCATCGTGGAGGATCGTGTAGAGGAAGCCGTAGACGAGCATGGCGGCTCCGACCCACCAGAAAGGCGCCCACAGGCGGGCGAGCAGGGTGAAGAAGAGGAGGCTGATCCCGGCGAAGACGAGCGCGTAGAGATCGTTCTTCTCGAACAGGCAGTGCCGCGGCTCGTGATGCGAGCGGTGCCACCGCCAGCCCCAGCCGTGCATCACGTGGCGGTGGACGGCCCAGGCGAGGGCCTCCATTCCGATCACGGTCGCGATCACGATGCTCAATCCGAGCGGCAAACCTACGGCCATGGTCGCCGGATAGGGGCCGGAGGCCGGCGCGTCCACGCCGCGAGGTCGAATATGGTACAAAGCAGGTAGGAGCCGCCCGGCACCGGGCATTGCGCGACAAGAGCGGCTGCGACTGCTAAATAACTAGCCAGCTTCGGTTTTTTTTGCTAGCGGCGGCGCCGAGAGCGGGTGTCGCGGGGACGCAGGGGCTCCCCCGGGTGAGGGCGTAATGGCGAATATTCAAGGCAGCGTCGCGAGCGACACGCTCGTCGGCACGGGCGGCAGCGACGTCATCGGCGGCGACGCCGGGGACGATCGGATCGACGGCGGCCCCGGCTTCGACCAGCTCAACGGCGGCGAGGATGACGACACGCTCTTCGGCGAGTCCGGCATCGACTGGCTCAGCGGCGGCGGGGGCGACGACATCCTCCATGACGGCGCCGGCAACGACGTCGTCCATGGCGACGGAGGCAACGACCTCATCCAATATGACGGTCCCGGCACCGACATGCTGTACGGCGACGACGGCGACGACCGGATCAACATCGTCCGCAAGCTGGCCGGAAGCATTGTCACGGCCTTCGGCGGGACCGGCAACGACAGCGTCTTCATCGACGTGGTCGCCGGCAACACCGTCACCGTCGACCTCGGCGACGGGGACGACCAGATCCAGTTCCAGGGCATTGGCGGCAACGTCACGGCGACGCTCGGCGGCGGGCGCGACATCGTCGAGGAGCATTCCAACTTCCCGTCCTTCGCCACGCGCGGCCACAAGGTCATCTTCACCGATTTCGCCGCCGGCGCGGGCGGCGACATCTGGGACGCGACCACCTGGCTGATCCAGGGGACCCGGTGGAACGGGGCCGGCAATCCCTTCGCTTTGGGCTTCATCAAGCTGACCCAGTCCGGCTCCGACGTCGTCCTCTCGCTCGCCGATTTCGGGGGGGCGCTCAGGGACATCGCGGTCTTCCAGGGGACGAGCGTCAGCGCGTTCAGCGCCGCCAATTTCGGCGGCTACAGCCTCGACGGGAGCGTCGACCCGGCGGTCACCATCACCGGCACGGCGGCCGGCGAGGTGCTGACCGGCGGCAGCGGCGACGACCTCATCGAAGGGCTCGGCGGCGCGGACACGATCTTCGGCGGCGACGGCGCGGACATCATTCGCGGCGGCGACGACGACGACCGGATCACCGGCGGCGCCGGCCAGGACCTGATCGAGGGCGGTGCCGGCGCCGACCGGATCGAGAGCGGCTTCGGCGACGACGAGGTCCATGGCGGCGAGGGCAACGACGTGCTCCGCGACGAGGTCGGCGGCGCCGACCGGCTCTACGGCGACGGCGGCAACGACCATATCGATTTCAAGCGCTATTCGGATCTCATCGGCGCCGCCTCGTTCCTCTCCGGAGGCGAGGGCCACGACGTGATCTACATCCAGGCCTCGACCGGGTCGGTGACCGTCGATGGCGGCGACGGCGACGATTTCGTCACCATCTTCCAGCTCGGCTCGGCGAGCGTCGCCGTGGCGGCGACCGTCACCCTGGGCGCCGGAACCGATACCCTCCCTCTCTACCGGAGCACCCTCGCGGGCGGCAGCAGCATCACCGTCACCGATTTCCAGACCGGCGCCGGCGGCGACCGGATCGAGATCCTCAATCTTCTCAACAACCTCTCCGGCTGGGCCTGGGGCCCGAACCCCTACACTTCGGGCTGGCTGCGCGTGGTTCAGAACGGGGCCGACGTCGTGGTCCAGCTCGACTCGAACGGCGGCGGCGACAATTACGTCACCCTGGCCACCTTCCAGAACAGCGACGCCGCGGCCTTCACCGCCTTCAACCTCGGTGGCTTCGCCGCCGATGGGACGATCCCGGCGGGCGTGACCGTCACCGGCACCGGCTCCGACGAAAATCTGCGCGGCGGGGAGGCCGGCGACACGATCACCGGGGCCGCCGGCCGTGACGTCATCTGGGGCTATAATGGCGACGATTCGATCGAGGGCGGCGACGATTCCGACACGCTCTACGGCGGCATGGGCGACGACCATCTCGCCGGCGGCGAGGGCGACGATCTGCTCAGCGGCTCGCTGGGCGACGACCTGCTCGAGGGCGGCGAGGGCAACGACCGGATCCTGACCCAGGGCGACGACACCGTCCGGGGCGGGGGCGGCGACGACCTCATCGAGTCGGACTTCGAGGGATCCGACACGCTCCACGGCGACGGCGGCAACGATTCGATCCTCATCTTCCGAAGCGGCTCGAGCGTCGAGCTCGTCACCGTCACCGGCGACTCGGGCGACGACCTCATCACGGTCGCTGCCAGCGCCGCCGGGACCGTCGTCGCGATCGACGCCGGCGAGGGCAACGACCGGGTCGCTCTCCAGCGCCTGGCCAGCGCCGCGATCACGCTCGGCGCCGGCGCCGACGTCATCGACCTTGGCGGCTACACCACGCCCGGGGCGGCGGTGATCGTCACCGACTTCCAGGCCGGCGCGGGCGGCGACAGCCTCGACCTCGACCGCTGGATCTCCACCTACACGACCATCGACGCGAATCTGAATCCGTTCGGTAGCGGAGTCCTCCGGCTCGTCCAGAGCGGCGCCGATACGATCGTCCAGTTCGACCGCGACGGCGGCGGCACGGCTTATTCCTGGGTCAATCTGCTGACCTTGCAGAATGTCGACATGCTGGCCCTGCGCCCGGCGAATTTGGACAATTACCAGCTCCCCCTTCAATATGGCACCGAGGGCGCCGATACGATCGAGGGCACGATCGGCGACGACACGCTCTACGGCGAGGGCGGCGACGACCGGATCAGCGGCCTGTCCGGCGCCGACGAGATATACGGCGGCGACGGCGCCGACGAGGTCGACGCCGGCGACGGCGCCGACATCGTCGAGGGCGGGGCGGGCGACGACATAATCGGCGGGGGCTTCAACAACGACTCGATCTCGGGCGGCGAGGGCGGCGACCGCATCGACGGCGGCATGGGCGAAGACGATATCTTCGGCGACGACGGCGACGACGTTCTGATCGGCGGCTCCGGCTACGACTGGCTGGTCGGCGGCCTCGGCGACGACCAGCTCGACGGCGGCGAAGGCAATGACGAGCTCAACTCGACTTGGTTCGACTCGACGGCTCAGCACGACATCGTCGCCGGGGGGGCCGGGATCGACCTTCTGGTCGTCGACTTCTTCGACATAATCGAAGCGGACGGGCTTACCCTCGACGCGGCGGCCGATCCGGCCGGCGGCTATTCGGGGACGATCGCGAGCGGCGCCGACTACAGCGTCGCCTTCACCGGGGTCGAGCAATTCGCTTTGTTCGCCACCAACAATGGCGACCAGCTGACCACCGGCGCCTATGACGATCTGCTGCTTGGGCGCGGCGGCGACGATGTTCTGAACTCAGGCGGCGGCCACGACTGGCTGATCGGCGGCACCGGCGCCGACCACATGACCGGCGGCGCCGGCAACGATCGCTACGACCTGGACGATATGGGCGACGTCCTCATTGAAAACGCGAACGAGGGGACCGACCTCGTCGAGACTCGGCTGGCGACCTACGCCCTGCTCGCCAATTTCGAGAATCTCACCGGCCTCCTCGCCACCGGCCAGACCCTGACCGGCAACGATAAGGTCAACGACATCACCGCGGGGTCCGGCGACGACATCCTCGACGGCGGAGCGGGCGCCGACATCCTTCGCGGCGGCGGCGGCAACGACATCTTCCATGTCGACAATGCCGGCGACGCGATCACCGACAGCAGCGGCACCGACGAGATCCGCACCTCGCTCGCTTCCTACACCATCGTCACCCTCGGCATGATCGAGAATCTCACCGGCACCGTCGGCACCGGCCAGATCCTCGCCGGCAACACGCTCGCCAACATCATCCGCGGGGCGGACGGGGACGACCAGCTCAGCGGCGCGGGCGCTTCCGACACGCTTTACGGCGGCGCCGGCCATGACCGGCTCGACGGCGGCTCGTCCGCGGACACGATGTACGGCGGGACGGGCGACGACCTCTATATCGTCGACTCCGCCGATCAGGTGATCGAGCTCGCCGGCGAGGGAACCGACCGGGTCCAGACCGCTCTTGCGGCCTATACGCTCAGCGCCAATGTCGAGAATCTGACCGGCACCGCTCTGACCGCTCAGGCCCTGCGCGGCAACGGCCTCGACAATGTCGTGGCCGGCGGAGCCGCCGGCGACACGATCCGGCTCGACGACGGCGGCAACGACCGGGCGTTGGGCAATGGCGGCAGCGACACGATCTATTTCGGCAACTCCTTCACCGCCTCGGACGTGGTGGACGGGGGTGCCGGAACGGACATACTGATGCTGCAGGGCACCTATTCCGGGCTGACGCTGGGCGCCGCGTCGCTCACCGGAATCGAGACCCTGATGCTTCTGGGTTTCCAGTCCTTCGGGTTCGTCCAGCTGGACTTCCCGTCCACCTACGACATCGCCACCCTCGACGAGACCGTCGCCGCGGGCTCGAGCCTGATCGTCGACGGCTCCGACCTCATGTCCCCCGAAACCCTCGTCTTCAACGGGGCCGCGGAGCTGGACGGACGGTTCACGATCATCGGCGGCCGAGCGGCTGACAGCCTGACCGGCGGCGCGGGCAATGACAGCCTTGACGGGGGAGGCGGCGCCGACGCGCTCGCCGGCGGCAAGGGCAACGACCTCTACGTCGTCGACAATCTTGGCGATGTCGTCACCGAGGCCGCGGGCGAGGGCACGGACGAGGTCCAGACCTCATTGACCTTCTACAGCCTCGCCTCCGTCAACCTCGAAAACCTCACCGGCCTCGTCTCCACCGGCCAGGCTCTGACCGGCAATTCGGCCGCCAACGTCATCAAGGGCGGCGGCGGCAACGACCAGATCGAGGGCGTCGGCGGCGACGACATCCTGAACGGCAATGGCGGCCACGACACGATCCGGGTCGGCGCCCCCGGCCTTGCCACGGTCGACGGCGGCGCCGGGACCGATTCCCTGGAGATCGACTGGTCGGCGACGAGCGCCAGCGTGGTCACCTACTCGGGTCCGACCCTGCCCGGCGTCAACGGCTTCGCGGGAGGCTATACCGACGGCGCCGGCCGCTCCGTCAGCTTCATGGGCATCGACAGGATCGACATCGTCACCGGCGACCAGAACGACAATGTCGTCACCGGGCCGGGCGACGACCGGGCGAGGCTGAACGGCGGCAACGACATCCTCAATGCCGGCGCCGGCAACAATATCGCGGACGGCGGCGCCGGGGTTGACGGGCTCGCCGTCAACCTCAGCGCGGTCACCGCCGCGATCGTCTGGGACATCCGGACCAACAGCCATTCGGGATTTGCCGGAAGCTATACCGCCTTCGAATATTTCACCCAGCTCCGGACCGGAAGCGGCGACGACCGGATCGTCACCGGGACGACGGTCACCGCAGACATGATCTACACGCTTGGCGGAAACGACGTCGTGACCGTCCACGCCGGCTGGGATTCGGTGCTCGCTTCCACCGGCGTCGACACTTTGATCGTGGATTATTCCTCGGCGACCGAGGACGTCGGGACCATCGGGGCGAGCCTTTTCAGCGACGGCTGGAGCGGCGGGATCGGCGATCCGAGCGAGCAGCACAAGGTCAGCTTCTCGGGCATCGACCGCTTCGTCTACACCGGTGGCAGCGGCCGGGATTCGATCGTCGGTGGTGAGCTGGACGACAGCTTCACCGGCGGGCTCGGCAACGACTATTTCGCCGCGCGCGGCGGCGCCGACCTGCTCGACGGCGGCGCCGGCGCCGACTATCTGGACGGCGGCGGCGGCGGCGACAGGATGCTCGGCGGAGCCGGCGATGACGTCTATCTGGTCGATTCGCTGGGCGACGAGGTCGTCGAGGCGGCCGGGGAAGGAGACGACGAGGTCCAGACCGCGCTCGCCGCCTATTTCCTGCCCGACAATGTCGACAATCTCCACGGCAGCAATTCGGCCGGAATGACCCTGGGCGGCAATGCGCTGCGCAACAACATCACCGGCGATGCCGGCGCGGACACGTTTCGGGTCGAGCAGGGCGGTTTCGACAGGGTTTACGGCCTCGGCGGCGACGACGTGTTTTTCTTTGGGGCGGCCTTCGGCGAGGATGTCGTCAGCGGCGGCGCCGGCAACGACACGATCGTCCTCCAGGGCGGCTTCACAGCGACGATGGAGCGCTACGCCCTGACCGACGTGGAGACCATCCGCTTCCTGAGCCATGCCGACACCAGCTTCGGAGCGGCGAGCGCCGCTCCCAACGTCTACGAGCTCAATCTCGGCAACGCCTTCGTCCAGGGCGCCGCCCTGCTCGTCGACGCCAGCGGCCTTTCCGCCGGCGAGAGCTTCGAATTCGACGCGAGCGACGCCTGGGTGCCCAACCTCACGATCCTCGGCGGCCGCGGCGCCGACACTCTGATCGGCACGTTCGGCGCCGACCGGCTGTTCGGCGGCGACGGCGACGACCGGATCGAGAGCGGCCAGCACGACGATCTGGTCGAGGGCGGGGACGGCAACGACTATCTGCTCGACATCGGCGGCGACGACGTCCTGCGCGGCGGCGAAGGCGACGACACCTTCCTCCTCCAGCGCTGGTCCGGCTACACCTGGAACGCGGTGACCCTCGAGGGGGGCAATGGCGACGATCTGCTCACGCTCGACCTCTATCTGGCCGGAACCGCCAATATCGACATGGGCGCCGGCAACGACAGGGTCAATCTCGACGCCCTCGCCGGCACTGCCCGCCTCACTCTGGGGAGCGGAGCGGACACGGTCCGCCTCGGCGACTCGGCCCTGTACCATGCGAATGGCGACGCCAGGGTGACGGACTTCCAGACCGGCGCGGGTGGCGACCGGATCGACTGGGGAAGCGCGCTCACCAGCCGGATCGCCGGCTATCAGCCCGGCTCCAACCCGTTCGCGGACGGCCATGCCCGGCTCGTTCAGGACGGTGCCGACACTTTGCTCCAGATCCGCGAACGGGCCAACGGGTCGTTCGTCACCATGCTGACCTTCGAGAATCGCGCTCCGGCCGACTTCACCGGCGAGAATCTCGGCGGCTGGTCGCCCTTCCCGGTGACCGGGAGCAGCGGCTCGGACCGGCTTACCGGAACCGCCTCGTCCGACTTCGTCTTCGGCGAGGGCGGCGCCGACGTCATCGACATGCGGCACGGCGGCGACGACGAGGTTTATGGCGGCGCCGGCAACGACAACATCTTCTTCATCGGCTCGCTGACGTCCGCCGACGTCGTCAACGGCGGCGACGGGACGGACACGCTCGTTCTTCAGGGCAATTATGCCGGTGGTCTGACTTTGAGCACCAACGTCACCCTGATCGAGAACGTCTCGATCCTGGGCGGAGGCAACACCAGCTTCGGCGACCCCGGCACCAACCTCTACGATTATGGGCTGACCACGAACGACGCGAACTTCGCGGCGGGCATTCAGGCTCGGATCAACGCGGCTGCCTTGCTGCCCGGCGAGGATTTCACGTTCAACGGCTCGGCGGAGACCAATGCCAGCTTCGTGGTCTACGGCGGCAAGGGCGTGGACACTTTGACCGGCGGCTATGGCAACGACATCTTCATCTACGCCGAGGACCGCTTCGCGCCCGGCGACACGGTGAACGGCGGTCCGGGCGGCTATGA